>Ga0209466_1000014_pt1 | contig 39973 bp, 31 predicted proteins | sample PanSoiPlo30MoBio_FD_188323 | JGI IMG/M metagenome (GOLD analysis project Ga0209466, IMG submission 188323) | Tropical forest soil microbial communities from Panama analyzed to predict greenhouse gas emissions - Panama Soil Plot 30 MoBio (SPAdes)... | ecosystem: Environmental > Terrestrial > Soil...
CGGCCACGCCCTACCGGGAACGCTCGCATTTCGACGGCCAGGACGTGCTGGAAAGCGGCCTGCCCAAGCCGGGCGCCGTCGATACGGGATGGCTCAACCGGGCGCTCGCCGCGCTCGAGCCGGCGGGCCGCGCCAAGGCCGGCCGCGCCTTCGCGGTCGGCCCGCTGACGCCGCTGGTGGTGCGCGGGCCGGCGCCGGTCCTGTCGTGGACGCCACCGCGGCTCCCGCCGGTGAGCGACGAGACCACGCTGCGCCTGCTCGACCTTTACCACCACACCGATCCTGTGCTGGCGCGCGCGCTCGAGGAACGGCTCGATCTTGCCGTGATCGCCCGTGCGGAAGGCATGGCGACGAGGCCGAACGAGCGGCCGCGGCCGAATGGTCCGCCGGGCGGCGCCGCGCAGGTGCGCGCCTATTTCGCCGAAGCGGCCGGTGCAGCGGCGAAATTCCTGGCCAACCAGGACGGCCCGCGCGTGGGCGCGCTCGCCTTCGACGGCTGGGATACGCATGTGAACGAAGGCACCGTGAACGGCCGCCTTGCCACGTTGCTCGGCGCGCTCGATGGCGCGCTTGCGGCGATCGAGCACAACATGGGCCAGGCGTGGCCCGAGACCGTCGTCGCCGTGATCACCGAGTTCGGCCGCACGGCGCGCATCAATGGCAATGACGGGACCGACCACGGCACCGCGACGGTGGCACTGCTCGCCGGCGGCGCGCTGAAAGGTGGCCGCGTGATTGCCGACTGGCCCGGCCTGAAGGATGCCGATCTGCAGGATGGCCGCGACCTCAAGCCCACGACCGACCTGCGCGCCGTGCTCAAGGGCGTGCTGAAGGATCACCTGCGTGTCGCCGACGATGCGCTGGCCGCACGGGTGTTTCCGGCCAGTGCTGCTGTCGCGCCGATGGCGGGGCTCGTCGGCGTGTGATCAAATCCGGCTTTGCCGGTGGCGGATGTCAAGTCATTGGGGGCGATCACGATGCGAGCCATCATGCTCATTGCTGCGGCGGCGGTCGCAGCACTCTTCGCTTGCTTTGGCGAACCGGTCCGGGCGCAAACGTTGACGCCGCAACAGCAGGCGGCGCGCGACATCTACCGGGAACTGGTCGAGATCAACACCGTTACCGAGACGGGCGATACGGCGCGCGCCGCCGAGGCGATGGCGGCGCGACTGCGCGCCGCGGGCTTCGCGGATGCGGATGTGCATGTGCTGAGCCCGGCGCCGCGCAAAGGCAACCTGGTGGCGCGGCTGCGCGGTACCGGCGCGCGCAAGCCGATCCTGCTGCTGGCGCATCTCGACGTGGTGCCGGCGCGGCGCGAGGACTGGTCGGTCGATCCCTTCCGGCTGACCGAGCAGGATGGCTATTTCTACGGGCGCGGTTCGAGCGACGACAAATTCATGGCCGCCGCCTTCGTGGCCAACCTGATCCGCTACAAGCAGGAAGGCTTTCAGCCCGACCGCGACGTCATCGTGGCGCTGGAGACCGACGAGGAAATCCTCGATCGCGACGCCGTGGGCATTCAGTGGCTGCTCAAACATCACCGCCATCTGATCGACGCCGAATTTGCCCTGAACGAGGGCGGCCCGGTGGGCCTGAAGAACGGCAAGCCGATCCGCAACAGCGTGCAGACCAGCGAAAAAGTGTCGGTGACCTACGCGCTGGACGTGAAGAACCGCGGCGGCCACAGCTCGCTGCCAACCCGCGACAATGCCATATATCACCTGGCCGAAGGCCTGGCGCGCCTGGCGAAGTTCACCTTTCCGCTCAAGCTGAACGAGACGACGCGCGCCTATTTCGAGCATTCGGCGAATTTCGAGAGCGACCAGACGGCGGCCGACATCCGGTCGGTGATTTCCGGGCGACCTGATGTGGGCGCGCTGTCGCTCGGCCGCCTGTCGGCCAACCCGGTGTACAACGCGCAACTGCGCACCACCTGCGTCGCCACCATGTTGGAGGGCGGCCATGCCTTCAACGCGCTGCCGCAGCTCGCCCGCGCCATCGTCAACTGCCGCGTCATGCCGGGCGAGCCGCCGGACGACGTCAAGGCGACGCTGGCGCAGGTTCTGGCCGACGATCAGATCTCCGTGACGCAAATCCAGGAGCCGGTGTTCAGCGCGCCATCGGCGCTGCACGAGGAGATCATGGGGGCGATCGCAAAAGTCTCGGAAGAGTTCTGGCCGGGCACGCCGATCGTCCCGGTGATGAGCGCAGGCGCCACCGACGGCAGCTATCTGCGCAATGCCGGCATTCCGACCTACGGCAATTCCGGCCTCGCCGGCGACGTCGACGACGTGCGCGTGCACGGCAAGGACGAGCGCGTGCTGGTGAAATCGTTCTTCGACGGCAACGAATACCTGTATCGGCTGGTCAAGACGCTGGCGGGCGGAAAATAATCGTTGGCTTGACGATAGGCATCCGCTGACTCGTCATGCGCGGGTTTGACCCGCGCGTCCATCAAAAAGTGAATTTCATGCAAAGCGGATGGATTGCCGGGTCAAGCCCAGCAATGACAATGTGCCAGCGCGACTCGTTTCACTTCGGCGTCACCCGCAGGATGCGTCCGGCGGCGCTGTCGGTGAGCAGCCACAGCGCGCCGTCGGGCCCGACGCGCACGTCGCGGATGCGCTCGCGCAAGTCCTGCAGCAGGCGCTCTTCCTTGCCCACCTTCTCGCCGTCGAGCTCGAGGCGTACCAATGCCTGTCCGGCGAGCGCGCCGACGAACAGGTTGCCGCGCCACGCCGGGAACAGGTCGCCGGTATAGAACGCCATGCCGGACGGCGCGATCGATGGCACCCAATACTTGATCGGCTGCTCCATGCCGGGCTTTTGGGTGCTGGCGTGGATTTTGGCGCCGTTGTAGTCGATGCCGTAGCCGATGACCGGCCAGCCGTAGTTCTTGCCGGCTTCCGGGATGTTGATCTCATCGCCGCCGCGCGGGCCATGCTCGTGCGTCCACAGCTTGCCGCTGGCCGGGTTGAGCGCGGCGCCTTGCGAGTTGCGGTGGCCATAGCTCCAGATCTCGGGCTTGGCGTCGCGGCGGTTCACGAAGGGATTGTCGGGCGGCACCGTGCCGTCCGGCCGGATGCGCACGATCTTGCCGAGGTGGTTGCGCAGGTTCTGCGCCTCGTCGCGATCGGTAAAATGCTCGCCCAGGCTGAGGAACAGGTTGCCGTCCGGCGCCTGCACGATGCGGCAGCCGAAGTGATTGCCGCTCGACAGCGGGCCGTCCTGGCGGAAGATCACCCGCACATCGTCGAGCCGCGGGGTCTCCTGGTCAACCAGGCGGCCACGCGCGAGCGCCGTGCGGCCGCCGCCGCTCGCCGGCTCGGCGTAGCAGAGATAGATCGTCTGGTTGCCTGCGAAGTCGCGGTCGAGCGCCACGTCGTGCAATCCGCCCTGCGACCGCGCGAACACGGCCGGCACGCCGGCGAGCGGCGGCGACGCCTTTCCGTCGCGCGTGACGATGCGCAGGCGCCCCGGCCGCTCGGTGACCAGCATGCGCCCATCGGGCAGGAACGCGAGGCCCCAGGGATGCGACAGCCCGCGTGCCACCGTCTCGACCTGCAGGTCGCCGGCCGACGAGCGGAACGTCTGCGCCGCGACCGGGCTCGCGACGAGAAGCAGCGCAAGTGCCGCGGCGGGCGATCTCATCGCGAGCTCCCGAGTTGCAAAAGGCCATAACCGTAGCCGGCCGGCCCGGTTCCGACATGTCCCCGGCGATCACGTATCGGTGACGGGCCGGCGGATTTACGGTATCGTTGCCGAAAACAACACCCAGATGGAGGAACAGAAATGGCAAGATTGCTGATCACCGTCCTATGCGCCATCGCGTTGCAGATGAGCGCCGCAGCGGCGCAGGACTATCCGTCGCGGCCCATCACGATCATCGTGCCGTTTCCTGCCGGCGGCCCCACCGACACGCTGGCCCGGATCCTGGGCGACCGCATGAAGGACTCGCTCGGCCAGTCCCTCATCGTCGAGAACGTGACCGGCGCTGGTGCGACCATCGGGGTCGGTCGCGCCGTCCAGGCCGCAGCCGACGGCCACACGCTCATCCTCGGCAATTGGACGAGCCATGTCGGGGCGCCTGCGCTTTATCCGGTGCAATGGAACGTCCTGACCGATCTCGAGCCGGTGGCGCGGCTCAGCGTGTCCTCCCTGATGATCGTCGGCAAGACGGCACTGCCGGCGAACAACGCCAAGGAGCTGATCGCCTGGCTGAAGGACAATCCCGACAAGGCGTCGGCGGCCAGCGTCGGCGCCGGCAGCGGCGCGCATATCTGCGGCCTCTACTTCCAGGACAAGACTGGTACGCGCTTCCAATTCGTGCCCTATCGCGGCGGTGCGCCGGCGATGCAGGATCTGGTGGCCGGCCAGATCGACCTGATGTGCGCCGAGGCCTCGCAGACGCTGTCGCACGTGCGCGCCGGCAAGATGAAGGCCTTTGCCGTCATGTCCAAGACGCGCTTTCCCGCTCTGCCCGACGTCCCCACCATGGAAGAGGTCGGAGTATCGGGCATGGACATCTCGTTCTGGCATGGGCTGTGGGCGCCCAAGGGAACCCCGAGAAACGTCGTCGCCAAGCTGAATGATGCCGTTGTCACCGCCTTCGCGGATGCGGGCGTGCGCCAGCGCATTGCGGATCTGGGGCAGGCCATCCCGCCGCGCGAGCAGCTGACGCCGGAAGCGCTCGCCGCCTTCCACAAGGCCGAGGTGGACAAATGGTGGCCGATCATCAAGGCGGCCAACATCAAGGTGGAGGCCCACTAGTGAGTAATGATTGGTGAATAGTGAGTGGCGAATGGCGAATAGGGCGAATAGACGCTCGACTGACCACTCACCATTCACTACTCGCCATTCGCCTGGAACGGGAGGGGGTGATGAGACGATTGCTGGCGATCGCCTGGGCCATGCTGGCATGCGCAACGGGCGCACTGGCGCAGGAGTACCCGTCGCGACCGGTCACGATGATCGTGCCGTTCCCGGCCGGCGGGCCGTCGGACACGCTGGCGCGCATCCTGAGCGAACGCATGCGCGTGTCGCTCGGGCAGCCGGTGATCATCGAGAACGTCACCGGGGCCGGCGCCAGCATCGGCGCCACCCGCGGCGCCCAGGCGGGGCCGGACGGTTACACGCTCAGCATCGGCAACTGGACCAGCCATGTCGGATCCGGGGCCATGTACCGCCTGCCGTTCGACATGCTGGCCGATCTCGAGCCGGTCTCGCTGCTCACGTCGGCGCCACTGATGATCGTTGGCAAGAATGCGGTGCCGGCCAGCAACGGAACGGAGCTGGTGGCCTGGCTCAAGGCCAATCCCGACAAGGTGACGGCGGCGACGATCGGCGCCGGCAGCGCCGCGCACGTGTGCGGCATCTATTTTCAGGACAAGATCGGCACGCGGCTGCAGTTCGTGCCGTATCGCGGCGGCGCGCCGGTCATGCAGGATCTGGTTGCCGGCCAGATCGACATCTTCTGCGCCGAAGCCTCGCAGACGCTGTCATACCTGCGCAGCGGCAAGATCAAGGCCTTTGCCGTGATGGCGCCGACCCGCTGGCCGGGGGCGCCCGACGTGCAGACCATGGACGAGGCCGGCGCAACCGGCGCGCACATCTCGTTCTGGCATGGCCTGTGGGTGCCCCGGGGCACGCCGAAGGACGTCGTCGCCAAGCTCAACGCTGCCGTGGTGGAGACGCTGGGCGATGCGAGCGTGCACAAGCGCCTGACCGATCTCGGCCTGGTCGTTGCCACGCGCGAGCAGCAAACGCCGCAGGCGCTGGCCGCGCACCACCGCGCCGAGGTGGAAAAATGGTGGCCGATCATCAAGGCGGCCAACATCAAGCTGGACGCCAACTGACATCTGCTCGCAGCAAATTCGCGGGGTGATGCTGATGCGCACGCTGCTTCTCGTCGCGGCATTCGCCTGCGCGTCCGGCCTCGCCGGCGCCGCCGACACCTATCCGTCGCGGCCAATTACGGTCGTGGTGCCATTTCCGGCGGGTGGACCGACCGACGCGATCGTGCGCCTCCTGGGCGAGCGCATGCGCCTGTCGCTCGGCCAGCCGCTGGTCGTCGAATATGTCACCGGCGCGGCCGGAACGATCGGGCTCGGGCGCGTCGCCCGGGCGGCGCCGGACGGCTACACGGTCATCTTCGGCCATACCGGCACGCATGTGCTGAGCGGCGCGTTCTACGCGCTCGGCTTCGACTTGATGAAGGACTTTGCCCCGATCTCGCTACTGCCCAGCAATCCCTACCTGCTGGTGACGAAGCCCGGCGTGCCGGCCAGGGATCTCAAGGAGCTGATCGTCTGGCTGCAGCAGAATGGCGACAAGGCCAGTCAGGGCACGCCGGGCGTCAACACCGGGCCGCACCTGGCGGGAAAACATTTTCAGTCGATCACCGGCACGCGCTTCGCTTTCATCCCGTATCGCGGCTCGGCTCCGGCGCTGCAGGACCTGATGGGCGGGCAGATCGACCTCATGTTCGAGCAGGCGCAGACCTCGCTGCAGCACGTGCGCGCCGGCCGGATCAAGGCTTATGCCGTCACGGCCAGTAGCCGCCTGGCGTCGGCGCCCGACATTCCGACAGTGGACGAGGCTGGCGTGCCGGATCTGCACATGACGCTGTGGTACGGATTGTGGGCAAGTGGCGGCACGCCCAAGGACGTTATCGCCAGGCTCAATGCGGCGGTGGTGGAGACGCTGACCGATCCGGCGGTGCGTCAGCGCCTCGCCGAACTGGAACTGGAGATCCCGTCACCCGCCGACCAGACGCCGGAGGCGCTCGCCGCCCGGCAGAAGGCCGACATCGAAAAATGGTGGCCCATCGTCAAGGCCAACAACATGAAGCCGGAAGCGAACTAGACCGTGTGAAAGACTCGCCGGACAAGTTTCGCACTGATCGCGACGTGCCAGAGACGAAACGACTGCTAGAGCCAGAGATCAGGGCTTTCGTGAAAGAGCTTTCGCCAGAGCAAAGACGGTATTGGGATGTTGCTGTAGCCAAGTCCGGACTATCCCGCTTGGGATTTTAGCCCTCACGATTTCCGGTCGATACAGATGCCGCAGGAGATGCGCCGGGGATGATAGCCACGGCGCACGTTCTGCGCTGTTCCCGAGGGAACAGAACCTGATTGAGCGTGAGCCAACCAACAGAGCGTTGCCGATATTGGGCAATGCAAAACAGGAGTACGAGCATGAGCACTTACAACAACGATCAGAGCGTCGGTATTCGCGCGCTTGCGGATGCCGAAGTCGATGAAGTGAATGGAGGCGCCGCCGGCCTCATCGTGCTGGGAGTAGCAGCATTTGGCATCGGCCTCGCCATTGGCTACGGGGCCTTCGCCGGGCACGTGGACAACGGGGTTCGCCGGGCGCTCCAGGCACAAGGGCTACGCTGACGCCCGATTCTCATGTTCCGCGTGTGCCGCGGAAACTCGGGGCCGCCCTTCACCGGCGGCCTCCTCTTGCATCGAAAAATGGTGGGCCATCGTCAAGGCAACATGAAGCCAGAACTCCCACTGCTGAATGCGGTAGATTCGGCCGAGGTCGGCGACCTCAAACAAGCCAATCGCGGCAGCGATGACGACAGCGGCCAATGCAGCGGTCGGCAAATGCTGGAGAAGGTTTGGTCCGACCAGCAGAAGGACGGCGATGGCAAGTGCGCCAACGACGCAAGTCAGTTGGGTACGGGCTCCGGCGGCTTCTGCAACAGGAGTACGCGAACTGCTGCTGCTGATCGGAAACCCCTGAAAAAAGCCAGTTGCCAGATTTGCGGCGCCGAGACCCACCATTTCCTTGTTGGGATCGACATGGGTTCTCAAGCGTGCGGCAAAGGCACGCGTGCGTACAGACCGTAGATGCCCGGTAGGCCCGATGCCTGCGCGTACGCAATTCCAACCGGGACGAGCATCGCCGCCAGCACGAGCCCAGTGAAGATATCGTGCGAAAGCCACGCCGCCTCATATCGACGCAGGGTTTCGACGCCTGGCAGCCATTGGATCGCGTGCTTCACGTCGCGGCCCCGTGTACCCCGAAGGTCAGGCACGCTCAGCGTATCGGGTCAGATTGAGCAGTTGAAGGGCAGAATGACCTCTCGCGTTATGAAGCCGATGTCCGTTTCGAGCCAAAACCCAACATCGTCCGATGAGGTGGTCAGGTCGGCTCAGGGCCAATTCCAGCCGCGAGCCAGCCTTCCTCCTACACGCGCTGTCGTGTATGAGAGAATTGCCATCGAATCTGCCGATAGTCCCCAGGAGCGAATTGGTGGCGTGTTGGCGGCGGTTAAGTCGAAAAAAAGTCGTGATCTGACACTTGATCTAGGCAAGCGCGAACAGGGCCTCTTAAACCGGGCATAGCATGTTAAGTCGATTTTCGACGGCGCAATCGACCGCGGCGATGCGGCGCTGGGGCCCTCCCGCCGTGTTAACGCTCGCGGCGATGGCCGCACTGACGGCGCTGACCGCCGACGCCGTCGCGGGACAGGCGCGCCCTGCGCCACCGCCCAAAGAGGCGGCGGCGCCGCGCAATGCCGGTGAGCCGATCATGGCGATCGTGTCGATCAAGTCCCAGCAGGTCACTTTCTACGACGCCGACGGCTGGATTTTGCGCGCGCCGGTGTCGACCGGCACCAAGGGACGCGAGACGCCAGCCGGCGTCTTCGCCCTCGTCGACAAGGAAGAGGACCACCGCTCGAACATGTATGACGATGCCTGGATGCCGCACATGCAGCGCATCACCTGGAACGGCATCGCGCTGCACGGTGGCCCGCTGCCTGGGTATGCGGCCTCACACGGCTGCGTGCGGATGCCCTTCGGCTTTGCGGAAAAGCTCTTCGACAAGACGCGGATCGGGATGCGGGTGATCATCTCGCCGAACGACGCAGCTCCGGTCGAGTTCTCCCACGGGGCGCTCTTGGTGCCGAATGTGAAGGCAGTCGCGGCCGCGCCGGCACGCGCCGAGACGCTCGCCCGCGAGGCCGTGGAGGCCGCCAAGGCGGCCGACGAGGCGAAGAAAGCCGCCGCGGCAGCAGCGCGCGAGACAGCATCGCTCACGGCGTCCCTTCGCAAGCTGGAACAGCTCAAGGCCCGCGCCGACGCCGAGCTGGCGCGCGCCGAGAGGGCGCTTGCCGCCGCAAACACGGACCAAGCCAAGGCGCGGGCCGAGCAGGCGAAGCAGAAGGCCGCCGCCCTGGCGGCGGAACGGGGGACGCAGCTCGAGACCGCCAAGGCTGACGCGAAGTCGAAGCCCGACGCCGCCGCCGCAAAGGAGGCCGCCAAGGTGGCGGAGACGAAGAAGGCCGCCGCCGCCAAGACGGCGAGCGAGGCGAAGCTCGCGCTGGAGCCGGTCTCGATCTACATCAGCCGCGCGACGCAGAAGCTTTACGTGCGGCGCAACACGCACAAGCCCTGGCCGGACGGGGGCGTGGTGTTCGACTCGACCATCGAGGTTCCGATCACGATTCGCGATCCCGGCAAGCCGATCGGCACGCATGTGTTCACGGCGGTGGCGCGCGACGATGCGGGCCTGCGTTGGACTGCGGTCACGATCGACGACGGGGACCACGCCAAGAACGCGCTCGACCGCATCACCATCCCGAAGGATGTACTCGACCGCATCGCGCCGACCGCGTTGCCGCGATCCTCGATTATCATCTCGGACGAGCCCCTGAGCGGCGAAACCAACTACCGCACCGAGTTCATCGCGGTGCTGAGCAACCAGCCTCAGGGCGGCTTCATCACGCGCAAGCCTACTCCCGATGTTGCGCCGGCCTACGCACAGGGCGACGACGGCTTCGGCTTCTTTTTCCAGCGCAGCCGGGGCTCCCAATATGGCAATTCTCCCCAGCGCGGCTGGGACTTCCAACGCAATTGGGGCTCCCAGACTGGTCCCCAGCGCAGCTGGGGCTCTCAAACTGGTTCCCAGGGCAGCTGGGGCTCTCAAACTGGTTCCCAGCGCGGCTTCGGCCCAGACTGACAATTTGAATTGGCGCGGCGACCGGTATTTTCGTCGGGAGCAACAAGGCCGGTGATCACAGCCGGCACGGCTGGGCGGCTCGCTGAAGTCCACCGGCAACATCGACAACCGGATGCTGGCCTTCAGCTGATAGAGCCGAGTTTGTCAACATCCAACGGGCGGTCGCATTCGCCCCCCGACTCTGAAATGTCCGCTGTGGGGGTCAGACTCGGTCATTCCGCCATGTCGGCTCGATGTCCGGTTTGCCCGAAAGCGGACATGGCCGGATGATTATGAGGACAAGGCCCTAACGTGTTGCGCGCGGCGAGAAGGATGGAGGCCGCGGCAAACAGGCAGTGCCGGGCCAGAGAGCAATATCGAAGAGCAAACCGGGATTGCCCGTTTGTTGGCTTGCTGCGCTTCACAGCCGGTGGATGTCGCAGCGGCGCGCCGGTTTCGGTGCCGTGAGCCACATCATGGTGCCGACCACGCCTCCGGTGCCGGTAACGGCCACGACCATGCCGAACAGCGCCAGCCGGCCGGTCTCGTCCTCGACCATGGCGCTCAGGGTGTCGGCCTGGGCGATGCCGATCGACACCATGATCACGCCGAGCGCGAACAGCACCGTCAGCGAGATGGCGGTGGACAGCTGAGCCCTTCCGATGGCGCGGCGCACCAGCGCGTAGCGGGCGGAGAGGGGGCCTTGCAGAATCACATTGTCAGTCATCGGGTTGCTCATGGGAATTAGCTCGACGCAACAGAATCTGTGCCCGTCGACCTTGTCCAAGCGATTGAGGAACAAGGGCGATTTAATGATTTATCGTTAAGGAATGGTAAACGCCGCGGCGCCAGTTAACGTTGCATTAACGGAAGTTGCCGCAGCGTAAGCGTGTTCGCCGCGTCCGGGCGGGCGATCAGGGCACCGGAACGGGCGGCACGGCCGGGCTGAAATCCATGCCGACATGGTGGGGCTGGTCGGCGATCCGCGCGAGCCATGCGCGCAGCGCCGGAAACGGCCCGAGGTCGTAGTCGCACTCGTGCGCGACATGCGTATAGCCATAGAGCGCGATGTCGGCGATCGTGTAGCGATCGGCGGCGAAGAAATCGTGGGTCTTCAGGTGCGTCTCCATGACCCGCAGCGCCTGATAGCCCCTCTCCATCCAGTCCTCGATGGCATGGTGCTGGAGCTCGCGTCCGCCCTTGATCAGGGTGAGCCAGAACCAGGCGGCGCCGATGTTGGGCTCGAGGCTGTGCTGCTCGAAGAACATCCACTGCAGCGCCTCGGCGCGGTCGATGCGGTCCTCCGGCGCCAGCGGGCTGCCACCGGCGATGTACCACAGGATCGCGTTCGACTCCGGCAGGTAGCGGCCCGGCGCCACTTCGAGCAGCGGCACGCGGCCGTCGGGATTTTTTGCGAGAAATTCCGGCGTGCGGCTCTCGCCCTGCAGGACGTCGATCTCGACCAGCCGGTAGGGCATGCGCAGCTGCGCCAGCGCGAGCCGGACCTTGTAGCAGTTGCCCGAACGTTGCATCGAGTAGAGCGTATGCATCAGCCGTCCATTCAAGACACATGAGTCGTACATTAAGCGGCCAACGGTGACCTTTGCGTGGCAAGCAACAGAGCGAACCGCGCGTCGCGCCGCGCGGCCGGAGGCGTTGCTTCCCCTATTGGCGCATCTACACGCATTTCATTCCGCCGCCACGCGGTGGGCGCGCGCATAGTCGAGCAGCGCGTCGTCGTCGACCGGCACGATCGGCGTGAAGTCGCGGTGCGCGATCCACTCCGGCCGGTTGAACCTGGTGATGTGGTTGGAGACCGCGCACAAGGTCAGGTACACGATCTTGCGCGGGTAAGGTGTGATGTTGGGCGGCGAGGCATGCACCAGGTTGCCGTGGAACATCAACACCGAGCCCGGTTTCCCGGTCGGCGCCACGATGCCGACACCGCCGCGCGGCGCCGCCGCTGCCGCCAGGCGGGTCACGGTCGCGGCGTCGAGCGTCCACAGCGGATATGAGGTCGTGCTATCGTCGTGATCGGCCGCCAGCGTGCCGTGCTTATGGCTGCACGGGATCAGCATCAGCGGTCCGTTGATCGGCAGCACCTCGTCGAGAAAGATCGCGATATTCATCGCGCGCGGCTCGGGCATGCCGTCGTCGCGCGCCCAGGTGCCGTAGTCCTGGTGCCATTGCCACACGTCGCCTTCGAACGCGGCCTTGGCGTTGATCTTGAACTGGTGGACATAGACCGGCTCGCCGAACAATTGCTGCAGCGGCTCGACCAGGCGCGGGTGATGCGCCATCAGGCGGAACGGCTCGCTGTAGGTGTGCGCGGCAAACGCCGTGCGGGGGGCGCCGGTCTTCTCGCGCCACACCTCCTGGCGGTCCTGCGCCAAGATGACCTCAGCTTCGCTGCGCAGGGTCGCGACTTCCATGTCTGAAAAGCAGCCCGGCATGAACAGATAGCCCTGCTCGTCGAAGGCGCGAAGCTGGGGAGCAGTCAGCTGCATGATGTCCTCCTTGGGCCGGCTGTCGCCTAGTTTCGATGGTTCTTCCCGGCAAACCATTTTATCGTGTCTGCAAAAAATTATCAGCCGCCAAGGTTCGGCCGTTTTGGGGAGGAGCCCGGTGAAAACCCTTGCTCTATTGTGTCTGGCGCTGGCCTTCGCCCCGGCGGGGGTGGCGGCGCAGGCGCAAGCTGCCGATCCGGTCGACCTCGACGCGGCGCGGCGGGAAAAGTCGCTGAGCTGGTACACGTCGACCCCGGTCGCACAGGCGCAGCAGCTGGCGAACACGTTCGAGCAGCAGACCGGGGTCAAGGTGCAGCTCCTGCGCTCGGGCGGACAGGCGGTGCTGCGGCGGCTGCAGCAGGAGCTCAGCGCCGGCCGTCCGGGCGCCGACGTGCTCACCATGTCGGACGCCGGCGCCGCCAACGGACTCGCCCGGCAAGGCATCCTCGAGCCGTTCCGGCCGGACGGGTTCGACAAGGTGGTGGACGGCGCCAAGGACCGCGAGGGCCGGTGGATCGCCCAGCGCCTGCAGCTGGTCGGTATTCCGGTCCGCACCGACAAGGTGGCGGAAGCCGACCGGCCGCGCACCTGGTCCGATCTCGCGGATGCGAAATACAAGGGCCAGATGGTCATGCCGGACCCGTCGTTCACGGCGATCCAGCTGGTTGTGGTCGGCATGCTGTCGCAGCACCTCGGCTGGGATTTCTACAAGGCCCTGCGCCGCAACGACACCATGATCGTGCAGGGCCACCAGCAGGTGTTTTCCACCATGCAGCAGGGCGAACGGGTGATCGGCGCGGAAGGCGCCGATCCGCGCAGCTTCTTCGGCGGCAAGGAGGTCCCCAACCAGGCGATCATCTACCCGGCGGACGGGACGTTCATCGTCTCCTCGCCCACCGCCGTGCTGAAGGGCGCGCGCAGCCCGCAGGCGGCAAAACTGTTCGCCGAGTTCATGGTGTCGCCGGAGGCGCAAAAAATCATCGTGGCGTCGGGAATTCACTCCTCCCGCGTCGACATGCCGCCGCCCGACGGGCAGCCGGCCTTGGGGGCGGTCAAGTTCCTGCCCATCGACCTCGACTACATCGAGGACAAGGGACGCGAACTGAAGGTCCGGTTCGCCGAGATTTTTCAGTAGTGCCGGCCGCCGCTTCGCGCGCGACCACCCGGGTCACCGCGGCGAGCGCCGCCGTCACCGCCATGTTTAATTTTCCTTAACGTATTTGGCCTTTTGTGGAGGCGCCACACGCGCGGTCCTGCGCCGATCAGCCTGCAACAAGGATATGACGTGCCAGCAGCCACACTCGCAAGAGCCACAGCGCAGCGGCTCGGGTGGTTGTCGAACCCGACTTTCTTTCTCTGCCTCACCGGCATAGTCCTGCCCAATGCGCTCTCACTCGTGGCGCTCATCGGCGGCATCGGGGCGCCGCCGCGGCCTGCAGCCATCATCGGCTACGCCACCGTCGCCATCGTGGCGCGGATTGCGTCGGTCCCGGTCACGATCGCGCTCTATCTGGGGACCGCGATCTATGACGCGATCTCAACCATCGCGCTCCTGTTCAACCTGGCGCCGAGCGAGATCGCCGTGGCGCTCCACCTCAGCGCCGAGCTGAAGCTGTTCTCATCGCCGTTCTATGTGGCGCTCACGCTCGCCCTGGCCTTGCTGGTGGGCGCGAACATCATGGTGCTGACGCGCAAGCGCGACCTCCTGCGGCGCGGCAATCCCGCCGTCATGATGGGCTTCGCCATGGCGTTCCTGGTCGCCGATTTCGTCAGCAACACGTCGCCGCACTACCAGTTCGGCACCCTCTACAGTGCCGGCAAGCCCATGGAGTCGGCGGGCGCGGAGTCGGGTTTCCGCCAGGCGGCGCTCACCGGCAACGGCCGGCATGTGCTGCTCGTGGTCGTCGAGGCGCTCGGCCACTTCGCCGATCCGGCCAAGCAGGCGATCCTGCTGCGGCCGTTCAGCGATCACGATCTCAACAAGCGCTACAGCGTGACCACGGGAACGACCACCTATTACGGATCCACCACCGCCGCCGAGATGCGCGAGTTGTGCAATACGCGCGAGCCCTACGAGGCGCTGCTCGAAGGCAAGGACATCGTCTGCCTGCCCGAGCAGATGGCCGAGCGCGGCTACCCGACGATGTCGATGCACAATTTCAGCAGCGCCTTCTTCGGGCGCAACCAATGGTACCCGAAGCTCGGCTTCGAGACGCGGTTCTTCGCCTCCGATCTCAAGGGAAGCGTGCACCGGCTGTGCGGCGGGCCGTTCCGCGGTCCGTGCGACGTCGACGTGGTGCCGTTCATCGGCCAGAAGCTGCGCGACGCCAGGAAGCCCACCTTCTTCTACTGGATGACGCTGAGCACTCACGTGCCCATCGCGCCGCATGAAGGCACGCCGCGCCTGGACTGCGAGCACGGCGGCGGCGCGATCGGTCATGTCGAGGTCTGCTACATGACGGAGATGTACATCGATCTGTGGGAGAGCATCATCCGCATGACGGCCGAGATCCCGGCCACCGAGATTCTGCTGGTGGGCGACCATGCGCCGCCGCTGTGGTCGAAGGCCGGCCGCCAGCTCTTCACGCCCGGCCAGGTGACCTGGGTGCGGCTGACGCCGCGGGCCAAAGCGCCACAGGTGAGCGGGCTGCGCTGATTGGCGCCAACACGGATGGACCACGCCATGCAGGCGCAACGCTACGCGACAGGGGCATGGCTCACGCCGGGGCTCATGACCTTCGTCGGCATCGCCATGGTGGCCGGCACGATCGTAGCGCTTGGCGTTCTCTTTGCCACGGCGCACGACACGGTCGACGCCTATGGCCGGCCGCTGGGCACGGATTTCTCCTGCTTCTGGACCGCCGGCCGCATGGTGCTGGAAGGGCGCGCCGCTGCGGCCTACGACTGGCCGGCGCACTTTGAGGTGCAGCAGCAGACGCACGGGGTGGACCTGTTCTTCCCGTGGAGCTATCCGCCCGTCTTCCTGCTGGTGGTGGCGGCGCTTGCGGCGCTGCCCTACGTGGCGTCGCTCCTGGTCTGGCAGGCTGGGACCTTGCTGGCGGCGCTCGGCGCGCTGCGCGCCATCCTGCCGACCCGCCAGGCGCTGCTGCTGGGGCTCGGCTTTCCCGCCGTTCTGGTCTGCCTCGGCCATGGCCAGACCGGCTTCCTGACCGCCGCGCTGCTGGCCGGCGGCCTCGTCGTGCTCCCGCGCCACCAGATTTTGGCCGGCATCTCGTTCGGGCTGCTCGTCTACAAGCCGCAGTTCGGGCTGCTGCTGCCCCTGGTGCTGGCGGCGACCGGCCAGTGGCGCGCCATCGTGGCGGCCGCCGCGACCGTGCTGGCGACCGTCGGTGTCACGGTGGCCATCTGGGGCGTCCCGGTGTGGCAGGCGTTTTTCGACTCGCTGCCGCTCACCCGCACGATCGTGCTCGAAGCCGACACCGACAACCTGGTGAAATTCCAGAGCGTCTTCGCCTCGCTGCGACTGTGGGGCGGATCGCCGGCCTATGCCTATGCGGCGCAGGCGCTGGTGACCGCCGGCGCGGTTGCGGCCTGCATCTGGATCTGGCGCAGCGGCGTGAGCTTCCGGCTCAAGGCTGCCGCCTTGCTCGTTGGCACGCTGCTGTCATCGCCCTACGTGCTCGACTACGACTTCATCGTGCTCGGGATGGCGCTGGCCTTCGTGGCGGCCGAGGGACTCGAGAGCGGCTTCTGGCCCTGGGAGAAAACCATCCTGGCGCTGGTCTGGGTCGCACCTCTGCTGGCGCGCGAGCTGACCAAGCTCACCTATCTGCCGATCGGCTTCGCTGCGCTGGCCGCGGTGTTCCTGCTGATCGTGCTGCGGGTGCGCGCCGAGCGCGCCGGCAATATCGGCATGGCGGCTCCGGCGACCGCCGCGATCGCCCGATCTCGCCTCGGCCTGATGGGTTCCAGCACATAATTTCATGCGAGCGGGTCCGGACCGGCCCTTGCCGCCATGATCCGGCGGCATTAGGAGGAACGCAGCCGCAGGGCTCGCGTTTTGCCGGAGATTCGCATGGCTTTTCTCGCCGACTCGCTTCAGCGCATCAAGCCGTCGCCGACCATTGCGGTGACGGACAAGGCGCGCGTGCTCAAGTCGGCGGGCCGCGACGTCATCGGGCTCGGCGCCGGCGAGCCCGACTTCGACACGCCGGACAACATCAAGGAAGCGGCGATCGCGGCGATCAGGCGCGGCGAGAGCAAGTACACGCAGGTGGACGGCATCCCGCAGCTGAAGGAGGCGATCTGCGCCAAGTTCAAGCGCGAGAACGGCCTCGACTACAAGCCGTCGCAGATCAGCGTTGGGGCCGGCGGCAAGCAGGTCCTGTTCAACGCGCTAATGGCCACGCTCAACCCGGGCGACGAGGTCATCATCCCGGCCCCCTACTGGGTGAGCTATCCGGACATCGTGCTGCTCGCCGGCGCCACGCCGGTGGCCGTGACGGCGCGCATGGAAGACGGCTTCAAGATCAAGCCGGAGGCGCTGGAGAAGGCGATCACGAAGAACACCAAGTGGCTGATCTTCAACTCGCCCTCCAACCCCACCGGCGCTGCCTATACGCGGCGCGAGATCAAGGCGCTGACCGACGTGCTGGTAAAACACCCGCACGTGTGGGTGCTGACCGACGACATGTACGAGCACCTGGTCTACGACGACTTTCAGTTCTTCACCCCGGCGCAGGTGGAGCCGGCGCTGTACGAGCGCACCCTGACGCTCAACGGCGTGTCCAAGGCCTATTGCATGACTGGCTGGCGCATCGGCTATGCGGGCGGCCCGGAAATGCTGATCAAGGCGATGGCGACGCTGCAGTCGCAGTCGACCACGAATCCCAACGCCATCGCGCAATGGGCCTCGGTCGAGGCGCTCAACGGGCCGCAGGACTTCATCGCCAAGCACAACGCCATCTTCAAGGAGCGGCGCGACCTGGCCGTGGCCATGCTCAATCAGGCCAACGGCATGAAGTGCCCGAAGCCCGAAGGCGCGTTCTACGTCTATCCGTCGTGCGCCGGCACCATGGGCAAGACCACCCCGTCCGGCAAGAAGCTCGAAACCGACGAGGACTTCGTCACCGAGCTGCTTGAGCACGAGGGCGTTGCCGTGGTGCAGGGCACCGCCTTCGGGCTGGGCCCGGCCTTCCGCATCTCCTACGCCACTGCGACCTCGGCGCTGGAGGAGGCTTGTCGCCGCATCCAGCGGTTCTGCGGCAATCTGCAATAGCGCTCACCTCCAGAGGGACGGCGCCGGGTCGCGCAGCGACGCTGTGGCCCGTAATTAACCATTTGAATTTGATTGTGATTTTCTCCGGGGCGGAACCGCCCGAGAGCCCGCGCGTTGTCCCGCGTCGCGATTTCAAACAATGGAGGTTCAACCATGATTCGCACCCTCATCGGGGTGGCCGCGATCGCCGTGGCGGTCGCCGGCCCGACCTCGGCCCAGGCCCAGGGACGGGCCAAGGTCGGCACGCTCACCTGCGATGTCTCGGCCGGGATCGGCATGATCATTGGATCGCAGAAGCAGGTGCAATGCTTGTTCACGCCGTCCGAGCCGGGGCCGCGCGAGGTCTATATCGGGGCGATCAGGAAGTTCGGCCTCGACCTCGGCGCCACCTCCGGTGGCGAGATGGTGTGGAGCGTCTATGCGCCGACCAGCGGCCGCATCGCGGCGCTGGCTGGCAACTATGTGGGTCCCACCGCTGAGGCGACCGTAGGCGCTGGTCTCGGTGCCAACGTGCTGGTCGGCGGCTCGGATCGTACCGTGGCGCTGCAGCCGGTCGCCATCCAGGGTCAGACCGGCCTGAACGTCGCGGCCGGCGTGACCGAGCTGGAGCTGCGTCCGGTGCGCTGACGCGGCGCAACGACAGCGGCTGGCGGCGCCAATCGGCGCCGCCAGCCGCGGCGCCAAAGACGCCAGACGGCCATTTTCGCCGACTCCGCGTTTCGCTATGGTGGTCCCGCCTGAGGCTAGGGGAGACTGCCATGATCCGGAGCCTGTTCGCCGCCGCGGCGATCCTTGTTGCCGCGTCGTCGCCGCCCGCGCTGGCGCAATCGCGCTTCGCGGTGGGCGTGCTGGAGTGCCGCGCCGGTCCGTCGACGACCTTCATCGTCGGCTCGACCCGCGACTTCGATTGCCTCTTCACGCCAACCGACGGCCCGCTGCAGCGCTATGGCGCCACGATCCAGCGGCTCGGCCTGGATCTCGGGTGGAGCGGCGGCACGTCCATGGTGTGGCAGGTGTTTGCGCCGACCAACGTGATCGGACCGGGCGCGCTGGCGGGCGGCTATGGCGGCGTGTCGGCCGGCGCGGCGGTGGTCGTCGGACTGGGCGCGAACGCGATGGCGGGCGGTCTCAACAATTCATTCGCGCTGCAGCCGGTGAGCGTCGAGGGCCAGACCGGGCTCAATGCGTTTGCTGGCATCGCCAGCCTCGACCTGCGCCAGCGCTATTGATCACCGTACTTTGCGTTGCTCTGTAGTACTTTGCGTTGCTCTGTAGCGTTGCTCTGTAGTTGCTCTGTAGCATGAGCGAAGCGATATGCGGGAAGCTGCTCCCGGATTTCGCTTCGCTCATCCGGGGTACGAGGTGGTCGAGAATGCCGATGCGGCGAGCGCTGCGCCTGGGCCTGGTCGTGGCTGCGCTGGTGGCAGGCTCCGGCGCCGCCGCACAGGACAAGGTCGCGGTCGGCGTGCTGCGGTTCGTGTCGTCCGGCCCGCTTTTCGTGGCGGTCGAGCGCGGCTATTTCAAGCAGGAAGGTCTTGACGTCGAGCTGAAGTTTTTCGACGCGGCGCAGCCGATCGCGGTCGCGGTGGTGACCGGCGACGTCGATTTCGGCCTCACGGCGTTCACCGCGGGCCTGTTCAACCTCGCCGGCAAGGGCGGGCTGAAAGTGATCGCCGCCCAGGCCAAGGAGGCGCAGGGCTATGAGGGCAACGCGATCCTGGCGTCGCGCGCCGCGTGGGAGAAGGGGCTCCGCCGCGTCGACGACCTGAAGGGCCACAGCCTGGCCATCACCCAGGTGGGCTCCTCGTTCCACTACCAGATCGGGCAGATCGCGCGCATCAAGGGGTTCGATCTCAACAGCGTCGCGCTGAAGCCCCTGCAATCGCTCGCCAACATGGCGGCGGCGCTCAAGGGTAACCAGGTCGACGCCATCATCATCGCGCCGCATATCGCCAAGCCGCTACTGGCGGCGGGCGATGCCAAGCTGCTCGGCTGGTATTCCGACCTCGATGAATATCAGTTCGGTGCACTATTCACGTCGCCGAAGTTGATCGAGGGCCGCCGCGCCGTGGTGGAGAAATTCGTGCGCGCCTATCAGCGGGGGACCGCCGAATTCGCCGCGACGCTGCTCAAGCGCGACGATTCCGGCAATCGCAAATTCGACGCCGCATCGCACGCCCTCGCAGCGCTGATCGCGCCATATGTCTACCCCGGCGAGCCGGCCGACCGCGCCGTCGGCCTAGTCGAGTCGTCGACCTTCTATGTCGACCCGCAGGCGCGGCTCGACGTCGGCGACATCTACGCCCAGGTCGCCTGGTACAAGAGCCAGGGCATGGTCGATGCAGCTGTCGACCCCAAGGCGCTGATCGACCTGTCGTTTGTCCGCGGCCATACCAACATTCCCAGATGAGCGGCGGGCAGGTGCGCGCCCGCCTCCTCTTGCCAGCGTCGCGCTTGCCTGAAACGATAACGTCACGGACCGGTCACAGGCCCGATCCCGGCTGAGATTCCGCCCGGGCAGGAGGCAAACATGGCACAGAACGGCAATAGTCAGCGGGGTCCCCGGTGCATTGCGCTGGTGGGCCCGTTCCAGAGCGGCAAGACCACGCTCCTCGAAGCAATTCTCGCGCGGACCGGCGCGATCCAGCGCCAGGGCAGCGTCGATGCCGGCACCACGGTCGGCGACGGGAGCAAAGAGGCGCGCCACCACGTCATGAGCGTCGAGCTGTCGGTCGCGTCGACCGACTTCATGGGCGACACCTATACGTTCATCGACTGCCCGGGCTCGATCGAGTTCATCCACGACATGCGCGCCGCGCTGCCGGCGGTCGACGCGGCGGTGGTGGTGTGCGAGATGGACGACAAGAAGGTCCCGCAGCTGCAGCTCATCATGCGCGAGCTCGAAGACCAGAAGATTCCCCGGTTCCTGTTTCTCAACAAGATCGACAAGGCCGACGCGGGCGTCCACGACGCGCTCAACCTGCTGCAGCCGGCGTCGCGCCACAAGCTGCTCATGCGCCAGCTGCCCACCTTCTCCGGCGACATCATCACGGGTTTCGTCGATCTCGCGCTCGAGCGCGCCTTCGTCTACAAGGAGCACGCGCCCTCCGAGGTGGTGCCGCTGCAGGGTGATGCGCTCGACAGCGAGAAGACCGCGCGCTTCTCCATGCTCGAGACGCTGGCCGACCACGACGACGAACTGATGGAGCAGCTGCTCGAGGACATCGAGCCGCCGCGCGACAAGGTGTTCGACGACCTGGCCAAGGAGCTGCGCGACGGCCTGGTCTGCCCGGTGCTGCTGGGATCGGCCACGCGCACCAACGGCGTGCTGCGCCTGCTCAAGGCGCTGCGACATGAATCGCCTGGCGTCGCCGCCACCGCCAAGCGGCTGGGCGTGAAGGACGGCAGCGACGCCGTCGCCTACGTGGTCAAGACGCTGCACACGTCGCACGGCGGAAAACTGTCGATCGGGCGCGTGCTCTCCGGCACCGTGCCGGAGGGCGCGCAGCTCACCGGTCCCTCCGGCACCGCCGATCGCGCCTCCGGCGTGTTCAAGATGTCCGGCCAGCAATCGGAGAAGCGCGGCGCCGCCCAGGCGGGCGAGACGGTGGCGCTGGGCAAGCTCGACCATGCCAGGACCGGCGACACGCTCACCACCGCCAAGCAGCCGCTGGCGCCGCTCGTTGAGGTCAAGCCGTCCCCGGCGGTGCTGGCCCTCGGCATGGCCGCCAAGGAACGCAAGGACGACGTCAAGCTCGGCCAGGCGCTCAACAAGCTGGTCGAGGAGGATCCCTCCCTGATGATCGTGCACAATGCCGAGAGCCAGGAGATCATCACCTGGGGCCAGGGCGAGATGCACCTGCGCGTGGCCACCGAGCGTCTTGCCGACCGGTTCGGCGTCGCTGTCGTCAGCCATCCGCCCAAGGTCGGCTACCGCGAGACCATCCGCAAGCCGATCACCCAGCGCGGCCGCCACAAGAAGCAGTCGGGCGGCCACGGCCAGTTCGGCGACGTGGTGCTCGAGATCAAGCCGCTGCCGCGCGGATCGGGCTTCAAGTTCGAGGAAAAGATCACCGGCGGCGTGGTGCCGCGCAACTATATCCCGTCGGTGGAGGAGGGCGTCATCGACGGGCTCAAGCACGGGCCGCTCGGGTTTCCGGTCGTGGACGTCTCGGTCACGCTGATCGACGGCTCATATCACACGGTGGACTCGTCGGATCAGGCGTTCCGCACTGCCGGCCGCATCGGCATCGTCGAGGGCCTGCCGCAATCCAATCCGGTGCTGCTCGAGCCCATCCATCACGTCGAGGTCGTCTGCCCGTCCGAGGCCACCGCCAAGATCAACGCCATCATCTCGGGACGGCGCGGACAATTGCTCGGCTTCGACACGCGCGAGGGCTGGGACGGCTGGGACGTGGTGCGCGCGCTGATGCCGGAGTCGGAGATCGGCGACCTCATTGTCGAGGTGCGCTCGGCCACCGCCGGCGTCGGCAGCTATGCGTTCCGCTTCGACCACATGGCGGAGCTCACCGGCAAGCAGGCCGACCAGATCGTGGCGGCGCGCCGCGCCGCGGAGTGATTTCGGCGTTCTCACTTGCGTCGGCTGTCATCCCGGACGGCTCGCGTCAGCGAGCCGATCCGGGAGCCAAGTACCCCGGCATCAGAAAAACATCGCTCGGCAGGGGTACTTGGGTCCCGGCTCTCGCGCTGCGCGCTCGGCCGGGATGACCGCAGAGATAAATTTGCCTATGCCGCCTGCTGAAACTCGCGCTGCACGGCCGCGATGTCGTCGAGCGTGGGCAGGCCTGCTTCGTTGCCGAGCCGTTGCACCTTGAAGGCGGCAGCCGCCCCGGCGAAGCGGAAATGGTCTTCCCAGCTCGCTCCGGGCTTGGCCAAATACGAATAGACATAGGCGCCGTGAAAGACGTCGCCGGCGCCGCTCGTGTCGATCACGCGATGCGCCGGCACCGACAGCGCCGGCAAGGTGCGGGTGTTTCCAGCATCGTCATACCAGAGCAGGCCACGCGCCCCGAGCGTCACACCGCCGATGCGACAGCCGCGCTGCTTGAGATAGTCGAGAGTTTCCGACGGCGTCATTTTCATCTGCTCGCAGAAGCGTTCCGCCACGATGGCGATATCGATAAAGGCGAGCAGTTCGAGCGTATTGGTCCGCACCGCACCGCCGTCCAGCGACGTCAGGATTCCGGATTGGCGGCACTGGCTCGCATAATGCATGGCCGCGTCGGGCTGATGTCCGTCGAGATGCAGCACGCGGCAGCCGGACAGATCGAGGGTGGGGAACGGGTGGAGATAGCGATCATCGCGCCCGCGCAATATTGCGCGTTGGCCTTGGTGCGGGCGCACGAAGGAGAGCGACGACCTTGCGACCTTCCGGATGTGCAGCTCGATGTCGTATTTGTCCGCCATGTCCTGAAACATGCGGCCGAGCCAGTCGTTCGCACAGGTTGCGATCAAATCCGGCCTGATGCCGAGCTTGGCGCAGCAGAACGCCGCGGTGACGGCGTTGCCGCCGAACGAGACTGCATACTCACTGGCGACGGCCTTCTCGTCGCCGACCGGGATGCGCTCGGCCAGGAACGTCACGTCGATGTAGGTTTGTCCAATGAACAGAGCTTCCATCAGCAGCCTCTCAACGCGTTCCCCATAACAACTTTCAACGCGCCGAAACGTGCCAGATCTCGGCGGCATATTCGCGGATGGTGCGGTCTGACGAGAACCAGCTCATCCGGCACGTGTTCAGGATGCTCATCCGCCACCAGGCTGCCGCATCGTTCCACAGATCGTCGACCGCCCGTTGCGCCCGCCAATAGGCGTCGAAATCGGCTGCGATCATGAAGACATCAGGCCCGAGCACGGCATCGGTGAGCGGGCGGAAGCGCTCGGGCTCGTCGGGCGAGAACCGGCCCGACGCTATGCTCTCGATCGCCTGTGCCAGCGCCGGGGACGCGCTCGCCGCCTCGCCGCCGTGCAACCCGGAGCGCCGTCGTTCCGCCACTTCCTCGGCGGTGAGGCCGAAGATGAAGATGTTGTCCGGCCCGAGGCGTTCCCGCATCTCGACATTGGCGCCGTCGAGCGTACCGATGGTCAGCGCCCCGTTGAGCGCGAGCTTCATGTTGCCGGTCCCCGAGGCTTCCATGCCGGCGGTCGAGATCTGCTCCGACAGGTCCGCCGCCGGGATGATGGCTTCGGCCAGGCTGACGTTGTAGTTGGGCAGGAAGGCAAGCTTGAGCCGATCGCCGATCACCGGGTCGGCATTGACGACACGGGCCACGTCGTTGGCAAGCTTGATGATGAGCTTGGCCCGCGTATAGCTCGCCGCCGCCTTGCCGGCGAAGATCTTCACCCGCGGCGTCCAGTTTCGGTTCGGCTCGGCGTGGATCGCGTGATAGAGCGCGACCGCTTCCAGGATATTGAGCAGCTGGCGCTTGTACTCGTGGATGCGCTTGATCTGTACGTCGAACAAACCCGTCGGCGCGCACTTGATGCCGACGCTGCGGCGGATCAGGCGGACCAGATGCTCCTTGTTGGCACGCCGCGTCTTGGTCAGGCGGGCGACGAAGTTTTGATCGCCGGCGAGCGGCTCCAGATCCGCCAGCCGGTCGGGATCGTCGAGCACGCGCTCGCCCAGGGCGTCGACGATGGCGCGGGTCAGGCCGGGATTGGCCTGGTACAGCCAGCGGCGGAACGTGATGCCGTTGGTCTTGTTGACGATGCGGCCGGGATGCGCGGCGTCGAGATCGCGAAACACCGTGCGCCGCATCAGGTCGGTATGCAGGGCCGACACGCCGTTGACCTTGTGCGAGCCGACGAAGGCCAGCGGGCCCATGCGGATGCGCTTCTCGCCGGTCTCGTCGATCAGCGACAACGACGCGGCGAGCGCCGGATCCGCCTTCATCGGCTCGGGCAGGCCCTTCAGGTGCAGCCAGTTGATCAGGTAGATGATCTGCATGTGCCGCGGCAGCAGGCGGTTCATCAGCGCGACCGGCCAGGTCTCGAGCGCCTCGGGCAGCAGCGTGTGGTTGGTGTAGCTCAGCGTACGCGTCGTGATCCGCCACGACTCCGTCCACGAGAGCTCGTGCTCGTCCACCAGGATGCGCATCAGCTCGGCCACGGCGATCGCCGGATGCGTGTCGTTGAGCTGGATCGCCGCAAAGTCTGGCAACGACGACAGGTCGTCGTGCTGCGCCAGGTGGCGGCGCACGATGTCCTGCAGCGACGCCGAGGTGAAGAAGAACTCCTGGCGCAGCCGCAGCTCCTGGCCGGCGGGCGTTTCGTCGCTCGGGTAGAGCACGCGCGAGATGGCTTCCGCCTGGGCGCGCGCCGCCAGCGCGCCCACGTAGTCCCCCTGGTGGAACGCCTCCAGGTGGATCGGCTCGGTGGCGCGGGCGGACCACAGGCGCAGGGTATTCACGTGCCTGCCGCGCCAGCCGACGATCGGCGTATCGTAGGCGACGGCGTGCACCGTCTCGGATGGATACCAGACGCCGCGCGCCGTATCGGCGTCGCCGCCGATATACTCGACCGAGCCGCCGAAGCCGATCGCGTACATGACCTCGGCGCGATTGAACTCCCACGGGTTGCCGAACGCCAGCCAGTCTTCCGGCAATTCCTGCTGCCAGCCGTCGGAGATGTGCTGGCGGAACAGGCCGTGATCGTAGCGAATGCCATAGCCGAAGGCCGCGATGCCCAAGGTCGCGAGGCTGTCCATGAAACAGGCGGCGAGACGGCCGAGACCGCCGTTGCCGAGCGCCGCATCGGGCTCGACGTCGCGGATCTCGTCGAGATCAATGCCGAGCTCGGCCAGCGCCTCGCGCACGGGGGCCACGGCCGACAGGTTGCACAAGGCGTCGTAGAGCAGGCGGCCGATGAGGAATTCGACCGACAGGAAATAGACCTGCTTGCGCTTTTCGGCGTCGACCCGCAGCGTCGTCGCCATCCATTGGTCGATGATGCGGTCGCGCAGCGCGAACACGGTCGCCATGTACCAGTCGCGCAGCTGGGCGCTGGGACGATCCTTGCCGAGCGCATAGGTGAGCTTGGCGAGGATCGCGTCCCGGACGGCCGCAGTCTCGCGCCCGCGGGGCAGCACTTTTCGGAAATCGGTCAGCATCGATGCACGTGACATCCGATTCACGGTTCCGCCGCATTCCGGGGTGATTCGACACCCTCGTTGGGGCCGGTTCTGTCGGCGCGTGGCGGGGTCGTCAAGCCGACGCTGCAGCCAGGTTCCCGGGCCGCCGTTTGCGCAGCCGGCCAGGGGATGATCAGGATGTCCTGGCTCGCCGCGGCAGCCGGCCATGACCTGCCTGCGAAACAAGCCATTGGCGGGTTGGCGCCGCGGTCCCCGACTGTGACTTGCCGGTGGTCCGGCGCTCGCCTATGTGTCGGTCAAATGGCCTTTCGAGGAGAGTGCCGATGTACGTCATTCGTCGCCGCGGTTGGGAGCTCCCCGAGCGTGACGCCACGCCGGAGCAGATCTTCCTCGATCGGCGCGCCTTTCTGGCCGCGACCAGTGCGGTTGCGGCGACTGGCGCGGCGGCGTTGACGTTGTCTCCCGAGCTCGCCCTGGCGCAGCGGATTGCCGACCTGCCCGATCCGACCAAGCACCTCTATCCGGTCAAGCGCAACGAGAAATTCGTGCTCGACCGCCCGATCACCGACGAGACGCTCAACACCACCTACAACAACTTTTACGAATTCGGCTCGTCCAAGACCATCGCCAAGGCGGCGCAGGCGCTCAGGCTGCGGCCGTGGACCGTAACGATCGAAGGCATGGTGGAAAAGCCGCAGGAGATCGGGCTTGACGACCTGATCCGCCAGATGCCGCTCGAGGAACGGCTCTATCGCCATCGCTGCGTCGAAGCGTGGTCGATGGCAGTGCCGTGGTCGGGCTTCCCGCTGGCCAAGCTGGTCGAGCTTGCCAAGCCGCTGTCGTCCGCAAAGTACCTGCGCATGGAGACGTTCCTCGACTCGTCCGTGGCATCGGGCCAGCGCCAGACCTGGTATCCGTGGCCCTATGTCGAAGGACTCACCATGCCGGAGGCAACCAACGAGCTCGCGTTCCTGGTGACCGGCGCCTACGGCAAGCCGGTAGCGAAGTCGATGGGCGCACCACTGCGTCTCGCGGTGCCGTGGAAATATGGATTCAAGTCGATCAAATCGATCAGGCGATTCATCTTCACGGACCAGCGGCCCAAGAGCTTTTGGGAGGAACTCCAGGCGTCCGAGTACGGCTTCTGGGCCAACGTCAATCCCGAGGTGCCGCATCCGCGCTGGAGCCAGGCCAGCGAAGAGCTGATCGGCCGTGGCGGCGAGCGCCGGCCGACCCTGCTGTTCAACGGCTACGGCGACTACGTCGCCCACCTGTACAAGAACCTGGAGCAGACCGAGCGGCTGTGGGCGTGACGCTGCCGCTGGCGCGCACACATACGGCGCCGCGCCGATGCGAACAGCGCACGCGGCATGTGGCCGCGCCGCCATAAGCAATCAGCCAAGAAAAAGCCGAGTCCCTAAAGAAAAAGCCGGGCCTTAAAGGCCCGGCCCGAGTCTTGTCGGCGTGATGCCGACAATCACCTTCCAGAGGGGAACAGCTGGCTGCACCACGGTTGCCAAATCTGGGAGGATGTCGCAACCGGCTGCCTACAGCACGCGCAAATTATGGGCTCGCAACCTTGGACGAGCAACACAAAGGCTCGCATGCCAGCCATGCGGACCCCGCAAGAGATGGGAGATTCTGCTTGGCTGTGGCGAAAAAGCGATGATGCAACATTGCCGTCGCTTGCGATTCGCGCGCGCCGGCGCAGCCGTCGGATTGCCGCTGCTCAATAGTGCCAACGCTGCGCCTTGGAGACGAGAAAATCGCGAAACACCTGGATGCGCGCGAGCGACTTGAGCTCCTCCGCGTAGACGAAATAGGCATCGACCGCGAGCGCGTCGGTCGGTCCGAACAGCTGCACCACGCCGCCGTCCTGCTCGATCAGGTAATCGGGCAGCATGGCGACGCCGAGGCCGCGCTGGCAGGCGCGCAACAGGCCGAGCACGTTGTTGATCGTGAGCACGGGCGTGCGCGGGCCCTTGCCGTCGCCGCCGGCCTGGATGACCCAGTTGGCGCTCTGCAGATGCATCGGCACGCTGCCTCCGAGCACCAGCAGGCGGTGATGGTCGAGATCTTCCGGCGTGCGCGGCGTGCCGTGGCGCTTGAGATATTCCGGCGACGCGTAGGCGTGGAAGTGCATCGAGAACAGCTTGCGCTGGATCAGGTCGGGCTGTGTCGGCGGGCGCAGCCGGATGGCCACGTCGGCCTCGCGCATGGCGAGGTCGAGCTCCTGATCGGTGGTGATCAGCGTGATGCGGATATCGGGATAGAGATCGAGGAACTCGCCGAGCCGGGGCGTGAGCCAATGCACGCCGAGCCCGGGCGTGGTGTTGACGCGGAGCTCCCCGTTCGGTTTCTCCCGGCTGTCGGTGAGTTTCGTGCGCGCCGCCTCGAGCTTCATCAGCACGTCGTGCGCCGTGCGGTAGAGGAGCTCGCCCTGTTCGGTGAGGATCAGGCCGCGGGCGTGGCGATGGAACAGCGGCACCGCCAGTTCCTGCTCGAGCGCGCCGACCTGGCGCGACACCGCCGATTGCGACAGGCCGAGCTGCTCACCCGCATGGGTGAAGCTTCCCGCCTCGGCGGCGGCGTGGAAGACCTTGAGCTTGTCCCAGTCCATCTCTGCTGTCCCGCTGGTTCATTCCCTCCTCCGCCCGGGAGGGTTTTTCTTCTGTGCCCGGAAGGTCGTGACGGGGAGCGGTCCGGGCTCGACCGTCCTCCACGCGTTGGGCCTCCCTATTCCGCCGCGGCGCGCCGCTCTGCGTTGGCGGCAAGGAATCGCTCGGCCTCGAGCGCCGCCATGCAGCCGAGGCCGGCGGCCGTCACCGCCTGGCGATAGACGTCGTCGGAGACGTCGCCCGCGGCGAATACGCCCGGCACGGAGGTTGCCGTCGAGTGCGGCGCCGTCACGATGTAGCCCGAGGGCTTCATCTTCACCTGACCGGCCACCAACTCGGTCGCCGGGACGTGACCGATGGCGACGAAGATGCCGTCGATCGGCAGTTCGGTGACGGCGCCGGTCTTCACGTTGCGCAGGCGCGCGCCGGTCACCTTGAGCGGATCGTGGACACCCACCACGTCCTCGAGCACCGTATCCCACAGGACCGCGATCTTCGGGTTCTTGAACAGGCGCTCCTGCAGAATCTTTTCGGCGCGGAAGCTGTCGCGGCGATGCACCACCGTCACGCTAGCGGCGAAGTTGGTCAGGAACAGCGCTTCCTCGACCGCGGTGTTGCCGCCCCCGACCACGATCACGTTCTTGCCGCGATAGAAGAAGCCGTCGCAGGTGGCGCAGGCGGAGACGCCATAACCCTTGAAGTGGTGCTCGGAGGGCAGGTCCAGCCAGCGCGCCTGGGCGCCGGTCGCCAGGATCACGGTCTCGGCCAGATACACGTCGCCGGAATCGCAGTCGAGCCGGAACGGCCGGCGCGAGAGATCGACCTTGGTGACATGGTCGGCCACGATGTTGGTGCCGACATGGGCGGCCTGCAGCCGCATCTGCTCCATCAGCCACGGGCCCTGGATGACGTCGGCGAAGCCGGGATAGTTTTCCACGTCGGTCGTGATGGTGAGCTGGCCGCCGGGCTGAATGCCCTGGATGAGGATGGGCTCCAACATGGCGCGCGAAGCATAAATTGCAGCGGTGTAACCCGCCGGTCCAGAACCGATGATAACAACTTTTGCGTGAACGGTCTTCGGCATTCCAAGAATCCCAAACGATGTGGGCGCGCGCGGCGGCCCGGGGGAAGCGGGCGTGCGATCTGCGCCCCGTGGCGTGCTGCCATGCACAATCTAAGGAATTGGCCGACCTATGCAAGATACGCAGTCCAGGATGCCTACAACCTTCCGTTTCCACAGGACTTGCCCGGTTCTGCGCAATAATGTTTCGCAGCCGGCTGCTTCAGGTTACAAATCATCGGGTTATCCCCGGAGGCTCGTCGTGCCCGGTCGTCTCGACGCCATCGATTGGAAGATTCTTGCGGAATTGCAGGACAATGGCCGCATCACCAATGTGGAACTCGCCCGGCGCGTCGGCATCTCGGCACCGCCGTGCCTGCGCCGCGTGCGGGCGCTGGAGGAGGCGGGGTTCATCAAGGGCTATCGCGCCCTGCTCGACGAAAAGCGGCTCGGATACGAGGTCACGGTATTTGCCATGGTGCACCTGAGCAGCCAGGCCGACGCCGATCTCAAGGCATTCGAGGATTTCGTCCGTGCCGAGCCGCTCGTGCGCGAGTGCTGGATGCTGTCGGGCGAGATCGACTTCGTGCTCAAATGCGTGGCGCCCAACCTGAGCACGTTTCAGGACTTTGTTGCGCGGCTGACCGCGGAGCCGCACGTGCGCAACGTAAAGACGTCGCTGACCCTGCGCAATTCCAAGGACGATGCCATGGTGCCGTTGGAAGCGAAGGAGTCGACCGAGTTGAGGTGAGCGCGGCTTTGCCAACATTCCGCGGCCGTCGTCCCCGTGTAGGAGGGGACCCATGACCACCCTCGAACGACATTCGGATCACCTGGTGATCATGGGTTCCAGCTTGCGCGGGAGCGACTCGGAGCGGGTGCAACCGCATTAGCGGGAGCGAATGCCGGCATGACGTCGGCGGTGAACAGGGCGAGCGAGCGCAGCGACTCGTCGACCGTCATGTCGCCGAAGGCGAACCATGAGAGGATGTAGTTGGCCCCTGTCGCCGCGATGTCGGCGGCGAGGAAGTCGCGCACGGTGCGGGGCGAACCGGCAATGCCGTTGTCGAGCGCCATCAACTCGTCGAAGGTGGGCGGGTAGGCGCCGATGATGCGCGGCTCGGCGCCGTGGCGGCGGAACAGCCAGCAAAAACTGTCGCGCCAGCGCGGATAGGCGCGCCGGGCGATGGCCAGCGCCGCAGCGTCGCTGTCTGCGACCACCACGTGACGGCCGACGCCGAGCAGCGGCGTCGCATCCTTGCCGAGGCTGGCGCGCACGGCGCGGTAGCGGTCGACGACGCTGCGGACCGTCGGGCGCAGGCCGAGCGATACGATGTTCACGTCATGCGCTGCTGGCCAGTCGGCATTGTCCGGAATAGCCGTGCCGTACCACAGCGGCGGATGCGGGCGCTGGACCGGCCGCAGGATCATCGGCACCCGGTCGAACGAATAGAACTTTCCGGCGAACGTCAGCTCCTGCGACATGAGGCCTTGCAGCAGCACCTGAAAGGCCTCGTGATACATCTCCTGGGTCTGAGCGAAGTCCAGGCCGTAGGCCGTGGTCTCGAACGGCGACACGCCGCGCCCGACGCCGAGTTCCAGGCGGCCGCCGCTCATCTGGTCGAGCATGCTGACTTCCTCGATCAGGCGCAGCGGATGATAGAACGGCAGCAGGTAGACCAGCGGGCCGAAGCGCAGTCGCGTGGTCCGCTGCGCCACGGCCGAGAGGAACAGGCCGGGCGAGGCGGCGCAACCCAGCGGCGTCGCATGGTGCTCGGCGAGATGGTAGCCGTAGAGGCCGGCGCGGTCGTAGGCCTCGACCAGGCGGAGCCGATCGGCGTAAAGCTGTGCGAGCGGCACACCCGCATCGTCCATGTGGTCGAACACGCCGAACTTCATGATGGCGCCCCCTGTTGCCGCCGTGAAGCTTAGCGGGATTGCGCCGCTGTCTTCTACTGAGAGATTCCGCACCGGACCCGGATGGCGCCCGTTTGCCTCAGGCGACGAGTGCGATGGCAAATCCGGCCACGAGCTTCACCAGATCGGCTTGCCGACGCACGCTAGTCTTCCCGTACAGGCTGGCCGACGTGGGTCCTGACCGTGGTCTCGGAAATGCCAAGCGCCTCCGCCACCTCGGGCATGCCGCCGACCTCGACCACGGCGAGCACCCGCTGCAGTTCGGTCGGCGTCAGCGTCATGACCGAGCCATAACCACGGCCTATCCCCCTGACGGGCGGGTCCCATAATTTGAGGACGCGACGAGCTGTTCACAGTGATGTGCCTTTCCACTGACGAGCCAGAACGGAGGAGAACATGCGTGCTGCAATGACCTGCAAGATCAGTCGAGCGGTCTCGGCCGCCACGATCGACTGGCGTTCCGGTTTAGCGGCGCTGCCGCGTTGCCTGCTCTTGGGCGGACTGGCTGCGATGGCTTTCTGGACAGTTGGTGCGCCACCGGCGCGCACGCAGACAAACCCGGCGCAGATCACGGTCCTTTACGACGCCTTCGGCAAGACCTCCAGCATGAAGAAGGACTGGGGCTTTTCTGCCTTCATCGAATACGGCGACAAGCGCATCCTGTTCGATACCGGCAACAACGCAGAGATCTTCGCGCATAACGTCGCCGCCAAGGGAATCGATCTGACGAAGCTGGATTTTGCCATCATGTCCCATCGCCATGGCGACCACACCAGCGGCCTAAACCATCTATTGAAGATCAATCCGACCGTGAAAATTTACGCGCCGCAGGAAAGCTTCGGCGTCTTTGGTGCGACCTTGCCGGGCACGTTCTATCGACGGAACCCGTCTCTGCCTTCGGAAATGCGGTACTTCGACGGCAATGCGCCGGAGACGCTTCGTTTCGGCAGCCCGTGGCCTGAGGGCAATTTCACCTGGGTGACCAAGACGACCGAAGTGGCGCCCGGCTTTCACGTCATCTTGTTGAATGGCACGTGGGGCGTCGACCTGGAAGTGAAGGAAATATCGTTGGCGATCGACACGCCCGACGGAATCGTTCTCATCGTCGGATGCAGTCACCCCACGATCGAAAAAATCGTGGAGGCCGCCAAGGGCGCGATCAACAAGCCGATACATCTGGTTCTGGGCGGCACGCATTTGTTGCCGGCGAATGACGATCAGATCAGGAGCATTGCGGCGTCTTTGCATGACAACTGGGCCGTGCGTTTCATCGCTCCGGTCCACTGCACCGGCGAACCCGCTTTTGCGATTTTGAAGGAGAGTTTCGGCGATCACTACGTCTATGCCGGCCTCGGGACGACGGTCTTGCTGGGGCCGAAAGTTACGGTGAAAGCCGAAGCGGGCCAGCCGAACAAGCAGGCAATGGACGCGGACGACTTTCGCACCTACCGCGAAGCGATGATGCAAGGGCCGTTCCGCGCGCTGCTCGGCGGGAGTAGGCATCTGGCGGCAGCGCGCCAGTAACTCAGGGAGGACGGCGATCCGGTCGTTCGCCGCCCGCTGCGTGTGAAGCGGAGCGCTAGCCGGCGCTCAGCGCCACTCCACCTTCACGACCTCGAAGGCCTTGGCGCCACCGGGGGTGACGACCTCGACCGAATCGCCCTTCTTCTTGCCCACCAGGGCGCGGGCCAGCGGCGACGTGATCGAGATGCGCTTCTTCTTGGCGTCAGCCTCGGGCTCGCCGACGATCTGCCACACCTTCTTCTCTTCGGTGTCCTCGTCCACGACCGTGACGGTGGCGCCGAACGTGATGGTGTCGCCCGACAGTTTCGAGACGTCGATTACCTCGGCGCGCGCCAGCTTGTCCTCAAGCTCGGCGATGCGGCCCTCGTTGTGCGCCTGCTCTTCCTTGGCGGCGTGGTACTCCGCGTTCTCGGACAGGTCGCCATGGGTGCGGGCGTCGGTGATCTGCTGGATGATGCGCGGGCGCTCGACCGACTGGCGCTGCTTGAGCTCGTTCTCAAGCGCCGCATAGCCTTCGGCTGTCATCGGAATCTTTTCCATTGCTCCATCACCTCCGACCCGCCGTACAACCCGCCGATCCCCTCCGAATCGCCGAATCACCCGTCAGGACATTTCCAGGTCTACGCGCCGCCGCGGGGCGCGGCGGCAATCCGTGCGAACCGACAACGGCGAAAAAAGTTCCGATCGCGGGCCGATCTACCGGCGCCGCGACCGCGGAACTTTTCCCATTCTTCACACCGCCTTAGGCCGGCCTGACCGATTTCAACCGTCAGGCCTGGCCGAAATATGTCTGCAGCGCACGTACCTCAAGATCTCCGGCGAGGTAGGCCTTGATGCCCAGCGCTGCCGCGACGGCCCCATGAAGAGTGGTGTAGTACGGGACTTTATGCAAGAGGGCCGCCTGGCGCAGCGACCGGCTGTCGGCCAGGGCCTGGGCCCCCTCGGTGGTGTTGAAAACCACCTGAACCTGCCGGTTTTTGATGGCATCGACGATATGGGGCCGGCCTTCCAGGACCTTATTGACCTTGTCGGCCTTGACCCCCTGTTCGGCCAGGTAGCGCTGGGTCCCGGCGGTGGCAATGATGTTAAAGCCCAGCGCGGCGAGGAGCTTGGCAGCATCGACGATGCGCGGCTTGTCGCTGTCCTTGACCGAGACGAACACGGTCCCCTCGCGCGGCAGGCGCGAGCCGCCGCCGATCTGGCTCTTGGCGAAGGCGGCGGCAAACGAGTGGTCGAGCCCCATGACCTCGCCGGTCGACCGCATCTCAGGCCCCAGCACCGTGTCGACGCCGGGGAAGCGGGCGAACGGGAACACCGCCTCCTTGACGGCGATATGGTCGAACCGCGGGGGCTTCAGCTTGAAACTGGCGAGGCTCTCGCCGGCCATCATGCGGGCGGCGATCTTGGCGATTGGGATGCCGATCACCTTGGCGACGAACGGCACCGTGCGTGAGGCGCGCGGGTTGACCTCGAGCACGTAGACCTCACCGTTTTTCACGGCGTATTGCACGTTCATCAGGCCGCCGACATTGAGCGCGAGCGCGAGCTCGCGGGTCTGGCGCTCGATCTCCGCGATCGTCCCCGGTTTCAGCGAATAGGGCGGCAGCGAGCAGGCGGAATCGCCCGAGTGGATGCCGGCCTCCTCGATGTGCTCCATGATGCCGGCGATATAGGTGTCGCGGCCGTCGCACAGGCAGTCGACGTCGACCTCGCTGGCATCCGACAGATAGCGGTCGATGAGCAGCGGCTGCCTGGCCGACACCGCCAGGTCGGACGGGCGGTCGAGATCGGACGCGAGCCGCGCGATATAGCGGTCGAGCTGGCCGCCGTCGTGCACGATCTCCATGGCGCGGCCGCCGAGCACGTAGGACGGCCGGATCAGCACCGGATAGCCGATCTGGTCCGCGATGGCGCGCGCCTCGCCCGGGCTGGTGGCAATCCCGCTCTCAGCCTGATGCAGCTTGAGCCGGTCCAGAAGCTTGCGGAACCGTTCGCGGTCCTCGGCAAGGTCGATGGCGTCGGGCGAGGTGCCGAGGATCGGCACCTTGGCGTCCTCCAGCGCCTTGGCGAGCTTGAGCGGCGTCTGGCCGCCGAACTGGACGATCACCCCGACCAGCTCGCCGTTCGCCCGCTCGGTGTCGATGATCTCCAGCACGTCCTCGGCGGTGAGCGGCTCGAAATAGAGACGGTCGGACGTGTCGTAGTCGGTCGAGACCGTTTCCGGGTTGCAGTTGATCATGATGGTTTCGTAGCCGACATCGCGCAGCGCGAAGGCGGCATGGCAGCAGCAATAGTCGAACTCGATACCCTGCCCGATGCGGTTCGGCCCGCCGCCGAGGATCACGACCTTGCGGCGCGCCGACGGCTGCGCCTCGTCCGCCGGGCGGCCGGCGAAGGGCGCCTCGTAGGTCGAATACATGTAGGCAGTCGGCGAAGAAAATTCGGCCGCGCAGGTGTCGATGCGCTTGAACACCGGCCGGATGCCGAGCGCGCGCCGTCGCTGCGTCACCTCGGCGGCGGTCGCACCCGTCAGCTTGGCCAGCCGCGCGTCGGAAAAGCCCATGGATTTCAGGCGCCGGAAGGTGTTCGGCGTCGCCGGCAGGCCGCTCGCCTTGATGGTGGCCTCCATGTCGACGATGGCCCGGATCTGCGCCAGGAACCACGGATCGATCCGGCACGAGGCATGAATCTGCGCGTCGCTCACACCCAGCCGCATGGCCTGCGCCACCTTGAGCAGACGGTCCGGCGTCGGCCGCCCCAGGGCGGCACGGATGGCGTTGAGGTCGTCGCCCTGGTCGAGCCCTTCTATGGCGATCTCGTCGAGGCCGGTCAGCCCGGTCTCCAGCGAGCGCAACGCCTTCTGCAGCGACTCCTGGAACGTACGGCCGATCGCCATGGCCTCGCCCACCGATTTCATCGAGGTGGTGAGCACCGGCTCGGCGCCGGGAAATTTCTCGAAGGCGAAGCGCGGAATCTTGGTGACCACGTAGTCGATGGTCGGCTCGAACGAGGCCGGCGTGGCGCCGCCCGTGATGTCGTTGGCGATCTCGTCGAGCGTGTAGCCCACCGCGAGCTTGGCGGCGACCTTGGCGATGGGAAAGCCGGTCGCCTTCGAAGCCAGCGCCGAGGAGCGCGACACGCGCGGGTTCATCTCGATGATGACCAGCCGGCCGTCGGCCGGGTTGATGGCGAACTGCACGTTGGAGCCGCCGGTCTCCACCCCGATCTCGCGCAACACCTTGATCGAGGCGTCGCGCATGATCTGGTATTCCTTGTCGGTCAGCGTGAGCGCCGGCGCGATGGTGATCGAGTCGCCGGTGTGGATGCCCATCGGATCGACGTTCTCGATCGAGCAGATGATGATGCAGTTGTCGCGCTTGTCGCGCACCACCTCCATCTCGAATTCCTTCCACCCGAGCACCGATTCCTCGATCAGCACCTCGCTGGTGGGAGAGGCGTCGATGCCGCGCTCGACGATCTCGATGAACTCGCCTTTGTTGTAGGCGATGCCGCCGCCGGTGCCGCCGAGCGTGAACGACGGACGGATGATCGCCGGCAGGCCGATGTCGTCGAGCGCGGCGAGGGCCTGGCTCAGCGTCTTGATCTGGTGCGAGCGCGGCACGTCGAGGCCGATGCGCTTCATCGCCTCGCGGAACAGCTCGCGGTCCTCAGCCTTGTCGATGGCATCGGCGGTGGCGCCGATCATCTCCACGCCCAGACGATCAAGCACACCCATGCGGCGCAGCGACAGCGCCGTGTTGAGCGCGGTCTGGCCGCCCATGGTGGGGAGCAACGCGTCGGGCCGCTCCTTCTCGATGATCTTTGCCACCACCTCCGGCGTGATCGGCTCGATATAGGTGGCGTCGGCCAGATCCGGATCCGTCATGATGGTGGCCGGATTGGAGTTGACCAGGATGACCCGATAACCTTCTTGCTTCAGGGCCTTGCACGCCTGGGTGCCGGAATAGTCGAATTCGCAGGCCTGTCCGATGACGATTGGCCCGGCACCGATGATCAGGATCGAGGAAATGTCGGTACGCTTGGGCATCAGGCTCCAAAGTTTACGCGGCACACAAAAAAAGGGCGCGCTGTCGCGCGTCCTTCGGACCCGCGCCGAGCGTCAAGGCCCGCGCGCGGCCGCTGTTTAGAGCAGAATTCTTCCGGCGGCAACAGCGGGCGCGAAACTCCTCACAGTCCTTCAATGTGCGTCGTGGCGGACCGCCAGGCATGGGGGCCTCGTCAGCGGCGGTCGGCATCCGCGGCGAGGACCCGGCCGGCAGCCGGCGCAACCTTGTCGCGCCATCCTCGTTATTGCGGGTGGAGATCGCCCCGATGTTCGGCCTTCGGCCCCGTACCCGCTCGGATCCGCCGCCGCTGTGGCTCAGCCTGGCGCTGCTGCTCGGCATCAGCGCCGTGGCGATGCATCTCGAACAGGGCCGCCGGCGGGCGACCGGCAGAGCCGGCGCACGTGCCGCCACCGGCGCCTTCGGCACCCGGCGCAGCACCGATGAGCCCGCGGCGTGGCACGAGGCGCGCGCTCGTCAGCCCGGCCGCGGGCGCGAGGCAACCTCGCCGTGGCAGATTCCGTGGGCCGGCTGGAAGGATATCCTGTGGCGCACCTACCAGCAGCTCAACGAGGACCGGCTGCTGGCGGTGGCGGCCGGCGTCGTGTTCTATGGGCTGCTGGCCTTGTTCCCGGCTATCACCGCCTTCGTGTCGTTCTATGGCCTGTTCGCCAAGGGCGCGACCATCAATCAGCATCTCTCCGCCATCGCCGACGTGGTGCCGCAGGGTGCCTACGGCATCATCGAGGAGCAGATCAATCGCATCGTCGCCAAGGGCGACGTGAAGCTCAGCTTTGGCTTCGCGTTCGGCCTCGGCCTGGCGATATGGAGCGCCAACGCCGGCATCAAGGCCATCATCGACGCGCTCAACGTGGTCTACGACGAGAAGGAGAAGCGCAGCTTCATCAGGCTCAATCTGATCTCGCTGTGCTTCACTTTGGGCGCGATCGCGGCGCTGCTGATGGCGATCGGCGCCGTTGTCGTGGTCCCGCTCGTTCTCGCCCGCTTCGGCCTCGGCGGCATGAGCGAGACGCTGCTCGCGCTGCTGCGCTGGCCGGCGCTGTTCGTGCTCGTGCTGCTCGGCCTCGCCATCCTGTATCGCTTCGCGCCGAGCCGGCGCGAGCCGAAGTGGCAATGGGTGAGCGTCGGCAGCGTGGTCGCGGCGATCGCTTGGCTCGCCGGCTCGGCGCTGTTTTCCTGGTACCTGGGCCGGTTCGCTCATTACGACGAGACCTACGGCTCGCTCGGTACCGCCATCGGCCTGATGATGTGGATGTGGCTGTCGGTGATCGTGATCCTGTTCGGCGCCGAGCTCAATTCCGAGATCGAGCATCAGACCGCGCGCGACAGCACGGCCGGCCGCGCGGAAAAGCCGCTCGGCACGCGCGGCGCCGCCATGGCCGATAGCGTCGGGGCAGCGGCGGAATGATCCACGCGCTACGGCGCGTGGGCTGGACGCAGGCGCTTGATCGCATCCGGCAAGACCTTGGCAAGCCAGGCCGCGATCGCGTCCTGCTTGCGATGATACAGCAGACCCGCAGCGATGACGGCGACCCCGATCAGCGACAGCGCGAATGGAAACATGAGCGAGTCCTTGAACACCCGCTGGGCCAGGTAGGTCAGGTAACCGGCAATGCCGAGGGTACCGAACACCGCATAGACCCGCCGGCCCAGCAGCACGGACAGCAGCACGAGCCCGACATTGAGGAGGCAGTAGAGCGCCTTGGCGATTTCGCTGCTGCTTTCGGTGAGGCTCAGGCCGCCCCAGAACGCCATCAGGCCGAAGAGATGGAGCCAGAACGCAAAGTCTCCACCGCGTGGCCGGCGGTCGACGATCCAGGCGACGAGCAGGACACCGAGCCCGAACCACATGGACACGACGCGACGCTCGTCCCAGGTGAACTCGGCGCGGCCGAACAGCCATGGCGTGAGGTCCATGGACATGAACCAGAGCGCAACCGCGATGATCGCGACGATGAACGGGAAGCGGTAGAACCACAGCGCTACGACCCCGGCCACGATCGTGGCGATCTCCATGAACACCCAGCTGCCTTTGATCCAGACGTAAAAATCGCGCACGGTCCCCGGCTGACCGAACGCGCCCCAGAGGCCGAGCGCATCCTGAATGCCATAGACCGCAAGCGGCGCCATGGCGACCGCGATGGCGATGAGGAGGCCGCCCGGCGTCCGCAGGTTGCGGCGGTGCCACAGGTGGTGGCCGGCGGCGGCGAACACGATGGCGTAGATGACGGCTGTTGTCGCCAGCGCCACGCCGCCCATTTGTGAGAAGGCCAGCGTCGAAAACATCCCCATCGCGCCGATCACGATCAGGGCGCCCGCGTACCACAGCACGTGCGCCAGATCGAACTGCGGTGCGGCCGTCGGCGTCGGCGCCGCGCGGGCCTTCAGGAAAGCGACGAGGCCGTCAAGCCGCTCGCCATCCAGCGCTCCGGCTGCGACGGCGGCGCGCAAATCATCTTCACTGAACCGCATCGAACCCCCTGATCGCGGCCGGCATCACCTCGAGATCGGCGCAAGTCCTCACCCGCCGTGAGACGTATGCCACAAGACGTTGGCCGCAGCAGGGCAGAGATTGTTCGCGGCGCCGCTCATGCGGCCCGTGAAGTCTGGAGGCCCGAACAATGGAAGGCAAGGTGGAGGCCCGACCTGGATTCGAACCAGGCTGGAAGGCCATGCACGGCCTTTGCGTAGCCACTCCGCCACCGGGCCATCGCGCAAGTGTATTCGGCGGCGCCAGCGCGGCACAATGTCATCGTAATTATTGGGTTAACGCCGCGATGGCGTTGGCGACAAGGCCACGAATTCAGCAGCGAATCTCGCCACATCTTCATGGCCGGGCTCGTCCCGGCCATCTCGCTAAGGGACGCACGGCCTTGCCACCCTAAGCGAGATGCGCGGGTCAAGCCCGCGCATGAGTGCGTCCGTGAGTCTGCTCTGTCAGCATGGTGGAAGTCCA
>Ga0209466_1000015_pt1 | contig 38343 bp, 40 predicted proteins | sample PanSoiPlo30MoBio_FD_188323 | JGI IMG/M metagenome (GOLD analysis project Ga0209466, IMG submission 188323) | Tropical forest soil microbial communities from Panama analyzed to predict greenhouse gas emissions - Panama Soil Plot 30 MoBio (SPAdes)... | ecosystem: Environmental > Terrestrial > Soil...
ATACCGCTCGGCGTTGCGTCGAGCACCGCGAAATCCGCAATGCCGTCATAGTCGAAAGGATGACGCCCGACGGCGCCGACGCCGACATGAAGGACACGCCCAAGCGTCTGCGTAAACGCGCGGTGCAGGTGGCCGGTGACCAGGCAGTCGATCTCGACGCCTGTCATACGCTGCTGGGCGATTTCCACCGAGAGCCCGAGCGGCAGGCCCTTCATCGCGCTCATGGGCGATGCATGGGCGGCAAGCCAGACGCGGTCGTGCAGCACAAAGCGATGCGTCAGCGGCAGGGTCCTGAGGAAGCGCCGCTGCGGTGGATCGAGCCTGCGCTCGAAGTGGCGCATGCGGTCGAGCGCTGCCACTTCCTCTGCATCGGCTGGAGACATCGTCGCCAGGGTCCCGTCGACGAGCCACTCGTCGGTGTTGCCGCGTACGAGCGCCAGCCATCGGTGGCGCATGACGAGATCGAGAACGCGGTCGGGCTCTGCCGTGCGATCGAGAGACCACAAGAGGTCGCCCAACAGCAGCGGAGGTTGGACGAGCCCGAGGTCGTCGATTTCGGCAACCACCCGCTCGAATGCGCGGAAGTCGCCATGGATGTCGGCGAGCACCGGAATGGCCTCGGCGGAGAACGGAATGGCGCGGCTCTTCATGGCGCCCACCACACGCTACCGTGCTTTCACCGTCCAAGACCGGGTCCGATACCGAGCCACGATCTCGCTCCGGCCGGCGATCTGGTCCTCGATCATCGAAAGGATCCGCCGCCAGCGCTCCGGTCCGGCCTGCACCTGGATGTCGTTCACCGAATGCCATACCCCCATGTAGCGGGCGGCCGTCATCCGTTCTTCGTGCGGTGCCTCGATAAAGAGCAAGTCCCCGAATTTGCCGCTGGCCGTCAGCGTGCCGTCCAGGTGTCGCATGAGATCACCGGCAGCGGATGTCACTCGCTTGAGGTCGGGAACGATCGCTTTGATGGCGTCGTCGATGGCCTTCTGCAGCGGATCGTTGTCGAGATCGCGAGGATTATAGAGCACGGTAAAGAAGCCGCCGGGCCGCAAGATGCGGTGGAATTCGGTCAGAGCACGGGCTGTATCCGGCCAGTGAAAGGATGATGCCATGGCCACCCAATCGACGCTGCGATCGGGGAGACCCGTGGCCTCGGCGCTGCCGGCGAACCAGGCGAGCCGCGCACCTGTCCCGCAACAGACCATGCCTTCCTGGCGCATGGCCTCGTTCGGCTCGACCGCATAACCGGACAGACCGAGATCGAGCAGCATGTGCGTCAGCTTGCCGGTCCCGGCTCCGACATCGGCAAATGTCAGGTCGGCGCGGGGGACGTCGATGTGCCGCACCAGGCACGTCAGCACGGTTTGCGAATATGCCGGGCGATTGACATAGGCCTTGGCGAGATTCGTAAAGTCGCCGTGACGAATGGCCGCCGTCATAGCGTCGCTCCTCATCGCAAGCCCAGGGCTCGCACGAGCAGGTCCAGCACGCTCTCGGGCGAGCGGCTGCCGTCGTTCTCAATGATGATGTCGGGATGCTCGGGTTCCTGCGCCGGCAGATCGACTCCGACCACATTATCGATCTCGCCACGCAGTGCTCGGCTGTAGAGAGTCTTGCGGTCGCGCGCGATCAGGACCGGTAACGGCGCTCGCAACAGAATCTCGTAATAGTTCCTGATGTGTGCCCGGTTCCATCTCTGCACCTCGTGAAACAGCGAGATCGTCGAACAGACCACATCGATCCCTTGCTCGGCCAAAATGCGCGACAGCCGGGAATAGCGGCGGGCGCTGCGCCACCGGTCCCCGAAGCCGTGGCCGAGATCGTTGTCAAACGCCTCACGCAATTCGTCGCCGTCGAGATGAATGCAAGAACGGCCCTGGCTGCGAAAGCGGCTGCACAGCAGCCGGCCCAGAGTGGTCTTGCCGGTGCACGCAAGGCCGGTGAGCCAGTACACGCGGCCAGGGCGCACGAGGGAAGCAAGTGGATACGGATATATTGTCTGGCTTTCTACTTTGCCCAGCGGCGTAATACTTGGGGAATGGCGTTCAACTGGTAGCGCTCGCAGCCTTGTACTCATGGCCGTCTCCAACACTAAGGCACAATTCAGTTGATGGATGCAAATGATAACAGCTACAAGTTGCTTTGTGAAGCGTGCACAAATCACAACTGCACGAGACTGCTGTCACGTTTTGTTGTTATTGCAGCCTGTTCTGGCTTCTTCTACGCGCAAATCTATAACGTGCCGGGAGACAAGCTGATCCCGTGCCATGATCGATTGCCAATGCGCCCCGCTGGTCTCTGCATCTTTTTGGCGGCGCTGGCCTGGGTCGCCTTCCGTGTGCCGGCGACTGGGCTCGCACGGATGCCGACGTCGGTGACCTGCATGCGCTGCTCGGCGAGGACGCTCATCCCCACAAAGGTCCGTGGAATGTGGAGAAAGGATGGTGGGCACGACCGATTCATGCGACCCCCTCCCAAATGGGAGATGGGAAGTAACAGAGGAGTGCCACCGCTCTTTCCCGTCACACAGAAATCTACAATCTACCTTATCCCCGGCGATCGTGTGGCTGGCGTGCCATACATTGGCCAGCCCCCGGCAGTCTGTTTTTCCAACGTCGTTTCCGACGGCATGGCAGGAATTGCGCTCCACCGGCGCGCTCTGTTGACGGGCGCCTGATTCACAGCCAGGCGCAGTCACCGCATCGGCTGTGCCGATGGCGCCATCCGCCGCGCCATGAGCGCGAGCGCGTTGCGCGGCTCCGCGAGCGCCTACGGCGAGGCCGCAGCCCATTCGGTCAAGCGGCGGCGCAGCGCCGCGATGGCCGGCGCCATATCCCATCCCGGCGGCGCAGCGCGAAAGAACGAGCGCGACAGCCAGGCGGCCGCGCCTTCGTCAAGTCGACGCGCACGGGCCGGTTGAGAACTATTCAACTTCTCCGGCGTCACAGCCGCTCGACCGCCCAGCGCACGGGGCGGCGATGCGCCAGTGGTCGACCCCAGGGCGACGTGGCGCCGTCCGAGCACTCTCGTCGTCGATCGCTCGTGAACATGCCGTGCCGCGTCCTGGTAGCGTTGCAAGCGAACGTCGCGATAGGGGCGAGAAACGAACCGGCTACTCTTTAGGCCACATGTCCAGGTCGGGTCAGAGTCCGTCCTCAGGCGAGGTCCGTCCGCAGCGCTGTCTTGGTCGTGAGGCGGTTCGGTGCCCATTCCAGATGCATGCAGTGCGGAGGAGAATTGGTCGTCCGCTCGTCGCGTCCCTCAATGCGGAGCGCCGGCAGTGTTGGGCAGCAGCCCGCTTCAGTTCAGTTTCGCAGATCTGCCCTGTTGAGTGTGACGGCGCATTTCGCTTGTTCCGATAACTGGCCGAGGCTTACGCTTTGCTGGCGGGAATGTGCGGATAAACACGCATGGGAGGAAGCTCCATGAATGGGCGATGTCGCGTTTCACTGTTCGTTGCATCGTTGTTGCTGGCGGGTGTGGCGATCGTCGCTCCCGCTCTGGCGCGCGACGGAGACGACGACCGTTGCGCCGGAGCGCGCGACGTGAAGCTGGTCAATGGAAAGATTCACACGCTTGACGCCCGCAACTCCATTGTATCGTCGGTGACGATCAAGGACGGGAAGTTCGTGGCGGTCGGGCGCGACGGGGACGACGGCGGCGGCCGCTGCATGCGCGTGATCAATCTCAACGGGCGCACGGCCGTCCCGGGGCTCGTCGACAATCACAATCACTTCCTGCTGCTCGGTTTGCGTCCGGGCCGCGACACGCGGCTGGAGACCGCGACCTCGATCGCGGACGTCCAGGCGGCGATCCGCGCGCGGACCTTCACCGTGAAGCCGGGCGAGTTCATCACCGCCATGGGCGGGTGGACGCCCGCACAGTTCGCGGAAAACCGCCTGCCGACGCTTGCCGAGCTGGATGCTGCTGCGCCGAACAATCCGGTGCTCGTGTTCAATTCGTTCACCGGGCCGTCGACGACCAACACGCTGGGAAGAAACTTCTTCGTCAGCAAGGGCATCACGGTCGATCCGGCCGGCAATATCGGCGCGAATGCGCCTTCGCTCGCCGCCCTGAACGCGCTGCGCGCGATCCAGACCTTCAACGACAAGAAACAGGGAACGCTCGACGCAATGGCCTATTCGGCAAGCGTCGGCGTCACCACCAATGTCGACATGGGCGGCTTCGTGCTTCCGGGAAGCCAGAACATCCAGGATTCGGAAGTGTTCGACACGCTGGCGAGCTGGGACCCATTCACCGCCTACGATCCGCTCCTCTCGCTCCAGGACGAAGGGAAGGTATCGGTGCGCGTGCGCATCTTCTTCCTCAGCATGGACAAGAATCCGGACGTTCCGCTGACCACCCAGCGCGTGCTCAACGCGTTCAGCAATTTCGGCGACGACATGGTGCGCACGTCGGGGATCGGGGAGTTTGCCACCAGCTGGCCGTTGTTCGGCAATCCGTTCCCGACCAACTTCGTCAACGCGCTGACCATCGTGGCGCAGCGCGGCTGGGCCTTCCAGCAGCACAGCCTGTCGCTGCTCGAAGACCAGTTCATCGCCGGCGCGTTCGAGACGGTGAACAACACGATTCCGATCGCCGACCTGCGCTGGTCGGCCGCTCACGTGCCGCAGATCGACCAGGCAACGGTCAATCGCCTGAAGGCAATTGGCGCCGGGATCGCCGTCCATCCGTTCCGCTATCTGAGCGGCGGAACCCTTGGCGGCCCGCCGCTGCGCATGATCATCGACAGCGGTGTTCGCGTCGGCGCCGGATCAGATTCGGCGCAGATCTCGACGCTGAATCCGTGGAACATGATCTACTACATGGTCACGGGCAAGAACGCGGCCGGAAGACTGGTCAACAACGGTCAGCAGATTACGCGTGAAGAGGCGATCCGCCTCTACACCGTGGCCAACGGCTGGTTCCTCAGGGAAGAGGACAAGCTCGGCTCGATCGAAGAGGGCAAGTTTGGCGATGTCGTCGTCTTGAGCGACGACTATTTCGACCCGGGCCGCGTGCCCGACGAGCAGATCAGGAAGCTCGGCTCGGTCCTGACGATCGTCAATGGAAAGGTGGTTCACAACCTCCTGGGTCGTTGATCGGACCCGCCACTGAAGACCATGCAGTGATTGGCGCTGAATGTCTCCCCCCGCGCAGGACGCGGGGGGAGACCTTTACCGTTGGGGACGGGACTCGCTGTCCGCGTCGCTGCGGACAAACGCGACCAGGCAGGTCGCCACCAGCTTGCCGCTCTTCGTCCACGCCAGGTTCCCCATCCCGATCCGGCCGCCAAACCGTCATTTCACCAGCAGGGCGAGCCCACTCACGATCAGCACGGCGCCCACCAAGCGGCGGAACGCCTCTTCGCTCATGCCGGCATGGAAACGGTCGCCGACGAAAATCCCGATCAGCATGATGGGGAAGGCCTGGGCGAAGGCGACGACCGTGTCGCGACCGAATTCCCCGACCGCCAGATAGCCGAGGCCGCGCACCACGCTGAGTGTCAGGATCATGGCCGACATCGTGGCGCGGAAGTGATTTTTGCCGAGGCGGATCCCGTCGAAATAGATGGCATAGAACAGGCTCGCCATGGTGCCGAAGGTGGTGCCGACGGCGCCGCCGAGAACCCCGGCCATCGGCGCGAGGAGGCGCCCGGAGGGCGGCTGGGCGGCGGCAGCGGCCGCGATCGCCGGCGGCCGCATCGTCCCCCACAGCGAATAGGCGCCATACGCGACCACCAGGACGCCGAGGCCTCGCGCCAGGGTGCGGGAATCCAGTTGGGTGAACACGTAGAGCCCGATGACGATGCCGATCAGGCCGGCGGGCAGCGTGCGCAGGAGCGCGGTGCCGGCGACGGCCCGGTAGTCGCGCGCCACGATGGTGACCGACGAGGCGATGCCCAGCAGCGTCCACACCGGGACGAGAATCTTGACCGGCACCACCAGCGCCAGCAACGGCACCGCCGCGGCGGCGCCGAATCCCGTGCTGCCGCGCAGCGCATAGCAGGCGACGATCACCACGCCGCAATACGCGAGCTCGACCCAGGAGAGGGAAATGGCAGGCTCCGGCGGACTGGCAGAGTCCGGCCGTGCTCCGCCGGACGCGTCATGTGACGCGATCAGGGCGCGGAAGACAATGACCTCGCATTGGCGCGCCGATACAACCCGGACCTGCCCGGGCCCCGGGACATGTTGCGGGTGGCTCACGTCGTGCGCGGCGCGCCTGCATGGACAACGCGGGCTGCCTTCAGTCGCGCTTGCGGCATCACTGTCCGGCGAGTTCGATGGCGCGGCCGCGCTGGCCGACGACGCGCACCTTGTCCTTGTCGCAGGCAAAGTCGCGCGCGATCTCGTCGGCGGCCTGCCGTGCCAGGGTGTTCGCCTGGGGGTTGGCGGCCACGTCCACATAGGCGATGTGGCAGACCGGCCCGGGCGGCAGCCGCGTGACGACCATGAGGCCGGTGCGGCCCGGCCGCCCCTTGCGGTTGGGCCGTTGGGAATCGGACAGGTTCCAGCGCTGGATGATGGCGAACGGCTGGTCCGATCCTTTGCGGCTGCGCCATTCGACTTTGTCGTAGGTGAAATTGAACGGACCGAAACCCTGGCTGGCGGCGGGCTCGCTCTCGGCCGCCTTGACGGTCTTGCCCACCGAGACGGTGGTGCGCAGGTCGACCTCGCTTACCACCACCACATAGCCGGCGGCGCCGCGGCATGCCCACGATGCCCCGAACTCGCTGCCGTCGTCGATCTTGATGGTGCCGACCTTGCGGCATTTCTTGACATCGGCGGACGTGTATTTGCTGGAATATTCTTCCGCCGCCGCGGCGCCCGCCCACGTGGTGACGAGGGCGCCGGCGACAACCATTGCCGTCCATTGGCGCCTGCCGGGCAGCATGGCGGGGATCCCCTGGCGAAGGGTCGATGAGCAGCACGTTTCGCCGCCTTGTCAAGGTCTCGCTGCACGTGCGGCCGGCGCAAAAGTCCGAGTCCGATGAGGCGCTTGGCATCTGTTGCGGAATGCCGCTGCCCCTGCTCAAGTACCGGCTGAGCCGCTGCCACGGGCTGACGCGGGGCCATCACGGGAATGCGCATGAGCACGCTAGAAACGACCGCCAAGGAGTCCCTGCGCCGGGAGTCCGGCAAGGGACGGGCCGTGTGGCTCGGCATGGACCAGGCGGAGCTCGATGCCGCCTACGACCAGGCGGTCTATGCGCCCAACCGCGATCAGGTGCTCAAGCGCAATGCGCGCAACAGCGAGCTCGCCCGCGCCCGCCTCGGGCCGCCGCGGCGCCTGGCCTATGGTCCCACTTCCATCGAGGGCCTCGATCTCTACGCCGCGGCCACGCCCAATGCCCCGGTGGCGGTCTATGTCCATGGCGGCGCGTGGCGCCAGCGCTTCGCCAAGGAATATGCCTTTGCGGCGGAAATGTTCGTGCGTGCCGGCGCCCATTTCGCGGTACTCGACTATATCGGCATCGACGAGGCGGGCGGCGACCTGATGGTGCTGGCCGACCAGGTGCGCCGCGGCCTGGCCTGGGTGGCGCGCAATGCCAAGACGTTCGGCGGCGATCCCGGCCGCGTCCACGTGATCGGCCACTCCTCGGGTGCGCATCTCGCCGCCGTGCTGCTGACCACCGACTGGCGCCGGTTCGATCTCGCGCAGAACGTCATCGCCGGGGCCGTGTGCTGCAGCGGCATGTACGACCTCGAGCCCGTGCGGCTGTCGAAGCGCTCGACCTATGTGCGCTTCACCGACTTGAGCGAGCAGGAGCTGAGCCCCGCGCGCCATCTCGACCGCCTGGTGGCTCCGCTCACGCTGCTCTACGGCAGCCACGAGACGCCCGAGTTCCAGCGCCAGAGCCGCGACTTCGCGGCTGCCGCGAAGGCCGCCGGCAAGCCGGTCGAGCTTATCCTCGGCGAAGGCTACAACCACTTCGAGATGAACGAGACGCTGGGCAATCCCTACGGCGTCTTCGGCCGCGCCGCCCTGGAGCGGATGGGGCTTGCGCCGTAGTGGGCAAACGCGCGTTCGCGCGTCATCGCGCTTTGAGAGCATAGCGCAACACGCGTTTGCGAACCCTACTCCGTCAATTCACCGCGGCAGGCAGCGGCGGCAGGTCGGAAAAATATTCCGGATGCGCCTTCTCCACGTCGGCCAGGAACTTTGGCGCGAACTGCTCCGCGACGGCGAGCCGGGCGGCGCCCTGCAGCGTGTTCTTCAGCACGTCGTCCTCGGCGGCCTCGAACGCCCGCAGCACGGCCGGCGACAGGCGCGGGTCGTAGCTGATGTGCTGGACGGCCTTCTTCGCCACCGTCAGATCCGTGTTGGGCACCATGCGGGCGAAGATCTCCACCGCCTCGTCGCGATTCCTGCGGGTGTATTGCGACGCCGCCGCCAGGCCGGTGACGAAGGCGCGGATGACATCCGGCGTCGCCTGCAGGGTCGGCTCGTGGGCGGTCGCCACCATGATGTAGGAGAGATGGCCGCCGCCGCGCAGCACCACGTAGGACTCCGGCACCTGCTCGAGCACCGCGGTATTGTAGGGCTCCCATGACACCACGGCGTCGACCTTGCCGTCCTTGAGGGCGGGGGCGAGCGCCGGCGGCGCCATGATGTTCTCGATGGCGACGTCGTCGTATTTCATGCCGCGGCGGGCGAGCACCATCTTGAAGTACTCGTCCGAGGTCTGCGCCTTGGCCAGCCCGATGCGCTTGCCCTTGAGATCCTCGACGCGGGCGATGCCCGAGCCCTTGCGCGCGACGATGGCCAGCGGCTCGTCGGCATTGTCGCGGGTGGCGTCGTTCATGATGATGCCGATCACGCGGAACGGGTCGCCGCTATGGCGCGCCTTGAGGAAGGTGGTCACGCTCATGTCGCCGATCTGCACCTCGCGCTTCTGCATGGCGTTGACCATGTCGGTGCCGGTGTTGACGACCTTCAGGCGGACGTTGACGCCGTGCTGGCGGAACAGGCCCTTGTCCACGCCGACGAACATCGGCAGGTGGCCGAAATTGTTGCCGACGACGACGTCGACCGGCGCCTGTGCGGCAGCCGGCGTGGCCGTGATGGCGAACACCGCCAGAGCGGCGGCGAGCCAGAGGATGACCTTGCGGGATTTCTGCATGCGCCCCTCCCATCCGGCCGTCGCGGCCGCGACGGCGCGGGGCCGGATGTTAGCGCAAGCGGAAGGTCGGTGACAGGCGTGGGGCGCGCGCCGTTCACGCGCTGCGCCGTTTAGGCGCGGCGCTGCCGCGCGCCGTCAGGCAACGCGCCGATGGAATTGGCGCTTCACTGCGCCTTCTTCGGCTCGGTGACGCGCACCGCGAAGACCCAGGCGATATAGAGGAACAGGAAGTAGAGCCCAAGAAAGATCGGCAGGCTCGCCGACGGCCAGACGTCCTCGACCACGGTGCCGATGAAGTAGTCGGCAATGTCGCCGATGATCATGAATATCAGGTAGATGATGATCAGCCACATGGCTTTCCTCGGGGCTCCCTGCTGCGTCTGGGCATCCGGCAGCGGAACTCCTAGCATGCAGGAGGGTCATTAAGGAGTCATATTTGTACTTGCCGGCGCACCGCCGTCCGGCGGCGGCCACGCTCACCCGGAACGAGGGAGACCGCATGGACAACGATCGTCAGTTCGTGTCGCATCTGCTGGGCCAGGCCGTAATCGACGTGTGGGGCGGACTGCCTCAGGACATCCAGCAAAAACTGTTCGAGCAGGCGGTCCTGGTCGGCCCTGGCAACGAGGAGAATCTGCGCGAGCGGCTGGCCAGGTTCCTGCACGACCATCATCAGCGGACGGCCGCCGCCACTGCCACGAAATGATGCGCGCAGGCGCCAGCGCGCAGCGGTTGCAGCCGCGCGTCGGCTGACGGGCGGCAGGCCGGTTCGCGGCGGAGTTCAGGCCAGCGCGCGACGTCCAGTGAGCTCGTGGGCGGCGGGATTGCGCTTGATGACGGCGTGTGTATGCAGGCTGCCGCAGGCCTGACAGACATAGGTACGCAGCGACCGTTGGTCATCGATCGGGTGCGGCTCGACGTGGGACAGGCGCGTGGCGCCCCCGCATGGGCAGAGCGGTAATAGGAACGGATCCCGCGAAAAGTCCATGTCGCCCCCATTCACCTGGGCGAATCATTCGACGCTATCCTACAAGCGAATCAGCCTTTTTGCGAACCCGTTGGCGTGTATATTGGAAAATACCGCGCGTAAGTTGCGGAGCGTTATCGCGGCAGCCTGCATAGGAATTTTAAGGGCAAGGGGGCCGGGTGCTGGCCCGCGCCGTGGCGGGCAGCGCATGCTCTTCGCGCCGCGGGCGCGCAAAAAAAAAGACCCCAGGCGTTCAAGAACGCGGGGGTCTAAACCGAGCTACGAGGGAATGGGGGGCTGGGGAGAGCTCGGCTCAAACCCAGGATAGACACAACTGCAAATTTTAGTCTGTCGAGGAGCCGACACTTCAACGGGAAGTGAAGGGAAGGGTTAACCCCGGCCAGGGGCCAACCCAGGCCAAAAGAACATATTGCGAACCTAGAACAAATAGTGTACAAAGAGCCCCAATCAAATCCGGGGACGGTCCGCCGGCGCCGTGGCGCCTTCGTTGCCGGTCCCGCCTAACCCCGCCATAAGGAGCGCGATAATGTCTCAAGCAGCCCTGCGTCTCGTCGAAGGATCATCCATGGACAAAACGAAAGCGCTTGACGCTGCGCTCTCTCAGATCGAGCGGGCCTTCGGCAAAGGCTCGATCATGCGGCTGGGCAAGAGCGACAAGTCGATGGACGTCGAGACCATCTCGTCGGGCTCGCTCGGGCTCGACATTGCGCTCGGCATCGGCGGGCTGCCGCGCGGCCGCGTGGTCGAGATTTTCGGACCCGAATCGTCGGGCAAGACCACGCTGGCGCTGCACTGCGTAGCTGAGGCGCAGAAGAAGGGCGGCATCTGCGCCTTCATCGACGCTGAGCACGCGCTCGATCCGGTCTATGCCCGCAAGCTCGGCGTGCACCTCGACGATCTCCTGATCTCGCAGCCGGACGCCGGCGAGCAGGCGCTGGAAATCGCCGATACGCTGGTGCGCTCGGGCGCCGTCGACATTCTGGTCATCGATTCGGTCGCCGCCCTGGTGCCGCGCGCCGAGCTCGACGGCGAGATGGGCGACAGCCAGCCCGGCCTGCAGGCGCGGCTGATGAGCCAGGCGCTGCGCAAGCTCACCGCCTCGATCAACCGCTCGCACACGATGGTGATCTTCATCAACCAGATCCGCATGAAGATCGGGGTGATGTACGGCAGCCCGGAGACCACGACCGGCGGCAATGCGCTGAAGTTCTACGCCTCGGTGCGTCTCGACATCCGCCGCATCGGCGCCATCAAGGAGCGCGACGAGGTGGTCGGCAACCAGACCCGCGTCAAGGTGGTCAAGAACAAGCTGGCGCCGCCGTTCAAGCAGGTCGAATTCGACATCATGTACGGCGAGGGCATCTCCAAGAGCGGCGAGATTCTCGATCTCGGCGTTAAGGCCGGCGTGGTCGAGAAGTCGGGCGCCTGGTTCTCCTATGATTCCCAGCGCATCGGCCAGGGCCGCGAGAACGCCAAAAGCTTCCTCAAGAGCAACCCGGACATCGCCGCCAAGATCGAAGCGGCGATCCGCCAGAATGCCGGCCTCATCGCCGAGCAGATTCTTGCCGGCCCGGAAGGCGAGGGCGGCGGCGACGAGGACGAGGCGGCGGAGGGCTGACTCGGTCGTCCCCGCGAAGCATGCCCCCGCGCAGCCTGGGGCGGGCACCCATGCCCACTGTGCGTGGGGCGAGGCGATGACGACGGTGAGTAGGTGAGCGAGGTGAGTGGTGGCAAGGAGTCCTTCGCTGCCGCTCGCCACCCGCCGTGTCGAGCGTGACGATGGTCTACGCCTTTGATACCCTCGGCTATGCCCGACGGTTGCGCGATGCCGGTGTCCCGCAGGACCAGGCCGAAGCGCACGCCACCGCGGCCCGAGACTTTGTCATGGCCGAACTCGTCACCAAGACGGATCTCAATGAGGCGCTCGCACTGACCAGGACCGAGTTCACCCAGGGGCTCGCACTGACCAGGACCGAGTTCACCCAGGCGCTCGCGCTGACCAGGACCGAGTTCACCCAGGCGCTCGCGTTGACCAGGACCGAGTTCACCCAGGCGGTCGCACTGCTGCAACAGAAGATCGAGACTCAGACGCTTCGGCTCACGGTGCGGCTTGGCATGCTGATGGCGGCCGGCGTCGCCGTCCTGGGCGCCATCGTCAAGCTGACGTGATTGGCGCGCCAGGCAGCTCCAGCACGATATCATCGTGTCGACCGGACCGGACGTCGCAGCCTGCGCCGCGACGTTTCACGCCTCCACCACCACGTAGTCGTTCTCGACCGTGACCGGAAACGTCTCGGCCGTGTACGGGCCCTCGACCAGTTTTGCGCCCGGCTCGACGCGGACGGCAAAATTGCGGGCGCGCACGCGCTCGGGATCGCACCACGAGCGGCCGGTGCGGATGTCGAACTCCCACGAGTGCCAAGGACAGCGGATGATCTCGCCGCGCCGGCCGTACTCGTACTCGCCCGGCGTCGAGGATTGCACCAGCCCGGTCAGCCGGCCCTTGCTGAGACTTCCGCCTTTGTGCGGGCAGCGGTCGCTCAGCGCAAAGAACTCGCCCCCGAGGTTGAACACCACAACGGCGCGGCCGTTTACCGTGACGCATTTGCGCCCGCCCGGCGGGATGTCTTGCACGGCGGCGATCACGTGCTTGGGCATAAAGAATCGCGCGTGTAGGGTGGGCAAATTCGCCTGCCGCGGCGCTGATGGTGGGCAACGGCGTTCACGCGAATTTGCCTACCATGCGACGTCGAGGTCGCGCGCCGTTGCCCACCCTGCGGCGGTTCATTCGAACCGGTACAGCGCCCGCGCATTGCCGGCAAAGATGCGGTCGCGGCGCTCGGCGGACAGACTCGGCGGCAACGCCAGGAACGGGTCGTCGAAGTCCCAGTGCGGGTAGTCGCTGGCGAACAGGATGCGGTCCCAGCCGATCCACTCCATCACCTCGATCAGGTGATCCGGATCCTCGGGCTCCTCCATCGGCTGGGTCGAGACCCAGAAATGCTCGCGGATCAGTTCCGACGGGGGACGCGTCACGTGCGGCACCTCGTCCTTGAGCCGCTGCCAGATGCGGTCGAGGCGCCAGCCGAGCGCCGGCAGCCAGGCGAAGCCCGATTCGAGCAGGACGATCTTCAGGGCCGGATAGCGCGCGAACACGCCCTCCATGATGAAGCTGGTCACCAGCGCCTGCGACGAGGTCGCGTGCTCGGTCATCTCCTCGATATAGAACGACGGCCAGCCGGTGTTGGTCATGGCCCAGCCGCTGTAGCCGAACACGTGGATGCCCACCGGGAGCCCGTGCTCGACCGCGGCCTCGTAGATCGGCCAGTAGCGGCGGCGGCCGAGCGCCTCGGCGGTGCGGCTGAGCAGGAACACCTGCACGTAGTCGCCGGTCCCGGCGCGCTTGTGGATCTCCGCACGCGCCGCCTCACCGTCCTCGTAGGGCACGATGATGGACGCCTTCAGCCGCGGCTCCGGCCGGCTCATGGCGGCGATCTGCCACTCGTTCATGGCTGCGGCGAGGGCAGCGGAAAACTCTGGGTTCTGCTCGCCCTGGCCGGACGGCGACAGCGGATTCATCACGCCGAACTCGATGCCGTAATGATCGAGGTGCTGTTTGCGCATGAAGTCGAGATTGCTGCCCGGCAGGCCGCCGCCGGGCGGCCAGGCGTCGCGTCGCGCTGCCTGTGGCGTGCCCTTGGGATACGGATAGCCCTTGGCAAAGCCGTGGCGCGAGCGCACCCCGTAGGTGTCGAGGTAATCGCACCAGCGCTTGGCCAGGTACGGCCGTAGCTCCTCGAGCGGCGCCTTGGGATGGATGTCGCAGTCGATCACGGCCGGCTTCACGCGCTGGGCGCGCTCGCGCGCCGACTGCCGCACCTCGATGTTCATGGCATCCTCCTGCAGCCTCGGCCGTAGCCCGCATGAGCGAAGCGACATGCGGGACGGCTGTTCCCGGATTTCGCTGTGCTCATCCGGGCTACGGGGCGTTGAGCCGATTGTAGGTGGCAATCGGGTTTTCGACCAGGATTTTGCGCCTGAGATTTTGCGGAATTCCCGGCGGCAGCGTGTCGTCGCCGTCGAACTGCCAGTGCGGGAAGTCGGAGGCATAGAGCAGCATGTCGTCCGAACGCAGGTGGTCGATGGCGCGTTCCACCGCGTCGGGCGGGGCGTCGAACGGCTGGATGGTCAGCCGCACATGGTCGCGCACGATCTCGGCCGGCGAGCGGTCGACCCACGGCACCTCGCTGCGCAACCCGCGCCAGAATTTTGAGAACCGCCACAGGAAGCCGGGCAGCCAGGTGACGCCGGATTCGATCAGCACCACCTTGAGGTCGGGAAATTTTGCGAAGGCGCCTTCGGTGATCAGGCTCGCGATCTGCGACTGGAACGCCTGCGACTGGGCCGCGTAGTCCTCGGAAAAATAGCTCGGCCAGCCGAGCGAGGTCACCGGGTGGCGGTAGGCGCTGCCGGCATGGATGCCGATGGGCAGGCCGTGGCGCACAGCCGCCGCGTAGAGCGGCCAGTAGGAGCGCCGGCCGAGCGGCGTCTCGCCCATGGCCAGCACCAGAATCTGCACGAAGCGGCGGTCGCCAGCGCGGCGCTCGACCTCGTCCACCGCATGCTCGATGTTCTGCAGCGGCACCACGATCGAGGCGGTGAGGCGCGGATCGCGGTCGAGCCACTCGGCCGCGATCCAATCGTTGAGCGCGCGGGCGAACGCCGCCGCCATGTCCTCATTGAACACGAGCTGGACGCCATAGAGGCAATTGAGGATGGCGACGCCGGCGCCCCAGCGCTCGAACACGTGGCGGCCGACGTCGGCGACGCTGGCCGCGGCCACGCCCTTGGGGCCGCGCCAGTCGGGCCGCGCCGTGATCGGCGCATTGGGCGGATAGCTGATCGACTCGAGCGAGGGGATGCCGCGATCCTCCACCTGGTCGCGCCAGTGGTCGTCGAGATAGGGAAGCAGCGCCTTGATGTCCGGCACGCCCGGGTGGACGTCGCAGTCGATGGCGCGCAGCTCGGGCATGTCATTCCGCCTTGATGTTCGCGGCCCTGGCGATCTCGGCCCAGCGTGCGGTTTCCTTGTGCATCCAGGCGAGCAATTCCTCCGGGCTGTTGCCGCCTGGGAAAATTCCGAGGTGGCGCGTCCTGGCGGCGAACTCGGCCGAGCCCACCACCGCCCGCACATCGTCCGACAGTTTCTGCAGCACTGGGCGCGGCACGCCGGCCGGCGCCACCATGGCGTTGAAGGCGATGACGTCGAAGCCGGGAAAAGTTTCGGCGATGACTGGCACCTGCGGCGTATCGGCGAGGCGCCCGGCCCCGGCGCCGGCAATCAGCTTGAGTTCGCCGGAATCGACGTAGCGTCTGGCCGAGTGCCAGATGTCGAACATGATCGGCACGCGGCCGGCGATCACGTCGGTCAGGGCAGGCGCGCTGCCGTTGTAGTTGATGTGGATCATGTCGATGCCGGCGCGTACTTTCAGCATCTCGCCCGCCAGGTGGCCGACGCCGCGGGGGCCCGGCGAGGTGTAGTTGAGGGGCTCGGCGCGCCGCTTCGACTCCGCGACAAGCTCCGGGATGGTATTAGCGGGAAACGCCTTGTTGGCCACCAGCGCCACCGGCTGGGTAGCGATCATGCTCACGCCGGCGAGGTCCTTGAACGTGTCGTAGGGCAGCTTGGCGTCGATCGCCGGATTGATCAGCAGCGAATTGGTGCCGATCAGCACGGTGTGGCCGTCGGCCGGCGCCTTGGCCACCGCGGCGGTGGCCACGATGGTACCGGCGCCCGGCCGGTTCTCCACCAGCACCGACTTGCCGCCCCATTGCGCCGACAGGAGCTCCGCCAGGATGCGCGCCACCACGTCGGTCGGGCCGCCCGCCGCGAACGGCACCAGGATGCGCACGGGCGCGGCGGGAAACGGCACCTGCGCACGCGCCACCGGGGCGGCCAGGATCATCAGCAGTGCCAGGACCACGGCTCGCATCATGTGTGCGTCACTCCTTGCGGAACGCCGAGATGACGTCCGGCACTGCGGCGTCGTTGCCGGGCGCCATGATATGGGCGCCGGCCACGCCCGGAATCTGCGAAAGCTCCTGCAGCAGTTCGACACAGATGGTCCGGCCTTCCCGTTCCGGGTCGGCCGCCGCCTCCATGCGCCCGACCAGCTTGTCCGGAATGATGGTGCCGAACAGGTGCTGGCGCATCCAGCGTGCCGAGCGCGCCGACCGCAGCGGCGCGATGCCGATCAGCACGTAGACGTCCGAGGTCACGCCGGCGTCGTGCAGCCGGCCGACGTAGCGGCGCACGATGCCGGCATCCATGCAGAACTGCGTCTGCACGAATTGCGCCCCAGCGGCGATTTTGGCCTCGAGACCGTCCGGACGCCAGTCCGGCGGCGGATCGATCGGCATGTCGGCGGCGCCGATAAAGAATTCTGGCTCGCCGGCGATGGCCTTGCCGTTGGGCAGTTCGCGGCGGTCGCGCATGACGCGGGCGGTCTCGATCAGGCGGCGGGAATCGAGGTCGAACACCGCCTTGGTATCCGGCTGGTCGCCGGCGCTGGGGTCATCGCCCCCGAGCAGCAACACGTTGTGAATGCCCACGGCCGCCGCGCCCAGGAGACCGGATTGCAGCGCCAGCCGGTTGCGGTCGCGGCAGGTGAATTGCAGGACCGGCTCGATCCCGGCCTGGAGCAGGAAGAAGGCGGCCGCCGTGGCGCTCATGTGCGCCCGCGCTCCGGCGCCGTCCGTGACGTTGACGGCGTCCGCCAGGCCGCGCAGCGGCAGCGCCCGGCGGGTCACGTCGTCGGGCCGGCACGACAGCGGCGGCGTGATCTCGGCCGTGATGGCGAATTTTTTCGAGCGCAGCCGCTCCTCGAGACGCGAGGCGAGGCGCGGCGGCGATGGCTGGTCCATGGGCGGGCTCGAGGCGGGTGGCGCGGCGGGTTGAAACACCTGCTTCTAGCCGATCGGGACGGTTTCGGTCATCCCGGCCCTTGGGGCGCCCTTTCTGGACAGCCCGCGGGGCCCTAGATAAAAGTCCCGCAAGCCCCTGCGGGCGCGGTGAATCGCTGAGATTCGGCAACAGCTTCGCACGACGGACAGATGAGCGGCGTCAACGAGATCAGGTCGGCTTTCCTCGACTTCTTTGCCCGGAACGACCATGTGGTCGTGCCGTCGTCGCCACTTGTCCCGATCAATGACCCGACCTTGATGTTCACCAATGCCGGCATGGTGCAGTTCAAGAACGTGTTCACCGGCCTGCAGAAGCTTCCCTATGCGCGCGCCGTCACGGCGCAGAAATGCGTGCGCGCCGGCGGCAAGCACAATGACCTCGACAATGTCGGTTATACGGCGCGCCACCACACATTCTTCGAGATGCTCGGCAATTTCTCGTTCGGCGACTACTTCAAGGATCGCGCCATCGAGCTCGCGTGGAACCTGGTGACCAGGGAGTTCGGCCTCGCCAAAGAGCGGCTGCTGGTGACGGTCTATGTCGACGACGACCAGGCCTTCGACCTGTGGAAGAAGATCGCCGGCCTGCCCGAGTCCAAGATCGCCCGCATCGCCGGATCGGACAATTTCTGGCAGATGGGCGACCTCGGCCCGTGTGGGCCGTGCTCGGAGATTTTCTATGACCACGGCGAGCATATTCCGGGCGGCCCGCCGGGCACGCCGGATGCCGAGGGCGACCGCTTCATCGAGATCTGGAATCTCGTGTTCATGCAGTTCGAGCAGCTGCCGGGCGGCGAGCGCGTCAACCTGCCCAAGCCGTCGATCGACACTGGCATGGGACTTGAGCGCATCTCGGCGGTGCTGCAGGGCACCCATGACAACTACGCCACCGACCTGTTCCGCTCCATCATCCGGGCGGTGGCCGATCTCACCGGCGTCGATGCGGACGGGGCGCAGAAGGCGTCGCATCGCGTCATCGCCGATCACCTGCGCGCCACCTCGTTTCTGATCGCCGACGGCGTCCTGCCCTCCAACGAGGGCCGCGGCTACGTGCTCCGCCGCATCATGCGTCGCGCCATGCGTCATGCGCAGCTCCTCGGCGCCAAGGAGCCGTTGATGTGGCGGCTGGTGCCGGTGCTCGAGCGCGAGATGGGCCAAGCCTATCCGGAGCTGGCGCGCGCCGAGGCCCTGATCACCGAGACCCTCAAGCTGGAAGAAACCCGGTTCCGCAAGACTCTGGAACGCGGCCTGTCCATCCTCGACGAGGAGAGCCGCACGCTCAAGCGGGGTGACAAGCTCAAGGGCGAGACCGCCTTCACGCTCTACGACACGTATGGATTTCCCCTCGACCTGACGCAGGACGCGCTGCGGCCGCGCGGGATCGCGGTCGATGTCGATGGCTTCAATGCCGCCATGGATCTGCAGAAGCAGAAGGCGCGCGCCTCGTGGGCGGGCTCGGGCGAAGCCGCGACCGACGCGGTGTGGTTCGCGCTGCGCGAGAAGGTCGGCGCCAGCGAGTTCCTCGGCTACGAGACCGAGAGCGCGGAAGGCGTGGTGGCGGCGCTGGTCCGCGACGGCAAGGAGGTCGACGCGCTCAAGGCGGGCGAGAGCGGCGCCGTGGTGCTCAACCAGACCCCGTTCTATGCCGAATCCGGCGGCCAGGTCGGCGATACCGGCGTGATGACGGCGGACGGCGTGCGCTTTCGCGTCACCGATACGCAGAAGAAGGCCGGCGATGTGTTCGTGCATTCTGGCACCGTGGAGCAGGGCACGCTGAAGATTGGCCTGCCGCTGGCGCTCGATGTCGAACACGCACGGCGGCGCGCGATCCGCTCCCATCACTCGGCCACCCACCTGCTGCATGAAGCCCTGCGCCAGGTCCTGGGCGACCACATCGCGCAGAAGGGATCGCTGGTGGCGCCCGACCGGCTGCGCTTCGATTTCTCGCATCCCAAGCCGATCACGGCGGATGAGATCGCGCGCGTCGAAGACCTCGCCAACGACAAGGTGCTGGAAAACGCGCCGGTCATCACGCGGCTGATGGCGGTGGACGACGCCAAGGCGTCGGGGGCGCGCGCGCTGTTCGGAGAGAAGTATGGCGACGAGGTACGCGTGGTCGCCATGGGGGACGGCGGCCACAATACGATGGGGTGGTCGGTCGAGCTGTGCGGCGGCACTCATGTGCGACGCACCGGCGACATCGGCCTGATCACGGTGGTGGCCGAGGGCGCGGTGGCCGCCGGCGTGCGGCGCATCGAGGCGCTGACCGGCCAGGCGGCGCGCAAGCACCTGAATAATACCGTGCAGCTGGCAAAGGCGACCTCGTCCGAGCTCAGGGCACCGCTCGAGGACATGCCGCAGCGCGTCGTGTCGCTGCTCGACGAGCGCAAACGCCTCGAGCGCGAGCTCGCCGACGCGCGCAAGAAGCTCGCCATGGGCGGGGGCAGCGGCGGACCGAGCGCCGATCAGGGATCGAACATCGTCGACATCAAAGGCACTAAATTTTTCCGCCTGGCTGTCAATGGCCTCGCCAACAATGAGCTGAAGTCGCTGGCCGACGAAGGCAAGATCAAGGTGGGCTCGGGCGTGGTGGCGGTGGCCAACACGGCGCCCGACGGCAAGGGCGGGCTCGTGGTCGGCGTCACCGAGGACCTCGTGTCGCGCTTCAACGCCGTCGACCTGGTGCGCAAGGGCGCGGAAGCCCTGGGCGGCAAGGGCGGCGGCGGGCGGCCCGACATGGCGCAGGCCGGCGGACCCGACGGCTCGAAGGCTGCGGCCGCGCTTGACGCCATTGAAATGGCGCTCGGCGGCAGTTGAAGCATCCGGTTGTGCGCTGACATCGGCAGGGGGGCCAACTGGAACACGCACCTTGGCTCAAGGACGTCCTCGTCTTCCTCGTCGTCGCCGGCCTCATCGTTCCGCTGTTCCATCACGCCCGCATCGGCGCCGTTCTTGGCTTCCTCGTCGCCGGTCTGGTGGTGGGTCCCTTTGGGCTCGGGCTGCTGATCCCGGACTATCCCTGGGTCGGCTATCTGACCATTGAGGACCGCGCGCGCGTGAACCTGTTCGCCGAGCTCGGCGTGATATTTCTGCTGTTCACGATCGGCCTGGAGGTCTCGCTCGCGCAATTGTGGTCATTGCGCCGCTACGTGCTCGGGCTCGGCGGCCTGCAATTCCTGCTGTCGGCGATCGCCATCGCCGGCGTGATCGCGGCGGCCGGCCATGGCACGGGCGCCGCGATCGTCCTCGGCGCCTGCCTTGCGATGTCGTCGACCGCCGTCGTGCTGCAGGTGCTCGAGGAGCAGGGCCGCGCCGGAACGCCGCTCGGACGCGTGGCCGTCTCGGTGCTTCTGTTCCAGGACCTGATGGTGGCGCCGGTCCTGTTCGTCACCGAGGCGTTCGGCCGCGGCGGCGAAGGCGCGGCGCTGGCGCTGGCGCTCGTGCTTGCGTTGCTGCAGGCGGTGGCGGTGGTCGGCATCATCTTCGGTGCCGGCCATTACGTGTTGCGGCCGCTGCTGCGGTTCGCTGCCAGGACCGGAAGCCGCGATCTCATCATGGCGATCACCCTGCTGATCGTGGTCGGCACCGCGGTCGCCACCGGGATGGCGGGGCTGTCCACCGGGCTGGGCGCCTTCCTGGCCGGCCTGCTGCTCGGCGAAACCGAGTATCGCCATCAGATCGAAGTCGATCTCGAGCCGTTCAAAGGCTTGCTGCTGGGATTCTTCTTCATCGCCGTGGGCATGACGATCGACGCGCGCGCCGTGTGGGCGCATGTCTCGCTCGTCGTGTTCGCCGTCACCGGGTTGCTGCTGCTCAAGGCCGTCGTTCTGTTCGCCGCCAGCCGCACCGTCGCCCTCCCGCTGGCGATCGCCGGCGAGGCCGCGATCCTCATGTCGCAGGCGGGCGAATTCGCCTTCGTCGTCATCGGGCTGGCAAGCACCATGAAGCTGCTGCCCGGCGAACTCGCACAGCTTGCGCTGGCGGTGGTCGGCCTGTCGATGGTGGCGACGCCGCTCCTGGCCGTCGTGGCGCGCCACGTCGGCGCGCGCCTGCAGCAGGCCGATCACCGCGTCAAGGTGCCGGACGGTGAGATCGCGGAGGCCAGGGACCACGTGATCATCGGCGGCTTTGGCCGGGTCGGTCAGACCATTGGGCGCGTGCTCGCGGCCGAGAACGTACCGTTCGTCGTGCTCGATGCGGATGCCGCGCTGGTGGCCGGGCATCGCAAGGCCGGCAGCACCGTGTATTTCGGCGACGCGAGCCGCGCCGAACTGCTCGAGCGGGCCGGCGCGAAGCGGGCGCGCGCCTTCGTCGTCACTGTCAATTCTGCGCTTGCCGCGGAGCGCATGATCGTGGCGATCAAGAAGCTGCGGCCGGATGCGCCCGTGTTCGCCCGTGCGGTCGATCCCGAGCACGCGGCGGCGCTCGTCCGGCTCGGCGCCGTCGAGGTCATCCCCGAGGCCGTGGAAGCGAGCCTGCAGCTGGCAGCGCGCGTCCTCGAAGGTCTCGGGCTTCCCGAGGATGCCGTGGTTCATCGCGTGTCGCGCATCCGCGAGGACGAGCTTGGTCGCCTCGTCGGGCCGTCGTAAAAAAGAGGCCCCGTCGTGCGGGGCCTCGAACGCGATCGCGGCCGGCGACGCGATCCACGTCAGTGCTTCTTGTTCCAGATGGCGTTCGACGTGGCGTTGAGCCGCGCGTTGAGGACGGCGCGGTCGAACGGGGTCAGCGTGCCGCCGTGCGCGGCGCGCATCAGCCGCTCCTCGCGGCGAATGAAGGCCTCGCGCTTCTCCAGCTTCACGAACTCGCGGGCCGTGAGTGAGCCGTTGGCGACGCCCTTCAGGATCCGGTACTGCTGGTGCAGCTGGCGGCCGTTGACGCCGGCCGAGGCCGGAGCCGAGATCACGGTCGCGGCGAGCGCACTCGCCAGGACGGTGGCAGTGACAAGCTTCAGGTTCATGACGCATCTCCATCAAAGCGACACCGACCATTCGGTATCGCGCTGATGGGTCGAGGCCCGCAGCGACCGAGTTCGCGCATGACAAATGTTTAATGCGCCAGACAGTCGGCCGTCATCTAGGTGTACGGCGATTCAGGAATGACGCTCTGTACGCGCGCGCACAGATGTACGGCGGTTCAGGAAATCGCAGTCGTACGCGCCGCAATGTGCTGGCGCTCACAATCGATGTGACCAATGACACATGGCGTGACTAGCCTGCCATTGCCTGCTTGAGATTCTCGTCGACCTTGTCGAGGAAACCGGTGGTCGAAAGCCACTTCTGGTCGGCGCCGACCAGCAGCGCCAGGTCCTTGGTCATGTATCCGGACTCCACGGTGCCGACCGTGACCTGCTCCAGCGTTTCGGCGAAGCGCGCCAGCTGCGCGTTGTTGTCGAGCTTGGCGCGATGGGCGAGTCCTCGCGTCCAGGCGAAGATCGAGGCAACCGAATTGGTCGAGGTCTCGCGCCCCTTCTGGTGCTCGCGGTAGTGGCGCGTGACGGTGCCGTGCGCGGCCTCGGCCTCCACCGTCTTGCCGTCCGGCGTCATCAGCACCGACGTCATCAGCCCGAGCGAGCCGAACCCTTGCGCCACCGTGTCCGACTGCACGTCGCCGTCGTAGTTCTTGCACGCCCACACGTAGCCGCCCGACCACTTCAGCGCGGCCGCCACCATGTCGTCGATCAGGCGGTGCTCGTAGGTGAGCTTGCGCTTCTCGAATTCGGCCTTGAACTCCTTGTCGTAAGTCTCCTGGAAGATGTCCTTGAAGCGGCCGTCATAGACCTTGAGGATCGTGTTCTTGGTCGAGAGATACAGCGGATAGCCGCGCGCCAGCGCGTAGTTCATCGAGGCGCGGGCGAAATCGCGGATCGAGTCGTCGAGATTGTACATCGCCATGGCGACACCGCCGCCCGGGAAGTCGAACACCTCCTGCTCGATCTTCTTGCCGTCGGCGCCGACGAAGCTGATCGTCAGCTTGCCGCTGGTCGGGATCTTGATGTCGGTGGCGCGATACTGGTCGGCGTAGGCGTGGCGGCCGATGATGATCGGCTTGGTCCAGCCCGGCACCAGGCGCGGCACGTTGCGGCAGATGATCGGCTCGCGGAAGATCACGCCGCCGATGATGTTGCGGATCGTGCCGTTGGGCGAGCGGTACATCTTCTTGAGGCCGAATTCCTTGACCCGCGCCTCGTCGGGCGTGATCGTGGCGCATTTCACGCCCACGCCGTGCTTCTTGATCGCCTCGGCGGCGTCGATCGTGATCTGGTCGTCGGTCTCGTCGCGCTTCTGGATGCCCAGGTCGTAGTAGATGAGGTTGATGTCCAGGTAGGGATGGATCAGCTTGTCCTTGATGGTGTGCCAGATGATCCGGGTCATCTCGTCGCCGTCGAGCTCGACGACCGGATTGGTCACTTTGATCTTCGCCATGAAGCAAACCTTCGCGCATGCTGTGGAGGTCCGGCACGGGCAACCGCGGCGTGCGCTTCTCGCCGAATCCCGCCCCGACGGGCGCCGCTATAGCATCGGCGCGGGGCAGAACGCCACCGTCTTTCCCTCACGTCCGGGCCCCGCTATCAGGCGGTGGGGCGCTAGGAGCCTTTTTCGCTGGTGGAACAATGCCGGGTGCCGGCACCGACAAGACCAAGGCCTGGGTCGCGGAGGCCGGCCCCATCGTCGTCCTGGTCGAGCCGCAGCTCGGCGACAATGTCGGCGCGGCGGCGCGCGCCATGGCGAATTTCGGCCTCGCGACGCTGCGCCTGGTGAAGCCGCGCGACGGCTGGCCCAATCCGCGCGCCTGGGTGGCGGCGTCGGGCGCCGACCGCATCCTCGACCAGGCGCAGGTGTTCGACACCGTGGCGGCGGCCATCGGCGATTGCCACTACGTGCTGGCCACCACCGCCCGGGCGCACGACCAGGCCAAGCCGGTGGTGGCGCCCGACGCCGCCGCACAGGCGATGGCGCCGCGCATCGCAGCGGGCGAGCGGGTGGCGGTGCTGTTCGGGCGCGAGCGCTACGGCCTGGAGAACGCTGAAATCTCGCTCGCCGACCGCATCGTCACGCTGCCGGTCAACCCGGCCTTCGCCTCGCTCAACCTGGCGCAGGCCGTGCTGGTGATCGCCTACGAGTGGTTCAAGCTCACCAGCGGCGGCGTGCTCCCGTTCGCCATGCCGCAGAAGTCGCAGGGCGCGGCGCGCGAGCAGCTGCTGGCGTTCTTCGCCATGCTGGAGCGCGAGCTGCACCGCGTCGAGTTCCTGCGTCCGCCGGAAAAGTGCGAAACGATGCTCATCAACCTGCGCAACATTTTTCATCGCATGGAGCTGACGTCCCAGGACGTGCAGACGCTGCACGGCGCCATCCTGGCCATCGCCGAGGGCCGCAAGGGGCCGGCGCGCGGCGGCGTGCTCGACGGCACCGAGGCCGAGATGCTGCGAAAGCTGCTGGCCGAGCACGGCGAGGGGCGGGTGCCGTCGGAACGCGGGCCGGTGCGCGGCCTCGCCCGCCTGCTGCGCCGCAATCCGACCGACGCCGAGCGCGCCCTGTGGGACGCGCTGGTCAATGACCGCCGCTTCGCCGGCCTGGGCTTCAAGCGGCAGACGCCGATCGGCGCGCATATCGCCGACCTGGTGTCGTTCCCGCTGCGCGCGGTCATCGACATCGTGCCGGACGACGAGAGCGAGGCGGCGGCAGTGTCCCGCCGCGACAAGCGCGCCTGGCTGGCGGAGCGCGACTATCGCGTGATCGAGGTGCGGGCCGCCGACATCGAAGCCGACGTGAATGCGGTGCTCGAACGATTGAACGCAGCAATCATGTAGGGTGGGTTGAGGCGACCCGCTCCGTGTGCGAGCGCCACACGGCATGCCGCGCCGAAACCCACCGACAACGGCCGCTTGGTGGGTTTCGCCGCGCGACGCTGCGGCGGCAACGCAAGACCATGCCACGCGGCTCAACCCACCCTACGATCGGCGAGCTATTCCGGCTGCCCCAGCATGCGAAAAACCTCCTCGAGCTGCGGGCTCGGCGGCAGGTTGAGGGTCTCGCCGGTCGGCAGCTTTCGCAGGAACCACTTGTTGTAGAGCTCGGCCAGCCGCCGCTCGCCGGCGATGCGCGCGAAGGTGCGCTCGACCAGGGCGGCAAAGGCCGGATCGTCGCGCCGGTAGACCAGGCCGTAGGGATCGTAGGACAGGTACTCGCCCACGACCTTCATGTCCTTCGCGGCCGCGGCGGTGGCGATGAAGCCGTAGAGCAGCACGTCGTCGGTGGCGAAGGCGTCCGCCTTGCCGGCGGCCAGCGTCTCCAGCGATTGCGCGTGATCGGGCGCCGTCACGATGGCGATGCCGAGCTTCTGCTTGTCGGAGAGCGTGCGCAGCGCCGCCTCGTTGGTGGTGCCGGCCGTCACCACCGCGGTCTTGCCGGCGAGGTCGCGGTAGGACCGCACGGACGACGTTCTCGGCACCATCAGCTTGGTGCCGGCGACGAAGAAGATCGGCGAGAACGCCACCTCCTTGCGGCGCTGGACGTTGGCGGTGGTGGAGCCGCACTCGAGGTCGATCTCGCCCGCTGCGACCTTCTGCAGGCGGTTGGCCGCCGTGACGGGAGAAAACGCAATCTTGATCTCCATGCCGTCGAGTTCGGTGGAGACGTCTTCCACGATCTCGCGGCAGAGGTCGATGGAGTAGCCGATCGGCTGCTGCCGCCGGTTCAGGTACGAGAACGGCAGTGAGCTCTCGCGATAGCCGAGCGTGATGGTGGCGCTGTCCCTGACTTTCTTGAGGGTGCCGGACAGCGCTCCGACATTCGACGCCTCCTGGGCGGCGGCTGGCATCGCAAGGGTCAGCACGGCGGCGACGGCGAAAGCCATGCGCGCCGCCAGGATGCGCGACATCGTCGTCCGGCAGGCGGCCGACACGGCACGCCTCACGCCGGTTGTGGCTTGAGCGCGGGCTCCACCACGGGCTCGTCCACTTTCTCGCCCTCCCACTTGGCCACCACGGCGGTCGCCAGCGTATTGCCGATCACGTTGGTGGCGGAGCGGCCCATGTCGAGGAACTGGTCGATGCCGAGGATCAGCAGCAGCCCGGCTTCCGGGATGTCGAAGCTCGCCAGCGTCGCCGCGATGACGACGAGCGAGGCGCGCGGCACGCCGGCCATGCCCTTGCTGGTCAGCATCAGCAGCAGCAGCATGGTGATCTGCTGGCCCAGCGGCAGCTCGATGTTGTAGGCCTGGGCGATGAACAGGGTCGCAAAGGTGCAATACATCATCGAGCCGTCGAGGTTGAACGAATAGCCCATCGGCAGGACAAAGCTGATGATCTTCTTGCTGACCGGGAATTTTTCCAGCTGCTCCATGGTCTTCGGGTAGGCGGCCTCGCTGCTGGCGGTGGAGAAGGCAAGCAGGAACGGCTCGCGCACCAGGTTGATCAGCCGGAAACTGTGGTGGCCGAAGATCAGGAAGCCGACGCCGATCAGCAGCGCCCACAGGACCACGAGCCCGAAGTAGAAATAGACGACGAACTTGCCGTAGGTCACCAGGATGCCGAGGCCCTGGGTGGTCACGATCGCAGCCATCGACGCAAACACGGCGATCGGCGCCAGCGCCATGATGTAGCCGGTGATCGACAGGATCACGTGCGACAGCTGCTCGATGCCCTCGACCAGCTTGTGGGCGCGCTCGCCGAGCGCCGCGCAGGCGACGCCGAAGAACAGCGAGAACACGACGATCTGCAGGATCTCGTTGGTCGCCATGGCCTCGACGATGGAGCGCGGCACGAGGTGGGCCACGAACTCCTTCGCCGACAGTGACGCCACTTTGAGGTTGGTGGAGGCCTGCGCGTCGGGCAGCGGCAGGTTGAGGTTGTCGCCGGGCCTGAGCACGTTGACGAGAATCATGCCCACGAGCAGCGACACCAGCGACGCCGCGACGAACCAGGTCATGGCCTTGAGGCCGATGCGGCCAATGGTCTTCGTGTCACCCATGTGCGCCACGCCGACCACCAGCGTCGAGAACACGAGCGGCGCGATGATCATCTTGATCAGCCGGAGGAACACGTCGGTGATCAGCGAGATGTAGTCAGCGATCGATTTCGCGGTCTTCGGATCGGGCCACATGAGGTGGCAGGCATAGCCGACCGCGATGCCGAGGATCATGCCGATGAGAATGATGGTGGTGAGCTTCGAACGCATGGGCCGCCCCCAGGCAGAGTCGAGGCTGGCAGCTTAGCAGAATCCGACGGTAGTTGATTGTAATTGCGCAGCGCTGCGATGCGGTGGACGCCCGGCGGCGCCGGCTTTCCCGGCGGTGTCCGGCAACCGCTACCGCTTCAGCGCCTTCCACGCGGCGGCGGTGCCGGCACGCACGAAGGCGGTATCGCTGGCGACTGCCAGGAAGCGGAAGCCGCGGGCGGCAAGCTCGTTCGCCCGCTCCGCCGTGGCCGTGTAGGCGCCGGCAATCTTTCCCGCCTTGGCGGCGGCCTTGCCGATCTCGTCCACCGCCGCATCCACCTCGCGGGAATGCGGATCGAGCGTCTTGCCGTCGCTGAGCGCCAGCGACAGGTCGGACGGGCCGACGAATACCGCGTCGATACCGGGCGTCGCCAGGATGGCGGCGAGGTTGCTCAAGGCCTTGCGCGTCTCGATCATCGCCAGCGTGACGACGTGGTCGTTGGCCTGCGCGACGTAGTCGCCGAGCTCCATGCCGTTGAGCATGAGAGCGCGCAGGGGACCGGAGCTGCGCTCGCCCAGCGGCGGATACTTTGCCGCGGCCGCAAACGCGCGGGCGTCTTCGACCGTGTTGATCATCGGCGCGATCACGCCTTCGGCGCCGAAATCGAGGACGCGGCTCGCCACCGCGAAGTCGCCGAGCGGAACGCGCACGACCGGCGCCGCGCCCGCCATGCGGACGGCGGCGATGCCGGCCGCCGTGGACTCCATGGTGTAGAGCCCGTGCTGCTGATCGAGGGTGACGGCCGGAAAGCCGGCGCGACCGATCAGCTCGGCGACGAGCGGCAGGCCGAGCCCGCACCAGCCGGTGTGGACGGTCTCGCCCGCGCGCAGGCGCCGGGCCAGGGAGAAGTTTTGGTTTGGCATCGATGGTCGCGGGAGATGTTCTGGAACCAGGAGGCGGTCACTTTAGCGCAAGAACGCCGCCATGGAAGTCCCAAGTCGGTGCCTCCCGCGCCAGGACACGCGGAGCAAGGTCAGCCCTGACGATCGGCGCGGCGGCTGGCCGTCAACTGCCGGACTTGATCTGGGCGACGGCCTGCGCCAGCAGCTCGTCCATGGTGCGGCGGATCTGGTGATCCGACTGGGCGACGCCCTTGGCGTCGAAATCCTTGCGGATCTTGCCAAACACGTCTTGGTCGCCGGCCTCCTCGAAATCGGCCAGCACGACCTCCTTGGCGTAGGCCTGTGCCTCGTCGCCGGTGAGCCCGAGCTTGTCCGCCGCCCACAATCCCAGCATCTTGTTGCGCCGGGCCATCGCCTTGAACTTCGCCTCCTCGTCGAGCGCGAACTTCTTCTCAAATCCTTCCTCGCGCTTGTCGAACGTTGTCATGGTGGCCTCGTGCTGATGATAGCGCTCGGGCGGTTTGAAGGGCCCGCGCGAGCTTGCGCCTTGAATATCGTGCGAAAATGACCAAATCAACGCCCGCGCGGCGTCCACAGCGCCGCACCGCGCGATCCCGGCCCGCGATTGTGCTCCTGGTGGCGATCGGTTAGGTTGCGACAGCGGACGGGCAGGTGGCTCGATCTTCGAGTCGTACGCCCGGCCCTGCGCCGCGGAGCCCGAATCAACGAAAGCCACGGCACGAAATGGATTTCCTCAAGCCACGGTACATTCCGATGAGCCGCCGCCGCCGCATCTATGAAGGCAAGGCGAAGGTCCTGTATGAGGGACCGGAGCCGGGGACGCTGATTCAGCACTTCAAGGACGACGCGACCGCCTTCAACGCGAAAAAGCACCAGGTGATCGAGGGGAAGGGTGTCCTCAACAACCGTATCTCGGAATACGTGTTCCAGCACCTCAACGACATCGGAGTGCCGACCCACTTCATCCGCCGGCTCAACATGCGCGAGCAGCTGATTCGCGAAGTCGAGATCATTCCGCTCGAGGTGGTGGTGCGCAACGTGGCGGCCGGCTCGCTCAGCCAGCGGCTGGGGATCGAGGAGGGCACGCAGCTGCCGCGCTCGATCATCGAGTTCTATTACAAGAACGACGCCCTCGGCGATCCAATGGTGTCGGAGGAGCACATCACGGCCTTCGGCTGGGCGACGCCGCAGGAGATCGACGACATCATGGCGCTCGCCATCCGCGTCAACGATTTCCTCAGCGGCCTGTTCCTCGGCGTCGGGATCCGGCTGGTCGACTTCAAGATGGAGTGCGGCCGGTTGTGGGAAAACGACATGATGCGCATTGTCGTGGCAGACGAGATCTCGCCCGACTCGTGCCGCCTGTGGGACATCAAGTCGAACGAGAAGCTCGACAAGGACCGCTTCCGCCGCGATCTCGGCGGGCTCCTGGAGGCCTATGCCGAAGTCGCCAAGCGTCTCGGCATCATGGGTGAGAACGAGCCGCCTCGGGGCGCCGGGCCGGTTCTGGTCAAGGGTTGAGCCGCAGTACACGTCCCGGGCGCCGGCAACCGGGCCGTGTGATTTTCGGTGAAGCGTAGCGAGGAAAGGTTTGTCCCGGTCGAAACTGACCTGCGCGGCACTCGGCATTGTCTTCCTTGGCATTAGCGCCGGCCATGCCGAGGACTATCCTGTGCGGCCGGTACATCTGGTCGTTCCCGCCCCGGCCGGCGGCGGCATCGACGCCATCGCGCGCCACATTGCGCGTGGGCTCGAGCAGCGTCTCGGGCAGCCGTTCATCGTCGAGAATCGGCCGGGGCAGGGCACCTCGGTCGGCGGCGCCTATGTGGCCAAGGCGGCGCCGGATGGCTATACGCTGCTCATGGCGACCAGCTCCACCGTCGCCATCAATCCGAGCATCTACAAGAATCTGACCTACGATCCGGCCAGGGATTTTTCGCCCATCGCGCTGGTGGCGGCGGTCCCATTCGTCCTCATCGTGCATCCATCGCTGCCGGTGCAATCGATCGCCGATCTGGTTCGTCTGGCCGCGGCCAGTTCGGGCGAGCTGAGCTATGCCTCGGGCGGCGCCGGCGCCCCGCATCACGTCTATATGGAACTGTTCAAGAGCATGACGGAGCTGGACATCCGCCACATTCCCTATCGCGGCGGCGCGCCGGCGCTTACCGACGTGCTGGCCGGCCATGTCCCCATGATGTTTGCCGATGCCTCGCAGGCGCTGGAACTGATCCGGACCGGCCGCGTCAGGGCGCTTGCCGTCACGACCGGCAAGCGGCTCGATACGCTACCCGAGGTGCCGACCATGCATGAGGCCGGCCTCACCGGCTACGAGGCGAATGCCTGGCAATGCGTTGTGGCTCCGGCCGGGACGCCGGACGCGATCGTCGCCACGCTCAACGCGGCGCTCACCGGCATGATGGCGACGGCCGAGACCCGGAGCCATTTTCTCGCGCTCGGCATGCAGCCGCTGTCGAGCACGCCGGCGGAGCTCGGGCGCCACATCCAGAGCGAGATGCAACGCTGGGCTACGGTCGTCGGGAGTGCTGGTGCGGTCGGCGAATGAACGCGGGCTGACGCGAAAGGGGAGGGGCATGCCGAACGACATCACCATCGGACTGGTCGTTCCGTTCGCGACCGATTCCGTGCCGGACGAGGGATTGCAGATGTATCCCCACGTCCACTTCGTCGCGCGCGGCGTCGGCGTGCGTTCGTTGACGCCGGACGGCTACGACGCCGCCGTGGACGGGATCGTGCCGGCCGCCGAATATCTCGCCGCCCGGCAGGCAGATGCCATCATGGTGATCGGGACCTCGCTCACCTTCTACCGCGGCGCCGATTTTCATGCCGGGCTGATGGAGAAGGTGCGGGCCGCGACCGGGCTGCCGGCGAGCACCATGAGCCAGGCGATCGTCGACGGCCTCAATAGTCTTGGTGCGCGCCGCATTGCAGTCGCCACCGCCTATGCGGAGGAAGTGAACGGCCGCCTCAAGGCGTTCCTCGCGGCGCATGGGTTCGACGTGCTGGCGCTGGAAGGCTTTGGCCTGTTCGGCTTCGGCGAGGCGGACCGCAAGAGCAAGGACGACATCATCGCGCTGGGCACGAAAGCCTGCGCCGCGGCGCCTGCCGCCGAGGCCCTGGTGATCTCCTGTGGCGGCCTGCGCACGCTGGACGTGGCCGTGCCGCTCGAGCGCCAGCATGGCATTCCGGTGGTGGCCAGCACGCAGGCGGCCTTCTGGGCGGCGCTGCGCCTCATCGGCGACAGCGGGCAGCTCGCCGGCTACGGCCGCATGCTGGCGCAGGCGGGCGAGGTTGCGGCCGGCGCGCCGCCGCACGCGCCAGCACCCATCGAGCGTCGCGCATGAAGGCCCGCATCACCGTCACGCTGAAATCCGGCATCCTCGATCCGCAGGGCAAGGCGATCGAGGGAGCGCTGAAATCGCTCGGCGTTGCCGGCATCGCCAGCGTGCGTCAGGGCAAGGTATTTGATCTCGAGCTCGACGGCCGCGACCCGGCGCGCGCGCAAGCCGCGCTCCAGGAGGCTGCCGAGAAGCTCCTGGCGAACACCGTGATCGAGAACTATAAGATCGAGGTGGAGGCCGGATAGACGATGCCGCTGAAAGGGCCGCTTCTCGCGCTCGGGCTTGCCGTCGCGGCGAGCATGGCGACGTCGACCCCGGACGGCGACGCGCCCTGGCGCAGCCGAGCGGGCGACGCCGGCTGGAGCGAGGTGAAGTGGCCGTTCCTGCTCGATCAGTGGGGCATCGGCAAAGCGTTCCGTTGCGCCGCCGCCGACTGCGGCCAGGCGATGATGATCTACCTCCGGCCCAAGATCGGCTTCTGCAACTGCGCGACTGGCGTGTCGGACGACGCCGAGCTTGATCGCGTCGGTGACGTCGACCTGATCGGTCAGCGCTTCGCGCCGATCGGTGATGGCCGCCCGATCGCGGTCGCTTGGATGAACGGGCGCAGCCGCGCCTATACGGTCGAGCAGCGGCAGCCGCGCACCGCGCTGGCGCTCGCGTTCAACGACAAGTGCGACGTGGTGGTGGCGACGGTGGTGGGAGAGCGCGCGCTGCCGCCGGACGCCGAGCGCCTCGCGCTCGCCTTCCTCAACAGCAGGATGGTGCTGCGCTGGGTCGAAGCATCGCTCGGGTTGTAGATGAAAGCCGCCGTCCTGGTGTTTCCCGGAATCAATCGCGAGCGCGACATGGCGCGCACGCTGAAGCTCGTGTCGGGCCGCGAGCCCGCCATGGTGTGGCACGCCGACACAAGCCTGCCGGACGGCACCGATCTGGTCGTGGTGCCGGGCGGTTTCTCCTACGGCGACTACCTGCGCTGCGGCGCGATTGCTGCGCGCGCTCCAATCATGGATGCGGTGCGCGCCTTCGCCGCCAAGGGCGGGCTGGTGCTCGGCGTATGCAACGGTTTTCAGATCCTGTGCGAGGCGGGATTGCTGCCCGGCGTCCTGATGCGCAACACCCAGCTCAAGTTTCTCTGCCGCGACGTCTACCTGCGCGTCGAGCGCTCCGACACGCCGTTCACGCGCGGCTACAATGCCGGCCAGGTGATCCGCGTGCCGGTGGCGCACGGCGAGGGCAACTATATCGCCGACTCCGCGACGATCGCGCGGCTGGAGGATGAGGGAAGAGTGCTGTTCCGCTACAGCGACCCCAACGGGCGCATCGACCTCGACTGGAACCACAACGGCTCTATCAATGCCATTGCCGGCATCCTCGGTGAGCGCGGCAACGTGCTCGGCATGATGCCGCACCCGGAGAACCACGTCGAAGCCGCCATGGGCTGCACCGACGGGCGCGGCCTGTTCGCCGGGCTGGTGGACGCGCTGGCGCGCGCCGCCTGAGGCCGATCTTCCTCGTCCCTTGCCTCTGCGCTTGCGACGGTTGCACTTCCGGCGCGTCCGCCCTATTGCTGGTGCTCGTCACGTAGTGGGGGCGTCGTGGCCAACAATATCGCGCGGAGCGCAGCCTTGATCGCCGGCCTAGTGGTATCGGGCTGCGCCGGGACGGGCGCCCTGTCGAATGCCCCGCCGTCGCCAGACCGGCCGGGGACCCGTATCACCTTGAACAACCCCGACCCGAACAAGTGGGCCGCCGCGGCGCGTCGCGCCAATACCCCGCCGCCGCGTCCCGGACAGGTCGCCCAAGTCTGGGTGTGCCGGCCGCTCGCCTGCGCCGGCAACGCCGTTGTCGGCATTCAGTCGCAGCCCAGCCCCACCCGCCATCCCGACCGTGCCGCGCTGGAGAAGATGGCCAAGTTCCTGCCGGCGCAGGCACGCGCCCAGGACGTGATGATGGAGGCGGCCTCCGACGGCGAGGAGCGCATGACGCCGCTGTCGAGCAAGGTGACGGAGGTCCGCGGTTATCCGGCGATCATGGCGGAAACGAAACGCACCTCGAAAAGCAAGGTCAGCTTCAGCCTGCGGGGCGAGTTGTTCATCGGCACCATGCTGGTGCACGTCGTCTCGCTGTCGACAGATCGGGCTGAGGCCAGGAAGCACTTCGATTCGTTCGTTGCCGCCATCGAGATTCTCGACGTGCCGCCGGCCGACGACCCGATCGGCGCCCCGGCGCAGGCCCCGGTCGCCCTCGAGAGCACGGCGACGCCGACACAGTAGCTCCAGGCGCCATCGCGGCCTGTGGTCTCATCACGGAAGTGGCTTGCGCGGCGGGACGCTTGCTCTCTACAAGCCTCCGTCAGATCGGAATTCTTCCGCCCGCATGATCCCCAACGAGCCGCAAATCACGCCCGAGCTGGTGGCCGCCCACGGCCTCACGCCCGAGGAATATGAGCGCATTCTCGCGCTCATCGGCCGCGCGCCCAGCGTCACCGAGCTCGGCATCTTCTCGGCCATGTGGAACGAGCACTGCTCGTACAAATCATCGAAAGTACACCTCCGCGGGCTGCCCACGTCCGCGCCGTGGGTGATCCAGGGGCCGGGCGAGAACGCGGGCGTCATCGACATCGGCGACGGGCTTGCCGCCGTGTTCAAGATGGAGAGCCACAACCACCCGAGCTACATCGAGCCCTACCAGGGTGCGGCGACCGGGGTGGGCGGCATCCTGCGCGACGTGTTCACCATGGGGGCGCGGCCGATCGCCTGCCTCAATGCTCTGAGCTTCGGCGATCCTGGCCATCCCAAGACGCGTCACCTCGTCGCCGGTGTGGTGGCGGGCATCGGCGGCTACGGCAATTCCTTCGGCGTGCCCACGGTCGGTGGCCAGGTGCGCTTCCACACCCGTTACGACGGCAACTGCCTGGTCAATGCCTTCGCCATCGGGCTCGCCGAGTGCGACCGGATTTTCTACGCGGCGGCGAGCGGCGTCGGCATGCCGATCGTCTATCTCGGCTCAAAGACCGGCCGCGACGGCATCCACGGCGCCACCATGGCGTCAGCCGAGTTCGGTGCGGATTCGGAGGAGAAGCGGCCGACCGTGCAGGTCGGCGACCCGTTCGCTGAGAAGCTCCTACTCGAAGCCTGCCTGGAGATCATGGCCAGGGGCTGCGTCATCGCCATCCAGGACATGGGCGCGGCCGGGTTGACCTGCTCGGCCGTCGAGATGGGCGCCAAGGGCGATCTCGGCGTCACTCTCGACCTCGATCAGGTGCCCTGTCGCGAAACCGGCATGACAGCCTACGAGATGATGCTGTCGGAGAGCCAGGAGCGCATGCTCATGGTGCTCAAGCCGGAGAAGGAGCAGGAGGCCGAGGCGATCTTCCGCAAATGGGGGCTCGATTTCGCCGTGGTGGGCGAGACCACGCCGACCCGGCGCTTCCTGGTGCGCCACCGCGGCGACACCATGGCCGATCTGCCCATCAAGGAACTCGGCGACGAAGCGCCGGTCTACCGCCGGCCGTTCGTGGAAACGCCCAGGCAACCCGTGATCCGCGCCGCCGACGTGCCCGCCCCGGCGCCGATCGCCGATGCGCTCGAACAGCTGATCGGCACGCCCGATCTGTGCTCGAAGCGCTGGGTGTGGGAGCAATACGACCACGTCATTCTGGGCAACACGGTGCAGCGGCCGGGCGGCGATGCGGCCGTGGTACGGGTCCTCGACGGGCCCAAGGCGCTGGCCCTGACCACCGACGTGACGCCGCGCTATTGCGAGGCCGATCCGTTCGAGGGCGGCAAGCAGGCGGTGGCCGAAGCCTGGCGCAATCTCACGGCGGTCGGTGCCAGGCCGCTGGCGCTCACCGACAACCTCAACTTCGGCAATCCAGAGCGCCCGGAGATCATGGGCCAGTTCGTCGGCTGCATCCGCGGCATCGCGGAAGCCTGCCGCGCGCTCGATTTCCCGGTCGTGTCGGGCAACGTGTCGCTCTACAACGAGACCAACGGTCGCGCCATCCTGCCGACGCCCTCGATCGGTGGCGTCGGCGTGCTCGACGATTTCACCCGCTCGGCCAGCATCGCCTTCAAGGGCGAAGGGGAGGCGATCCTGCTGCTGGGCGAGACGCAGGGCTGGCTCGGCCAGTCCCTCTATCTGCGCGACATCTGCGGACGCGAGGAAGGCGCGCCGCCGCCGGTCGACCTCGCGGCCGAGCGCCGCGCCGGGGACCTCGTGCGCGAGCTCATCGCAAAAGGCCTCCCCACCGCCATCCATGACGCGTCGGACGGCGGGCTGCTGGTCGCGCTCGCCGAGATGGCCATGGCGTCGGGAATTGGCGCCGAGCTTGGCGCGCCGCCGGCGGAGAGCTTTCCGCATGCCTTCTGGTTCGGCGAGGATCAGGGCCGTTATGTCCTCACCGTACGCCAAAGCGACGCCGAAAGAGTCATGCAGGCCGCAACGGCGGCTCACGTTCCGCTGCGGCGGCTCGGCGTAACGGGCGGGGCTGCGTTGACGATTCCGGGCGAGCGCGCGATGCTTGTGGCGAATCTGCGGGAGCGCTTCGAAGCTTGGCTTCCGCGCTACATGGCCGGACGAGAGCCATAACGGTCAGGAGCAGGCCGCCATGCCGATGCAGCCCGACGAGATCGAGCGGCTGATCAAAAGCCGAATCCCGGATGCCGAGGTGACGATCCGCGATCTCGCTGGCGACGGCGACCACTACGCCGCCACCGTGATCGCCGCCTCGTTTCGCGGCAAGTCGCGGGTGCAGCAGCACCAGATGGTCTATGACGCGCTGCGCGGGCAGATGGGCGGCGCCCTGCATGCGCTGGCGCTACAGACCGGCGTGCCGGAGGCATGAATCGATTGAAGGGCTCGGGCGGGTCTCCTATCGTGCCGGGAGCGGCGGGGGACCCATGCACAAACGCGGCTTGTCGACGGGCGCCTGGCTGGCGCTGAGCATCACCATGGCGGCGGCACAATCCACCTCGCCCAACGGCGTGAAGACTCTGTCGCCGGAGGGAGCCATCAAGCCGACCGGAACCTGGAGCCTGGGCACGCGCGCCGGCGATTTCGTTTTCGTCGCCGGCATGCGCGGCATCGACCCCACGACCAATACGCTGGTGGCGGGCGACGAAGCCCGCATCCGCCAGGCCTTCCTCAACATGAAGCTGATCGCCGAATCGGAGGGAGCGAGCCTGAGCGACGCGGTGCGGCTCGTCGTCTACGTGACCGACATGTTCCGCTTCCGCCCGCTGGTCAACAAGGTGCAGGAGGAGTTGTGGGGAGCCGGGCCTTATCCGCCGCGCACCATCATCGAGGTCGACCGCCTCAATCAGGACGACATTCTGGAGGTCGAGGGGACCTTCTATGCGCCCCGAGCGCGATGACGATTCGCAGAAAGCCGCCTCGCTCTACCTCATTGTTGGAGCATGGTCTTTTCCTGAAACCGGTTATCCGCTTGTCCGATCTTGCTCCAACAAATAACCGGCAAGGGCCTTGGGCTGCGGGGTGCTCGTGCGCTACATATATATGAGGGACAGGCGGCTGGCCGCGGGCGCCGCGGCCAGAAAAGCTTGGCGAAAGGACGAGAGATGAGCATCGAGCAGTGGATCGACAACGAGGTCAAAGGTAACGACGTGGTGCTGTTCATGAAGGGCACGCCGCAGTTCCCGCAGTGCGGATTCTCCGGCCAGGTCGTGCAGATCCTCGACTACATCGGCGTGCCGTACAAAGGCATCAACGTCCTCGAGTCCGATGACCTGCGGCAGGGCATCAAGGCCTATGCCCAGTGGCCGACCATCCCGCAGCTCTACGTCAAAGGCGAGTTTGTCGGCGGCTGCGACATCATCCGCGAAATGTTCCAGGCGGGCGAACTCCAGGGGCTGCTCAAGGAGAAGGGTCTCCCGGTGAAAGCCGAAGCGGGGGCCTGAACGGCCCTCCCGCAGGTTCATGGGCAGCGTCACCGTCAACCGCACGGATTCTTCCGCGCAATTCGCATTCGGCGAGAACTGGGCGAGCTACGCCTCCCTGGTCGATGAGGATCGGCTGAACGAGGCGGAGCGTGGCATTGTTCGCCTGCTCGGGCCGGACGCCCTGCGCGGGCACAGCCTGCTCGACATCGGCTGCGGCTCCGGCCTCCATGCGGCGGCAGCCGCACGGCTCGGCGCCGCGCGCGTGATCGCCGTCGACATCGATGCGCGATCGGTCGAGACGGCGCAGGCTTTGCTCAAGCGGCATGCGCCACAGCTTGCTGCCGAGGTTCGCCAGGCCAGCGTGTTCGACCTCGATCCGGCGCAGATCGGGCGCTTCGACGTGGTCTATTCCTGGGGTGTGCTTCACCACACCGGCGCCATGCACGAGGCCATCCGCTGCGCCGCCCGTCTGGTTGCGCCCGGCGGTCTGTTCGCCTTTGCGCTCTACCGGCGCACGCGCCTGTGCGGCCTGTGGCGATACGAGAAGCGCTGGTATGCGGCCGCTTCGCCACGCGCCCAGGCGCTGGCGCGAAAAATCTATGTCACGGCGCTGCGCGGCAGGTTCCTGGCCACCGGCCGCGATTTTTCCGCCTACGTGGCGAACTACAAAGACAGCCGCGGCATGGACTTTTCCCACGACGTCCACGACTGGATGGGCGGCCATCCCTATGAGTCGATCGCGGCCGACGAGGTCGGCCGGATGATGGCCGACCTCGGCTTCGCACATGTGCGGAGCTTCACGCAGCCGCTGTCGCTCGGCCTGTTCGGTTCGGGATGCGACGAGTACGTCTATCGCCGCGTCGGCTGAAGCGTTTGCGGTCGTCATTGCCGGGCCTGACTCGGCAATCCATCGCCTAGCCTA
>Ga0209466_1000016_pt1 | contig 37946 bp, 31 predicted proteins | sample PanSoiPlo30MoBio_FD_188323 | JGI IMG/M metagenome (GOLD analysis project Ga0209466, IMG submission 188323) | Tropical forest soil microbial communities from Panama analyzed to predict greenhouse gas emissions - Panama Soil Plot 30 MoBio (SPAdes)... | ecosystem: Environmental > Terrestrial > Soil...
GCTCTACCTGATCTCTCCGATCGGCCTCCTGGTTGTCTGGGAGCTTCTGCTCAGGGCCGGGATCGGCGACCGCCGCTTCATTCCGGCGCCGAGCGACATCGCCGAACGCTTTTTCCTGCTCCTGCGCAGCGGCGAGCTCGAATGGCACGTGCTGGTGACGCTCTACCGCGTGTTCGCGGGCTTCCTGGTCGGCTCGGTGCCGGCGGTGGCGATCGGCCTGCTCATGGCCATGTTCAAACCCGTGCGCATCTTCGTCGATCCGCTCATCGCGGCGCTGTTTCCGATTCCCAAGATCGCCCTGATGCCGCTGTTGCTGCTCGCCTTCGGCTTCGGCGATGCCTCCAAGGTCGCCCTGGTGGCGATCGCGGTATTCTTTCCGGTCGTCGTGAACACCTATGCGGGCGCCGCCAACATCGAAAAGATCTATTGGGACGTGGCGAAAAACTACGGCGCCAGCCAGGCCGTGATGTTCACCCGCATCGTGTTCTTCGGCGCGCTGCCGATGATCTTTGCCGGCCTGCGCATCGCGCTTGCGGTCTCCTTCATCGTGCTGGTGGCGTCCGAGTTCGTCGCCTCCAAGACCGGCATCGGCTACCTCATCTGGAACTCGTGGGAGCTCCTGCAGGTCGACACCATGTTCGTCGGCATCGTCACGGTCGGCATTCTCGGCCTGATCACCTCGGTGCTGTTCCAGGAGATCGAGCGCAAGGTGATTCCGTGGAAGGCGGAGTGACGCGCCACCCGCTACTTGCCGAGGATGGCGTTGACCATGGTCTGGGCCATAGCCATAGCCTAAGTGCGCCGTCGACGTTGATGATCTCTTCTTTCTGCCGAGCTGCAGAACTGCGAGCTGGTCAGGTAGCAGCTGCTGCCGCGAATGCAGTATGGAAAGTCAGGATCAGGTTCCCGCCGCAGCGATGGCGGGTCGAAAGATCCTGATCGGTGGATTGCCTGGTATGTAGAGCAGGAGCTCGAGACGTGGCACATCGACTGGATCGTCGAGACGTTCCATGCGGATGATCCGACCACCAAAGACACATTCGGCAAACGTGGTTCTAACTCCACTGAAGCTATGAAGCCACGTCTCGAGTTCCTCGAGACTCCAACGCTGATCGTTACCGTCGGAGACGTACATGTTGCAGCTGCACGGCCTGTACACGAAGGCTTGACCGCCCCGTCTGAGCATCGAAACATACTTGGCCAGCACTTGATCAGGATGCTGCGAATAGGCGAAATCACCCATTACGTCGGAGATCAAGGCCACACCTTTGACTTTGCCTTCGTCGAGCAGCTCGACACTGCCGCGTATCATGGAGAACGTTGCAGATTTCAGTTGTTCATAGACGACACCCAGGAAAGCCGCAGCACTGATCGTCTCTTCGTCGAGAATGGTCGTGGTTGCAACCATGCTTGGCAACCGTGGAAGCCATGTACGATATCTTGTCACGCCGTCGACCTGAGCGCGCAAATGACCGCATCCACCGTCCAACCATGTCGATTCGTCCAGAGACATCAATGTCCTGAGAAAGTCAGTGCCGAGCAAATTGACATATCCGAGAGGCGGTACGTTCGACTGAAGTCCGCGATTGAGTTCGATGCTTTCGGACTTGATCAAATCGGCGCATCGAGCCTGCGCCTGCGCACTCTTGAGCAGAACAGCCGGTGGCGGCAGCTTAGACAGGTCCATGGGCAGTCGATCTTTTCAGGGCTGCCGAGATGGCGTAACGCTGTCTCAGCGCGGGTCTTGTCGGCGATATCGTGTGCACCGTCCTCCTGCGGTCTCGCGCACAGCAAGGGCACAAGCCTATCGGAGGCGGCCAAGTGCGTGATCGGTCCCTGCGCCTCCGGCGGTCCGGCAGATGTGATCACGCGGCTACTCGCCGACCTGTCAGAGCATGTCGGCAGCAATTCTTTGTGGAGAACATGGGCGGGAGTGGCGATATTGCCGTGGGCCGACCCGCACGTGGCACGGCTCCACCCTGCTCATGGTCAGTCCGAGCTACGTGATCAATCCCCTATAACGCTCAGGCCCCCTGTGAATTCGAACAGAACGTCACCCCCCGATGACGCTCGCGGTCGCCGCCACTTTGGTGTTCTCAGTCCACCTCTCCGTGGCAGCGAACACGTTCTAAGGACCTTGTCGCGCCCATCAAGTCAATTCCGGGCGATACAGGTATAATGTTTGCTATTCCACACTTTTATCAACCATAACGCCATTTTGAAGTCAACCAGAAGCCTTCACGGGAAACAGCTTGCTCCGAGCGGCATGTTTTGAAGTAATTATTTCCTTGAAATGAGCATGCCGAAGCAAGGACTCGCCGTCGCCTAGTGCGATTTTACCACCACGGCGCCGTCACCTCACAACCTGTCCGCGGAGGACTTCATCACAGACATACGTGGTCATGAGCTTGACCAGCTCGGCTTGACGGGACGTTCCAGTCTTCTTGAACAGGTGCCGCAAGTGCGTCTTCACGGTGGCCTGGGAACTTCCGAGCACCTTGGCGACCTTCCCCACGCCGCCGACCTCGATGATGGCAAACAGGACGCGCAGCTCGGCGGGGGTCAAGCCATATTCTTTGGCAATCACTTCGGGCAGCGAAGTCAGATCCAGCACCGCCTTGTGGACAAAGACTGCGGCCACTGCTGCACCGGACACGCCTGCGTCGCCCTGCGCGCCCAACTCCAGCGGCAACACGTTGGCAACGTAGCGCGCGTTGCCGCGCGCCTTGAGTGCGACTGCGATGCCCTTGCGGCCCAAGGCCGGGTCGCCACCACCGGCTGCGGCGAATGCCTCCAGCAGGGCTTGATTGGCCTGCGGATCGATAGTGCCGAGATTGCCGCCAAGCCCGCGCATGACGGTGGCTTCCGACAACATGATGCGGCCGCTGACATTGGCATGGATGATGCGCCCGGTGGCATCGACCAGGAAAATGCCCAACGAGAGCATGTCGAGGCTGTTGGCGAGCGCCGCGCGGTCGATCTCGAGCGCGAACTGCCGACGTATATCGTCGTCGCGAGGATCGCCAGCGTTCAGCCCGCTCTCTTCCTGGAGCGGGTATTCTGCGATTGTCATCGTGCCACCTCGCCCACCTCTAAATGGCTCGACGCTCACTGCGTAGGCCTCCGGCATCAGAGAGTCCCGCCAGCCGCAGCGGGTTCAACCGATGAGAGAACACACAAATCCGCCCCTCAGATGGCCGTCGCGAAAAAAATTTTTGGGGTGTTGTATTTACGCTACAAGTGTCGTGTGCCCGACCGAGCTTGCACCACCCGGTCGCGTCCTCAAGGGCGTGAAGCTGCGGAGTTGCCCGTCCTGGTTGTCGACGCCGAGACCGCCAGGACGTTCCGGCCGCGATCTGCCGTCGCCTCTGCTCGCCGCCGCCGAAGCGATCGAGTGAGATTGATTATCACTTGCACTGCCGCCGAACGCACCGCTTCGTTTTGCCGGGGCCTGAGTTACTTGCCGAGGATCGCGTTGACCATGGCCCGCGGATCTCGCACCGGCCATCGTCCGGCCTCGACCGCGTGCAGGAAGTCGGCGACGTGCTGGTTGAAGGCGGCCGGCTCCTCCAGGTTGATGGTATGGCCGCTGTTCGGCATCACCACGAGGCCGGCCGTGGGAATCATGCGTTTCATCAGCAGCGCCGGTTCGAGGCATGGCCAGTCCTCATCGCCGGTCATGACCAGGGTCGGCGCCGTGATCGTCTTCATCCGGTCCACCAGGTCGAACAGTGACGGCCGCCGCTTCTGCACGCCGCGCATCGTGAGCGCGGCGCCTTCGGTCGAATGGCCGGCAAGCTGGTCGGCGAACTCCTGCCAGCCGCGCGGATCCTTGTTCTGGAACTGAACGCGCGACGGCGCCGTGGCGTAGCCGATCGCGGCCTTGCTCATCCCGATCTCCTCGAACCGTTTTGCGGCGGTCTCGGCTTCCTCGGCGAACTGCGCCCGCTTGTCCGGCGCCGCGCCATAGCCGCAGCCGCCGATGACCAGCGAGTGCGCGCGATCGGGGTAGGTGAAGCCGAAGTGCAGCGCGGCAAACCCGCCCATCGAAAGCCCGACGACGTGCGCACGGTCGAGCTTCAATGCGTCGAGAACCGCCTTGATGTCGTCGCGGGCGCGTTCCTGCGAATAGGAGTCGACGCTGTTCGGAACATCGGAGGGGGGAAAGCCGCGAGCGTTGTAGGCGATGCAGCGGTAGCGTTGGCCGAAATACCGCAATTGGGGCTCCCACGAGCGGCAGTCGCCAGCAAATTCGTGCACGAATACGATCGGAGCGCCGGAACCGACCTCTTCGTAATAGAGCTTCACGCCGTCGTCGGTGGTGAGGTGAGGCATTCTGGTCTCCGGGAAAAGTCGTGTCAGGTGTGGCACAGGCAGGTGCGATCGAGCGGATGAAGCATGGGACGCGTCACGAAAGCGCCGCTTCGGGCAGAAGGTGGGCGACGGCGTGCGGCACGCGCGCATGCCAGGTCGTGATGGCCTGCACATGCCGCACCAGGTCGAGCAGGGCAAGGTCGGTCCCGGCGCGGCCGACAATCTGCACGCCGACCGGCATGCCATTGTCGTCGAACCCGGCCGGCATCGCCACGGCCGGCACACCCAGCATGTTGACGAAACGCGTCCACCGGCTCAACGCATAGAGGGTGCGGGCCGAGAAGCGCTCCGATGCCGGATCGCATCGGTCCGCGGTCGGCGTCGTGATCGGCATCACCGGCAGAACAAACACGCCGCCGTCGGCCAGCACCGCCGCGTCGAATTGGCCCACCAGATGGTCACGCGCCGCCGCGCTCGCGGCCAGCATCTCGTCGGAAATGTCGAGACCCTTCGCCAGCCGCCGTCGCAGCGCAGGCGCCAGGGCCGCGTCGTCGACGCGGGAACGATGCTCGCGCACGCTCTCGCCCTGCATGACGATCAGCGCATGGTGGTCGACCGCCTCCAGCACCGGGATCAGCGCCGGACGTCGCTCGATCGCGATGCCGACGGATTCGATGGCTGCCACGGCATCGGTGAGACAGCGCCGGATCGGCGGGTCGCATTCCGCCACGATGTCGTCCGCCACGACGGCGTGCCGAGGAGCTTCGGCGGCGCTCGGCGATTCCATGAACGGCTGCAGCAGCAGGAGGTCCTTGGCGCTGCGGGCAAGGAGCCCGACGGTATCGAGCGTCGGCGCCAGTGGCATCGCGCCCCGCGTCGAAACGAGGCCATACGACGGCTTTAAGGCTGTCACGCCGCAGGCATGCGCAGGAATCCGCAGCGAGCCCCCGGTGTCGGATCCAAGCGCCGCGACGACCGCGCCGCTCGCCACCGCCGCCGCCGACCCGGACGATGAGCCCCCGGACACGAAGGCGAGATTCCACGGATTGCGCACGCGACCGCGCGTTGCATTGAAGCCCGATGGCTCGTAGGCGAGTTCCGTCATGTGGGTGAAGCCGACCAGGTCCGCATCGGCGGCCGAGAGGCGGGCGATCGGATCGCAAAAGCCTTCGATGGCGAACGCTACACCGGTATCGAAGCCGCAGCCTGGCTCTCGCGTCGGCGTGCGAAACATGTCCTTGGCAGCATAGGGCAGGCCGTTCAGGGGACCGACCATGCCGGACGGCGCCGGCGGCACGATATCGACGAAGGCGTTGAGCGCCGGACCGAGCGCCGCGGCGTGCGCGCGCGCGTCCTCCCGTCGGCGACGCTGCGCGTCGGGATCGAACTCGCTCCAATCGCGGATACGGTTCATCGCGCGGGGGCGCCACGACGCCGCGATGCGTCGGCGCCCGTTGTAGATGGTTGCATCATCACAGCCGGGCAAATTATGATGAAAAGCGGGTGCGCGCACCATAATCTGGGGGAGAAGTGCTCTCATGAAATCAATACACAGTCTGGTGCTCGCTTGTGTTGCGGCATTCAGCGCTGCGCCGCTCAGCGCCGCAGACGCGCTGGCGCAGGCCGATTTGCGCGCGCCCTTGCCGCAGCCGCTTACCATCAAGCAAGGCATGCTCAACGTGCCAGCACTGTCGCCGCTCTGGCTGCTGCCGCAGGAGGCGGCCAAGTACAATATCCAGATCGAGACGGTGATGTTTCAGCGCTTCGCGGACGCGCGCACGGCGCTCGTCTCCGGCGACATCCACCTGACAGCCTTCGGCCCGCAGGATATCTCGCTCGCCCTCGGCCAGGGCGCTAAGACGCTGGTGGGCGTGGCGGGCGTCGGATCGGGCAACGACTGCCTCGTGGTGCGCAAAGGCGAGGACATCAAGGACTGGAACGAGGTCGCCGACAAGCGCATCGGCATCGGTGCCGGCTCGATCTCGTGGCTGAAGTTCGCCGCTTCGGTCCAGGAAAACGGGCTGCAATACAACAAGCTGAAGATCATCAACATCGTCGGCGGAGGCGCCAACTATCTCAAGGCCCTCCAGGGCAAGGAAATCGACATGGCCGTGGTGTGGCAGCCGTTCTGCGCCCAGGCGATCGTCGAGGGGTTCGGCGTCTACCCGACGCTTGACCACAACCGGTCGAAGACGGTCGGCGGCCTGATCTCGGTGCTGGCGGTGAACCGGCCCCTCATGGAGAAGAACCGCGACGCGGTGCAGCGCCTGGTGGTGTCCTATCTCGACGTGCTCGATCTCGCCCGCCAGGACAGCGCGCGCTGGGCGCGGATTTACGCGGAAAAGGCCGGTCTGCCCGAGAACATCGCGGCCGAGTCGATCCGCACGACCCAGCTCGATGCGACGCTGCCGCTCGAGTCGATCAAGCGCATCAGCAAGTTCCTCTCCGACAACGGCGTCATCACGCGCGACGTGACGGGCGAGATCGGCGAGCATTACACCTACGATTTCCTCGCCAAGGCCACCGGCCGGACGCCGGAGCAACTCGGCCTCAATCGGTAGCCCATGTGAGTCGGCGGCTTCCAGCGCCCTGGTTCGTCATCCTGCCGGTCGTGCTGGTGGCGCTGTGGCACTTCGCGGTGGATCGGCGCTGGGTGGCGGCCGGCATCATCCCGTCCCCGGCGCAAGTCCTGCAATCCTGGTACATCTGGATCTTCGGCAGCAGCAAGGCGATGCTCTCGCCTTACTCCGGCACCTGGGTTGACAACGTCATCTATTCGACGCGGCGTGTGCTGCAGGGGTTCGGGCTTGCCGCACTGGTGGCGATTCCGCTCGGGCTGATCATCGGCTGGAGCCGCCTCGCGGCGCGGCTGATCGATCCGACCGTCCAGCTTCTGCGGCCCGTCCCGATCACCGCGTGGCTGCCCTTCGCCATCGCGGTGTTCGGCATCTATGACGCCAGCGCGCTGTTTCTCATCGGCCTCGGCGCGTTCTACCCGATCGTGGTCAACACGACGCACGGGGTGCGCGACACCAACCTGCTGCTGCTTCGCGCCGCGCGCATGCTCGGCGCCGACACCGTCACCATCCTCGCCAAGGTCGTCTTTCCCTCGGCGCTGCCGTCGATCTTCACCGGCCTGCGCCTCGGCATCGGCGTCGCCTGGACCGCCGTGATCGTCGCCGAGATGATCGCGGTGAAGTCCGGCCTGGGCTACGTGCTGTGGGACGCCTACTACGTCGGCCGGATGGACATCTGCGTGGCGACCATGTTCTCGGTCGGGCTGCTCGGCTTCCTGTCCGACCGGGTCATCGTCTGGGCCGGGCGCCTCGTGCTGCGCTGGCGCACGCTCGAGGCGCACGCATGATCGAGATCGAGGGGTTGTGGAAGGAGTTCGCCAAGGGCGAGCGGCGTGTCCTCGCCCTTCAGGATATCAGCCTCAGCGTTGCCGAGCGCGAGTTCGTCGCCATTCTGGGTCCCTCCGGCTGCGGCAAGTCCACGCTCCTCAACATGGTCGCCGGATTCGACCACCCGACGCGCGGCACTGTGCGTGTGGCGGGCGAGGAGATCGCCGCCCCGTCACCGCGCCGCGCCGTCGTGTTCCAGGAGCCGGCGCTGTTTCCGTGGCTGTCGGTCATGGAAAACGTGGTGTTCGGCCCGAAGACGCAGAGGCAGCCGGCGGTCGACTACCGCCCCCGCGCGGCGCAGATCATCGAGCAGGTGGGATTGCGCGGGTTCGAGACCAGCTATCCGGCGGAGCTATCCGGCGGCATGCGCCAGCGCGTGGGCATCGCGCGGGTGCTCATCATGCAGCCACAGGTCCTGCTGATGGACGAGCCGTTCGGCAGCCTCGATGCGCAGACCCGTATGCTGATGCAGGAGCTCTTGCTCCGGGTGTGGGAGCGGCACCACCAGACCGTGTTGTTCATCACCCACGACATCGAGGAGGCGCTGCTGCTCGCCGACCGCGTCTGCGTCATGACGGCGCGGCCGGGGCGGATCAAGAAGAGCATCGACGTGGGCATTCCGCGGCCGCGCGCCATCGAGATCACGACGTCGCCGGAGTTCAATGCGCTGCGCGGCGAGGTGCTCGCCCTCATCCGCGAGGAAAGCGAGCATGCGGCGCTGGCGTTGGCGTCCCATTGATTCCGAGTGGCCGTTCCGCCCTAATCGAGCGGTTCGACCTTTATGATTGCAGCGCCAAGATTGTTGCCGATCCACACCGTCACCGGCGTTTTCCGATCATCGACGAACACGCGGCGAATGTTGGCGTAACGCGGCAGGAGATAATTCGTCCATTCGCCGCTGCGGGGATCGAGCCGGCCAACCCGGTCGGAGAACGTATTGGCCTCCCAGGCCTCGCCGTTGCGGTCGGCGACAGCGTCGTAGGGCGCTTCCCACGCGAGCGGCTTTTTCCATTCGGTGATCGTCTCGGTCGTGGGATCGAACATGCCGACACCGTTGCCGCCGTACTCGGCAAACCAGAGCCGGTTCTGGGAATCGACACGCCCGCGGCGCGCCCGCGCGTTCGGCGTCGGTGTCGGATAGAACGCGAGCTTGCCGGTCCTGGCGTCGATCTTGCCGATGCCGCCAGACGGGAATTCGAGAATGTAGGCGTTGTTCTGCTGATCGGCGTAGATCCCGTAGATGCGGATCGGCCGATCGTTGGTCGGGTTGCGGAAGGTCCCGAGGTTCTCATACTGGCCGGTTTCGAGGTCGAGCCGCATGACCTGCGAGCGGTCCGTGTTCTTGACCCACGCCTTGCCATCGGCCTTCGTCCCTGCCACCGAGAAGTGCGACTGTTGCGTGGCGTCTGTCTGCCATTCATTGGGCACCGGAAAAATCCGGAAGGTTTCGCTGGTCCGATCGAACCGCGCCATGCCTGTCTGATACATCAGCGCGATCCAGATCTGGCCGTCCTCGTCGATTTCGAGATCGAGGGTTCCTTTGGGGTGATTTGGCTTCTGCACCGGGATCGGGAAATCCGTCACCTTCCCGGTCTCGGGGTCGAGCTTGGACAGGAACTGCTCGCCGAAATGCGAGTACCAGACCACGCCGTCGCGATCGACAATGACGTCGTGGGGCTGAATCTCCTTCCGCGGAAGATCGTACTCCGTGATGATGACTCGCGTCGCGCGTCCGCTCGGGCGCGGCGAGACTTTCAGATCGAAGCCATGCGTGGACTGGCTGCTGAGATTGACGCTCGCGAGATATTCGGCGAGCCGCTGTGCGATGGCGGGGTTTACGGCCGGCCGCCGGTGCTCGCCGACCAGCCGCTGCGGTTGCATGTCGGAGGCGCCCGGATAGTAGCCGCCCATTCGCTCGAACACTTTTAGGAAATCAGCCGCGGTATGTTTGGATTCGAATATCCTGCGCAGGGAGTGGCAGTCCGCACAGTTGAGCATTGCCCTTTTCAGGTCGTCGGGCCCCGGCACGCTCGTCATCCATTCGGAGTTGGTCAGTTGATCGGTAGTGACTGGTGCCGGCCTCAGTCGAAGATCGACCTTCGTCGTCTTGCCGGGTGCGAGGTCGACGGCGCCTGAACCCTCCAGAGCGTAGGCGGCGGCCCTGATCGTCAGTTCGTAACGGCCCGACCCCAATCGATCCGCCGGGAAGGCGTAATCGCCCTTTGCATCGCTTGCGACCGTGACGGTGATGGTTGCCCCCGGCTTCTTGGCGCTGACCAGGACCCCCTCCATGGGGCCCTCGCGATCGGACGTGATCTTGCCAGTGAGCGCGGGCGGGGCGGGCGGCGCTGGCGGCACCGCTTGCGCCGCCGCCGGCCAAGGGGACGTGAGTAGCCACGCCGCCACAGCGGCCGCCGTGGCACGCAACGCGATGAACGGTTTCGGCATTGGAAGGCTCCCGACAGGGAATCCGATCGGTGGCGCGGGCGCGCCACCGGGCATGAAAAGGATAGCATACGGGACAGGGTCTGGGGCCGTGCGTTTGCGCGGGCAATCCGGCTCTCCGCAGGCCCTCCAGATAGAGCTTAGGCTAGCGACGTCCGGCTTGCGCTGCAGCAACTCGCCCGCCGCGAGGTGCGCTTGCGGCAGGGCGACAAAGTCGAGACAACGGGCATCTTCGCAAGCTGGATGCCGCGCGCGCGTCCGGTTGAACGCGACACAAAACAGGGCCGGCCAGATAAATGCCGGCCGCCTGCGGTCGCATTGTTGCGAAGCATGATTGGGTCCAAGAGCCGGGCGGCGACACGCTACCTCCACCGCCCGGCCCCATGTACACCGCCCCCTGTCGAGTGAGCGGTATTTGTATATGGGAAGATGACTGCGGCGATAGAACGGCAGCGGTCCGGCCACTGCGTTCAACACGATCTGGTTGTGCAGCGTATGAGTCGGTATCAGCGCGGGTATTTTCCGGCCAATGGGGCCGGCCGTACCCCATTTTAGGGCCACGGCGACCAGTCCTGCGACCAGCCACTGCCGCCTAACCCACAAATTGCGGTCGCGAAGACTGCCCGCGTAAACTAGGCCATGGGTTTATAGGCGAGACGTGGCGGGCCTGACGCCCTCTCATGATCTGCGGCCGAGGACGCACAACCCCAACAACGAAGGAGCCGATACATGGCCGAGCAATGGAAGTATCAAGTTCGGGTATATCTGAACGATGAGATGTCGGAGACGGCCCGACGCGACGATCGTGCCGAGGCCATCAAACCCCTCATGCAGGTCCTGGCAAAGCATCGCGCGACGATGAAGTGTCAGTTCGATGCCTTCGCGGACTACGTCCTCGAGGCTGAAAAGAACGGCACTGAAGCCTATCCGCTTTACGAATGGACGAAGGAGACGATCGAAGATCCCGAGAAGAAGCAAAAGCACTTGCGTGCCTTTGCCATCCGCGTCGAAGATGAGGTGATCTACGACAAGGACATAGCGGATGCGCTCGAAGCCGAGTTGCAGCCGCTGATGAGAGACGGATTGATCACGCGGATTTCCAAGCAGGACAACAATCCTGCCAACAACATTCCGCTGCCGGCCAGGTTTCGCAAGACGTGATCGATGAAAGCGGGTGAACGAGCCTGCGCCCCCGCCGCACATTCAGTCAAAGCGCGTCATGCTTGTTTCGGCACGGCAAGTTTGCCGAGTAGAGAAGTGAGACTGCTCGTCCGATCAAGCGCCCAGAGCGACTTCAGGTTTGCGTCGGTCTGCTCCTTTGGCCAGCGCTTGCCTATGTTGCCGCGGAACTTCCGCTCCACCTCGCTTCGGTTCATCGGTCTCGAAGCGAAGCCCGGCGCGTGGTCGACCTCGCGCGTGATCCGCTGCCCGTCCGAGAGAATCGCTGTCACACGCGTTGGGACTGCTCCACCGGCGCGGGCCGTGAGGGCGGGGTCTTCGCTCACCTTGATCTTCTGCATGAAGGCGAGAACGGCAGGGTCGCGGAACTTCTGCTGTGAGAAGCTTTCGCTGGTGATGTCGCCGTCGAACATCGCCCGTGCCGTGATGTAGGGAAGACTGTGATCGGCCGTCTCTCTGGTTTTGGGGTCCCATTTCTCAGGCTCGCTCCCGGTGCGTTCGTACCCCCGGCGTGTCGTCGCGATTTCGACCGCCGAGATGCGATCGAGTGAGCCCACCTCCTTGGCAACCTCAATTCCTGCAACGACTGCCGTCTGCGTGTAGATCACCGCGGGGTAGGGCTTCAGGCTGCATTGATGAATGCGGAACGGCACGCTGCGCCCACCGAAGGCGCCAACGTCGACGTTGGCGGGTCCGCTGATCTGTTGAAAGAAGCCGGAGCGCCCCTCGAAGATCGGGGACGGGCCGCTTAAGCCCGCGCGCGCCAGCCGTGCTGCGAAGACGGCATTGCGTGCCGTTTCCGCAACCGCGATCCCCTTCCAATCCGACAGGTCTCCGACCCGTGTCTGCGCTAGCGGAATGTGGTCGTTGATGGCGAGATTGACCGCGTGGGTCAACTGCTCGGGAGTGAGCTTCATCAGCCTGCCCACGGCAAGCGCCACAGCTGGAAGGCCGAATATCGGCGGGTCCCAACCGCGTGTCGAAATGTCCAAAGCGTCGACGAGCCGGCAGTTCACCTCGTAGCTGATGACGATGGCGGTGATCAGCTCCCGAGCACCGGCACGCTCGGCCTCCGCCACCGCGAGGCATGCCGCGATGTTGTCGCTTGGATGAACGGCAACGCGGCCGACATAGGTGTCATTGAAGTCGAGGTAGCGGGCGGCCGCGCTGTTGGCAAAGGCGGCCAGGTCAGGGGTCGCGCGGTGATTGGTGCCGACAATCGTTGACGGCCCGGCGGCGCCAACCGCAATCTCCCGGCAAATGCGGACGGGCCTCTCGTTCAGAGCCCCAATTGCGCAGCCGATTGTGTCGATCACATGCGTCTTCACGCGCTCGATCGCGGCTTCGTCAAAATCCTCGTAGCGCAGGCCATGGGCATAGTCGGCGAGCCGCTTTGCCAACGGCAGCTCACGTGCAGCCGGCCCCGGCGGCGGGTGGGGACTTTGCGCACCGACCAAACGCGTTGTGAACGGCAGCGCAGCTGCGCCAGCCGTCAGGTGCAAGAAAGTGCGGCGGGGAAGCTTCATGTATCCCTCCCAGAGTGGTTCGGCACGCCGCAGTCTCGTGCCTCAGCGCAGAAACGCAGGGCGCCAGGCTTCGCCCCTGTCCTTTCGGTCCGACGTTCGGCCCGATCGTCTACCGCTCCGACAGCGGCGTCAGTCCGGCCTTCTTGATCACAGGCTCCGTCTCGGGCGAGGTCAGGAAGCGAAGCAGCGCGATCGCCGCCTCGGGCTCGCGCGCGTTCTTGGTGACCGCACCTGCGAAGAAGGTCTCCGGCTGCATGGCCGACGGTATCGTGGCGACGAACGTCACGCCTGGAACGTGGATCAGCTCGGCGACCTGCTGGAACCCGATCTCCGCCTCGCCGCGCGCCACGACCGCAGCCACCGGCTCGCCGGAGGGCGGTCCCCGTATCTTGCGGCTCTTGCCGGCGATTTGGTCGGCGATGCCGAGCTGCGGGAACAGTTTCTGCGACAGATAGGTGCCGCTGCCGCTGTCCGAATAGGCAATGGATTTGGCTGCCAGCAACGTGTTCCGCAGGGCGTCCATGGTGCCGATGTCGGGCTTCTCGGCGCCGGCGCGCACCACCATGCCGATCAGCGAGCGCGAGAGATTCTTCTTGCTCTCCGGCCGCGCCAGCCCGCGCCCGACCAGCTCGTCGGCAGCACCCCCGTCCATGATCACGACATCAGCGACCTCGCCCCGCTCCAGGCGGGTGGGAATCGCCTCGGGCGAGTCGCCCATGGACGGGCCGCGGGTCGTGACCAGGCGGTGTCCGGTCTCCCGCTCGAAGGCCGGACCGACTTCGGCATAGACCCCATAGAAGCCGGCCGAGATCATGACATGCACGTCGGCGGCCGACGCCGTGCCCGCGGTCACCAGGGCGACACCAAGCGCGCACAACCGGCGCGACAGCCAGCCTCCGTTCATGGGCTTCTCCCCCCTGATTTCGACCAATGGAAGCCCAGTCGGGTCACCGCCGCAAGGGTGATTCAGCAACAAGCCGATCGACGATCCATCGGAACAGGACAGGGGGCCCTCGTACGTCGCGGGCAGCGATCAGGCGCGGCGTCGCCCGCGCCCGCTCATCGCTCCACGTCCAGCCACGAACGATCGATCAGACGTTGGCGCCGTGGATGGCGTCGATGACGGCCGCCGTCACATCGGCCGTCCTCGCCCTGCCGCCGAGATCGGGCGTGTGGAAGCGGTCGTCGGCGGTCACACGCTCGATCGCGTTCATGAGCCGATCGCCGGCAGCTTTCTCGCCCAGGTGCTCGAGCATCATCACCTCCGACCAGAATGTGCCGATGGGATTTGCGACACCCTTGCCCATGATGTCGAAGGCGGAGCCGTGGATCGGCTCGAACATCGATGGGAACGTGCGCTCCGGATTGAGATTGGCCGTCGGCGCGATGCCGAGCGAACCCGCCAGCGCGGCAGCCAGGTCGGACAGAATATCGGCGTGCAGATTTGTCGCCACGATCGTATCCAGCGTCTCCGGCCGCATGACCATGCGCATGGTCATGGCGTCAACCAGCATCTTGTCCCAGGTTACGTCCTTGAACTCGGTCGCGATCTCGGTCGCGATCTCGTCCCACATCACCATCGCGTGGCGTTGCGCGTTCGACTTGGTCACGACAGTCAGGAGCTTTCTCGGCCGCGACTGCGCAAGCCGGAAGGCGAACCGCATGATCCGCTCGACACCGGCGCGGGTAAACATTGCCACGTCCGTAGCCATTTCCAGCGGCAGGCCCTGGTGCACGCGCCCGCCGACGCCGGCATATTCGCCCTCCGAATTCTCGCGGACGATCACCCAATCCAGTTCCTTGTGCTGCACGCTGCGCAGCGGGCTCGTGATGCCGGGAAGCACGCGCGCGGGGCGCACGTTGGCGTACTGGTCGAACGGCTGGCAAATGGCCAGGCGCAGGCCCCACAGGGTGATGTGGTCGGGGATGTCGGGGTGACCGGCCGATCCGAACAGGATGGCATCGTGGTCCCTGATCAGGCTGCGGCCGTTCTCCGGCATCATTCGACCATGCTTCTTGTAGTATTCACCGCCCCAGTCGAAATGGTCGACTTTGCATTGGAAGCCGCCTTCGCGCTTGGCCAGCGCATGCAGCACCTCGACCCCGGCCGAAACGACTTCCGTGCCGATTCCGTCGCCGGGAATGGCCGCGATCCTGTACGTCTTCATCGATGATCTCCACGTTCAAGAGTAGGCGGCGAGCGCCCGGCGTTTCGGTTCCTGCAGCGATCGAGCCAACACGACCGTGAGGATGGCCGAGAACATGAGCAAGGCGGCCACGAAGGAGAGCCCACCGAGGAAACTGCCGGTCAGACTGTGGTTTGTGCAAGCACATTTTGTCTCCGGATCACGTCTCTGATCTGCGGCCGCGATGGCCGAAATTGCCACTGAACAGACGCTCCTGCACTCTCGATGGATGTCCGTTTTCGATTGCGGCGACATCAACAGAGCTTAAAATCATAGTGATAAGCGCCTGCTCCAAGCGGCGCACTGTCCGGAACGGCCGGCTATGTCTAAACACCATCCAGGTGGTCGCCATGCAACAACCACCGGCCGAGTTCTGATCAGCATCACGCCGGGCACCTGCAGGCTTGTGGAAGCTGCGGCGAACCTCGGACCATAACCCGTCAGCGTCATGGATCGGTCGATTGAAACTCCTGTCTTGATTGTCGGCGCAGGGCCGGTCGGCCTCACGCTTGCCATGGATCTCGCTTCCCGCGGCATCGACGTGACCATGGCCGAAACCCGGCGCGCCGGTGAACCGCCGAACGTCAAATGCAACCAAGTGTCAGCCCGCTCGATGGAAATCTTTCGCCGGCTTGGGCTGGCGGAAAAAATTCGCGCAACCGGCCTGCCGGCAGAATACCGCAATGACGTCTCGTGCTGCGTGACGGCGACCGGCATGGAGCTTTCGCGGATCAAATTGCCGTCGCGCGCGGGTCGGGCGTGCGGCGAACAGGGTGATGACAGTTGGTGGCCGACCCCGGAGCCGCCGCATCGCATCAACCAGTTGTTTCTCGAACCGGTCTTGTTTGCGCATGCCGCGGCGCAGCCTCGAATCCGCATTCTCAATCGCACGCAATTCGAGGAATTGTCCCAGGATCGGCAGGGCGTCACCGCGGTTGCGCAGAATCTCGATAACGGCGAACGGGTTTCGATTCGCTGCCGCTATCTCGTGGGCTGCGACGGAGGGCGCTCGACCGTGCGGCACGCCATCGGCGCCCGGATGAGCGGGATCGCAGAGTATCAGCGCGTGCAGTCGACACACTTCCGTGCACCGAAGCTGATCAGCCTGCTGCCCGGGCCGCAGGCCTGGATGTATCTCGCCTTCAACCCGCGCCGCTGCGGCACCGTGATGGCGATTGATGGCAAGGAGACCTGGCTCATCCACAATTTTCTCTACAACGACGAGCCGGATTACGATTCGATCGACCGGGACTGGGCCATCCGGCAGATCCTGGGCGTGGGCCCTGAGTTCGAGTACCAGGTTATTTCGAAGGAAGACTGGATTGGCCGCCGGCTGGTCGCTGATCGCTTCCACAATGGCCGTGCCTTTATCGCCGGCGACGCCGCGCATCTCTGGATCCCGCATGCCGGCTACGGCATGAATGCCGGTATCGCCGATGCCGCGAACCTGTCATGGATGCTGGCTGCCGTGCTGAATGGCTGGGCGGCGCCGGCGATCCTTGAAGCTTATCAAGCGGAACGCCAGCCGATCACCGACCAAGTGTCGCGCTTCGCATTCAGCATGGCCAAGAATGTGTCGCAGCAGCGGCGCGAGGTTTCCCCCGATATCGAACGTCAGGATGAAATCGGCGAGGCGACCCGTTCCGCCTTGGGCCGGGAAGCCTATGATCTCTATATCCAGCAGCAGTGCTGTGGCGGGTTGAACTTCGGCTATTTCTATGCCGACTCGCCGATCATCGCCTATGACGGAGCAGCGCACCCGGTCTATTCGATGGGCCGGTTTGAATCCTCGTCGGTTCCCGGTTGTCGGGCGCCGCACTTATGGCTCGACGGACATCGTTCGCTCTATGACGCGTGCGGAGACGACTTTGCGTTGCTCCGCCTCGATCCGTGCGCGCCCATGTCAGGCATCGTTGACGCGGCGGCCAGGCGCGGGGTTCCTTTGAAAGTTGTCGAGGTCGATGCGCGCCATGCGCAGTCGCTTTATGCACACAAGCTCCTGCTGCTGCGTCCGGACCGACACGTGGCATGGCGCGGCGACGCCGAGCCGTCCGATCCGGACGAGCTGATCGATCTGGTGCGTGGCGCTCGCAATGTACCGGCCAAGGCCGAAGTCCGCTCCCGGTCGGGATCGGACGAGAGGTCGGCGGCTCCGTCCTCAGTATAGCTGCCCCCGGATCAAGGCCGGGGGCGGGTGCGTGCGGAGTCGGGATGTTCGATGCTGCGCTGCCGAGTGAGGGTGTCGGCCTGTTACTGGTTCTGCTGCGGGGTCGTCGGCGCGCTTCCAGTTGTCTCGAATCCGGAAGCAGGCAACACGGGCGCGTTGACAAAATTGTCGGGCAGCTTCCCCGTCAAGCTGTGCAGAAAAGCAACGATCTGGTTGGTCTCTTCATCGGTCAGCGATTTGCCCAGCTGCACCCTCGCCATGATCCCCACCGCCTGCGGCAACGTGCCAACCGAGCCATCATGGAAGTAGGGAGGTGTCATCGCGACGTTGCGCAGGACCGGCACCTTGAAGACGTACATATCCGCCTGTTGGTGCGTGACGTCGAAGCGGCCTTTGTCGACCTGTTTGCTGCCGGTCGCCGTCCAATAGTCCTCGACGACGCCGAATTTCTGGAACGTGCCGCCGCCGACGCCCGGCCCGTTGTGACAGGTCGGACAACCGATATTGATGAAGGTCCGCAGGCCCTGCTGCTCGGCGGCCGTGAGCGCTTGCGGGTCGCCGGCGAGATACAAGTCGAAGCGTGACGGCGTGACCATGGTGCGCTCGTAAGCGCCGATGGCCCGCCCCCAGTTCTCCGGCGTAATCGGATTCTCGTCGCCGGGAAAGGCCTTGCGGAACATCTCGGCGTAACCACGGATCGAGTTGAGCTTGCTCATTGCGGACGCGTAATCCGGATTGCCGAAGCTCGGGGGGCCGACCAGGGCCTGCTTCGCCTGATCCTCGACATCGTCCCTGTCGCCGCGCCAGTGCGCCTTGAACTGAAGCGCTGCGTTGAGAACGGTCGGTGCGTTGCGCGGGTTGAGCCTGTCATGGCTGCCATGCGGCTTTGCCAACCCGTCGGTGCCATACAGGGCGGATTGGTGACAGCGGGCGCAGTTGACGGTCCCGTCAGCCGAGATACGCGGATCGAAAAAGAGCTTGCGGCCGAGGTCGACCCGCTCTGGCGTGATCGGGAATTCCGGCGTCGCCATGTCTTGCGGCAGCGGCTTGAAGAAATTCTGCGCCTCGGCGAGCAGCTCAGAATCCGCGCCGGCCGCGCGTGTCCAGGCCGGATGTTGCACACACATTCCGGTGGCGATTACGGTGGCGCTGGCTACTGACATCCAACGAGTCATTGTTCTACCTCTTCGTTGCACACCACCTCGCGCAGAGCCGGCACTATGCGACCATCAATGTCGGCGCAACTCACCACCGCGTGATTGGTTCCGCCTGTTTGTGCCCGGCTGCGAGGAGCAGAGCAGCGCAGCGGGATGGATACGAACGACGGCAAGGCAGCAATCGAACAAATCAACTCGCAGCCGGATACCACGCCTTCGTGGGGCACGCCGAACCTCAGGCCCTGCCAGCGGACCGAGGCCGGCCGCTGCGTCCCTTGGGTAGCTGCGTCCCGGACCGGTACCCCCGGATCATGCCCGGCCGGGATGATGCCCATGCTGCATCGCCGAGTGACGCTGCCGGCCTGCTGAGCTATCCTTGCGGCCTCACATCAGGGGAGTCCCCATGGCTGAATGGTTCGTGGCCAAGGTGGCGGACATGGCGGACGGCGATCGCCGCATCGTGACCGCCGGCCCACATGAGATCGGCGTGTTCCACAAGGACGGCGCGTTTTACGCCTACAGCAATTATTGCGTTCACGCCGGCGGCCCGGCCTGCGAGGGCATCCTCATCAACAAGGTGGTCGACATCATCGCGCCCGACCGCACCTATCAGGGCCAGGCCTTTGCCGACGAGCTGCACTTCGTCTGCCCCTGGCACGGCTACGAATACGACATCAAGACCGGCGAGTGCGTTGGCAATCGCCGGCTCAAGCTGCGCAAATACGATGTGGTGCGTCGCGGCGACGACATTTTTGTCGTCGCCTGATTTTTGGGAGAACGCCCATGGATATGCCGCGAAGCGAGGTTCGCAACCTGCGTTTCGACGAGTTCTCGGTCGAGAAGCATCTTGAGCACGCCGCGCAGCAGGCGCGCGCCCGCAACTACCAGGATTTTCTCATCGTCGACGTGGATTCTCATCACTACGAGAACGAATCACACAGGGACATCTTCTCCTATATCGACAACCCGGTGATCCGCCGTGCCGCCATGGACAGCATGGGGCGCACCGGCCGCTCCGCCATGCTCAACAGCCAGGTCGGCTACCAGGACCTCGACGGCCGCATCACGCGCGCGCAGCTGCGCAGGTTCGAGAAGACATCCGGCGACACCCACCGCGACATCGTCACTACCAAGCGCTGGATGGACGCGATTGGCGTCGACTACGCCTGCCTGTTCCCCACCCCGATGCTGTTCCTCGGCTTGCATCCGCAAGTCGAGATCGAAGCCGCGCTGGCGCAGGCTTATAATCGCTGGCTGTGCGAGCGCATCCTGGCACATGAGCCACGGCTGGTGTCGATGCTCTATCTGCCGCTCAACGATCCCGAGGCGGCCTACCGCACGGTGCAGGAATTCGGCGACAAGCGCGGCGTCACCGGCTTCATGGTGACGTCGCCGCGCTACAAGCCGGTGCATGACAACGTCTACATGAAGACGTATGCGCTGCTGGAGGAGATGGGCAAGCCGATCGCCTTCCACGCCGCCTACAACTGGGACGACCGCGCGCTCGGCATGACCAACCGCTTCATCTCGGTGCATGCGCTCGGCTTCATGTGGTTCAATATGATCCACATGGCCAACTGGGTGGTAAACGGGCTGCCGGAGCGTTTCCCCAAGCTGAAGGTGATGTGGATCGAGAGCGGCCTGACCTGGGCCTACTGCCTGATGCAGCGGCTCGACCACGAGTTCATGATGCGCACGTCCGACTGCCCGTCACTCAAGCGCAAGCCGAGCGAATACATGCGCGAGATGTACTACTCGACGCAGCCCATGGAGGTGCCCGACGACCCTTCGGTCCTGGCCGCCACGTTCAAGATGATCAACGCCGAGACGCAGCTGGTGTGGTCGTCCGACTATCCGCACTGGGATTTCGACCTGCCCAGCGTGATCTACGACCTGCCGTTCCTCGGCGAGCAGGCCAAGCGCAACATTCTCGGCGGCAACGCCGCAAAGCTGTTCGGCCTCGACCCCAAGGTGGTGAAGAAGATTCCCTGAGCTCTGGCCCGGCCCGGGCTGTTGTGCGCCGCGCGACCCACGTGCTCCACCTCTCCCCAGCGGAAAGACGGAGCGCGCCGCGTTCGCGGCGGCATCGCGGTTCGACCCGAAAGACTGGCTTGCCCACCCTACCTTCGCGATGTCCGGGATTCACCGCCCACCGCGGTGAAGCGCGTCTTCTGCTCGGGGCTGAGCGAGTCGTAGAAGGCGCGCAGTGCCGGCCCGACCATCCGGGCCGCATAGAGCATGGCGTTGAGCCGCTTCTCGGCTGCGTCGAGGCGTTCCAGGGCGGTGACCGGTGGCGCCTTGGGACATGACGCCATGAGCTGTTGCGCCATGCCCCGGGTGGTCATCTGCAGGGTCTGAAAATTCTGGCGCTGCTCGTTCGACGGCCGCACCCGCCGTTCGATCTGCTCGTTCGGCCACGGCGTCATGGCGGCGGTGGGATCGGCGCAGAGATGCATCCAGGCGCTTGCCGCCCCCGGATCCGCGGAAGAATCATGGCGCTCAGCAATGGCGTCGGCAAATCGCGTCTTCTGCTGCTCGTCGAGTGTGTTGGAAAATTTCTCCAGCGGCGCCCGCATGAGCACCACGGCCTGGCGCATGCCCCAGATCCGGTCGGTCATGGCGTCCAGGCGCTGGGTCGGGCTCGCCGCCGTCTTCGCGGCCGGGCAGTGGTTCTTGATATTCCGGCTCGCTTCGGCCAGGGCCGACTTGAGCGTGTCGAAGGCGCCGCGCTGCGCGTCGTTCGGCTGCACCGCCTGCGCGATCGGCTCCTGCCAGGCGCTGACGTCGCCTTCCTGGCGGCCGCCGCACAGCTCTGCCGCGCCCTCAGCCTTGCTGTCGCGCATCAGGATCGCGTCCGCGAGATCGCGTCCGCCGCGCGCCCAGAACCGCTCGCCGGCGGCGCGGAACACGTAGTCGAACAGGTCGTCGGAGGCATGCGGCCAGTAGACCGGCCCGGCCCAGCCCGGCTCGGCGCGAACCGGCTCGCCGCGGGCCGGTGCCGCGTCCTGGCCCTGCGCCACGCCGCTGGTTTGACCATCCTGATCGGCCATTGGGGCGGCCGGTGCCGCAGCCGCCGCCGGTGCGCCGCGCCGCGCTGCCCGCGCCACAGCGGATTTGTGATGGCGTGCGTGCGCCACCTTGCGGTGATGCCGCCCGCGATGGCCGATACGCAGGCCGGGCAGGCCAGGCGCGACCATACGCAAGGGCGCCGTCATCATGCGAACGATGCTGGGCTTGGCATCGGCTGCGGTCGGCATGAGGCCAAGCGCCGCCAGGAGAAGAAGCATTTTGCCGCGGTGCATCACCGCCACTCCGGGTTCTTCCCGTTCGCGCAACGCCGGGACGTCGGCAAAGGTTCCGTGAGCCGCGACCAGGAGTCGCCCCCAAAGCCCTGACGACTTTAGCAGGCCTATTCCAGTCCGGCGAGGCCGGCCTGCTCCACCACTTTGCCCCAGCGCACGATCTCGTCGGCCACGAACCGCTTGAGCGCGTCGGGCGGCGGCGACGTCTGCGGCAGCGTGCCGTCCTTGGTGAGTGTGTCCACCACGCCCGGGTCGCTCATGGCGGTCCGTATCGCCTCGTGCAGCCTGGCGATGATCGCCGCCGGCACCTCGGCGGTGGTCGTCACGGTGTGCCACGAGGCCGTGTCGTAGCCCGGCATGCCGGCCTCGGCGAGCGGCGGCACGTCGGCAACGGCGGGGACGCGCTGGCGCGTCGTGACCCCGAGCGGACGCACTTTTCCCGCCGCGATCAACGGCAGGGCCGGCGACACGTCACTGAACATCATATCGATATGTCCGCCCACCACATCCTGCAGCGCCGGCGCCGAGCCCTTGTAGGGGACGTGGACCAGATCGAGCCCGAACATGGTCTTGAACATCTCGCCATTGAGGTGATGGAACGTGCCCGGCCCGGGCGTTCCGAACGAGATTTTTCCCGGCTTTTCCCTGGCCAGCTTCACCAGATCCGACACCGAACGGACCGGCAGCGCCGGGTTGACCACCAGCACGAACGGGACGCGCGCCAGCAGCGCAATCGGCGCCAGATCCTTGCGCGGATCGTAGGGCAGGTTCTTGCGCAGCGTGACGTTGATGGCGAGCACCGTGCTCGACGCCATCATGATCGTATGCCCGTCGGGCGGCGCATGGGCGACCTGGGTGGCGGCCGTGACGCCGCCGCCACCCGGCCGGTTCTCGACCACGAACGGCTTGCCCAGTTGCTGCTCCAGCTTCTGGCTGAGCAGGCGGGCGAACAGGGTGGTCACGCCGCCCGGCGCGAACGGCACCACGAAAGTGACCGGCCGCGTCGGATAGTCCTGCGCCCACCCTCCGTCCACCGCGGCGAGCACGCCGAGCGCCATCAGCATGGTGGTCGAGATCGCCTTGATGACCGGCATGCGGCGCATAGTGCCTGCCAGGTGGGAGCCTGTATAGAGTGCGACCAGGAGAGCAAACCGTGCAGGCCTATGACTACGTCATCGTCGGTGCCGGCTCGGCCGGCTGCGTGCTCGCCAACCGGCTGAGCGAAGCCGGCGATGCATCGGTGCTGCTGCTCGAGGCCGGCGGGCGCGACCGCCATCCCTGGATCCACATCCCGCTCGGTCTCGGCCGCATGCACGCGCGCGGCATGTTCGACTGGGGCTACCATACCGAGCCCGAGGCCCAGCTGAACGGTCGCCGCATCGAGGCGATGCGCGGCAAGGTGCTGGGTGGCTCGTCGTCGATCAACGTGATGGCATTCACCCGCGGTCATCCCGGCGACTACGACCGCTGGGCGCAGAAGGGCGCGCGAGGCTGGTCCTATACCGACGTCCTGCCTTACTTCAAGCGCTGCGAAAGGTGGCAGGGCGGCGAGAACGTCTGGCGCGGCGGGTCCGGTCCGGTCGGTGTCGAATGGGCGCGCACGCGCGACCCGCTGTACGCCGCCTGGATAGAAGCCGCGCGCGCTGCCGGCTTTCCCGTCACCGACGACTACAACGGCGAGCGGCCCGAGGGTTTTGGCAGCAGCCAATACTCCATCCGCGACGGTCGCCGCTCGTCGGCGGCCACCGCGTATCTCAAGCCGGCGCGGGCGCGCGGAAATCTCGCCGTCGCGACCGGCGCCCACGCCGCCCGCGTGCTGCTGCAGGCAACGCGCGCCGTCGGCATCGAATATGTGGAGAAAGGGCAGCTCGTGCGCGCCGAGGCGACGCGCGAGGTGATCCTTTGCGGCGGCGCCTTCAACACCCCGCAGCTCCTGATGCTCTCCGGCATCGGTCCGGAACATCACCTGCGCGCCACCGGCATAACGCCCGTGGCCGATCTGCCGGTCGGCCGCAACCTGCAGGATCATCTGGCGGTGTTCATCAATTTCGCCCGGCCGCATGCGGGACCGTTCCGCCGCGCCATGCGTGCCGACCGCATGGCGCTCGCCATGGCCCAGGCCTACCTGTTCGGCACCGGGCCGGGCACCGTGGTGCCGGGCGGCCTGCATGCCTTCGTCAAGACGCGCCCGGATCTCGCGGTGCCGGACATCGAGTACATGTTCCGCGGCGCACCGCCCGATGCGCGCTTGTGGTTTCCGCTGGTCAGGCCGTCCTATGCGGACGGCTTTGCCATCCGGCCGACGCTCCTGCATCCCGACAGCCGCGGCGAGGTCCTTTTGCGCTCCGCCGATCCGCGCGATCCGCCACGCATCGTGGGAAATTTCCTGTCGGCGCCAAGCGATCTCCCGCGCCTGCGCGAAGGCTTTCAGCGTGCCCGCGACGTCGCCGCTCAGGCGCCGCTCGATCCGTTCCGCGGTGTCGAGACCGGGCCTGGGCCGCAGGCCAGGGGCGACGCCGCCATCGATGACTGGATCAGGAGCACGGCCATCACGGCGCATCACCCGGCCGGCACGTGCCCGATGGGCAGCGGTCCCGACAGCGTGCTCGACCCGGAACTCCGCGTGCGCGGCATCGAGCGACTGCGCGTGGTCGACGCGTCGGCCATGCCCGACCTCGTCTCGGCCCACATCAACGCCTGCGTGCTGATGATGGCCGAGAAGGCCGCGGACCTGATCCGCAGCCGGCCAGCGCCGGAAGCGCCGGCTTTCCCGGCGCTCGCCTCAGTGCTGGCTTCGCCAGCCGCTACTTGACCTCGGCGCTCGCCGCGCTCGCCTGCTTGAGGATCGGAGCCCAGCGGGCGATTTCGGATTTCACGAAGGCGTCGAACTTGGCCGGCGTGCGCTCCGCCTTGACCGGAACCGAGCCGCCGAGATCGGCCAGGCGCTTCTTGACCTCGGGATCGTCCAGCGACTTGTCAAGCGCCGCGGCGAGCTTGTCGATAACCGGCTTGGGCGTGCCCTTGGGCGCAAAGATGCCGGCCCAGATGCTCATCTGGTAGTTGATCCCGGCTTCCTTCGCGGTCGGCACATTGGGCAGCGTCGGCAGGCGCGTCGTCGACGAGACCGTGTACGCCTTGATGGCGCCGGAGCCGATTTGCGGCGCGACGCTCACGGCCTGCTCGCAGAAGAAGTCCACGTGCCCGCCCACCAGGTCGTTCATGGCCGGACCGGTGCCGCGATAGGCGACCAGCGTCGGCTTGACGCCGATCGCCGAGGTGAACAGCAGGCAGGCCATGTGCGACGACGCGCCGATGCCGCCATGCGCCTGCTTCACATTGTCGCCTTCCTTCTTCAGGTAGGCGACGAATTCCTTGATGTCCTTGGCGGGGAAATCCTTCTTGGCGACGATGACGGCAGGCGCATGCGCCGTGAAGCCGATCGCCTCGAAGTCGCGCACCGAGTCGTACTTGACGCCCGGGGTCAGCACCGGCGCCGACACGTGCGAGCCCATGCTGCCGGCGAGCAGCGTGTAGCCATCGGGGTGCGCGGAGGCGACGCGCGCGCTTCCCAAGGTGCCGCCGGCGCCGCCCACGTTCTCGATCACCATCTGCTGGCCAAGGACCTTGGACATGCGCTCGGTGACGATGCGCGCCACAACATCGCTCGGGCCGCCGGCCGGGAAGGGGACCACGACTGTGATCGCCCGGTCCGGGTATTTTTGCGCGTGCGCGTCAGGCGGCGTCAGGCTCGAGGCAATGATCGCCGCGGCGGCAGCGAGCAATGACTTCATCGCATATCGCATGAGAATACTCCTGTGTACCCGTTCGACCAGTTAGAGCTTGAGCTCGGTCCCGATCCTTCCCGACGTCGCGACGGCATCGAAATGCTTGTCGTCGTGGGTGACCAGGATGGTAACATTCTTGTCGGTTTCGTGGACGCGTTTGAGCCAGCGCAGCTGCGCCATGACGGACGGGACGTCCTCCTTCACCCACGGCGCTGCCTTGCCCTTCAGCTCGAGGATATTGTCCATGATCCAGGCGGAATCGACACTGTGCAGGATCTCGCGCCCGGATTGCAGGCGGATGAACACCATCTGCGAGTCCGGGCTGTGACCGGGCGCCTTGAGCAGCACGAGGCCAGGCGCGACCGGATAGCAAACCGGATAGTCGAGCACGATGAAGTTGGCGACAGCCTGGGGCGACAGTTTCAGGTGCGGCCGATGCGGCGTTTCGACCAGGCAGCGCGCCGTCTCGGTCGTGAGGATCGTTTTACGCGCCAGAGATGTGAAATTTGTGGCGGTCAGCACGCCGGCCACGTGGTCGGCATGGAAATGCGTGACGACGATGAGGCGGGCGGCGTCCAGGGCGCGCGCGACCTTGGCGAACTGATCGGGAAAGTAGGGCTCGGGCTTGTCCGGGCTGAAGGAGTCGTGGGTGGCCTGGTCGAGCCCGCTGTCGATCATCACGCAGCAGTCGGGATACACGACCTGGAAGGCCGTCCGCGGCATGGTGACCGGCGTTTCGTCGCCGCCCGCGATGACGAACTTGCGCGGCCGGATGCTCGCCGCCACGCGGATGCCGTTGACGGCGAGGGGCAGCGCGCCCGGCAGTAAGGTGCTCATGGCGCGCACGATGCCCAGGTCAGGCGCAAAATCGGGGCGCGCCGCCGGGCCGGCCGGGCGGACGCCGGCGCTGTCGAGCCTGTCCTCGATCACGTCGGACGACACGATCTCCCCCTGTCACTGGCCCAGGCCGCCGATCGCGGCGCGATCACGCCGCACCGGGCGCTCCCTGCGCCCTTGCGTCACTCCGCCGCGACCCTCTGTGCCGCCGGGACCCCGCGCGCCTTCACCACCACCTTGATGGCGTCCTCGACGCGGTCCTTGGCGTAGCGGATGGCGGTCGGCAGGTCTTCGAGTGCGAACGTATGGGTGTGGATCTTGGTAGCGTCGAAGCGTTTCTGCGACATGAAGGCCTCGGCACGATGGGTGGCGCTCTTGCCCTCGCCGCGGATGCCGTAGAGATAGATATTGTTGCGCACGATATGCGCCACGTCGACCGGCGTCTCCTCGTGCGGGAACGCCGCCAGGCACACCTTGCCGCCGCGGTTGACCATGCGGATCGCCTCGTTGACGGCGTTCGGCGCGCCCGAGCATTCCACCACGTAGTCGACGCCCTTGCCGCCGTTGAGCCGGCGCACCGCCTCGACGGCGTCCTCGCGGCGCACATTGACGGCGTGGTCGGCGCCCAGGTCGAGCCCGATGGCGAGCCGGTTGTCGCGGGTACCGGTGAGGATCACCGGGTGGGCGCCGAGCGCCTTGGCCACCGCCACGCCGAGCAGGCCGATCGGCCCCGGTCCGGTCACCACCACGCTCTCGCCGGCCACCAGGCCGCCCAGCTCGGTGAGGCCGTACATGGCGGTCCCGGCGGTGACGACCAGCGTCGCCTCCTCGTCCGACATCTCGTCCGGGATCGCCACCAACGTATTGATGTTGTTGACCTGGTACTCGCAGAAGCCGCCGTCGGTGGTGAAGCCGTTGGCGCGGTGGCCCTTGTTGACGTCGCCGTAGTTGAGCCCGTAGTTGTGGCACGACGTGTACATGCCGGCGCGGCAGCGCTTGCACTGGCCGCAGCCAGCGTGGATTTCCACGGTCACGCGCTGGCCGATCTGGTATTCGTCGACGCCGGGGCCGAGCGCCACCACAGTGCCCATGTATTCGTGGCCAGGCGTAAAGCCCTTGTTGAAGGGCAGGCCGCCTTGGATCGAGGCTGGGGGCCCGTGATAAATGATCTCTAGGTCGGTGGCGCAGATCGCGACCGCGTCGATGCGCACCAGCACCTCGGCCCGCTTCGGCACCGGCACGGGCTTGTCCTTAAGCGTGAGCTGGCCGGGATCGCCGAGCACCCACGCCTTCATGACGTCGGGGATCGGGTGGCTGGCGGCGGTCCTTACGCCGGCGGGCGCATACATCCAAAGTCCTCCTGGAGCAGATTTCGGCGGAAACAAATCATCGCTGCGCGCCAAGATCAACCATCTGAATGGGTTATAATTAGCTTTTGTCAGGACGATGCCGATTGCCTGGTTGTCCCATCGCGGTACCGTATTGCCGTACTTGCGGCAAATTGTTGCGCATGGAATAACATGATATAGGTCGGATAGAAAATCCGGGGGAAACGATGCGGCGTATCCTTATCACGGTTATCACTACCTTCATCCTCGGCTTGGTGTATGGCTGGGCGATCTCGCCGGCCGCCGCCCAGGCGATTCCAAAATCGCTACAGGAAGGCGGCACCGAAAACGCCATCAAGACACGCAAGAACACCTGGACGATCGGCGTTGCCGGCGGCCTGATCGACGGCACCTACATGCGCTTTGCCGACGAGCTCGCCAAGGTGCTCGACGACGGCGACAACCTGCGCATCCTGCCGATCGTGTCCTACGGCGCCGCGTCGAACCTGGAAGATCTGATCTACCTGCGCGGCGTCGACGTCGCCGTCACGCAATCGGACGTGTTCGATTATTTCCGCAACGAGCGCAAGACGCCGAATATCGACAAGCGGGTCCACTACATCATCCGCCTGCCGATCTCGGAGGTGCAGATCCTGGCCAGGAGCGAGATCAACTCGATCGAGGATCTGCGCGGCAAGAAGGTGAACTTCGGTCCGGCCGGCAGCGGGTCAAGCCTGACCGGCACCATCGTCTTCCAGCGTCTCGGCATCCAGGTCGAGCAGGTCAACATCAACCAGGCCTCCGCCTTGCAGAGCCTGCGGTCGGGTGAAGTCTCCGCGCTCGTGCGCGTAGTCGGAAAGCCGGTCGGATTCTTCGCCAATATCCCGGCCAATTCCGGCCTGAAGCTCTTGTCGATCCCGTTCACCAAGCAGTTCGCCGACTACTACACGCTGGGCGAGCTGACCTCGAAGGACTATCCGAACCTCATCCCGGAGAACGGCAGGGTTGACACGATCGCGGTGCCGACCGTGCTCGCAGTCTACAACTGGCCGAAGGGCAGCGACCGCTTCCGCCGCGTCGAGCGCTTCACCGAGCGGCTGTTTGCCAACTGGAGCAAGTTCCAGCAGCCGCCGTATCATCCCAAGTGGCGCGACATAAACCTGGCGGCCACGGTCCCCGGATGGACGCGGTTTTCGGTGGCCGAAGAGACCTTGCAGAAGTACCAGGGCAAGGAAGTGGCGCGGGACGGCGACCTGAACCGCGATTTCCAGGCCTTCCTGTCGCGCTCCGGCACGCGCGGCTCGCCGCCGAGCCAGAGCGAGCGCGAAGCGCTGTTCCGCGAGTTCCTGCAGTGGCGGCAGCAGCAGGGCCCGCGCCGCTGATATCGCCTCAGCTGTCATCCCGGACGGCGAGCGTCAGCGAGCCGATCCGGGATCCATGTACCCAGGCATGAGGAACTGATGTGACGCAGGGGTACTTGGATCCCGGCTCTCGCTGCGCACGGCCGGGATGACAATGGAGGGGCAGATCGGCTACCTGTCCACCGTCGCCCGGATATAAGCCCAGATCGAGTCGATCTGCTCCGGCTTGAGCGCGCCGCGCCACGGCGGCATCTGGCGCTTGCCGTTGAGCACGGCGTCGACAAAGCGGTCATGGTCTTCCGCGCGCAGGCGGCGCAGGTCGAAGGTCACGCCGCCGCTGGTGTTGCGCAGCCCGTCGCCATGGCAGGACGAGCAGTAGTCGCCGTAGATGGTCGAGCCCGCCTCGACCAGGGCGGCATCGGGCTCGGCCCGAGCCGCCGCCGTCGCGACGAGCAGAAACAAGACAAGCGATGGGCGCAACGCGGTCATGCGACGTTGCGCCCGGCGGACGACGGCGTCGCCGTCATTGCACCGACGCCGCACGCTGCGGTCCGGAATATTCCTCGAAGAGCTTGAAGGTCCACAGGCTGCCGCCGGCCGGCACGTTGGCCAGGTTGGGGTCGCCAGCGCGCATGACATAGGGCCCCGTCGCACCACTGGTGATGGTCAGATATTGCTTGCCGTTGTGTTCCCAGGTGATCGGCTGCCCGACGATGCCGGCCGAGGTCTGGAATTCCCAGAGAATTTTTCCGGTGTCGCTGTCAACCGCCATGAACTCGCCAGTGAGCCGGCCCGTGAACACCAGGCCGCCGGCCGTCACCAGCGTGCCGGCAAGGTTCGGGCTCTTGAACGGAACCGCCCATTTCGACGCGCCGGTGAGCGGATCGATGGCGCGCAGGTGGCCACGGCCGACCGTGTCGTCGAACAGGTAGGGCCACGGCCGTTTCACGCCGTAGTGCGGCTGCCCCGGCTTGAGGTTGGCCACCTCGGCGAGCGGCAGCGGCGTGTATTCCCAGCCGAAGTCCAGCGTATTCACGTAGATCAGCCGGGTCTCCGGATTGAACGACATCGGGTGCCAGTTCTTGCCGCCGACCAGCGACGGGAACACCTGCACGGCCTTGCCCTCCAGGGCGTCCTTCGTCTCCTGCGTCCACACCGGGCGGCCGGTTGCCATGTCGACGCGCTCCGCCCAGGTGACTTTGACGAACTTGTTCGCCGCCAGGAGCTTTCCGGTCGCGCGTTCGAGCACGTAGAGGAAGCCGTTGCGGTTCGCCTGCATGATTACCTTGCGTGGCGCGCCGCCGATGGTGAGGTCCGCCTGCACCAGCTCGTTGACGCCGTCATAGTCGAACGGATCATTGGGCGTCATCTGGTAGTGCCAGACCACCTTGCCGGTCTTCGGCTGAAGCGCCAGGATCGAGTTGGTGTAGAGGTTGTCGCCCTTGCGGTTGAGCGGGTTCCACGGCGCCGGATTGCCGGTGCCCCAGAACACCAGGTCGAGCTCCGGATCGTAGGAGCCGGTGATCCAGGTGCTGCCGCCGCCGGTCGGACCGGCTGCCCAGGTCTCCGCGCCCGGCTCGCCCGCCGCCGGGATCGTGTAGGTGCGCCACAGCTGCTGGCCGGTCTGCGGATCGAGGCCTTCCAGGTAGCCGCGGTGGCCGAATTCCGCGCCGGCCACGCCGGCGATGACCACGCCGTTGGCCACCAGCGGCGCCACTGTCATCGAGTAGCCGTCCTTGGGGTCGGCCGACTTGGTGCGCCACACTTCCTTGCCGGTCTTGATGTCGAGCGCGATCACGTGCGCGTCGAGCGTCGTGCGGTAGAGTTTTCCGTCGAACAGCGCGCCGCCGCGGTTGACGATGCCGCAGCACACCACCCGTGTGGTGTCCGGCGGGTACTCGATCACGGATTTCCAGATCTGCTTGCCGCTGAGCGCATCGAGCGCCACGGTCTTTTCGTGGTCCGTGAGATAGATGATGCCGTCCTTGACCAGGGGCTGTGCCTCCTGGCCGCGGTTGTCGGCCATGCTGTAGGACCACGCCGGCACCAGCCGCTTGACGGTGTCGCGGTTGATCTGAGTCAGCGGGCTGTAGCGCTGCTGGCTATAGCCCATGCCATAGGTCAGGACGTCGCCCGGCGTCTTGTCGTCGTTCTTCAGGTCGTCGGCGCTCTGGGCGAGCGCCATGACCGGTAGCGCAGCGCTCATCAGCGCTGCTATGAATGTCGGCCTCATGTGCTTCCTCCCGGGGCCGGATCTTGCCGTCCGGCCGCTTGGCGTGAGGGCCACGCCGTCCGCAATGATAGCTCGCGGCGACAACGGTGGGTTGCGCGCAGCTAGACGCAGCCATGCTGCTCGTGCAGATGTGCGGCGGCGTCGACAACAGGAGGACTCATGACCGAAGCGTCGGATGCCGATGCCGAAGCAGCAGAGGCCGATGAGCAACTCCCCTCGCATCTGGTCGTCATGCCGGGAGACGGCATCGGTCCGGAGATCACGGCGGCGACGCTCACGGTTCTGCGCGAGGCCAACCGGGTGCTGGCGCTCGGCTTGAACTTCACCGAGGTGCCGATCGGCCTTGCCGCGCTGAAGACGCATGGTTCGACCCTGCCGGATGCCTCGTTCGCGGCGGCGTGCGACGCCGACGGCGTGATTCTCGGGCCGGTGTCGCACAACGAATATCCGCCGGCTGCCGAGGGCGGCCTCAATCCGTCCGGCGAGATGCGCCGGCGCCTCGACCTGTTCGCCAATATCCGCCCGGCGCGCTCGCGTCCCGGCCTCCCCCCGCGTTGCGGCAGCCCGGTCGACCTCGTCATCGTACGCGAGAACACCGAAGGCTTTTATGCCGACCGCTCGATGCATCTCGGCCCGGGCGAGCTCATGCCGACGCCTGACCTGGCGCTCTCACTGCGCAAGATCACGCGCGCGGGCTCCACGCGGATTGCCGAGGCCGCTTTCCGTCTCGCATTGCGCCGGCGCAAGCAGGTGACGGCAGTGCATAAGGCCAACGTGCTGCGCGTCAGCGAGGGCCTGTTCCTCGAATGCGTCCGCACCGTCGCCAAGCAATACCCGAACGTCGCCTACGAGGAGCGGATCATCGACGCCATGGCGGCGCTGCTGGTGCGCGACGCCAGCGTGTTCGACGTGGTCGTCACCACGAACATGTTCGGCGACATTCTTTCGGACGAGGCGTCCGAGATCGCCGGCAGCCTCGGCTTGGCGGCATCGCTCAATGCCGGTGCCGACCACGCGGTGGCGCAGGCCCAGCACGGCTCGGCCCCCGACATCGCCGGCCAGAATCGCGCCAACCCGGCCTCGCTCATCGGGTCGGCGGCCATGTTGCTGGCCTGGCTCGGCGAGCGCCGCCGCAACGACTACCTCGCCTATGCGGCCGATCTCATCGAGCGCGCCCTCGACGAGGTGATCGCCGAGCCCAAATCGCGCACGGCCGACCTCGGTGGCCCGCTCGGCACCAGGGCGTTCGGCGAGCAGGTTGCCGCCGCGGTGGCGCGCCTGGCCGGGGTGTAGCGTTGCCGGTCAATTCGCCTTGATGCCGGCCGCCTTCACCAGACGGGCGTTCATGGCGATCTCGTCGCGCAGGAAGGAATCGAACTCCTGCGGCGTCATCGCCATCGGCTCGGCGCCCAGCGCAGCCAGCTTCTCCTGCACGCCGGCGTTCTGCAGCACCTGCGCCGTTTCCCGGTACAACCGGTCGACCACGTCCCGCGGGGTCTTTGCCGGCACGAACATGCCGATCCAGAAATTGTAGTCGGAGTCGGCATAGCCCGCCTCGACCGTGGTCGGCACGTCGGGCAGGGCTGAGGCGCGCCGCGAACTGCTCACCGCCAACGCCGCCAGCTTGTTGTCGCGCAGCAGCGGCAGCGTCGGCAGGGTCGGGCTGAAGAAGAAGTCGACCCGTCCCGCCATCACTTCGGTGATCGCTTCGGGCGCGCCGCGGAATGGAATCTGTTGCGCCTGAAATCCGGCACTCAGGCGGAAGCGCTCCGCCGTCAGGTGCGCGGCCGCGCCGGCTCCCACGGTCGCGTAGTTGATGCCGCCGGGCTTGGCCCTCGCGTACGTGACCAGTCCGCCGATCGTCTTGTACTTCTCCGGCGCCACGATCAACACCAGCGGCACATTGGCGAGCGGCATGACGCCGGAAAAATCGCGCCCGGCGTCATAGGGCAGGTTGGGGAAGGTCGACGGCGCGATGACATGGGCGGACGAGTGCACCAGGATCGTGTACCCGTCGGGATCGGCCTTGGCCACCGACGCCGCCCCGATGGTGCCGCCGGCGCCGGTGCGGTTCTCCACCACGACCGGCTGGCCGAGCCGGGCCGCGAGCTGATCCGAAACCGTGCGGGCGATGATGTCGATGGCGCTGCCGGCCGTCACCGGCACGATGACGTGCAGCGGCTTGTTCGGCCAGGCTTGCGCGTAGGCTTCCGGCGTGGACGCGCCAGTCGAGCCCAGCACCAAGGCGAACATGGCCAGCGCGCGGCACCACATGGATCGCCTTTCTGTCGCGGGCGTTTTGGCGCACACTCGGCGAACGATAGCACACACTGCGAGGGAGCGTGCGATGCGGCTCGCATTGATCGTGGTAGGCGCGCTGCTGGCCATCGGTGACGGACAGGCGCGGGCCGCCGAGCTGAAGATCGCCTCGCCACAGCGCGGCAGCTGGGAGGGCAGCGTGCCCGAGCTCGGCCGCGACATTTTCAGGAAGCATGGCCTCGACCTCGACATCCTCTACACGGCGGGCGGCGGCGAGACGCTGCAGGCGGTGATCTCCGGCGCCGTCGACATTGGCCTGAGCGCCGGCACGCTGGCCATCCTCGGCGCCTTCCAGAAGGGGGCGCCGGTGCGCATCATCAGCGCCAGCTCGACCGGCTCACGCGAGCTGTTCTGGTACGTCGTCGCCGAGTCGCCCGTGCAGTCCATGCGCGACGCCAGCGATCGTACAATCGCCTATTCCACCACCGGCTCCTCGACCAACATCGCGGTGCTGCGCTTCATCGAGGAGTACGGCCTCAAGGCCAGGCCGGTCGCCACCGGCGATGTGAGCGCGACCATCACCCAGGTGATGACGCGCCAGGTCGACGTCGGTTGGTCGGTGGCGCCGTTCAACCTGAAGCCGCTGGAGGAGAGGAAGATCCGCATCGTGGCGCGGGCGAGCGACCTCGCCGCCATCCGCCAGCAGACCATCCGCGTCCAGATCGCCAACCTCGCGGCGCTGACGCAGAAACGCGACAGCATCGAGCGCTTCGTGCGCGCCTATCGCGAGACCCTGGACTGGATGTATGCCAGCCCGGAGGCGCTGCAAAAGTATCTGACATTCTCCGGCTTCGCCGAGAGCGAGGTCAGGCGCACGCTCGCCGACTTCATTCCCAAGGACAGCCTGCAGACCGAAAAGGTGTCCGGCCTCGACCAAGCCATGCAGGACGCCGTGCGCTTCAAATATCTCTCGGGCCCGCTGACGCCACAGCAGCTTGCGGACTTGATACAAATTCCGCCCATCCGGTGACGTCGATTTGGCTCCGATGCGCCGCTTGCTCCACCTCGCCCCGCGTGCGGGGAGAGGTCGATTTGCGAGCGGAGCGTCAGCTTAGCGAAGCAAGTCGGGTGAGGGGGCTTGCCCACAGGCTCAAACTCGCGGAAGCGCCCCCTCACCCGGATTCCTTCGCTGCGCTCGGAATCCGACCTCTCCCCGCACGCGGGGCGAGGTTCGCATACAGCTAGGCACTGGGGCCGAATTGGCGTCACAAATACTTGTGCTTCGGCTGCAGTCCGAGCAGGTGCTGCCCCACCAGCTCGAAATTCGACGCATGCGCCTGCACCTGCTGCGACACCGTGTGCATGTCGCGGAAGCGGCGCTCGAACGGATTCTTCTCGAAGATCGCGGTGGCGCCCGACGCCTGGTAGGCGGCATCCACGACGTCGCGCGCCTGGTACGACGAGTTGGTGATCGCCATGCGCAGGCTGGCGCGCTGGTCGAGCGTGATGGTCTCGCCGCGCGCGGCCGTATCCCACAGATCGCGCAGGACCTGCAGCAGGAACGTGCGCGCCGATTGCAGCCGCGTCTCGGCGAGGCCGGTGAGCAGCTGGATCGACGCGTTCTCGCGCAGGATCTGCGGCGAGTTGCGCGGCGCCTTCTCGCGCGCCAGCGTGATGAACGCGTCGAGCGTGGCACGGCCGATGCCGAGCGCCACGCCGGCAAAAGCCACGCCGAACATGTGATAGTTGCTGATGCGGTAGAGCGGCCCGGTCTCGCGGCGGTCGGCCGGCCATTCGCGGGTGTAGGAATAGTCCTCCGGCACGAGCAGATCGGTGACCGTGTACTGGTTGCTGCCCGTGCCTCTCAGGCCCATGACCTGCCAGATGTCCGCAAAACTGGCGCGGTCCTTGGGAAAGAACATGGTCCGCTCGAACGGCGTGCCGTCGGGATAGAGGCGCGGCGCGCCGTCCGCCTCGGACACCAGGCAATGGGCGGCAAGCCAGGTGGCGTGATTGCTGCCGCTGGCGAAGCCCCATGTCCCGTTCACCCGGTAGCCGCCGTCGACCGCCACCGCCTTGCCGAAGCTCGGGCCGGACGCCACCACGGCGCGGCGGTCGCCAAAGATCTCCCGCGCCACGTCCGGCTTGAGGTAGGCCGCCGCAATCGTGCCGCCGCATCCCTGGCCGAGGCACCAGGCGGTGCTCGCATCGGCCTTGGCGATCTCCTCGATGACCTGGAGATACACGCCGGGCTGGAGCTCCGCGCCGCCACACGAGGCCGGCAACAGCAGACGGAACAGTTCTCGCTCGTGCAACGCCGAGACCACCTCTTCGGGAAGCGCGCGCTCCCGCTCGATGCGGTCGGCCGCACCGGCGATCAGCGGCGCCACCTCGCGCGCCCGCGCCACCCAGTCGCTCGCGGCGGTCTGGTCGGGATCGCCCGAACGGTCGGAGAATCGTTCCAGCATCACGAGTCTTTTTCCATGCGCGCCTGCGCCTCGCGCGCGGCGTCTTCCATCGTCATGAACACGGCGCCTTCCGCCGCGAGCTTTTCGACCAGGTCCTCCAGCGCCAGCATGCGGTAGCCGCGCCCGATCACATAGGGATGCATCGTATAGGTGAGAACGCCCCAGTCGACCGTCTTCTTCATATAGAGGAACTCGTCGAGCCAGTTCTGCATCACGGCCCGCGCCGATTGCAGGCCGGGCAATACCGTGGCGGGCGTGCGCACGAACTCGAAATGGGGAAAATCGTCGAGCGACCAGCTGATCGGCATCTCGATGAGCCGCGTCTCCTCGCCCGCCACGAACGGGTTGCCCAGTTCGGCGCGGTCGCCCAGGCGCGCGGCGTAAGGCCAGTAATCGGCACCCATCAGGCTGCTGTCGTAAAGGAAGCCGTGCGTGATGAGAAGATCGATGGTGCTGTCGCTCAGGTCCCACGAGGGCGAGCGGTAGCCGCGCGCCTTGCGGCCGGTGAGGCGCTCGATCGCCGCATTGGCGCGCACGAGGTCGGCCTCCTCCTCCTGGCGGCTCTGGCTCGCCGGTGGAACATGCGCCCAGCTGTGATGCGCGACCTCGTGGCCGTCCTCCACCACCGCCGCGCAGGCCTGCGGATGACTCTCGATGGTGAAACCCGGAATGAACCAGGTGCTGCGCATGCGATGCGATTTCAGCAACCCGAGAATGCGCTGCGCGCCGGTCAGCCCGAACTCGCCGCGCGACAGCGGGGTCGGGCTCGTCATGCCGCGCGCGATGAAGCCGGATTGAGTGTCGAAATCGAAGGTGAGGCAGACGATGTGGCGGGGCATGTTCTTGCTGCGGGACTCCAACGGACAATAACGTATAACATTGCGCATGCCCAACAAAACGATCGGCATCATCGTTAACGGCGCCACCGGCCGCATCTGCTCCACCCAGCATCTGCAGAATGCCCTTGTGCCGATCTGCCGTGAAGGCGGCCTCGTTGTCGGCCAGGACCGCGTCATGCCGCGGCTGCTTCTGGTCGGGCGCGACGGCGACCGCCTGGCGGCGATCGGCCGGGCGCACGACATCGCCGAATGGACCACCGATCTCGGCGCCGCGCTCGCCGATCCGGCTTTCGACATCGTCTTCGACGCGGCGGCGACGCATCAACGTGCCGCGACTGTGGGAAAGGCGATTGCGGCCGGCAAGCACGTCTATTGCGAAAAGCCGGTCGCCACCTCGGTGGCGCAAGCCCGGGCGCTGCTGCTTGCGGCGGAAAGCAGCGGGCGCGCGGCAGCCGCCGTGGAAGACAAGATCTACCTGCCCGGCCTGCACAAGCTTCTGGGGCTCGCCAAGTCCGGGTTCTTCGGCCGCGTGGTCAATTTTCGTCTCGACTTCGGCTGGTGGGTGTTCGACGGCAGCGAGGTCCCGTGCCAGCGGCCGAGCTGGAACTACCGCCGGCACGGCGGCGGCGGGCTGATCCTCGATATGGTGCCGCACTGGCGCTACATCATCGAGGACATTCTTGGACCCATCGCCCGCGTCGTCACCGCGTCATGGACTGCAACGCCCGAGCGCGTGGACGAGCGCGGCCTACGCTATGCGGTCGACGTCGAGGATAGCTGCGCCATCCTGGTCGAGCTTGCGAGCGGCGCTTGCGGCACCGTCTCGAGTTCCTGGGCGACGCGGGTGCGCCGCGACGACCTGCTGACGCTGCAGATCGATGGCACCGAAGGATCGGCCATCGCCGGCCTGCATCGCTGCTGGACGCAGACCCGGCAGGAGACCCCGCCGGTCGCGCATTTCAGCGTCAACGTCGATCTCGGCATCGACTATCGCGCCGGCTGGAGTGAGATCGCACCCGCCGGCCCCTACAAGAACCCCTATCGCGTCGGCTGGGAAGAGTTTTTGCGCCACGTCGTGGCTGGCGCGCCGCTGCGCGCCAGCTTTGCCGCCGGCATCCGCGACGTCGCGCTGGCCGAGGCCTGTCACCGGAGCACG
>Ga0209466_1000017_pt1 | contig 37859 bp, 28 predicted proteins | sample PanSoiPlo30MoBio_FD_188323 | JGI IMG/M metagenome (GOLD analysis project Ga0209466, IMG submission 188323) | Tropical forest soil microbial communities from Panama analyzed to predict greenhouse gas emissions - Panama Soil Plot 30 MoBio (SPAdes)... | ecosystem: Environmental > Terrestrial > Soil...
AGTAGATAGATGCCGTGCTGGATCAGCATCATGGCGTGAACGGGCAAGCTGTGCGGCGGCTCGGAGGGTCTCGCTTCGACGCAGCAATTGTCCGCTGCGATCAGCATTGGGTCCTGCGTGACCAGCCACTGACCGGCCGCAATGCCGATTCCGGGATTAGCAGTGCCATAGCGCTGGTTGTCCTTGCCCATTAGCTTGGACCATCCGGTGCGGATGATGACTGCGTCGCCCGGCCGCAGCGTCTGGCCTGCCATTGCGAGCGCCCCGCGCAGATCGTCCGGCGTAATGCTGTATGAGGTCGGAAGCATGTCGACGCCCTTGAGCCCCGCCACATCGATCAATACGCCACGGGTTATCAGGCCGCCGACATTCTCGACCCCGAGCTTTTTGAATCCGGAGCGAGTGCCGATGTCGCTCAGCTTGAAGCAATTGTAGAAGCTGTCGCCCCACATCTGATGAGCGAATGCGTCGAGCTGGGTGCCGATCTGGCCAAGCTCGGTGACGACAAGCTCCTCGTTGACCTGGCGGGCGTTGGGTATTGGAGGCGAAGGCTTGGTGTAGACGTTGAATACGCGACCGGCATTGATGAAGGCCTCCTTGGGATCCGGCGACAGCACCGCTCCGAGCTCAAACACCTCGCCGCTTCTGATCAGCTTTGCCGCGCGCAGAACTGTGTCGGGCTTCATCATGTTGGCCGATCCGCGCTGGTCGCCGGCCCCCCATTTGGACGGGCAGCGCTGATCGTCCGGCGGCATCTGCCAGGATTGGGCACTGCCGAACGAGGTCCCAAAGCCGATGGTTGCGGCGATGGTGACGACAATGGCGAGTGGTCGCATTTAGCCCTCCCTTGACTACGGAGCGTGGGGCGGCGCGGCGCCCAATCAGTTGGTCTTCAGGTTGGTCCTGGCCGCGAGATGCATCCATTTGTTGGTGTTTGCGGTGGGTCGGAACCCACGATGCGCTCGAATCTCGGGGCGGCAAGGTCGATATCCACCCCACGCGCTCCTAACCATTCATCCCGAATAGGCGCGCCGCGTTTCCACCAAGGATCGCTATCTTCTCGTCATCGGTCAGAGTCGTCGTGGCGAAGACGTGGTCCACCGGATGCGGCTCCCAGGGGATCGGATGGTCGCTGCCAAGCATGACTTGGCTCGCGCCAACTTGCGCCACGAGGTGGCGGAGCGCCTCGGGGGTGAACACAAGGGCATCGAAATAGAGCTGGTTGAGGTATTCGCTCGGCTTCTTCTTCAGTTTGATCTCGGGATTGCAGTTTTGCGGCGAGACGAAACAGGCGTGGTCTGAGCGCGCAGCATAGGACGCGAGATAGCCGCCGCCGTGCGCCGCGATGATCTTGAGCCCGGGGAAGCGGTCGAGCGTGCCCTCGAAGATGAGGTGTTGCAGCGCGATGGTCGTGTCGAGCGGGTTGCCGATCGTGTTCGACAGCCAGCCACTGCCCTTGAAGCGCCTGGCCAGCTCGGGCGTGCTCTGCGGGTGGATGAACAGCACGGCGCCGATTTCTTCCGCCTTTGCCCACACCGGGTGAAATCGGGGCTCGGAAAAGTCCTCGCCCAGCACGCTGCCGCCGACCGCGGCGCCGCGCAGGCCCTGTTTCCTCATCGCGGTTTCGAGCTGCTGCACCGCCAAGTCGGGATATTGCAGCGTCAGCGAGGCAAACGCGCCGAAGCGGTCGGGATGCGCGGCGCACAGCTCGGCCAGCTTTTCGTTCTGCAGCGTCACGATCTTTTCCGCGGTCTCGCGGTCCTTGCGATACCAGAACGGGTTGACGGACAGGATCTGCATGTCGATGCCCATGGCATCCATGGCCTTGAGCCGGTCGGCGACGACGATGAAGTGCTCTTTGGCGCCCTTGACCTGCGGCACCACCCGCTCGGCCTCGTCGCCCATGAGGGCGTTCGCCTCACGGAACTGACAATGCGTGTGCACGTCGATGGTCTTGACCCGCCGGCCGTTGACCGTCACCGGCAGGCCGCGGTGGGGGGTCTGGGCGTGTGCCCGCTCGAGCAGGCCGCACGTGCAGAAGACGATGCCGCTCGCAGCGGCGCCTGTCAGGACATCTCTCCGCGTGGTCATGGGGCTTTCCTCCGGGTGATGGCTGGGGACGCATCGGTCCGCGCCTGAGGCTTGGTTCGGCTTCAGGCCAAATCCCAGCATCATCGCTGTCCCGCCGCAACGCATGGAGCACTTGCTGGCGACGCATGGCCGCCGGCGCGGCGCGCCGTCCATCCGGCGCTGTAACCGAAAAGCCACGCAGGCGGCCTGATTTGCCCGATCAGTCCCAGGAGAAGATTTCACAGGCGCGCAAACCCGATAGCTTCCCCACGAGGAGGGACAGGCGAATCGGGGAGGGGGCGTGATGCATCGTTCGCTGGTCAGCGTGGCGGCGCTCGCCGCTGCGCTGTGGTCGGCGCCGGCACAGGCGATCCATGTGCCTCAGGACGAGGCGCGGCTGGAGGTCGATCCGTCATTGTCCAATCAGGACATCGTGGCGGAGTCCGAGTTCTACTGCATGACGCTCGCGATCTTCTTCGAAGGCGGTTCCACCGGCGAGACCGAAGACGGCCTGCGTTATATCGCCCGCGTCATCGGCGAGCGCGCCAAGGCCAACCGGCGCATCTGGGGCGGTCCGACCATTTGCGGCGTCGTGTTCCATCAGGTCAACGGCGTCTGCCAATTTTCCTTCGCCTGCCTTCCGCCGGAGCGGCGCACGACGAGGAAAAGAGGACCGCTGTGGCAGATGTCTGCCGCCGTTGCGCGCGACGAGATGGAAGGCCGTAACGAAGGGCCGCACGACCTCATCCGCTACTACATGAATGCCGAGTTGACGCCCGACCGCAACGAGTGCCGCTTCCGCCGCGAGTTCGTGCCGGTGGCCAAGGCCGGACGCCACGAGTTCTTCCGCGAGCCGACCGACGCCGAGCTCAAGCAGCTGCGGCGCGCCGAGTTCGAGGCCTGCACGCGCTACGAGGCGTCGCTCAAGGCCAAGAAGCACAAGGGCAAGAAGATGCTCGCCAAGAAAGGCAAGGCCACGAAGCACCTCGCCAAGGTCAAGCCCGACCAGAAAGCGGCACGCACCAAGCTGGCGCGCCTGAAGCGCTAGCCTTTTTCGGGCAGCCCGCGTGCCAAAAGGTTGCGCACAGGCCGGGCACGGCCGGTGAAAGCCCGCGCGCCTTCTGCTAAAGGTCGGCGCCATGACGACCGCTCGCCCTGCCGTTGCAGAAGAGACGTCCGACCGGAACGGCGCGCCCGTCGCCAATGGCGATGCCGCCACGGGCGAGGCCGGCCGCATCACGCCGATGATGGAGCAGTACATCGAGATCAAGCGGGCCAACCCGCACTACCTGCTGTTTTACCGCATGGGCGATTTCTACGAGCTGTTCTTCGACGACGCCGAGGTCGCGTCGCGCGCGCTCGGCATCATGCTGACCAAGCGCGGAAAGCATCTCGGCAAGGACATTCCGATGTGCGGCGTGCCGGTGGAGCGCGCCGACGAATACCTGCACCGGCTGATCGAGCTCGGCCATCGCGTCGCCGTGTGCGAGCAGCTCGAGGATCCAGCCGAGGCCAAGAAGCGCGGCGCCAAGAGCGTGGTCAAGCGCGATGTCGTGCGCCTGGTGACGCCCGGCACGCTCACCGAGGACACGCTGCTCGACGCCACCCGCAACAACTACCTCGCGGCGATCGCGCGGGCGCGGGCGTCGGCCGACACGAGCCTGTTCGCGCTCGCCTGGATCGACATCTCGACGGGAGAATTCCGGCTGACCGAATGCGACCGCGCGGGCCTCGGCGCCGAGGTCGCCCGGCTCGAGCCGGGCGAGATCATCGTGTCCGACGCGCTCTACGGCGATCCCGAGCTTGGCTCCTTCCTGCGCGCGCTGCCGGCGGTGACGCCGCTGGCGCGCGACGTATTCGATGGCGCCACCGCCGAGCGCCGCCTCGCCGACTATTTTGGCGTGGCCACCACCGAGGCATTCGGAAAATTCTCGCGGCTGGAGCTGACGGCGGCCGCCGCGTGCGTGACCTACGTGGAGCGCACGCAGCTGGGCAAGCGGCCGCCGCTCAGCCCGCCGGCGCGCGAGGCTGCCGGCGCTACGCTGCAGATCGACGCCGCCACGCGCGCCAATCTCGAGCTCATGCGCACGCTCGCCGGCGAGCGGCGCGGGTCGCTGCTCGCCGCCATCGACCGCACCGTCACGGCAGCGGGCTCGCGCGCCCTGGCGCAGCGGCTGGCGGCGCCGCTCACCGATCCGCAGCGCATCGCGCGCCGGCTCGACACGGTCGAGGCGTTCATCACGGATGCCGCGATGCGCCAGGAGGTGCGGCTCGCGCTCAAGGCAGCGCCCGACCTGGCGCGGGCGCTGGCGCGGCTGGTGGTCGGCCGCGGCGGGCCGCGCGATCTCGCCGGTATCCGCGACGGCCTGGCGGCGGCCGCGCGCCTGGCCGACCACCTCGCGCCGCAGGCGGCCACCGCGGCCGAGATGGCCGAGGCGCAGGTTCACCTGCGCGCGCCCGATCCGGCGCTGGTCGACGAGCTGACGCGCGCGCTCGCCGACGAGTTGCCGCTCTCGCGGCGCGACGGCGGCTTCGTGCGCCCCGGCTGCGACCCGGCGCTCGACGAGGTGCGCGCGCTGCGCGACGAATCGCGGCGGGTGATCGCCGCGCTGCAGGCGCGCTACGCCGAGGACACCGCCATCCGGGCGCTGAAAATCCGGCACAACAACGTGCTCGGCTACTTCATCGAGGTGACGGCGCAGCATGGCGACAAGCTGATGGCGCCGCCGGCCAATGCCACCTTCATCCATCGCCAGACGCTCGCCGGGCAGGTGCGCTTCACCACCACCGAGCTGGCCGAGCTCGAGGCCAGGATCGCCAGCGCCGCCGACCGCGCGCTCAAGCTCGAGCTGGAGATGTTCGACCGCCTCGCCGCGCGCGTGAACGCTGCCGCTCCGGCCATCAAGCAGGCGGCCGATGCGCTCGCCGCCATCGACGTTGCGGCGGCGCTGGCGCAGCTCGCCGTCGAGCGCAGCTACGTGCGGCCCGAGGTCGTGCCGACGCTCGAGTTCGTCGTCGCCGGCGGGCGCCATCCGGTGGTCGAGCAGGCGCTGGCGCGCGACGTCGGCCCGTTCATCGCCAACGACTGCAACCTCACGGCCGACGAGCAGGCCGGCCGCATCTGGCTGCTGACCGGGCCGAACATGGCCGGCAAGTCGACGTTCCTGCGCCAGAACGCGCTGATCGCCGTGCTCGCCCAGATGGGCAGCTTCGTGCCGGCGCGGCGCGCGCGCATCGGCATCGTCGACCGTCTGTTCTCGCGCGTGGGCGCGGCCGACGACCTGGCGCGGGGGCGCTCGACCTTCATGGTCGAGATGGTCGAGACCGCCGCGATCCTCAACCAGGCGGGGCCGCGCGCTCTCGTCATCCTCGACGAGATCGGCCGCGGCACCGCCACCTTCGACGGCCTGTCCATCGCCTGGGCAACGATCGAGCACCTGCACGATGTGAACCGCTGCCGCGCGCTGTTCGCCACCCATTTCCACGAGCTCACCGCGCTCGCCGCAAAACTCACGCGGCTGTTCAACGCCACCGTGCGGGTGAAGGAATGGCAAGGCGAGGTCGTGTTCCTGCACGAGGTGGCGGCGGGCGCCGCCGACCGCTCCTACGGCATCCAGGTGGCCAAGCTCGCCGGCCTGCCGGCCGCCGTGATCGAGCGCGCCAAGCTGGTGCTGGCCGAGCTCGAGGCGGAGGATCGCGGCTCGGCGCGGCGGCTGATCGACGACCTGCCGCTGTTCGCGGCGGCGGCGCGGCCCGTCGCCCAGCAGCCGGCCCACGACACCGCCGCCGAGGCGCTCGGCGCCGCCCTGGCGGCGCTCAATCCCGACGAGATGTCACCACGCGAAGCCCTGGAGGCGCTGTACCAGCTGAAACAGCAGGCCGCGGAGAAAGACCGCTGAGCCTTGCCACGGCTGGGCTTGTCCCGGCCATCCCGCTTCGCTTGGCATGGCCGTACGTCCCTAAGCGGGATGCGCGGCACAAAGGCCGGCTTGACGCGGTAACTCGCGATATTGCCACCGGCCGCGATCTTGATCAGCATGGCGCGCTCGCGACCCGTTGGGAGGCGGATCATGTGGCTGCGCCTGATGCTTGCGCTCGGACTGCTCGGCGTCTCCGCCGCCACTGCGGCCGCACAGGACTTCCCCACGCGCCAGGTGCGCATCGTGGTGCCGCAGTCGCCCGGCGGCGTCACCGACGTCATCGCGCGAGCGGTGGCGCAGCGGCTCGCCGAGATCTGGGGCCAGCCCGTCATCGTCGAGAACAAGGCCGGCGCCAACTACCAGATCGGCGCCGCCGCCGTCGCCAAGGCCGAGCCCGACGGCTACACGCTGCTCGTCATGTCGGAAGGGTTCATCATCACGCCGCTGATGTCGAGCAAGCAGTCGTTCGAGCCGAAGGATTTCGCGCCGATCACCGGCCTCATCAGCATCAACCATGCCCTGGTAGCGAACCCATCGCTGCCCGCAACAAACGTGCGGGAACTGATCGCGCTCGCCCGCGGCAAGCCCGGCGAGATCAACTACGCGACCTATGGCGTCGGCTCGACCGGCCACCTGAACATGGAGATGTTCCAGAGCACGGCGGGCGTCAAGCTGTTCGCCGTGCACTACAAGGGCGCCGCGCCGGCGCTTACCGACGTCATTGCCGGCCATGTGCCGATGATGTTCATCAGCGTGGGCAGCGTGGTCGAGCCGTGGCGCAGCGGCAAGGTCAAGCTGCTGGCGATCGGCAGCCCGCGCCGCATGCCGCAGCTTCCCGACGTGCCGACCATCGCGGAAAGCCTGCCGGATTTTCGCGCCATCACCTGGTTCGGCCTGTTCACGACCGGTGGCACGCCACGCGAGATCGTCGCCAAGATCAATGCCGACGTGCAGCGGATCGTCGCCGAGCCGGCTTTCCGCGACCGCTTCCTCGCGCCCCAGATGTTCGAGCCGATCGTGAGCCCGCCGGACAAATTCGCCGAGTTTCTGCGTGCCGAGACCCAGAAGTGGAGCAAGGTCATCAGCGACGCCAAGCTGAAGGTGGATTGATTCTCGGACTGTCGTCCCGGCGAAGGCGGGGACCCATGATCACGCCGCATGAAAATCCGATGGTCATAGGTTCCCGCCTACGCGGGAACGACGCCGCGGAGAGTCACACCGGAATCCCGTGCCGGCGCGCTGCCCAGATCGTGAGGTTGGCCGCGATCGAGACGGCGAGCGCCAGCGTTAGTGCGGCGGGTGAGCCGAGCGGCACGGCCGCGAGGTGCAGTGCCAGCAAGGCGCAGGCAAATCCGCCCAGGCCGGAAATCGTGTTCGTCAGCACGGCGGCAGTGGGGCGCCCGCCGATGCGCGGGTGCAGGATCAGCATCAGGCTGGTCAGCACGATCGGGAACACGGCGAGGATGCCCGTGATCGTGGGGCCGACGCGCGCGCTCAATCCCACCACCGTGGCGACCAGCACGGCCGCCATGGCGGCGCGGAGCGGGATGTCGTAAGCTCGGCGCGTGACCAGCGGCATCGGCACGTCGCGCAGGCGCCGACCGATGACGATGCAGGCCGGAATGACGACGACGTTGAGACCGATTGCGCTGACGAGCGTCCATTCCACCGACCGGACCACGGCAGCGAGTACCGTCCACGCGGCGAGCGCCGCTGCCAGGCTCAAGGCCAGCCCATGGCGCTGCGCCGCCGCCGCATAGGTGAGCGCGAAGATCGCCGTTACGGCGTTGACCGCAAGACTCGCCAGCGCACTCGTGGCGATGAACGGCACGTCGTGGTCGAGCGCGAGAAACACATAGGCCGGTCCGGCCGCAATCGGCAGCGTCGCCACCAGGGCGCCGACCAGCGCCCCGGCGCGCTCCGCCGTGGCCGTGGCCAGCACCACGAATCCGGCCGTGATGGCCATCTTCACGGCGAGCGCCAGCCAGAACAGGAGGTCGGGGGACATTCGTGATAATTGGGTCAACGCTCCGCGTCGTTCCCGTGCAAGCGGGAACCCATAACCGCCGACGTTGCAACATAGGTTCGGTGGTGGTCATGGGTCCCCGCCTTCGCGGGGACGACCAGCGTTGGAGACTGCCTCACGCCCGCTGCAGCCGGATATCCACCGGCGGGCCGTTGCGGATGGTTTGATAGACCACGCAGTAGCGTTCGGTGAGCTTGAGCAATTGGTCGAGCTTGTCCTGCGGTGCGTCGGTGTCGAGATCGAAGCGCAGGCGGATCTGGGCGAAGCCGACTGGCGCGTCCTTCGCCACGCCCAGCGTCCCGCGGAAATCGAGGTCGCCTTCCGCCGACACGGTGCCGGACTTGATCGAGACGTCAATGGCGGTCGCCACTGCCTTGAGCGTGACGCCGGCGCAGGCCACCAGCGCTTCGAGCAGCATGTCTCCGGAGCACAGTTCGAGCCCCGAGCCGCCCGTCGCCGGGTGCAGCCCCGCCACCGCCAGCGCGCGTCCGGTTTCCACCTTGCAGGCGATGTTGGTGTCGTCGAGCGCGCCCGTGGCCTTCAGCGTGATATAGGCGGCCTTGGGCTCGCTGCGGTAGCGGTCCTTGAGCGGCGCCTGCATCGCCCGCAGTTCGGCAGCATCCATATGGTCTCTCCAGTTGTCGTGATGGCCGTAACCGGCCGTGATGCGTTAGCGTCAGCCGGCCGGCGCCAGCACGACGCGGCCGGTCACTTTGCCGGCTTTGAGGTCAGTCAGCGCCGCGAACGCCTCGTCCAGCGGGCGCCGGCGCACTGGGATGATCGGCAGCGGCGGCGTCCTGCGGAACAGATCGATGAGTTCCCTCAGCTCGGCCAGGCTGCCCGTGTAGGACCCCTGCAACGTCATCGCCTTGATGGGAATATAGGGCGTCGGGATGCTGATTTCACCGCCGAACAGGCCGACCACGACGAGCCTGCCCCCCTTGGTTAGGCAATCGATGCCGAACCGCACGGTGCTTGCCGATCCGACGAAATCGATGACTGCCCAGACGCCGCCATCCGCCGCCTGGGCAGTCTGCTGCAGCGCATCGGGCGCCGCCGGATCGATCGCGGCCAGCGCGCCCGCCGTACGCGCCGCGTCGCGCTTGGCGGGGTCGATGTCGAGCACGATGGCGCCGTGCCCGCCCAGCGCCTTGAGCACCGCCAGGCACATAAGGCCGAGGCCGCCGGCGCCGATGATCACAACCGGCTCGGTCTGCACTAGGCCGCCGAGCTTGCGCAGCGCGCCGTAGGCAGTGAGGCCGGAACAGGCCAAGGGCGCCGCCTGCTCGGGCGGGATGTCGCCGAAGTCGAGCAGATAGCGCGAATGCGGCACCAGCAGATGATCGCTGTAACCGCCCGGGCGGAATACGCCGAGGAAGCGCGGCTTGAGGCACAATTGCTCGTCGCCGCGCCGGCACACCTTGCACTCGCCGCAGCCGATCCACGGATAGGCCAGGCGCCGGTCGCCGACCTTGACGTCGCGCACGTCCGGCCCGACCGCGACGACCTCGCCAACCGTTTCGTGGCCCATGGTGAGCGGCAATGTCAGGCCGCGATCGGTCAGCTTGAGCTGCTTGCCGCCGCCGAGGTCGTAGACGCCTTCCCAGATATGCAGGTCGCTGTGACACACGCCTGCCGCGAGCACGCGCAGCAGAACCTCGCTGCCGGTCGGTTGCGGCGTGGCCTGTTCACGTAGCTCCAATGGCGCGCCGCACTGGCATACGGCATAGCTCTTCATGTTGTCTCCACGTCCGGCGAGCGAGCACGTGCGAGCGGCCGCACCGGCAGCGGCAGCGACCTCGCATCCTGTCCTCCTGGGGCGCAAGGTACAAAGACGTGGCGGGCTGGCACAAGGGCGCGCCGCCGCGGCGCGCTTCGACGCATATCAGGCGCGCGTCACCACCACAGCGCGGCGCCCTGGTTGGCGCGCACGTCCTCGTGGCCGGGCTTGACCGCGCGGTCGAGCGAGCGGTCGAGGGCGTTGAGCACCCGCCGCTTGACGGCATCGAACGCCGCCGACTGGCGGTCGCGCGGGCGCGGCAGGTCGGCCTCGATCTCGGCGAACACGCGGCCCGGGCGCGGGCGCATGACGGCGATGCGGTCGGCGAGCACCACGGCCTCGTCCACATCGTGGGTCACCACCACCAGGGTCGGCTTGGCGTCGGCCCACAGGTCGAGCAGATGGTCCTGCAGATCGGTGCGCGTGAAGGCGTCGAGCGCCGAGAACGGCTCGTCGAGCAGCAGCACTTCCGGCCGCGTCACCAGGGCGCGTGCCAGCGCAGTGCGCTGCGCCTGGCCGCCCGACAATTCGCGCGGCCACACGGCCGCCTTGTCGTGCAGCGCGACGCGCTCAAGCTGCAGGGCGACACGCGCTTGGCGCTCCTCGCGCGGGCGGTCGGTGAGGCCGAAGCCGACATTGTCGGCGACGCTGAGCCACGGGAGCAGGCGCGGCTCCTGGAACACCATGCCGATTTTCTCGTGCGGCGCCGTGATGGGCGTGCCGTCGAGCGTGATGCTGCCGTGGGTCGGCCGGTCGAGACCGCACACCAGCCGCAGCAAGGTCGACTTGCCGCAGCCCGAGCCGCCGACCACGACGACGATCTCGCCAGGTCCGACCTCCAGCGTGGCGCCTTCGAGCGCGCGCACGCCGTTCGGGTAGGTCTTGCCGACGTTGTTGAGGGTCAGCATCGGGGACTCACTGCCGCGTCACCACGTCTTCCCAGCGCAGGAACGGCGCTGCCACACCGGCCAGAATCGCATCGGTGATTTTGCCGAGCACTGCGAACGCCAGGATGGCGGCGACGATCTCGGCCGGCTTGCCGAGCTGCTGGCCGTCGATCAGCAGATAGCCGAGGCCCTCCGAGGCGCCCATGAATTCCGCCGCGATGACGAACATCCAGCCGAGGCCGAGCCCGGAACGCAGCGACACCACGTAGGCGGGCAGCACCGCGGGCAGCAGGATGCGCCGGATCATGGCCGGCGGAGACAGGCGAAACACCTGCCCGACTTCGACGATTTTTCGGTCGACCGACAGGATGGCGGCCATGACGCCGAGATAGACCGGAAAGAACACGCCGACCGCGATCAGCGCCACCTTCGAGGTCTCGAAGATCCCGAGCCAGAGAATGAACAATGGGATCCAGGCGATTGATGGCACCGCGCGCAGGCCCTGCAGCGTCGGGTCGATCAGGCGCCGCATCAGTCCCGAGTAGCCAGAGATGGCGCCGAGCAGCGTCCCGGCGACCGTCCCCAGCCCAAAGCCGAACGCCATGCGCAGCAGGGTTGCGACGACGTGGCGTTGCAGCTCGCCAGTGCGGTAGAGGTCGGCGAATTCCTGGAAGATGCGCGAGGGCGGCGGCAGCAGGCGTCCGTCGGACAGTCCGGCGCGCACCGCGATCTCCCACAAGAGCGCTGCGCCGACCGGCAGCAGCAAGCCGAGCGCCGGCCGCGCCAGCCGGGCCAGGCGCGCGGACCGGTCTGCTTCCCTGGTGGCAACGGGGCGTTCGGCCGTGACAGTCACGTGCACAACAGACATGGCGCGGCCGTCAAATGCAATGATGCCTAAGAGGGCCAGGCGCGGGCGGGGACCCGCGCCTGCGTGGTCAGTTCCCGGCCGGCAGCGGCACGCGGTCGTCGATCAGCGCGTCGACCGTGGCCTTGACGTCGACATTCGCCGGAATGACGCCGGCCTGCTGCAGCGCCACCCCGGCGGCGAGGATCGACTCCCGCTGCGGCGCGCCGATGCGGCTGTGGGTGAGCTCGGTGCGCTCCTTGAGCTGCTTGTCCACCACAGCGTCGGGCAGCTTTGTCGCGGCGATGAACACCCGCTTCACCTCGTCGTAGTTGGCGAGCGAGAGCTTGCGTGCCTCCTCGTAGACGGCGAGCACGCGCCGCACCAGTTCCGGATGGTCGCGCAAAAACTCCTCGCGCACGTTGAGGATGCCCCAAGTGTTGGCCTCGGGCTTGCGGTAGAACAGCTTTGCGCCATCCTCGATCTCGGCTTGCGCCATCATCGGATCAAGACCGGCCCAGGCCTGCACGTCGCCGCGAATCAGCGCGGTCTTGCCGTCGGGATGCTGCAGCAGCACCGGCGTGATGTCGCGCTCGGTCAATCCCACGCTCTGCAAGGCCCGCACCAGGAAGATGTGCGGATCGGTGCCGCGCGTCACCGCCACGCGCTTGCCCTTGAGGTCTTCGATCTTGTTGATGCCCGTGTCCTTGCGCGTAACCAGCGCGGTCCATTCCGGACGCGAATAGACGTAGATCGACTTGATCGGGTTGCCGTTGATCTTCGCCACCAGGGCGGCCGCGCCCGCGCTGGAGCCGAAGTCGATCGAACTGGCGTTGAGGAACTCGAGCGCCTTGTTGGAGCCGAGCGTCTGCACCCAGCGGATCGAAATGTTGTCGCGGGCGAATTCCTTCTCCAGCAGCCCCTTCTCCTTCAGCACCATGGAGACCGGGTTGTAGGTTGCCCAGTCGATGCGGATTTCCTTGGGATTGTCGGCGGCGAACAGCGCCGTCGAGGGCGAAAGCCCGACCAGTACGGCCGATGCGAGGAGCATGCGCCGAGAAAACGGGATCATCACGAACCTCCATTACGACACCACCTCGCCTCCGGCACAGAGTCGGCGGGTGTTTTGAGAGGCGGGAGGTTTTTTTGGCCCGCCGTCAGCCTGGCGAGGGGACGGGGCCCCGCGCTTTAGCTGCATTTGTTGAGCGCCCGCAAGCTGCCTGCTCAAATCGGCGCTAGTTTTATCCTATAGGAACCCGGCCATTCCGGGTCAATTAGAATGAAATATCTATTTTATCCGGCACAGAGCAATATCATTCCTTATTGGTCTTCGGACCCGGCGTGGCCGGTTCCCACAGGAAGCAGTCATCGAGCGCGCAGCGCAGCCGTGACAGCAACCACGCGCTCGGATATCTCCCGTCACATGCTCGAAACCGCCCGCGCTCCGCAACCGGCTCGCGACCTTCTCGACGGCGCAGCGCTCGCCGGCGATCTCGCCAAGCTCGCCGACACGCATGCCGGGCGTGAGGCGGAGCTGCGCTCGGCGGTGGCACAGCGGCTCAAGGCGGCGCTGGCGGACGGGCGCGCCGAGGCCGAGCGTCAGCTGCTCGAAGACCGGCGCGGGCGGCTGTGCGCCGAGCGGCTGTGCCTGATGCAGGACGAAATCATCCGCGTGCTCTACGAGTTCGCTGCCAAGCACCTCTATCCGTCGCAAAATCCGTCCGAGGCCGAGCACATGGCGGTGGTAGCGACCGGCGGCTACGGCCGCGGCCTGCTGGCGCCCGGCTCCGACATCGATCTCTTGTTCCTGCTGCCCTACAAGCAGACCGCATGGGGCGAGCAGATCGCCGAAACGATCCTCTATTGCCTGTGGGACATGGGGCTCAAGGTCGGGCACGCCACCCGCTCGCTGTCCGAGTGCATCCGCCAGGCCAAGGCCGACATGACCATCCGCACCTCGGTGCTCGAGGCGCGTTACCTGTTCGGCGAAAGAAAACTGTTCGACGAGCTCGTCACCCGCTTCAACAAGGAGGTGGCGCAGGGCACGGCTGCGCAATTCGTCGCCGCCAAGCTGGCGGAGCGCGAGGAGCGCCACCGCCGCGTCGGCCAGTCGCGCTACCTGGTGGAGCCGAACGTCAAGGACGGCAAAGGCGGCCTGCGCGATCTCCACACCCTGTTCTGGATCGCCCGCTACGTCTATCGCGTGCACGAGCCGGCGCAGCTCATCGAGCGCGGCGTGTTCGACCAGCGCGAGTACGAGCTGTTCCGGCGCTGCGAGGATTTTTTGTGGTCGGTCCGGTGCAACATGCATTTCCTCACCGGCCGCGCCGAGGAGCGGCTGGCCTTCGATATCCAGCGCGAGATCGCAGTGCGGCTGGGTTACACTGAGCACCCGGGCCAGCAGGACGTCGAGCGCTTCATGAAGCACTATTTTCTGGTCGCCAAGGATGTCGGCGATCTCACCGCGATCCTGTGCTCCGCGCTCGAGGATCGCGAGGCCAAGCCGGTGCCGATGCTCAACCGGGTGATCGCCAAGCTTCGCCCCCGCGGGCGCCGCGCCCTGCGCGAGACCGCGGATTTCTTCGTCGACAACAACCGCATCAATGTCGCCGATGCGGAGGTGTTCCGTCGCGATCCCGTGAACCTGATCCGCCTGTTCCACCTGGCGCAGCGTCACGGCCTCATTTTGCACCCCGACGCTATGCGCGCCGCTACCCGCTCGCTCAAGCTGATCGACCGCGAGCTGCGGGAGAATCCGGAAGCCAACCGGCTGTTCCTCGATCTGCTCACCGCCAAGGACGACGCCGAGATCGTGCTTCGCCGCATGAACGAGACCGGCGTGCTCGGCCGTTTCGTTCCCGACTTCGGCCGCGTCGTCGCGATGATGCAGTTCAACATGTATCATCACTACACGGTGGACGAGCACCTGCTGCGCTGCATCGGCGTGCTGGCCGAGATCGAGCGCGGGGACAATCCCGAATACGGGCTCGCCAACGACCTCATGCGCACCATCCAGCCGGAGCACCGCGACGTGCTCTACGTGGCGATGTTCCTGCACGACATCGCCAAGGGGCGGGTGGAGGATCATTCCATCGCCGGGGCGCGCATTGCTCGCCGCTTCTGTCCCCGGCTCGGCTTCTCGGCGGCCGACACCGAGATGGTCGCCTGGCTGGTCGAGCATCACCTGCTGATGTCGACCATCGCGCAGTCGCGTGATCTCTCCGACCGCAAGACGATCGAGAATTTTGCCGCCGTGATGCAGTCGCTGGAGCGCATGAAGCTGCTTGCCATCCTGACCACAGCCGACATTCGTGCCGTCGGCCCCGGCGTGTGGAACGGCTGGAAGGCGCAGCTCCTGCGCACGCTCTACTACGAGACCGAGCCGGTGCTCACTGGCGGCTTCTCCGAGGTCAACCGGGCGCAGCGCGTGGCGCTGGCGCAGGCCGAATTCAGGGCCGAGCTCACCGACTGGAGCGAGGCCGAGCTCGACGCCTACGTGGCGCGCCACTATCCGCCCTACTGGCTCAAGGTCGATCTGCCGCACAAGCTCACCCACGCGCGCTTCGTGCGCTCGGCCGAGGAGGCGCGGCGCTCGGTGGCGACGGGCGTCGGGTTCGATGCGGCGCGCGGCGTGACCGAGCTCACCGTGCTGGCGCCCGACCACCCGCGGCTCCTGTCGGTGATCGCCGGCGCCTGCGCGGTTGCCGGTGCCAACATCGTCGACGCGCAGATCTTCACCACCACCGACGGCATGGCGCTCGACACCATTTCGGTGTCGCGCGAGTTCGATCGCGACGAGGACGAGGCGCGGCGCGCCGTGCGCATCGCCGACGCCATCGAGAAGGCGTTGCGCGGCGACCTGCGGCTGCCCGAGGTGGTGGCCAAGCGGGCGGTGCCGAAGGGTCGCATCAGGGCGTTCGCGGTCGAGCCGGAGGTGATGATCAACAACCAGTGGTCCAACCGCTACACGGTGGTGGAGGTCAACGGGCTGGACCGGCCCGGACTGCTCTACGAGCTCACCGCTACTTTGTCGAAGCTCAACCTCAATATCGCCTCGGCCCACGTGGCGACGTTCGGCGAGCGGGTGGTTGACGTGTTCTATGTCACGGATCTGCTGGGCGCGAAGATCGAGTCGGCGCCGCGCCAGGCGGCGATCAAGCGCGCGCTTATCCAGCTGTTCGCGCTGCCGGCAGACGCGCCGCCGCGCTCCCCCAAGGCGGCGGTGGTGTGACGTAAGCGAGTTCCGCGTTTAGGGGTGCGGCCGGGAGCCAAAAGAACAACCGGCCGGCGAGACGCCGGCCGATTTCACGAACGTCGCCAGGTGAATTACTTCTTCTTGCCGGCTTTCTTGGCCGGGGCGGCCGGCGCCGGCGGCTGGCCGATCTTGCCGACTTCGCGGAAGTAACCGGCGATGACACGGGCCCCGGGCGCTCCCGGCGGTTCCTGTGCGGCGGCAGGCGGCGGTGCCGCGGCCGCTTGCTTCGCCTTCTTCTTGGCGGCGTCAGCCACCGATGAGGTCGCTGCAAGCGCAAGGATAGCAAGCAGAAGGGTCAGTTTACGCATCGTGGGTCCTCCCCGTAGGTCGTCGCATGAACATTAGCGGTACCATTATGCTCAAGCGATCAGGCTTGAAAATACCCCGGCGGCCGCTCTTAGACGCGATCAGGAGCGGTGTGTCGCTCGCGCCACGGGCCGGGATCCGTGCGCTTCGGTGGTATTTTCCGCCCGGCCGCGCCGAACCGGGCGACGGCGGCCGCGCCGGGGCGGGGGGGCCCGTAAATGGCAGGGCCGGCCGCGCGCCTGCCGGCTTAACCGCCCCTTAAACGGCTGCATTTACCTTGCGGTAACGGAACGGCGCGGGCGCGCCCGCGCATCAACGGGACCTGGGGAATGGGGAGTCGACGAAAGGCGAAAGCGCGCCGCGAGCCCCGCTTCGACGCATTTCCGATTCCCGCCTTCAATCTGCGCCTGTCGCCGCGCGACCGCCCGGCTGGCGCCGGCGACGACAAGCCGTCGCGGACGTCGGCGCGCCAGCCGCGCCGCGAACCTGAGGAGGAAGAGGAGGAGGAAAGGCCGGCCCGACGCGACAAGGCCGAGGCCAAGCCGGCAAGCAGCGGCAGGCTGCGCCTGCGGCTCGGCCGTGTGGTCTATTGGGGATGCGTGCTCGGCCTGTGGGGCGCGATCGGTGCAGTCGGCGCCGTCGTGTGGTTTGCCGCGCACCTGCCGCCGATCCAGTCGCTGGAAGTGCCGAAGCGCCCGCCGGCGATCCAGATCCTCGGACTCAACGGGCGCACGCTGGCGACGCGCGGCGAGATGGGCGGCGCCGCGCTGGCGCTCAAGGAGCTTCCCGCCTACCTGCCGCGCGCGTTCATCGCCATCGAGGATCGCCGCTTCTATCAGCATCGCGGAGTCGACCCGGTCGGCATCGGGCGTGCGGTGGTCGCCAACCTCCTTCGTCGCAACGTGTCGCAGGGCGGCTCGACTCTCACCCAGCAGCTGGCGAAGAATCTGTTCCTGACCCAGGCGCGCACGCTCGACCGCAAGATTCAGGAACTCGTGCTGGCGCTGTGGCTCGAGCACAAGTTCACCAAGGCGGAGATTCTCGAGCTCTATCTCAACCGCGTCTATTTCGGCGCCGGTGCCTACGGGGTCGAGGCAGCAGCGCAGCGCTATTTCGGCAAATCGGCGCGCCAGGTGACGCTGGCCGAGGCCGCCATGCTGGCCGGCCTCGTCAAGTCGCCCTCGCGCCTGTCGCCGTCGCGCAATCCGGGCGGCGCCGAGCGCCGCGCTCACGTCGTGCTCACGGCCATGGTGGAGGCCGGCTTCCTCACCGACAATCAGGCGAAGACGGCGATCGCGCAGGAACCGCGCATCATCAAGCCGCCCGCCGCCGCCGCGGCCAACTACATCGCCGATTGGGTCATGGACGTGCTCAACGACCTCATCGGCAATGTCGAGCAGGACATCGTGGTGGAGACAACGATCGAGCCGACGCTGCAGGCGGCGGCCGAAAAGGCGCTGGTCGACGAACTGGCGCAGCGCGGCGACAAGTACAGTGTCGGGCAGGGCGCCCTCATCTCCATGTCGCCGGACGGCGCCGTGCGCGCGCTGGTCGGCGGGCGCAGCTACAGCGACAGCCAGTTCAATCGCGCCATTGCGGCCAAGCGCCAGCCGGGCTCGGCGTTCAAGCCGTTCGTCTATCTCACGGCGCTCGAGCGCGGCTTTACCCCCGACACCGTGCGCGAGGACCGGCCGATCGAAATCAAGGGTTGGCGGCCGGAGAACTATACGCGCCAGTATTTCGGCCCAGTGACGCTGACCCAGGCGCTCGCCCATTCGCTCAACACCGTAGCGGTGCGGCTCGCGCTCGAAGTCGGGCCGAAGGCGATCGTGCGCACGGCGCATCGCCTGGGGATCGCCTCACCGCTCAATGCCAACGCCTCGTTGGCGCTCGGCACCTCGGAAGTCTCGATGATCGAACTGGTATCGGCCTTCGCGCCGTTCGCCAACGGCGGCACCGGCGTCGTGCCCTACGTGGTGGAGCGCGTGCGCACCGCCGGCGGCAAGCAACTTTACGCCTACGAGCCGCAGAGCCTCGGACGCATCGTCGACGAGCGCCACGTCGGGATGATGAACGCCATGATGCGGGAGACGCTGGTCAGCGGCACCGCCCACAAGGCCGACGTCGCCGGCTGGCCGGCTGCCGGCAAGACCGGCACCTCGCAGGATTTCCGCGACGCCTGGTTCATCGGCTATACGGCCCATCTGGTGACCGGTGTCTGGCTCGGCAACGACGACAATTCGCCGATGAAGCGGACCACCGGCGGCGGCCTGCCGGTCGACATCTGGAGCCGCTTCATGAAGACGGCGCATCTGGGTATCGCGGTGGCGGATCTGCCCGGCCTGCGCGGCAGCGTGGCGTCGGTTCCGGCGCTGTTCCCCGGCGCCTCGCCGGTGGCGGCGCGCCCGCCGGCAACCGTCCAGGAGCCCGGCCGGCCGCGGCCACCGGAGGGCGGCGGCCTCGACAACTGGTTCATCGATCGGCTGTTCGGGCGGCACTGATTCTTTGGCGAATGAGAGCAGCGAATAGGGGAAGGCTGGCCCCTTGCTCGCTCTATTCGCTATCCGCTATTCGCCATTCGCCGGCACGTGCCTTGCGCGACGCCGTCCACACGAGCAGCGCCGCGAGGCCCATCGCGGCCAGCGGCCAGGCGATCGGCCAGGCGCTGTCGCCCAGCATGTGACCGACCACGGCGCCGAGGATCGCGGCCGAACTCTGCATCACGAAGCCGGCGAGCGACGAGGCGGCGCCGGCGCGATGGGGAAACGGCGTGAGCGCGCCGGCCATGGCCTGCGGCATCGCCAGGCCCAGCCCGAACAGGTAGAGCGTGGTTGGCAGCACGATCGCCACCACCGAGGTCGCGCCGAGCGCGAGCGCGGCGCACATCGATATGCCTCCGGCCGCCAGTGCGCAGGAGCCCAGGCCAATCGTCGGCCCGAGGCCGAGCCGTTCGACAATGGCGCTCGCCGCAAACGTTCCGGCCAGAAAGCCCACGCTGCAGATCGCGAACACGATGCTGTAGCCGAAGGCGGAGAGGCCGTAGAGATCCTGCAGCACGAAGGGGGAGCCCGAGATCCAGGCGAACAGGCCGGCAAAGCTCGCCGCGAGGATTCCGAGATGGGCCACGAAAGCACCGTTGGCGAGCAGGCCCGCATATGCGCGCGCGATGGCGCGGAACGACATCGGCTCGGCTGCGCGCCTGGCCAGGGTCTCGGGCAGAGCGCGCCACACCGTGACGGCGGCGATGAGCCCGACCAGGAGGGCGACGATGAAGTTCGCGCGCCAGCCGAACGCCGTCTGCAGCACGCCGCCGATCAGCGGCGCCGCGATGGGTGCCACCGCCATGATCGATCCCATCAGCGACAGCTCGCGTCCGGCGCGGGCGCCGGAGTACAGGTCGCGTACGATGGCGCGCGCCACCACGATCGCGCCCGATCCGCCCAGCGCCTGCAGGGCGCGCGCCGCGATCAGCACTTCGATGCTCGGGGCGGCGGCGCAGATCAGGTTGGCGCCACAGAACAGCGCGAGCGCCATGAGCAGCACCGGCTTGCGGCCATAGCGGTCGGAGAACGGTCCATAGACGATCTGGCCGCCGGCAAATCCGACCAGGTAGGCGGAGAGTGTCAGCTGCACCTCGGCCGCGCTTGCCGCCAGCAGGCGGCCGATGTCCGGCAGCGACGGCAGGTACATGTCCGTCGACACCGGCCCGAGCGCCGTGATGAGGGCGAGCAGCGCCGTCAGCGCGAAAGTGTCGGGGCGCAGCATGGGTGGGTCGGCGCCCTGTACCGGCTCCGCCGGCGCGTGTCGAGATTTTCGCCTCCAGCGGCGGCGCAGGCCGTTGCACCCGGCAATGGTCAGAGGTCGGCCGTGTCGGAGAGGCGGCCGTTGTGGCCACGCCGCGCCTCCGGTGCGCCATAGCGGTGCAGGTCGGGCCCGTGCACGTCGAGCCAGACCTTGGCGCGCGCCATGTTCGGGCATAGGCGCTCGAGCAGACGCCAGAACCGCGGCGAGTGATTCATTTCAACGAGATGCGCCACTTCGTGAGCCGCGAGGTAGTCGAGCACGAAGGGTGGCGCCAGGATCAGCCGCCACGAGAACGACAGCACGCCAGTGGTGGAGCACGAGCCCCAGCGGCTCGACTGATCGCGCACCGCGATCCGCCTGAACTTCACGCCGAGATCCTCGGCATAGCGGCTGGCGGCTGCGTCGAGGTCGCGCTTGGCTTCGCGCTTGAGGAAGTCGCTGATGCGGCGCGCGATGTGCGGCGCCTCGCCGGCGACGCAGATCAGCCGGTTGCCGCGATTGTCGGTCTCCCGCCACACGGTGCCGCGCATGCTGCGGCGATGCACGATGCGGTGCGCCATGTTGCGCAGCGGCACGACCGTGCCGTGCGCGAACGGCACGGCCTTCGGCAGGCGACCGAGGCGCGCCGCGATCCATCCGCCATGCCGCTCGGCGAAGGCTTTCGCCTCCTTGAGATTGCCGCGCGGCGGAATGGTGAGCACGACTTCGCGCGTGGCCGCGTGGATGCGCAACGTATAGCGGCGCGCGCGGCGGTGACGGCTGAGCCGCACCAGATACATCATGCTGTCGAACACGAGCGTGATGGTTTTTGGTTCGGTAGGGCGACGGTAGAGGAGGGCACGCAGCGGCATGGCGGGGGAATCCGAAGCGGGGGCTGGGGCCGATTCTGCCGACATCCGCAAGGGCTTGCAGCCACTTTGAATGAGCCCCCAAATGTAGATTTTCCGAACCCGATCACCCTACATGTCGTGGCTAAATTGCCGAATTACAGTTCATTTTTTAGCGCAAAATGGAACCCGGCGGTGCATGGGAACAGAGTCATTGCCACGGCCGGCATGTGACCGCGGGATGACGGCCGGTCGGGCGGAAAAAGCGCGGCCCGAGGCGATTCACACCTTGGCGATGGCGCGCCGCCAGCCGGACTTCACGCGCTTCTGGTTCGACAGGATGAAGTCGGCGATGCGCGGTGCAATCTCGCTGCGGAAGCGCGAGCCATTGAACACGCCGTAGTGGCCGACGCCGAGCTGCAGGTGGTGCGCCTTGCGTTCTGCCGGGATGCCGGTGCACAGGCGATGCGCCGCTTCGGTCTGGCCGACGCCGGAAATGTCGTCCTTCTCGCCTTCCACCGTGAGCAGGGAGGCGTTGCGGATGCGCGACGGATCCACAGGCGTCCGGCGGTGCATCATCTCGCCTTTCGGCAGCGCGTGCCTGAGGAACACGGTTTCGACGGTCTGCAGGTAGAACTCGGCGGCGAGATCCATCACCGCCAGGTATTCGTCATAGAATTCGCGGTGTTTCTGGGCGGAATCGCCGTCGCCGCGCACGAGATGCATGAACATCTCACGGTGCGCGCCGAGATGGCGGTCGAGATTCATGCTCATGAACCCGCTGAGCTGCAGGAAGCCCGGATAGACCTCGCGCATCATGCCGGGATTGGGGAACGGCACCTGGGCGATCACGTTGCGGCGGAACCACTCGATGCCTCGCTGCTCGGCGAGCGTGTTGACGGCGGTGGGATTGACGCGGGTGTCGATCGGGCCGCCCATCAGCACCATGGTGGTGGGGGAGTAGGGATCGTTGCGCGCCTCCATCAACGACACGGCGGCGAGCACGGGCACCGACGGCTGGCACACCGCCACGATATGGGTGTCGCCGCCCAGGTAGTGCAGGATCGAGATGAGGTAGTCGATATAGTCGTCGAGATCGAAGGCGCCCAGCGCCAGCGGCACCATCCGGGCGTCGACCCAGTCCGTGATGTAGACGTCGTGGTTCGGCAGGAAGGCCTCGACCGTGCCGCGCAGCAGCGTGGCATAGTGGCCGGACATCGGCGCCACGATCAGCAGCTTCGGGTGCCGGCGATAGTTGTCCGGCAACGCGCGCTCGAAGTGGACCAGGTTGCAGAACGGGCGCTGCCACACGATCTCGGGATGCACCGCGACGCGCTCGCCGTTGATCTTGAGCGGTTCGAGATTCCATTCGGGCTTGCCGTAGCGCCGCGTCGCCCGCTCGAACATCTCGCAGCCGGCTGCAATCGACTTGCCGAGCGTCGTATGGGCCAGCGGGTTGATCGGATTCTGGTAGAACAGGCGGGTCGCATCTGCCGCCGCGCGGAACGGGCCGAGAGCCGCATGCTGCATCTCGTACCAGTAATAGAAGGGCAGGCCCTCCATTCCGAATTGTTCGAACGCCATCGCAAGGCCTTTCGCCGTCGCGGGCGCAACGCAGTTGCGTCGTTTTCGTGGAGATCAAGCAGCCGCTTGCCGCGTCCTGCGGCGCCACGCTCAGTGCTTCATCCCCAGCCCGTGATGCACCGCACAAAGTAATAAGTGCGGCAGCCGCCAATTCAAGTCTAATTTCGCTTAACGGGGCGTAAACCTCAGCTTTATTCGCCTAGGCTACAACCGCAATTCACCTAGGCTACAACCGCAACGCGCCACGTTTGTTCCGTCTCCCCTGCCGCGATGCGGCAGCGACCCGGCCTGCATTGGACGATTCCAGCCGCAAAAGGTTCATTCGCCGGACTGGAGCAGCGCTCCCTGATCGCGCGCGCTGTCGACCAGCTTGAGGTAGGCGGCGACCGCCGCCGCCATGTACACGAGGTTGAGCACGAAGGCCTGCCACATGAGGTCGCCGCGGAAGACGTGGTCGATGAGCAGCGCCCGCATGCCCTCGAACACGTAGGTCGGCGGCAGCGCCCAGGCCGCGTATTGCAGGAAGGCGGGCAGCACGGCGACCGGGTAGTAGACGCAGGCCAGCGGCAGGAACAGGAACATGATGCTCCAGGCAAAGGTCTCGGCGCCGAGCCCGTTGCGCAGCACCAGGCCGGACACGAAGATACCCACCGCCCAGCTGGTCAAGATCAGGTTGGCGAAGAACAAAGCCAGCGCCAGCCCGAGGCTGTAGAGATTGAATCCGAAGAAGGCGATCGCCAGCAGGGTCACCGGCACCAGACCGATGGCCAGCCGCACGATGCTCATGATCATCAGGGCGGTGATGAACTCGGTCGGGCGCAGCGGGCTCATCATCAGGTTGGCGAGGTTGCGCGCGTACATCTCCTCGAGGAACGACACCGCGAACCCGATCTGGCCACGGAACAGAATGTCCCACAACAGCACCGCGCCAATGAAAATGCCGCTGGCGCGGGCGAAGAAGCTGGCGTTTTCCCCGATATAGAGCTGCAGGAAACCCCACGTCAGCATCTGCACGGTCGGCCAGTAGATCAGGTCGATGAGCCGCACCCACGAGGACCGCAGGAGGTACCAATAGCGCAGCACCATGGCGGCGACGCGGCGCGGCGAATAGGCGACCGACTGCGCCGTGCTCATTGCGCCGCCTGGCGGGCTTCGCCGCGGCCGCGGGCGACGTCAAGGAACACCTCCTCCAGGGTGCGGCGGCCATAGCGCGCGAGCAGGTGCTGCGGCGTGTCGTCGTCCTCGATCCGGCCCTTCTTCATGATGATGACGCGCTCGCACAGCCGTTCGACCTCGCTCATGTTGTGCGAGGCGAGCAGCACGGTGGCGCCGCGCTCGGCGCGGTAGCGTTCGAGCCGGCCGCGCACCCAGTCAGCCGTGTCGGGGTCAAGCGAGGCCGTCGGCTCGTCCAGCAACAGCACATCGGGCTGGTTGATCAGCGACTTGGCGAGCGACACCCGGGTCTTCTGGCCGGCCGAGAGCTTTCCGGTCGGCCGGTCGAGGAGGTCGGTGAGCTCCAGCTCGGCGGCGAGGGCAGCGATCCGTGTCGCGATGTCGTCGACGCCATACAGCATGCCGAATACCGTGAGGTTCTGCCTGATGGTGAGCCGCATCGGCATTTCCACGTAGGGGCTCTCGAAATTCATCCGGTGCAGCACCCGGTGGCGGTTGTGCGTCATGTCGACGCCGAGCACGCTGACCCGTCCGGACGTGGGAATCACCAAGCCCATGATGGTCGCGATGGTGGTGGTCTTGCCGGCGCCGTTGCCGCCCAGCAGCCCGGTGATCGAGCCGGCTTCCAGCGCGAACGAGATGCCGTCGACCGCGGTCGCCGTCTTGTAGATCTTGACGAGCTGGTCGACCGTGATGGCGGGGTTGCGGGTCATGAAGGCCTTGGCTCGGGCAAATCCTGCACAATCGCCGACAATTGGCGTCGGCGCACGCGGGCCGCAAGGCCCGATACATCCGGCGCCGGCGGCGCGCCCCTGGCGCGCTGCTGCATCCGCCGGACCGGTGCATTACATTAATCGCCATGCCGGTCCAGGACCTTCACCAGCTTCGCCATACGCAAGGCTACGTGCGCCTCGCCACCCTGACGCGCCTGCGCTGGCTCGCGGTGATCGGACAGACGGCCGCCGTGCTGCTGGTGAATTTCGGGCTCGATTTCGATCTGCCACTGACCGCCTGTGCCGCCGTGATCGCCGTCTCGGTCTGGCTCAACGTGGCGCTGCGCCTGCGCTTTCGCGTGACACAGCGGCTCGAACCGGATCGCGCCGCGTGGCTGCTCGCCTTCGACACCGCCCAGCTCACGGTGCTGCTGTTTCTCACCGGCGGAATGCAGAATCCGTTTGCCTTCATGCTGCTCGCGCCGGTGCTGATCTCGGCCACGGCGCTGCCGCCGCGCATGACGCTCCTGCTCGGTGTGTTCGCATCGGTGTGTGCCACCGCGCTGGTGTTCATCCACTACCCGCTGCCGTGGACGAGCGACGAGCCGTTGCTGCTGCCGCCGCTCTACATCTTGGGCATCTGGTTCTCGATCCTGCTGGCCATCGCGTTCATCGGCGTCTACGCTTGGCTCGTCGCCGAGGAGGGGCGCCGGCTGGCCGACGCGCTCACCGCCACCGAGCTGGTCCTGGCGCGCGAGCAGCATCTCTCGCAGCTCGATGGGCTCGCGGCGGCCGCCGCGCACGAGCTGGCAACGCCGCTCTCCACCATCGCGGTGGTCGCAAAGGAGCTCGAGCGCGCGCTGGGGCCCGATTCGCCGCATGCCGAGGACGTGCGGCTGCTGCGCGAGCAGACGCAGCGGTGCCGCGAGATCCTGGCCAAGCTGGCCGAGCTCTCGGCCGATACCGGGCAGCCGTTCGACCGCATGAAGATCTCGACCCTGATCGAGGAGGTGATCGCGCCGCACCGCAATTTCGGCGTGGAGATCGAGGTGGTCCTGCCCCCTGACCGCGCCGCTGAGCCGGTCGGGGCGCGCAATCCGGCCCTCCTCTATGGCCTCGGGAACCTGGTCGAGAACGCGGTCGACTTTGCCAAGAGCCGGGTGGAGGTGGCGGTGCGCTGGAGCGCCAAGCAGGTCGCGATCACGATCGCGGACGACGGGCCTGGGTTCTCCACCGAGATCATGGACCGGATCGGCGAGCCCTATGTGACGACGCGCGGCGTGCAATCGACCTCGACCGATACCGACCCAATCGGCCTGGGCCTGGGCTTTTTCATCGCCAAGACGTTGCTGGAACGTTCCGGCGCCACGCTGGCGCTGGCCAACCGCGCCCGGCCGGAAACCGGGGCCGTGGTTCGGGTGCGCTGGGACCGGCCCGATTTCGAGCGGCCGGCCGCCCGGCTGGAGGACCTGGCCGCCTCTTGAGACCTGCCCGAAGCATGCCTAGATCCAGGGGTGGGCCCGGGCATTGCCGCCTGGTTCCGGCATCCTGGCTTGCGGGGCGCACGAGGGAGCAGCATCACATGAACGATGTCGTTGCGGGGGGCTCTGGCGACCGCTCGCTGTTGATCGTCGAAGACGACAAACTTTTTCTCGCCCGGCTGGCGCGGGCCATGGAGTCGCGCGGCTTCAAGGTGACGGTGGCCGAATCGGTCGCCGACGGGCTCTTGCAGGTCGAGCAGAACCCGCCGGCCTTCGCGGTCGTGGACATGCGGCTCGGCGACGGCAACGGGCTCGACGTAATCTCGGCGCTCAAGCGGCGGCGAGCCGATGCGCGCGGTATCGTGCTCACCGGCTACGGCAATATCGCCACCGCGGTCAACGCCGTAAAGCTCGGCGCCGTCGACTATCTGGCCAAGCCGGCGGATGCCGACGACGTCGTCAATGCGTTGCTCGCCGTCGACGGCAGGAAAGCCGACCCGCCCGAGCACCCGATGTCGGCTGATCGCGTGCGCTGGGAGCACATCCAGCGCATCTACGAACTGTGCGGGCGCAACGTGTCCGAGACGGCCCGCCGTCTCAACATGCATCGCCGCACGCTCCAGCGCATCCTGGCCAAGCGCGCGCCGAAGTAACGCTGAGCTCGCAGTAGGGTGGGCTGAGGCGCCTGCTCTTTCGCCGGATCCTTGCTCGGCGCAGCGCGCCGAAGCCCACGCGATCCTTTACGTCGACGCACAAAACCGCGTGGGCTTCGCGCGCCAAGCCCTACAACAAATCGATCGGACGGAGCGCGCTCAGCCCACCCTACGGGGCATCACTTCGGTGCCTCCGCTCGCTGCTGCGGGTCGGGCTTGAGCAGCAGCTTCTGGACCCGCCAATTGAGGATTTCGGCGACGTAGAGCTCGTTCTCGGACGGGCAGGCGATCTCGTGGATCCAGCCGAACTGCTTGAGCTGCTTGCCGGACTTGCCGAGCACGCCGAGCACTTTTCCGTCGAGGCTGAGCTTGTAGATGCGGCCCGGATAGGAGTCCGAGCTGTACAGCACCTGGTTCGGCGGTGGCGTGATGCAGATCGCCCACGGCGCGCCGGGGGCGAAGCTGCCGCCGGTCTGCAGGTAGTTGCTGAGGTCCGGCTTGTTGCCGATGGCCGGCTTGGCATCGGCGTCGAACGGCACGTCGATCTTGATCTCGCGCTTGTAATTGCCATCGCCGTCGAACACCTGGATGCGCCGGTTGTTGCGGTCGCCGGCGTAGATGTTGCCCTGGGTGTCGGCTGCGATCGTGTGCACCAGGTTGAACTCGCCCGGCCCCTTGCCGCGCTGGCCCCATGACTTCACCCAGTCACCGTTGCGGTCGTACTTGGCGATGCGCGAGTTCACATACCCGTCGCTGATATAGATGTTGCCGGCCGGATCCCAGGTGACGTCGGTCGGCTGGCGAAAGCGGCCGTCCACGTGCGGCGGCGGCGGGTTGGCGTTGCGCTCGTGCGGATGCGCCTCGGCGTCCGACGACTCCGACTTGCGGCCGAACACCATCTCGACCCGGCCTTCCGGGTTGAACTTGATGACCATGTCGGAGCCCTTGTCGGTGGCCCATATGTTGTCGTCCTTGTCCACGCGCACCGTGTGCGCGAAGGCCCAGGCATAGAGGTTCTTGCCGATCTCGCGCAGGTAGACGCCGTTGCCGTCGAATTCGAGAATTTGCGAAGCCGTATTGCCGAAGGCCGGGCCCTGGCTCGAGCCGCCGCGCGCGTAGACGAAGATGTGCCCCTTGGAATTGACCGCCACGCCGGCGACCTCGCCGAGATGCATGTCGGGCGGCAGCTTGAGCAGGTTGGGCACCGACTCGTAGGGGATTTCCGCAACGGATTGCGCATATGCGGCCGGGCTGACGAGCACGACCAATCCCACCAGCCACGATTTCATGCGAGCCTCCCTCGGGCGCTGCGACGGTTCTTTTGCGACTCTGCCGCCGGGACGTGAAGTATAGCGGGACGGGCGTTTGCCCGAGTAGGCGCATTTGCGCGGTGCGCCTATGCGCGATCAGAACTCCAGGTCCGGTAGCCCGCATGAGCGTAAGCGACATGCGGGACAAGCCGATCCCGGATTTCGCTTCGCTCATCCGGGCTACGGGCGATCAGAACTCCGGCCCGTACGGGCCGCCCGGATCGGCCAGCGCCTGCAGCCGCAGGGCGGCGGCGTGGGCGAAGCGCAGAATCATGCTGCGGCGCGTGGCGGCCGGCAGCCGATGCTCCGGCGCCTCGCAGACGATCGAAGCGCCGAAGGCGTCGGCCACAATGAGCCCGGTATCCTTGGGAAAGATCTCGCACGGAACCTCGAGTGTGGTGGCAAAGAACAGCCGGTCGCAGTGGAGGCGATAGTCCATCCATTTCTGGTCGGCGCGGAAGTCGGCAACCGAGGATTTGATCTCGACGATCCAGATGTCGCCGTTGTGGCCCAGCGCCACCAGATCGGCGCGCCGGCCGGAGGGCAGCGCCAGTTCGCCCACGCAGGCAAGCCCGAGCGAATGCAGGAGCCGCGCAGTGCCGCGCGCCACCGCCAGCGCGGCGGGTGACTGGCGGCCGTCGAGCCGCGTCGTCGGCGCAGCCTCTGACACCGCGGTGGCCGGCGTCGGCTGATGCATGAACGGAAACTGGGGCGCTCGCTCCATGCTGGCCATCCCGACTATTCCGCCGCCGCTGGCCGCTGGGCGGCCGCTGCGCGCTCCGGAAATGCGTGTTTCAGCGCCGCGCGCGACGCCTCGATCACGCCGCGTTCGGTGATCAGCCCGGTGACGAGCCGTGCCGGCGTCACGTCGAATCCGTAGTTGGCGACCGCGGAGCCGTCCGGCACGATGCGTACCGTCTCGATGCGGCCGTCGGCGGTGCGACCCGTCATGGAGGTAACTTCGTCGGCAGCCCGCTGCTCGATCGGAATGTCGCGGCCGTCGATCACGCCGAAATCGATGGTGGGCGAGGGCAGCGCCACGTAGAACGGCACGCCGTTGTCGGCCGCCGCCAGCGCCTTGAGATAGGTGCCGATCTTGTTGCACACGTCGCCCTGGGCGGTGACGCGGTCGGTGCCGACGATAGCCAGATCCACCCGGCCGTGCTGCATCAGGTGGCCGCCGGTATTGTCCGGAATGACCGTGTGCGCCACGCCGTGGTGGCCGAGCTCCCAGGCGGTGAGCGAGGCGCCCTGATTGCGCGGCCGCGTCTCGTCCACCCAGACGTGGACGGGCACACCCTTGTCGTGCGCCGTGTAGATCGCCGCCGTGGCGGTGCCGACATCCACCGTCGCCAGCCAGCCGGCATTGCAATGGGTGAGCACGTTGACGGGCTCGCCCGGCTGCTTGCCGGCGGCGATGCGCTCGATGAGCGTGAGCCCGTGGCGGCCGATCGCCTGGTTGATCGCCACGTCCTCGTCGCAGATCTCGGCGGCGCGGCGGTAGGCGGCCGCCACGCGCTCGTGGCGCGGACGGTTGCGCACCGCCGCCACCATCTCGTCGAGCGCCCATCTGAGGTTGATGGCGGTCGGCCGCGTGGCGAGAAGCTGACGGTAGGCCCGCTCGAGCGCGTCGTCGGACGCCTCCGCGCGCAGCGCCAGGCACATCCCATAGGCCGCGGTCGCGCCGATCAGCGGAGCCCCCCGCACCTGCATGGTGCTGATCGCCCGCGCCGCATCGTCGACGCCGGCCAGGACCGTGGTCTCATAGCGATGCGGCAAAAGCGTCTGGTCGATGATGCCGACGCTGGCACCGTCCGATTCGACCCAGATGCTGCGGGTGTGTATTCCGTCGACCTTCATGCGCCTCTCCCGGGCCCTGTCATAGCCCGGTTTGCCGGCAAGAACAAAGCAGGACCGGGTGCGCGGTCTCGCCTTGTGCGCCGGCGGCCGATGCTTCAAGTTTGGCGCCTTGGGGGCAGGGCGGTTCATGACGATCGATTACGAAGCCGAGTACAACAACCGCGCCCGCGTTCCCGATCACCCGGAGATTTTCGCCCGGTGGGAGCGTGATGCCGGCGCCTACCGCGCCGAGGCGCAGGAGGCGGGGCGCGCCGAACTGGGCCTCGCCTATGGTCCGACGCCGCGCCAGACCATCGACCTGTTCTGTCCGGCGGACGGCGCCGCCGCGCCTCTGGCGCTGTTCATCCATGGCGGCTATTGGCGCTCGCTGGCGCCGGCCCTGTTCAGCCATGTGGCCAGGGGCCTCAATGAGCGTGGCATGACGGTCGCGGTCGTCGGCTACGATCTCTGTCCGCAGGTGACGATCGAGACCATCATTGGGCAGATGCGGCAGGCCTGCCTCTATCTGTGGCGACGATTCGGGCGAAGAATCTTCGTCTATGGCCACTCGGCCGGCGGCCATCTCGCCGCCTGCCTGGTGGCCACCGATTGGCGTGCCGGCGGCGCCGAGGCGCCGGTCGATCTGGTGCCGGCCGCCTGCGCCATTTCCGGCCTGTTCGACTTGTCGCCGCTCGCCGGCGTGTCGATGAATCAGGACCTGCGCCTGACGCTGGAACAGGCGCGCGAGAGCTCGCCATTGTTCTGGCCGGCGCCGGCCGGGCGCAGCCTCGACGCCTGGTGCGGCGCGCTGGAGAGCAGCGAATTCCGCCGGCAGAACAGAATCATCGTGGAGGCCTGGGGCAAGGCCGGCGTCCACACGGCGGGCCTGGAAATCCCCGACGCCAATCACTTCACCGTGCTCGATCCGCTGAGCGATCCCGCGAGCGAGCTCAACGATCGGCTCGCCGCGCTCGCGGCGCGCGGTTGAGCGCCAATGACTTATCCCCGGCGATATTTGTCTCGTTCAGTGACCGGGGATATAAGCGCGCTGTTTTAAATCAACCGAGGGCGACCATGCAGCCGATGCGCCGTCAGGCGGACGACGATGACCGGCGCGCCGCGTTGTTCGAGCTGATCCGGCAGCGCTCGTTTGGCCGCGGCAGGATCAAGCTGGCGTCCGGGCGCGAGAGCGACTTCTATTTCGATCTGCGGCCGACGACGCTGCATGCCGCCGGGGCCACCTATATCGGCGACATGATCGCAGACGCGCTGGAAGGACTTGCGGTCGACTATGTCGGTGGCCTGGCCATGGGCGCGATACCGATCGCCACGGCGGCGTCCGTTGCAAGCCATCGCCGCGGCCGCGCCATCGGGGCATTCTTCGTACGCAAGAAGGCGAAGGAGCACGGCGAGCGGAAGCTGGTGGAGGGTCTGCCCAAGAGCGAGAGCCTGCGCGGCAGGAACGTCGTCATCGTCGAGGACGTCACCACCACCGGCGGCTCGGCGATCCAGGCCGTCGAGGCCGTCCAACAGGAGGGCGCCAACGTGGTACTGGTGCTCACCATCGTCGACCGGCTGGAAGGGGCCGAGGAGAATTTCGCCGCGCTGCACCTGCCCTTCCGCGCCCTGTTCACGGCCGACGAATTTCTCAGGACATAACCGGAAGGCCTGTTGGTCTCGCGCCGTAGGGTGCGCAAAGGCGCGCGCACGCCGCGCCGTCAACACCTGACGCGCTCCGATCACGCCGTGCCCACGCGTGCGGCGTGACGACGGCACGGCCGCGTGACATCTCCGGGCACACCGCGTGGGCACGGCGCGCATCGCTCGTATCATGCCGCTGGTGCGCCGTGCATTGCGCGCCTTTGCCCACCCTACGGCGCAAGCCAGTAGCACCTAGCGCGCGCTCTCCAGCAGCCCGCATGGAGCGAAGCGCAATGCGGGAACGGCGGCGCAATGTGGCAAGGCCGCTCCCGGATTTCGCTTCGCTCTATCCGGGCTACGGCGCTACGGGGCCGCGGTGTTAGTGGCCAGGCGAATTTGCTCCACCCTACGGCGCGAACCAATACCGCCAGGCAAAAATGGCGGTGAGCAGCGCGCCGACGATGACCACGAGCGCCCGCATGGCTTCGCGCGGCACCACCTGTGCCAGGCGCGCCCCGATGAGGCCGCCCGCCAGCGCCCCCGCCATCATGGTCAGCGTCGCCGGCCACGCCACCTTGCCCTGCGCGACGAACACGCAAGCGGCGACCAGGCTGTTGAGGCTGGTGACCAGATTTTTCGTGACATTAGCGGAGCGGTAGTCGCCGCGCGTGCCGATCGATAGCACGGCCAGCAGCATCACGCCGGCGCCGGCGCCGAAATAGCCGGTATAGACCGAGACCGGCAGCAGCGCCGCGGCGCTGCCGCTCCAGCGGTTCGCCTCGCCGCCCTGCGCGGCAGCGCGCGCGTGGATCCAGTCGCTGATGCGGCGCGCATAGGCGAACAGGATGGTGGCGAAGGCGAGCAGCGCCGGCACGAAGGCGGCGAACAGGGATACGGGCGTCAGCATCAACAGGATCGCGCCGACTGCCGCGCCGAGCAGCGAGGCGGCGAGCAGCCCGGCAAAGGCGCGGTCCAGCGGCGGCAATTGGGTGCGGTCGTACAGCGACGCGAGAAAATTGCCCGGCACCAGCGCGACCAGGTTGGTTGCCGTGGCCACGACCGGATCGAGCCCGGTAGCGATCAGCGCCGGAAACGTGACGATCGCCGCGCCGCCGACCAGCGAAGAGATCGTGCCGCCGACGATTCCGGCGGCCACCAGCATCGCGCCTGCGTGCAGATCCATTGCGGCGGCGGACTAGCGCCTGCCGTATTTCTGCGCCAGCGCGGCGAAGAATCCGTCCCGGTTCAGGCCCTCGAGAAGCTCCGTATCAACGTAGTCGTCCACGTTGCGGCTCACGCCGGCGGGAAACTGCGCGATGATGTTCTCGGCGCCCTTGCGCATCGGCTCGAGATTCTTGGGCGTCTGCTGGCGGAAGTCGTCATAGCTGATGGCGATGATTTTGCGATCGGTGACCTTCGTTTCGTTCGCCAGAACCTCTTCGGCCTGCGCCGGGTCGCCAAGGGCGAGAAAATTGCCCTCGGCGGCGGCCTTGAGAAAGCGCGTCAGCTTTTCGCGATTGGCGTCGAGATAGCTCCGCTTCACCACGAGGCCGCTGAACAGCCACGGAATCTGCTCGGCGACGAGGTCGACCATGACGTTGAGGCCGTGTTCGCGCGCCGTGCTGGCGACCGGCTCGTTGATGGCGGTGGCCTTGATCTCTCCCGCCTGCAGGGCCGCCAGGCGGCGCGAGCCGCCGCCATATTCCTTGAGTGTGACGTCGTCGCGCGTCAATCCCAGCCGCTGCAGCGCCAGCGTGACGGTGGCGTCGCTTTCCGAGCCGAACGAGCTGACGCCGACCACGCCGCCTTTCAGGTCGGCGGCCGTCCTCACGCCCGGGCCCGAGAAGAAGGTGAAACGGATCACGTTGCTCAGCGACGCGATCAGGCGCAGGTCGGCGCCCGCCTGGTTGAGCCGGACCACCGACGAGAGGCCCACATGCATCACGTCGATGCGGCCGGCCTGCAACGCCTCGGCGCCGCGGCTGCCGCCGCTCATGTTGATGATGTCGACCTTCAGTCCGTGCGCCGCATAGAAACCGCCGGCCTCGGCCATCCACAGCGCCAGGACGGTGTTGACTGGCTCGGAGATTCCGACTTTCAGCTCGGTCATGTCGGCGGCGGCCGTCACGGACGGCGGCAGCGACGCAAGAGCCGCCAGCGCAAGCGCTGCTCGCAGGCGCGCGACGCGAAAGCCCATTGTGTCCTCCCCATTGGCCCGCGTGGTGAGTGCACGGGGTGCTCCCGTTGCCGTTGGTCGCCCGGAGCCGTGGCAATCGTTGTCAGAAGAACGCCTGAATCCCGGTCTGGGCGCGCCCGAGAATGAGAGCGTGGATGTCGTGCGTGCCCTCGTAGGTGTTGACCGTCTCCAGGTTGGACAGCACGCGCATGACGTGAAACTCGTCCGAGATGCCGTTGCCGCCGTGCATGTCGCGCGCCATGCGGGCGATCTCCAGCGCCTTGCCGCAGTTGTTACGCTTGAGCAGCGAGATCGCCGGCGGCGCCGCCTTGCCGGCTTCCAGGAGCCGCCCGAGCCGCAGCACCGCGTGCAGCCCCAGCGTGATCTCGGTCTGCATGTCGGCGAGCTTTTTCTGGATGAGCTGGTTGGCTGCGAGCGGCCGGCCGAACTGCTTGCGGTCGAGCACGTACTGGCGCGCGCGATGCCAGCAGAATTCCGCCGCCCCCATGGCGCCCCAGGCAATGCCGTAGCGCGCGCCGTTGAGGCAGCCAAACGGTCCGGCGAGCCCCTTCACGTTGGGCAGCAGGTTGTCTTCCGGCACGACGACGCCGTCGAGCACGATCTCGCCGGTGATGGAGGCGCGCAACGACAGCTTGCCCTCGATCTTCGGCGTAGAGAATCCCTTGCCGCGCTCGACGATGAAGCCGCGGATCTCCCCGTCGAGCTTGGCCCACACGACCGCCACGTCGGCGATGGGCGAATTGGTGATCCACATCTTTGCGCCGGTGAGCGCAAAGCCGCCGGCGACTTTCACAGCCCGCGTCACCATCGAGCCCGGATCGGAGCCGTGGTCGGGCTCGGTGAGGCCGAAGCAGCCGACGATCTCGCCGGTCGCCAGCTTGGGCAGGTATTTGCGCCGCTGCGCCTCCGACCCGTAGGCGTAGATCGGATACATCACCAGCGACGACTGCACCGACATGGCGGAACGGAAGCCGGAATCGACGCGCTCGAGCTCGCGCGTGATGAGGCCGGCGGCGACGTAGCCGAGGCCGGCGCCGCCGTACTCTTCGGGGATCGTCGGCCCGAGCAGGCCGAGCGCCCCCATCTCGCTGATGATGCTGCGGTCGAAGCGCTCCTCGCGGTAGGCCTTGAGAACCTGCGGGAACAGCTTGTCCTGCGCATAGCCGCGCGCGGTGTCGCGCACCATGCGCTCCTCTTCCGTGAGCTCGCCCTCGAAGTCGAGCGGGTCCTCCCAGTTGAAGACCTGCTCCTTGGCAGATGCGGCCGGCTGGCTGGCGATACGTTCGGCGGCGCGCGGCATCGGACGGCTCCCGTGGCTTGCCCTATATGTATAGAGCCTCCGGCCGGACCGGTGAAATAGCCGGATTTTCGATGGCTTCCAGCGGCGGGCCGCCGGCCTGACGCCGTTGCCGCCCCGTGGGCCATCGGCTATCTAGTCGAAAGCACGCGCCCGTAGCTCAGCCGGATAGAGCGTTGCCCTCCGAAGGTGGCTGGAAATCTTCGCGCGTTTGTCGCAGTTCCATTGGAAATTCGTCGTTTACGGTTTCGGCAAGTAAGCGCAAGCTTCGAATCGGCACATCGGAGCCACACAGAGGCTGGGTGCCGACTAGCACGCCATGTGCGGCTTTCTCTCAGGGATTACCCGGAGGAAGACGATGTTGTCATTTGCTCGCCTCTACGTTCTTTTGGTGTTGTGCGCTTTTCCGAGTCTGGCCAAGGCCACGGCAGAGGTGCACCTCGCGGACGATTCGCTGCTCACCGCGAGTTCTCCGCCGCCCGCGCCAACTCGCGTGCCAGTATTGTTTGTGCACGGGCATTCGTTCGACCTCCTCGACATCGGCAACACAACAGACGATCCCCTCAACCCGAACTACAAGAAGAACTGGTGGAATGCGCTCAACAGTTTGCCTTCATTCAAACAGACCATCGATCACACCAACAACAGCGGTCTCAATATCGAGCAATATTACATCCGTTTCGCAGACCAGGCTCGATCCATCACTGAGGACGCCCGCGACATCGAAGATGCTGTCGATCGGATCATTCAGCGTCACAACCCCGGCTTCAACACAGCAGCTCCGACGGCACCGCCACCCGTGCAGGTGATCATCATTGCCTACAGCAAGGGCACCATCAGCGCGCGGCAATATCTTAAGAGTCTGCAGGTCCCGGTGCAGGACCCGGCGCCAGTTTCCGGCCAACCGGCGGCCCCGCTGAAGGCTCCACGTCCCAACTATCGGCCGGTCTCCGACTTCATCGCCATCTCGCCCCCTAATCACGGCATCGCGTTTCCGGGGTCGAGAGATACAACCCAGCTTTCGGTCCAGCAGCTGCACAACGGCGTCAAGGCGGCGAATCTTTTCGGGACCGGCTGTGGTGAGTCCTACAACGAGCCGCGCGCCACCGACTTCATCACGACGCTCAACGGCCATCCAACGACCGACACCCAGAACGCCGTGTCGGACGCGTTCCCGAGCGAAGCACCTGGATTCCGCCGGGATCGCGATGGTGATACGCCGCACACGGGAACGCTCTACGTGGCGCTCTATGCTACGAACAACGCGGATGCGGTTGGCGGAGACGATCCTTCGGGCGACTGCACGGGCCGCAAGGTGGCCCGCAATCTTGCCGGCGACAATACGGGACTGATCGCGATCAACGTCTCGATCAACAATATTCCTGGGGTCGTGCCGCTCACCGTGCACGCGAATACGGTTCACTTTCAGGATGTCATTTGCAAGGCCCTGTTCGCTGCAGTTCATCATCGGTCTCCGGCAGCAGAGTCTTGCGCGACCGTTGATAACGTGCCGGTCATCCCGCTGCCGGAGCGCGCCGCAGCAATGCTCGCGCTCGACATTTCAGGCAGCATGAGCATACCCGCTTGCCCGGGCTGCAGCGCGTCAAGACTTGATGTGCTCAAGGACTCCGTCGAGCTGTTCGCTCAATTGTGGCTGATGATGGGACGCCCAAATGACCAGCTCGGCGTCACTTATTTCAGCACTGCAGTCAGCCAGTTCCAGATCAATAACGAAACGTTGCCGGCACTCACGCCTTCCAATGTCAATGCCATCATCGCGGATGTGCGTTCAAAATCGCCAACCAATCTCACAGCGATGGGCGGAGCTCTACAGCGTTCCATCGAGTCCCTAAATACCCTGCCGCCGAATCCCGCAGCACCGCCCCGGCATGTCATCCTGTTCACGGACGGTATGCAGAACGTCAACCCGATCGTGCACGAGATTTCGGCCAATCCGCCGCAGCACGACATCATTGACGAACCGGGCCGGCCTGCGTCGGGCGTGACGCCAACCAACCTGCGTCTCGACATGCTTTCCGGTATCACAGTCGACACCATTGGGCTTGGCACGGGTCAGGCCTTCGTCGACCTGCTCGCCGCCATCTCCAGAGAGTCGGGCGGGCTCACTCCCGCCGGGCCGACCGGAGTCGCCCGCTCAACGGCCAACGCCGAGGACCTGCGGCAATTCTTCGTCGAGCAGCTGATTGAGACACTGCGCGGATTCAGTCCTCAACTGGTTGGCTACCGTCGCGGAGCGCTTGGCAAGGACGGCGCAGCCGAACCCTTCGCGGTGAACAAGAACGCACGCAAGCTGCTGTTCAAGGTCAGCTGGCCACAGGGACAGAAGCTCGAGGTGCGCGCGCTGAAGGACGGCACCGATCTCACCTCCTCGGCAAGGATCGTATCGGGCACCTTCTATCGCATTCTCGCCTTTGACTCGCCGGCGAAGGGGGCCTCCGGCGCACTGTCCGGGGATTGGAAACTGCGGATTGTTGGCGCTAGAGGCGTCGCCTACGAAGCAGCGGCTATCGTCGACGAGCCCGAGCTTCGCTTCTGGGCGCGTCTGGGAGAGACGCGCAATCAGGTCGATTTGCCGCTTTCTCTGACGGTAGAAGTCCGCGCTGACAAACGCCCCGTCGATGGGCCAACTAGCGTGACCGCGACCGTCGCGCGACCGCGCGTGGCGATAGGCAACCTACTGGCCGCCGCGGCCCCGTCAGATGCGCCCGGTCCCGGACTGGAGGCAGCGATGACGCTCGCAGAGCGGCGGCTCGCTTTGCTCGCAACGGATGTGAAACTGTCAAAGGAGCTCATTCCGCGCGTTGAAACCATCCCTCTCAAAAGCGACGGCAAGGGCAGGTTCCGACTCGTCCTCAGCAACGTCACGATCCCGGGCCTCTATCGCGCGGCTGTGCGCATCAAGGGTCAGGATAGTAGGCTCGGTGCCTTTGAACGTAGCACGACTGTAACCGCGATCGTGCGGTTTGGCGCTGCCGACCGAGCGAGGAGCGAGATCACTCTTCGCCCGGAGAAGGAAGAAAAATTCGAGCTAATGCTGCGGCCGCGCGATCGTCATGGCAATCTGCTCGGTCCGGGGCTCGCCAAGGAAATCAAGATCGCAATGTCGGCGGGTCGGATAGAGATCGGGCCGGACGATCTCGGTGATGGTCGCTACCGGTTCCGCCTATCACCACCTGAAGGCGCAAACCCGTCTGTCGTGCTCACCGTCGCCCAGCGTCCGTTGTTAAAGGG
>Ga0209466_1000018_pt1 | contig 37772 bp, 39 predicted proteins | sample PanSoiPlo30MoBio_FD_188323 | JGI IMG/M metagenome (GOLD analysis project Ga0209466, IMG submission 188323) | Tropical forest soil microbial communities from Panama analyzed to predict greenhouse gas emissions - Panama Soil Plot 30 MoBio (SPAdes)... | ecosystem: Environmental > Terrestrial > Soil...
AAGTGACGCACCAAAGGTGTGACCCTGGCCATTCTGGGCCGCGCGTCTTTGGTTCGCCGCATCCGACTCCGGCCGGTCCCAAATTCCGCCGGCGACGAGATCGAGCGCCGCTTCACTCAAAGTTTCGATTGTGCTCTTGATGGTCATCGCTTTCTCCTGTTGTTCGGGAGGGACTTTCCTCTCCGCAGGATTGGTGGGGACCGTTGGTGCGCGGTTCAAAGGCTGTTACCTAGGTAACAGCCTTCCTCGTCTCGCGGAGTTGCACGATCAACCGGATCGCATCGAGGGCATTGAGCTTCGCAAGCATATTTTGAACGAATTGAATGACCGGTAAGGCCGCTCTCACTAGAGTGATGCAGATCCCTTGAAGCTTCGTCGGCACGACTTCGACGTGATGGATGGCAATGGCCGCCGCGTCGGCCGCATCTTCAAGCGGGGCGCGGGATTGGATGTGGACGCTGTTCGCTCGTCGTGAGGCCGCCGCTGCGCAATCACGGCTACGCTGACACACGCGAGAAGGCACAGGCGGCCTTCCGCGCGGCATGGGAGCAAGCACAGTCGCGCAGCCGGTGACACGGCGCGCGGGGAGAAATTACAGCTCCTGTTGGGCTCACAGGTGGGACAATCGCGATGGTTATGCAGCGTTTTCGAGGGGTGAATTTTGCCCCCTTCATTGTCCCACCTGTTGATTTTGCTTGATAATTGAAGCTCCGTCGCTCCCGCCACATCGCCGAATGGTTTGCCGTCCGCGCGTCGCCGGTCGCGATATGTTAACCGGCGTGGCGGGTTGCGCCGCCGTGCTGGCGCGCATCGTTTCAAAGCCCACGGCGCAGTGCTATATAGGGTGCAGGAGTTGCCGCACCGCATGGCCAAGATCGTCATCGCGAGCCTGAAGTCGAAGTCCAAACCGGGAGGCCGGGGCCGGCCGCCGGTCGCGAAGAAGCGCGTCCGCGACACCGACGGCCGGGTGAAGACGCTGTGGACGCTCGACCTCGGCAGCGCCACCTTCGGCCAGGATCTGCAGTACGTGTTCGGCCGGAATGTCGCCAAAGCGCGCCAGGACAACAAGCGCGCCATAGGCGTCCCCGACGTTGCCATCAAACGCTGAGCCGCCCGTCCTCCTGTTCGTCGCCGGCCCGAACGGTTCGGGCAAGAGCAGCACCTATCAGCACGCCGGCATCGAAGCGTTCGGACGCTCGGTCTGGATCATCAACCCTGATGTCCTGGCGCAGCGCATTCATGACGTCGAGAGGTTTGCTCTCGACGATGCCAATCTGCAGGCGGTCCAGCGGATAGAGGCCTGGCTCGAGACCTCGATCGCAGCCCACCAGACGGTCGGCGTGGAAACCGTTCTCTCCACGCCCAAATACCGGCGGCTGGTGGAGAAGGCCAAGACGCTCGGCTTCGAGATCCGCCTCATCTACGTGCTGCTCGACTCACCCCAGCGCAACGTCGAACGCGTGCGCCTGCGGGTGAAGAAAGGTGGCCACGCCGTACCCGAGGACAAGATTCTCCAGCGCTACACCAGGTCCCTCGAACAGCTGCCGTGGTTTCTGGAACAGGTGGACCAGGCGTGGTTCTACGACAATTCCGGCGCCGAGCCGCGGCTGATCGGCGAGAAGCACGACGGCGTCGTGACGCTCGACGAACATGCGCTGCCCGCCGTTGTCGAGGCGGCGAACAAGATCAGGTCGGAATGACGAGCACCGGCGGGCAGGGGGCGGCTACACGTTCCCCCCGTTCAGCCCGAGAATCTTCCGCGCCTCGGCCGGCGTGGCCACCTCGTCGCCCAGGACCTCGATGATCCTGGCGGCCTTCTCCACCAGCGCGGCATTGCTCGGCGCCAGCTTGCCCCTGGCCAGATAGAGATTGTCCTCGAGCCCGACGCGCGGGTGGCCGCCGAGCAGCACGGCCTGCGCCACCATTGGGAACTGGTGCAGCGAGATGCCGAACGCGAACCAGGTGCAGTCGGCCGGCAGCAGGCTGCGCATGTAGGTCATGGCTTCCGGCGTTGCCGGCTGGGCCCAGGAAATCCCCAGGCAGATCTGGAACAGGCTCGGCGCCTTGACGTGGCCGGTCTCGATCAGGCGCTTGGACAGGAGCAGGTGGCCGGCCTCGAACACCTCCAGCTCGGGCAGCACGCCGGCATCACGGATCTTGATCGCCATGGCCTCGAGAATGGCGGGCGTGTTGATGAACGCGTAACCGCCCATGTTCATGCTGCCCATGTCGAGGCTGCAGATGTCGGGCCTGAGCTCGACCACGTGGCGCACGCGTTCCTCGGGCGATTTCAGCGTCGTGCCCGGGCCGGGCTTGAGCGGATCGTCGAGGCTCGGCGCGTAGCGTGCGCCCGGACCGGTGGTGAGGTTGATGAGCACGTCGGTGCCGCTCTGCCGGATGCGGTCGACCACCTCGCGATAGAGCGCAGGGTCCATGCTGGGGCGGGTGGTCTGCGGGTCGCGCACATGGACGTGCACGATGGCGGCGCCGGCTTTGGCGGCGTCGATCGCTGACGCCGCGATCTGCTCCGGCGTCACCGGGACTGCCGGGTTGCGGCCCGGCGTGTCGGCCGAGCCGGTAACCGCGCAGGAGATCATCACCTTGCGTTGCATGAATTCCCCCCGATATCAGCCATGTCAGCTTCGTGCCGCGCACTACGGTACCATTGCGCAATCGCTCGGTGGAAACAATTCGCGTTGAACGGCGTTTTCGATCAAGGACATAAGCGAGGTTCGCGATGGCCCTCCAGGTTCCCCTCGAAATCGGTTTCGACAATATCGACAGATCGGCCTGGGCCGAAGACGAGATTCGCACGCGAGTGGCCAAGCTCGAGAAGCTATACGACCGGCTGGTGTCGTGCCGCGTGCGGGTTGCCCAGCGTGCCACCAACAGCAACGGGACCATTCCGCCCGTGGTGCACATCGAACTCGGGATTCCCGGCCGGCCGGACATCGTGGTCAGCCACGAGCCCGACCACCTGCAGCGCAAGTTTCAGGCGCCCGACCTGCACAACGCCATCCACGAAGCCTTCCGCATTGCCGAGGACCGGCTCGCCGAGTTCAAGACCCGGCGCGAGGACCGCAGCCGCACCAAGGACGGGCATCACGATGCCGAGAACCAGTTCCTCGGCCAGGTGGCCGAGCTCACGCCCGAGGAGGATTTCGGCTTTCTCATGACCAACGAAGGCGGCCTCCTGTACTTCCACCGCAACAGCATGCTGTCGGGCGACTTCGACGCGCTCCAGCGCGGCGACGAGGTCTATTACGTCGAGCACATGGGCGACACCGGCCCGACCGCCAGCAAGGTCCGGGTGAGGGGCCAGGACTAAGCGTTTCGGCTCGAGCGTTGGCCCGGCGGCCGGCGGAGCGGCCGGCCCGCGCAGCGGACCACCCGGCGCTGGCCTGCCATGCGCCGTTCGCCGCCTTGCCACCTCTTGTGCACTGCGCTAAAGCCTGCCCAATTCCCGCCTTGGAACGAATCCGAACTGTGTCGGGACGTCTGTGTGCGGTTTCCCGAACGATCGGATCGTTCGGCTTCCGATGTCGGGGGGCCCCGGAGCATTTTCCGGCAAAGCGGATAGCGGTTCGCCGCAGCAATGCGACCCAACGTGAGGCCTTACGTCGCGCCGGAGTGGAAGTGATGCAGAGCCTGCTCCTGGACTATCTGCCACTGGTCGTGTTCATCGGCGTTGCGGCCGCGATCGGCCTGGCCCTGATGATCGCCCCGTTCGTGATCGCCTACAAGCAGCCCGACCCGGAGAAGCTTTCGGCCTACGAATGCGGCTTTAATGCCTTCGACGATGCGCGCATGAAATTTGACGTGCGATTCTATCTCGTCGCCATCCTGTTCATCATTTTCGATCTGGAAGTGTCGTTTCTGTTTCCCTGGGCGGTCGCCTTCGGCCAGGTCGGTGCGTTCGGCTTCTGGTCCATGATGGTATTCCTTGCGGTGCTGACGATCGGCTTTATCTATGAATGGAGGAAGGGGGCGCTCGAATGGGATTGAGGCTCCGCCCATGAGCGTGATCGCACCTCCGGCAACCGGCATCCTCGACCCGCGCACCGGCCGGCCGGTCGGCGCCGACGATGCCTCGTTCGTGACCCTCAACAACGAGCTGGCCGATAAGGGCTTCCTCGTCACCGCTACCGACGACCTCATCAACTGGGCCCGCACCGGCTCGCTCATGTGGATGACGTTCGGACTTGCCTGCTGCGCCGTCGAGATGATGCAGATGTCGATGCCGCGCTATGACGCCGAGCGCTTCGGTTTCGCACCGCGCGCCAGCCCGCGCCAGTCCGACGTCATGATCGTGGCCGGCACGCTGACCAACAAGATGGCGCCGGCGCTGCGCAAGGTCTACGACCAGATGCCAGAGCCGCGCTACGTCATTTCCATGGGCTCCTGCGCCAACGGCGGCGGCTACTACCACTATTCCTATTCGGTGGTGCGCGGCTGCGACCGCATCGTGCCGGTCGATATCTACGTGCCGGGCTGCCCGCCCACCGCCGAGGCGCTGCTCTACGGCGTGCTGCTGCTGCAGAAGAAGATCCGCCGCACCGGCACGATCGAGCGATAATGGGCTGACGAAGGTCCGCAGATGCGCATCGACGACATCCCGTTCGGAACCACCGACTGGTCCGGTGTCGAATCCACCACCCATCCGGGCGAAACCGGCGTGGCGACGTGGCGGACGCGGCAGTTCGGTCCCATTCGTGTCCGCATGGTGGACTACTCGCCCGGGTATCTTGCCGACCACTGGTGCCAGAAGGGCCATATCCTCCTGTGTGTCGATGGAGAGCTGAACACCGATCTGGCCGACGGGCGCTCGTTCACGCTGCTGCCGGGCATGAGCTATCAGGTCGCCGACGGCGCCGAGGCACACCGGTCCCGCACTGCGAAGGGCGCCCGGCTCTTCGTCGTCGATTGAAGGAGTGGGCATGGACGAGCGGCTTCACGACCTCGGCGCCACGATCGTCAAAGCGTTGCCCGGCTCCGTCGCCGACTACGCCGTTGCCGTGGGCGAGCTGACGATCCGCGGCGAGACACGGGACATCGTCAAGATCGTCACGTTCCTGCGCGACGATCCGCGCTGCCAGTTCTGGAGCATCATTGACGTCACGGCGGTCGACTGGCCGGCGCGCGAGCGCCGCTTCGACGTCGTCTATCACCTGCTGTCGCCCAAGCAGAACGTTCGCGTCCGCATCAAGGTCGAGACCGACGAGGCCACGCCGGTTCCGTCCATCATCGACGTGTTTCCCGGTGCAGATTGGTACGAACGCGAAGCCTACGATCTCTATGGCGTGCTGTTTACCGGCCATCCCGACCTGCGCCGCATCCTCACCGACTACGGCTTCCAGGGGCACCCGCTGCGCAAGGACTTTCCGCTCACCGGCTTCGTCGAGGTGCGCTGGGACGACGAGCAGAAGCGCGTCGTCTACGACCCGGTGCGCCTCGCCCAGGAATTCCGCAACTTCGATTTCCTCTCCCCGTGGGAGGGCCCGAACTATCCGCTGCCCGGCGACGAGAAGGCCCACAAGGCGGAGTGAGCGCCATGGCTGACGCACAGACGGCACCGACCGGCCTCCGCAACTTCACGATCAACTTCGGGCCGCAGCACCCGGCGGCGCATGGCGTGCTGCGCCTCGTGCTGGAGCTGGACGGCGAGGTGGTCGAGCGCGTCGACCCGCATATCGGCCTGCTGCATCGCGGCACCGAAAAACTGATCGAGCACAAGACCTATCTGCAGAACGTCGGTTATTTCGACCGGCTCGACTACGTCGCGCCGATGAACCAGGAGCACGCGTTCTGCCTCGCCGTCGAAAAGCTCCTCGACATCCAGGTGCCGCGCCGCGGACAGCTCATCCGCGTGCTCTATGCCGAGATCGGCCGCCTGCTGTCGCATCTCCTCAACGTCACCACCCAGGCCATGGACGTCGGCGCGCTCACGCCACCGCTGTGGGGTTTTGAGGAACGCGAGAAGCTGATGGTGTTCTACGAGCGCGCCTCCGGCGCCCGCATGCACGCCAAATATTTTCGCCCGGGCGGCGTGCACCAGGACCTGCCGCCCAAGCTCATCGACGACATCTGGGATTTCTGTGAGCCGTTCCTGAAAGTGTGTGACGACATCGAGGGGCTGCTCACCAACAACCGCATCTTCAAGCAGCGCAACGTCGACATCGGTGTGGTGAAGCTCGAGGACGCGTGGCGGCGCGGCTTTTCCGGCGTGATGGTGCGCGGCTCCGGCGCCGCCTGGGATTTGCGGCGGGCGCAGCCCTACGAGTGCTATTCCGAGCTCGATTTCGACATTCCGATCGGCAAGAACGGCGACTGCTACGACCGCTATCTCATCCGCATGGAGGAGATGCGGCAATCGGTGCGCATCATGCAGCAATGCCTGCAGCGGCTGCGCGCGGCGGACGGGCAGGGGCCGGCGGTGATCGAGGACAACAAGATCACGCCGCCGCGTCGCGGCGAGATGAAGCGCTCCATGGAGGCGCTGATCCACCACTTCAAGCTCTACACCGAAGGCTTTCACGTGCCGGCCGGCGAGGTTTACGCCGCGGTCGAAGCGCCCAAGGGCGAGTTCGGCGTCTATCTCATCGCCGACGGCACCAACAGGCCGTACAAGTGCAAGATCCGCGCGCCCAGCTTCCCCCATCTCGCCGCCATGGACTTCCTCTGCCGCGGCCACATGCTGGCCGACGTCTCGGCCATCCTCGGCTCGATCGACATCGTGTTCGGCGAGGTGGACCGATGAGCGTCCGCCGCCTCGCTGACAAATCCACCCAGCCGAAAGAGTTCGCCTTCACGGCGGAGAATCTCGCCTGGGCGCGCGGCCAGATCGCGAAATACCCGGACGGCCGGCAGGCCTCGGCCGTGATCCCGTTGTTGTGGCGGGCGCAGGAGCAGTCGGGCGGCTGGGTGCCGGAAGCGGCGATCCGCTATGTCGCCGACATGCTGAGCCTGGCGCATATCCGCGTGCTCGAGGTCGCGACGTTCTACACCATGTTCAACCTGGCGCCGGTCGGGCGCTGGCACGTGCAGCTCTGCGGCACCACGCCATGCGAGCTGCGCGGCGCCAATGACCTCAAGAAGGTGTGCCGCGATCGCATCGGCGAGCAGATGCATGTCACGGCCGATGGGAAGTTCTCGTGGGTCGAGGTCGAGTGCCTGGGCGCCTGCGTCAACGCTCCGATGGTGCAGATCAACTACGATTTCTACGAGGACCTCACGCCGGAAAGCTTTTCCAAGGTCCTCGACGAGTTTTCCGCCGGGCGCACGCCCAAGCCGGGTCCGCAGGTCGACCGCCAGTTCTCGGCGCCGGTCGGCGGCCCCACCACGCTGACCGATCCGCAGATCTACCGCAGCAATGGCAAATCGGGGGGCGGGCAGCAGCCGTTGCGGGATGACTCCGCCAAACGTCCGGGTGCGGCCGCCAATGTGACCGAGGCGCCCGTGCCGCAGCGGCCGGTCGGCGACGCGTCACGCGGACGCAAACCCACCAGGCAGGAATGATGCTGATCCGCAAACCACTCGGTCATCCCGGGGCGCCGCGCAGCGGCGAGCCCGGGATCCATATCAACCGACAGTGGCCATCGATTCCGGGCCTCGCGGCCTTGGGCCGCTCGCCCGGAATGACGCCGGGTGCGAAGGGCGCCGCGCAGCGGCGAGCCCGGGATCCATATCCGCTGGCGGTGGTCATGGATTCCGGGCCTCGCGGCCTGCGGCCGCTCACCCGGAATGACGCGGAGCCAGAATGATGCTCGAGGACAAGGACCGCATCTTCAAGAATCTCTACGGCCTGCACGACTGGCGGCTCGCCGGCGCGCGCGCGCGCGGCGCCTGGGACGACACCAAGGCGATCCTCGCCAAGGGCCGCGACGCCATCATCACCGAGATCAAGGCCTCGGGGCTGCGCGGGCGCGGCGGCGCCGGCTTCCCGACCGGCCTGAAATGGTCGTTCATGCCAAAACAGTCGGACGGGCGGCCTGCCTACCTCGTGGTCAATGCCGACGAGTCGGAGCCCGGCACCTGCAAGGACCGCGAGATCATGCGCCATGACCCGCACCTGCTGGTCGAGGGCTGCCTGATCGCCGGCTTCGCCATGGGGGCGCATACCGGCTACATCTACGTGCGCGGCGAGTTCATCCGCGAGCGCGAGCGCCTGGAGGCCGCCGTCGAGGAGGCCTACGAGGCCGGCCTGATCGGCAAGAATGCCTGCGGATCGGGCTTCGATTTCGACCTCTATGTGCACCACGGGGCCGGCGCCTATATCTGCGGCGAGGAGACCGCCCTGCTCGAAAGCCTCGAGGGCAAGAAGGGCATGCCGCGGCTGAAGCCGCCGTTTCCCGCCAATGTCGGCCTCTACGGCTGCCCCACCACCGTCAACAACGTCGAGTCGATCGCGGTCGCGCCCGACATCATGCGCCGCGGCGCCGCCTGGTTCTCCTCCATCGGCCGCCCCAACAACACGGGCACAAAACTGTTCTGCATCTCCGGCCATGTGAACAAGCCATGCAACGTGGAAGAGGCGATGGGGATCACGTTCCGCGAGCTGATCGAGCGCCACGCCGGCGGCATTCGCGGCGGCTGGGACAACCTTCTGGCCGTCATACCCGGCGGCTCGTCGGTGCCGTTGATCCCGGCCGAGCAGTGTATGGGCGACCTCTTCATGGACTTCGACACGCTGCGGAACCTGAAGTCCGGCCTCGGCACCGCTGCCGTGATCGTCATGGACAAGTCCACCGACATCGTGCGCGCCATCGCCCGCATTTCCTATTTCTACAAGCACGAGAGCTGCGGCCAGTGCACCCCGTGTCGCGAAGGCACGGGCTGGATGTGGCGCGTGCTCACCCGCATGGCCGAAGGTCGCGCCCACAAGCGTGAGATCGGCCAGCTCCTGGAGGTGACGACGCAGGTCGAAGGCCACACCATCTGCGCGCTTGGCGACGCCGCCGCGTGGCCGATCCAGGGACTGATCCGCCATTTCCGTCCCGAGATCGAGCGGCGCATCGACGCGTACGCCCGCGCGCCCGAGCCCCTCGGCGTGCTCGATCCGGTCGAGATGGCGGCGGAGTAGGGGGAACGATGGAACAGGGCAGGCATCTGGCGCAGCTCAACATCGGACGGATCCGCCATGAGATCGACGATCCGCGCATGGCCGATTTCGCCGACAATCTCGTGCTGGTGAACGGCCTGGCCGAGCGCACGCCCGGGTTCGTCTGGCGCTATCAGGACGCCAGTGGCAACTCGACCGACACGCGTCCCTACGCCGGCGATCCGCGCATGGCGATCAACCTCTCGGTCTGGGAGAGCGTCGAGGCGCTGGAGCGCTTCGTGTGGCAGAGCGTGCACAAGCGCTTCTATGGACGCCGCGCCGAGTGGTTCGAGCACCTCGGCGAATCGTATTTCGTGATGTGGTGGGTGCCGGCCGGGCATCGCCCCACGGTCGATGAAGCGGTCGAACGGCTCGAGCATCTGAAAGTCCACGGCCCGAGCGACCATGCCTTCGGCTGGGAAGGCGTCGCGTCGGCGCAATTGTGGAAGACGGCGCGCTGCGCCTGAGGAAGCCTGCTGACGTGGGATGTTGCTCGTGATCGCTGCGAAAAATGGCTGATGTAGGAAGCTCATGACCAAGCTCATCGTCGACGGCAAGGAAATCGACGTTCCGCCCGACTACACGCTGCTGCAGGCGTGCGAGGCGGCGGGCGCCGAGATCCCGCGCTTTTGCTTCCACGAGCGGCTGTCGATCGCCGGCAATTGTCGCATGTGCCTGGTCGAGCTGGTCGGCTCGCCCAAGCCGGTCGCCTCGTGCGCCTGGGGCGTGCGCGACTGCCGCCCCGGGCCCAAGGGCGAGCCGCCGGTGATCAACACCAAGACCCCGATGGTGAGAAAGGCGCGCGAAGGCGTGATGGAGTTCCTGCTGATCAACCATCCGCTCGACTGCCCGATCTGCGACCAGGGCGGCGAGTGCGACCTGCAGGACCAGGCCATGGCCTACGGCGTCGACGCCAGCCGCTATCAGGAGAACAAGCGTGCCGTCGAGGACAAGTACATCGGCCCCCTGGTGAAGACCATCATGAACCGGTGCATCCACTGCACGCGCTGCATCCGGTTCGTCAGCGAGGTGGCGGGCGCGCCCGAGCTCGGCGCCATCGGCCGCGGCGAGGACATGGAGATCACGACCTACCTCGAGCACGCCATGACGTCCGAGCTGCAGGGCAACGTGGTCGACCTCTGCCCGGTGGGGGCGCTGACCTCAAAACCGTTTGCCTTCACGGCGCGGCCGTGGGAGCTCGCCAAGACCGAATCGATCGACGTGCAGGACGCGGTCGGCTCAGCCATCCGCATCGACACCCGCGGCCGCGAGGTCATGCGCATCCTGCCGCGCGTCAGCGAGGCTGTAAACGAGGAGTGGATCTCGGACAAGACCCGCCATGTGGTCGACGGCATGCGCACTCAGCGGCTCGACATGCCGTACGTGCGGCAGGGCGGGCGGCTGCAGCCGGCGTCATGGCCCGAGGCGTTCGCCACCATCGCGCGCCGGGTCACGGCGAGCCGGCCCGAGCGCATGGGCGCGATCGTCGGCGACCTCGCCGCCGCTGAGGAGATCTTTGCCCTGCACGACCTGATGAACCGGCTTGGCGTCAAGAATCTCGATTGCCGGCAGGACGGCGCCGCGCTCGATCCACGCCAGGGCCGCGCCACCTATCTGTTCAACGCCACCATCGCGGGCATCGAGCAGGCCGATGCGCTGCTGATCGTCGGTTCCAACCCGCGCCGCGAAGCCGCCGTCCTCAACGCGCGCATCCGCAAGCGCTGGCGCCAGGGCAAATTCCCCATCGGGGTCATCGGCGAGCGCGTCGATCTCACCTATCCGTATGAATGTCTCGGCGCCGGGCCCGACACGCTGGCCGAGGTGGTGGCAGGGCGACACGATTTCTCCGCCATCCTGAACCAAGCCGAACGGCCGCTGGTCCTGGTTGGGCAGGGTGCCCTGGCGCGGCCGGATGGCCGCACCGTGGCGGCGCTCGCCGCCCAGGCGGCGGTGAAATTCGGCGCCATCAAGGACGGCTGGAACGGCTACTCGGTCCTGCACACGGCGGCCTCGCGCGTCGCCGCGCTCGACCTCGGCTTCGTGCCGGGCGATGGGGCCAAGAGCGCGCTCGAGATGACGAGCCCGAAAGCGTTGGATGTCGTGTTCCTGCTCGGGGCCGACGAGGCAGCGATCGAGCCGGGCGCCTTCGTGGTCTATATCGGAACGCACGGCGACAGCGGCGCCCACCGCGCCGACGTGATCCTGCCCGGTGCCGCCTACCCGGAAAAATCGGGACTCTATGTGAACACCGAGGGCCGGGTGCAGATGGCGGCGCGCGCCGCGTTTCCACCCGGCGATGCGCGCGAGGACTGGGCCATTCTGCGCGCGCTCTCGGACGTGCTCGGCGCCAGGCTGCCCTACGATTCCTTGAGCCAGCTGCGCGCCGCGCTGTTCAAGGCGCACCCGCACCTGCAGCGCGTCGACACCGTTGCGCCCGGCGATCCCGCCGACATCCGCAAGCTCGCCGGGGCGGCCGGCACGCCCGACAAGGCGCCGTTCCGCTCGACCATTGCAGACTTCTATCTGACCAACCCGATCGCCCGCGCCTCGGCCGTGATGGCCGAATGTTCGGCCCTGGCCGAAGACATCACGGCGCTGACGGCGGCGGAGTGAAACGATGGCTGAATTCTGGAGCACCTATCTCTGGCCGCTCACCGTGATGGTGGCGCAGAGCGTGCTGCTGCTGGTGGTCCTGCTGGTGGCGACCGCGTTCGTGCTCTACGCCGACCGCAAGATCTGGGCGGCGGTGCAGCTCCGGCGCGGGCCCAACGTCGTCGGCCCCTGGGGCCTGCTGCAGTCCTTTGCCGACCTGTTCAAGTTCGTCATCAAGGAGCCGGTGATCCCGGATGGTGCCAACAAGGGCGTGTTCCTGCTGGCGCCGCTGGTGACGGCGGTGCTGGCGCTGTCCGCGTGGGCGGTGGTCCCGGTCAGCGCCGGCTGGGTGATCGCCGACATCAACGTCGGCGTGCTCTACATCTTCGCCATCTCGTCGCTCGGCGTGTACGGCATCATCATGGCCGGCTGGGCGTCGAACTCGAAATATCCGTTTTTGGCGGCGCTGCGCTCCGCCGCCCAGATGGTGTCCTACGAGGTCTCGATCGGCTTCGTCATCATCACGGTGCTGTTGTGCGTCGGCTCGCTCAACCTGACCGACATCGTCAACGCCCAGGACGGAAGGTTCGGCCTGTTCAACTGGTTCTGGCTGCCGCTGTTCCCCATGTTCGTGGTGTTCTTCGTCTCGGCCCTGGCCGAGACCAACCGCCCGCCGTTCGATCTGGTCGAGGCCGAGTCGGAGCTGGTCGCCGGCTATGCGGTGGAATATTCGGCCACGCCGTTCCTGCTGTTCTTTCTCGGCGAGTACATCGCCATCGCCACCATGTGCGCCATGATGACGATCATGTTCCTCGGCGGCTGGCTGCCGCCGGTCGCGCTGCCGCCGTTCACCTGGGTTCCCGGCATCGTCTGGTTCGTCCTGAAGATGCTGTTCATCTTCTTCCTGTTCGCGATGGTGAAGGCATTCGTGCCGCGCTACCGCTACGATCAGCTCATGCGGCTGGGCTGGAAGGTGTTTCTGCCGCTGTCGCTCGCCATGGTGGCGATCGTCGCAGCGGTGTTGCAGATTTTCGGGCTGGCCCCCAGTTGAGACGGGGAGGGACGTGGAGCTTTCGCCAGCGGGTTTTGTCGGCGCCGTCATCGGCACCATCATTGGCGTGATCAACTATGCCGCGGTGGTCGTGTTCGTGGAGTCCCGCTTGCGCAAGCTCGACCGCTCGCAGACCTCGGCCGAGCGGGAGGAGTTCGAGCGCAAGCTGTCGCTGTTGCGGCGGCTGGTGCTCGGGATCGACATCGTGGTGTTTGCCGCCCTCGGCTACTGGCTTGGCCGGACCGTCGGCGGATAGGAAGGACAGGGCATGCGGCTTGATCAAGCGGTGCGGTCGGTATTCCTGAAAGAGTTCGTGCAGGCCCTGGGCCTGTCGATGCGCTACTTCTTCAGGCCGAAGCCGACGCTGAACTATCCTTTCGAGAAGGGCCCCCTTTCGCCGCGCTTCCGCGGCGAGCATGCGTTGCGCCGCTATCCCAACGGCGAGGAGCGCTGCATTGCCTGCAAGCTGTGCGAGGCAATCTGCCCGGCGCAGGCGATCACGATCGAGGCCGGTCCGCGCCGCAATGACGGCACGCGCCGCGCCACCCGCTACGACATCGACATGGTGAAGTGCATCTATTGCGGCCTGTGCCAGGAGGCGTGCCCGGTGGATGCCATCGTGGAGGGACCGAACTTCGAGTTCGCCACCGAGACGCGCGAGGAGCTCTACTACGACAAGGAGCGCCTGCTGGCCAACGGCGACCGCTGGGAACGCGAGATCGCCGCCAACATCGCGCTCGACGCGCCCTACCGGTGAGGGCGATCGAGGGATTGTAGGGGCGCCCCTCGGGGGCGCCCAGGGCAATCACAGGGCTTGCCCCTACCGAAAGTTCGCCTGCGTGCGGGGAGTATGCGGCACAGCCCAGTTTACGCGCTCCGGCGGGCGCGCTAGGAACGGCCGCCCGCAGCGGGCGGAGATGCGGACATGATTCTTCCGGCCCTGTTCTTTTATCTTTTTGCCGGCATCTGCGTGGCGGCCGGTTTCATGGTCATCGCCTCGCGCAATCCGGTGCACTCGGTCCTCTATCTCATCCTGGCCTTCGTCAACGCGGCCGGCCTGTTCGTCCTCATGGGTGCCGAGTTCCTGGCCATGATCCTTATCGTGGTCTATGTCGGCGCGGTGGCCGTGCTGTTCCTGTTCGTCGTGATGATGCTCGACGTCGATTTCGCCGAGCTGCGCCAGGGTTTCCTCAACTATCTCCCGGTCGGCGTGCTTGTCGGCGTCGTCTTCCTTGTCGAGCTGCTCCTGGTCGTCGCCGCCTGGGCGATCGGCCCCGGGGTCCCGAAGGCGATCACGGCTCCCATTCCGCCGCTCGACGTGCACTCCAATACCGAGGCGCTCGGCCTCGTGCTCTATACCCGCTACGTCTATTTCTTCGAGGTCGCCGGCCTGGTGCTGCTCGTCGCCATGATCGGCGCCATCGTGCTGACGCTGCGCCACAAGCCCAACGTCAAGCGCCAGAACATCGCCGAACAGGTGGGGCGCACGCGCGAGGCCGCAGTCGAGCTCAAGCACGTGCGGCCGGGGCAGGGCCTCTAGCACCATGACCATCGTGCTCGGCCATTATCTCGCGGTTGCCGCCATCCTGTTCACGCTCGGCATCCTCGGCATCTTTCTCAACCGCAAGAACGTCATCATCATCCTGATGTCGATCGAGCTGATCCTGCTCGCCGTCAACATCAACCTCGTGGCCTTCTCCACCCACCTCGGCGACCTGGTCGGGCAGGTGTTCGCCCTGCTGGTGCTCACCGTCGCGGCCGCCGAGGCCGCCATTGGGCTCGCCATCGTGGTGGTCTATTTCCGCAACCGCGGCTCGATCGCCGTGGAAGACGTCAATCTGATGAAGGGCTGAGCATGTACCAGGCGATCGTCTTCCTGCCGCTGCTCGGCGCTATCGTCGCCGCCCTGATTGCGCTCGCCGGCGCGCGCGGCCGCCACCCCGGCGGCACGCCGCACGCCGGCGCTGAGGATCACGCCGCGCCTTCGGTGCATGAGGATCGGCCGCATGGCGCGCCCGCGCTGCACGGCAGTGCGGCCGCCGTCCATCCCAGCCATGGCGAAGCGGACGAGCCGCAGCCGGCGGCGGTCGGATCGCGCGAGGCCGAGCTGGCCACCACGGCGCTGCTGTTCGCCGCCATGCTGCTGTCGTGGATCGCCTTCTTCTACGTCGGCTTCGGCCACCACGACACGCGGGTGCCGCTGTTCACCTGGATGGTGTCGGGCAACCTGCATGTCGACTGGGCGCTGCGCGTCGACACCCTGACCGCCGTGATGCTGGTCGTGGTGACCACCGTCTCGGCCTTCGTCCACCTCTATTCGATCGGCTACATGGACGAAGATCCGTACCGGCCACGCTTCTTCTGCTACCTGTCGCTGTTCACCTTCGCCATGCTGATGCTGGTGACGGCCGACAACCTCGCCCAGCTGTTCTTCGGCTGGGAAGGCGTGGGGCTGATGAGCTATCTGCTCATCGGCTACTGGTATCACAAGCCCGAGGCCAACGCGGCCGCCATCAAGGCCTTCATCGTCAACCGGGTCGGCGACTTCGGCTTTGCCCTCGGCATCTTCGCCGTGTTCATGCTGGTCGGCTCGATCGACTTCGAGACCGTGTTCGCCCAGGCGCCCGGCCTGGCCGGAAAGACCATCCACTTCCTCAACTGGGAGGTCGACGCGCTCACCCTGATCTGCCTCCTGTTGTTCATGGGCGCCATGGGGAAATCCGCCCAGTTCCTGCTGCACACTTGGCTGCCTGACGCCATGGAGGGCCCGACGCCGGTGTCGGCGCTGATCCACGCCGCCACCATGGTGACGGCCGGCGTGTTCATGGTGGCGCGGCTCTCGCCTTTGTTCGAGCTTGCGCCCACGGCCGCCGCCTTCGTTACCTTCATCGGCGCCACCACCGCCTTCTTCGCCGCCACCGTGGGATTGGTGCAGAACGACATCAAGCGCATTGTCGCCTATTCGACCTGCTCGCAGCTCGGTTACATGTTCGTGGCCATGGGAGTCGGCGCTTATTCGGTCGGCATGTTCCACCTGTTCACGCACGCCTTCTTCAAGGCGCTGCTGTTCCTAGGCTCGGGCTCGGTCATCCGCGCCATGCACCACGAGCAGGACATCCGGCTGATGGGCGGCCTGAAGGACAAGACCCCGGTCACCTATTGGACCATGGTGATCGGCACGCTGGCGCTCACCGGGTTCCCGCTCACGGCCGGCTATTTCTCCAAGGACGCCGTCATCGAAGCCGCTTATGCCGGAAAAAACGTCATGGCGGTTTACGCGTTCCTTCTCACCGATATCGCGGCAGGGCTGACCGCGTTCTATGCTTGGCGGCTCATCTTCAAGACCTTCCACGGCGAGCCGCACGACCGTCACCACTACGAGGCGGCGCACGAGAGCCCGCTGGTGATGACGGTGCCGCTTGCCGTGCTCGCCGCCGGCTCGCTCCTCGCCGGCTGGCCGTTCTACAAGTATTTCGCCGGTCACGAGGTGCCGGAATTCTTCCGCGAGTCGGTCAGGATGGCGCCGGCCATCCTCGACGACATGCATCACATACCTAGCCCGGTCGCATTTCTGCCGACTCTGATGATGGCGATCGGTTTCGCCGTGGCCTACCTGTTCTACATCCGCCGCCCCGATCTACCGGTCGAGCTCGCGCGCAATCACGAGGTGCTCTACCGCTTCCTACTCAACAAGTGGTACTTCGACGAGATCTACGACGCCCTGCTGGTCAACCCGACCAAGCGGCTCGGCTACATCCTGTGGAAGTGGGGCGACGGCTGGGTGATCGACGGGTTCGGGCCTGACGGCGTGTCGGCGCGGGTGATCGACGTCACCCGCAACGTCGTACGCCTGCAAACCGGCTACCTGTACCACTACGCCTTCGCCATGCTGATCGGCGTCGCCGCGCTGATCACCTGGTTCATGTTCACCGGGGCGCACTGATGTCCTGGCCCATCCTCTCCGTCATCACCTTCCTGCCGCTGCTCGGGGCGCTGTTCATCCTCGGCATCCAGGGCGAGGACGAGGCGGCCAAGCGCAACGCCCGCTGGGTCGCGCTGTGGACCACGCTGGTCACGTTCATGGTCTCGCTGGTCCTGCTGCGCTACTTCGACGCCGCCTCGCCCGAGTTCCAGCTGGTGGAGAAGGCGCCGTGGCTGGGCGGCGCCATCAACTACCACATGGGCGTCGACGGCATCTCGCTGCCGTTCGTGATCCTCACGGCCGCCCTGATGCCGCTGTGCATCATCGCCAGCTGGCAGCCGATCCAGACCCGCGTCAAGGAATACATGGTGGCGTTCCTGGTGCTCGAGACGCTGATGATCGGCACCTTCTGCGCGCTCGACCTGGTGCTGTTCTATCTGTTCTTCGAAGGCGGCCTGATCCCCATGTTCCTGATCATCGGCGTATGGGGCGGGCCGCGCCGGGTCTATGCCAGCTTCAAGTTCTTCCTCTACACGCTGCTCGGCTCGGTGCTGATGCTGCTCGCCATCATGGCGATGTACTGGGACGCCGGCACCACCGACATTCCCTCGCTCATGCGCCACGCCTTCCCGCGCGGCATGCAGACCTGGTTGTGGCTCGCCTTCCTGGCCTCGTTCGCCGTCAAGCTGCCGATGTGGCCGGTGCACACCTGGCTGCCCGACGCGCATGTGGAGGCGCCGACCGCCGGCTCGGTGATCCTGGCCGCGATCCTGCTGAAGATGGGCGGCTACGGCTTCCTGCGCTTCTCGCTGCCCATGTTTCCGGCCGCCTCGCACGACCTTGCGCCGCTCATCTTCGCGCTGTCGGTCGTGGCCGTGATCTACACCTCCCTGGTCGCCCTGATGCAGGAGGACGTCAAGAAGCTCATCGCCTATTCCTCCGTCGCCCACATGGGCTTCGTCACCATGGGCATCTTCGCCGTGACGGCGCAGGGCATCGCTGGCGGCATCTTTCAGATGGTGTCGCACGGCATCGTGTCGGCGGCGCTGTTCCTCTGCGTCGGCGTCATCTACGACCGCATGCATACGCGCGAGATTGCGGCCTATGGCGGGCTGGTCAACCGCATGCCGCTCTATGCGGCGGCCTTCATGGTGTTCACGCTGGCCAACGTGGGCCTCCCCGGCACCTCGGGCTTCATCGGCGAGTTTTTGTCGCTTATCGGCACCTTCCAGGTCAACACCTGGGTGGCGACGCTTGCCACGACGGGCGTGATCCTGTCGGCCGCCTATGCGCTGTGGCTCTACCGCAAGATCATCTTCGGAGACTTGAAGCCGCACCTTGCCGGCATTCTGGATCTCGACGCGCGCGAGATCGTGGTGCTGGCGCCGCTGGTGCTCCTCACCATCCTATTCGGCGTCTATCCGCGGCCGGTCCTCGACCTGTCGGCGGCATCGGTGGCGGCGCTGCTGGAGAACTACGAGCGCGCCGTCGGGCTGGCCAAGGCTGCCGCGCTCGCGGCGCAGTGATTTGATGATGATGGAACGATACGACGCGCGTGCATCTTGCTCCCACCTCTCGCCACAAGCGGGGCGAGGTGGCGCCAGTGGCTAGGATCATGGCATGAACGAGCCCGCTCCGCTTCCTGCGCTGCTGCCGGTCCTGCCCGAGATCGTGCTGGCGCTCGGCGCCATGGCGCTGCTCATGTTCGGCGTCTACTACCGCGGCGACCGCCTCAATGCGTTCGCCAATGCGCTCGCCGTCGCGCTGCTGCTGGTGGTCGGCCTGCTGGTCGCCTTTCTGCCCGTCGACGCCAAGGCGGTCACCTTCGGCGGCAGCTTCGTGGTCGACGGCTTCGCCCGCGTGATGAAGATTCTGGCCCTCATCGGCTCGGCCGCCGCCATCGTCATGTCGCCGAGCTACCTCGCCGCCGAGAAGCAGGAAAAGTTCGAGTACGCCACGCTGATCCTGCTGTCGACGCTGGGCATGATGCTGCTGGCGTCGGCCGCCGACCTGATCGCGCTCTACCTCGGCCTCGAACTGATGAGCCTGTCGCTCTACGTGCTCGCCGCCATCCAGCGCGACTCGGTGCGCTCGCCGGAGGCGGGGCTGAAATATTTCGTCCTCGGCGCACTCTCCTCCGGCATGCTGCTCTACGGCGCCTCGCTGATCTACGGCTTCACCGGCACGGTGAGCTTTGCCGGCATCGCGCAGGCCACCGGGGAGGGCGGGGTGGGGCTGGTCTTCGGCATCGTGTTCCTGTTCGCCGGGTTCTGCTTCAAGGTGTCGGCGGTGCCGTTCCACATGTGGACGCCCGACGTCTACGAGGGCGCGCCGACGCCGGTCACCGCCTTCTTCGCGGCGGCGCCCAAGGTCGCGGCCATCGCCATGTTCGTGCGCGCCACCATCGCGTCGTTCCCCGGCATGATCACGCAGTGGCAGCAGATCCTCGTGTTCGTCGCCATCGCCTCCATGCTGCTCGGCGCTTTCGCGGCCATCGGCCAGCGCAACATCAAGCGCCTCATGGCCTATTCCTCCATCGGCCATATGGGCTTCGCGCTGATCGGGCTCGCCGCCGCCACCGAGGAGGGCGTGCGCGGCGTGGTCGTCTACATGGCGATCTACCTGACCATGACGCTCGGCGCCTTCGCCTGCATCCTGGCGATGCGGCGCGATGGCGCCATGGTCGAGGACATCTACGATCTCGCCGGGCTGGCCCGCACCAGCCCGGTGATGGCCTTCCTGTTCGCCATGCTGCTGTTCTCGCTCGCCGGCATCCCGCCGCTCGCCGGCTTCTTCGCCAAGTTCTACGTGTTCATGGCCGCCATCAAGGCCGGGCTGTACACGCTCGCAGTCATCGGCGTGCTCGCCAGCGTGGTCGGCGCCTACTACTACCTGATGATCATCAAGATCATGTATTTCGACGCGCCGGCACGTCCCTTTGCCCCCATGCCGCAGGAGCTCAAGGCCGTGCTCGCCGTCACCGGCCTGTTCAACCTGTTGTACCCGGTCTATCCGTCGCCGCTGCTCGATGTCGCCGCGGCGGCGGCCAAATCGCTGTTCTGATGACATTGGACCTTACGGCGATCCGCGCCGGCGTGCGGCTTGCCATGTTCGACACGCTCGGCTCGACCAATGCGGAAGCGCTCGCGCGCGCGCGGAGCGGCGAGCGCGGGCCGCTGTGGATCATGGCGCGCCAGCAGACCGCCGGCCGCGGCCGGCGCGGCCGCACCTGGGTATCCGAGCCCGGCAACCTCTATGCGACGCTGCTGGTGACCGACCCGTCGCCGCCACCACGCGCGGCCGAGCTGTCGTTCGTGGCGGCACTTGCCGTGAAGGACGCGCTCGCCGACATTGCGCCCGCGCTGGCGGCGCCAGCCTCGATCTCTGACTCGTCATGCGCGGGCTTGACCCGCGCATCCATCACGAAAAACAAGTCGACGCCAACGATGGATTACCGGGTCGGGCCCAGCCCTGACGATCCGGAGTCGTTGCCGCCTCCGAGCGCCGCCGGGGGCCGGCGCCTGTCGCTGAAATGGCCCAATGACCTCCTTCTCGACGGCGCCAAGGTCGCCGGCATCCTGGTCGAAGGCGAGAGTGGGCCGCCGCTGGCCGCCGCCATCGGCATCGGCGTCAATTGCGCCCATCACCCCGATGCCGTGGCCTATCCGGCCACCGACCTGGCGGCAGCCGGCGTTGCGGCCACGCCTGAGCGCGTGCTCATGCTGCTGTCGCGCACCATGCTGACGCGCTTGGCGCAATGGGACCGCGGCGCCGGCTTTGCCGCGATCCGCGCTGACTGGCTGCGCCAGGCGGCGGGCGTGGGCGGCTACATCCGCGTGTCGATCGGGGACGAGGCGCTTGCCGGCCGCTTCGCCGGCCTCGATGCCGCCGGCCACCTCGTGCTCGAGCTTGCCGACGGCACCGCCCGGACGATCCCGGCCGGCGACGCGTTCCCGGTGCCGGCATGACCTCGCCGCATGACGAGCTTGTGTTCGCCCCGCTCGGCGGCGTGGGCGAGATCGGGATGAACCTCGCCATCTACGGGCTTGGCAGCGAGCGCCGCAAAACCTGGCTGGCGGTGGACTTCGGCATGTCGATCGCCGGCGAGGAGCATCTGCCCGGCGTCGACCTCATCTACCCGGACATCCGCTATCTGGTCGAGGAGCGCAAGAATCTTGCGGGCATCGTGCTGACCCACGCCCACGAGGATCACTTTGGCGCCTTGCTCGATCTGTGGCCGCAGCTCCAGGTGCCAGTCTATGCCACGCCGTTCACGGCGGCCCTGTTGCAGGCCAAGCGCGCCGGCGAGCCCGGGGCGCCCGACGTCCCGGTCAAGATCATTCCGTTGAGCGGCCGGTTCAAGGTGGGGCCGTTCGACCTCGAGTTCGTCTCGGTCGCCCATTCGATCCCCGAATCCAACGCTCTGATCATCCGCACGCCGCACGGCAATGTGCTCCATACCGGTGACTGGAAGCTCGACCCGACGCCGGTCATCGGTCCGCCTACCGACGAGGCCCGGCTGCGGGCGCTCGGGCAGGAAGGCGTCCTGGCCCTGGTCGGCGACTCCACGAATGCGGTGCGCGACGGCCGTTCCCCGTCGGAGCTGGACGTGGCGAAAGCGCTCGCCGAACTGGTGGCGAGCGCGCCGGCGCGCGTCGCCATCACGACCTTCGCCTCCAACGTCGCCCGCATCCGCTCGGCGGCGGTGGCCGCGAGAGCCGCCGGCCGCGAGGTGGTGGTGGTCGGCCGCGCCATGGAGCGCATCGTCCAGGTGGCGCGCGAGACCGGCTATCTCGACAGCATCCAGGAGTTCCGCGGACTTGACGCCTACCAGTCGCTGCCGCGCAACCGCATCCTGGCCCTGTGCACCGGCAGCCAGGGCGAGGGCAGGGCGGCGCTCGCCCGCATCGCCGAGGCGCAGCACCCGTCCGTCACCCTCGACCGCGGCGACCGGGTGATCTTTTCCTCGCGCACCATCCCGGGCAACGAGAAGGAGGTTGGGCGGGTGATCAACGGCCTGATCCGACAGGGCATCGAGGTGGTGACCGACCGCACCCACCTGGTCCATGTCTCCGGCCATCCCCGCCGCGCGGAGATCGAGGAAATGTACGGCTGGGTCAGGCCGCGCATCGTGGTCCCGGTGCATGGCGAGGCCCTGCACCTCGCCGAGCACGCCGCCTTTGCCCGCCACCTCGGCATCCCCGAAGTGATCGTGTCGGAGAACGGGGACATGATCCGCCTGGCGCCCGGGCCGGCCGCCATCGTCGACGAGGTGCCGGCCGCGCGCCTCTACAAGGACGGAAAGCTGCTCATCGAGGCCGACGTGCGCACGGTGCCGGACCGCCGCCGCCTGAGCTTTGCCGGGATGGCGTCGGTGGCGCTCGCCGTGACGGAGAAAGGCGAGCTGGCCGCCGATCCCGAGGTCGAGCTCGTCGGCATTCCGGTGCATGGTGCCGATGGCGAGACGCTGGACGACGTCGCCTACGACGCCGTGATGGAAACCTTCGAGTCCCTGCCGCGGGCACGCCGCCGCGATCCCGAGGTTCTGGCCGAAGCCGTACGCGGCGCCGTGCGCTCGGCCATTGCCCAGCATTGGGGTAAGAAACCCATGTGCCACGTACACGTGTTGCCGGTGTAACAAAGGTCGTCATGGCCGGCCTTGTGCCGGCCACCTCGCTTGACGCGGCACGCGAGGAACGGGACTAAACGGGATTGGCCGGGACGAGCCCGGCCATGACAAAGGAGAATAATGTCCCATGATCGGCCGGCTCAACCATGTGGCCATTGCGGTCCGCGACCTGGCCAAGGCGACGGCGATCTATCGCGACAGCCTGGGTGGAGACGTATCGGCCGCTGTCGATCAGCCGGAGCATGGCGTCACCACGGTGTTCGTGACCCTGCCCAACACCAAGATCGAGCTGCTGGCGCCGCTCGGCGAGATCTCGCCCATCGCCAAATTTTTGGAACGCAATCCGGACGGCGGCATCCACCACGTCTGCTACGAGGTCGACGACATCGTTGCGGCGCGCGACCGCCTCAAGCGTGACGGCGCCCGGGTGCTGGGCGACGGCGAACCCAAGATGGGCGCCCATGGCAAGCCCGTCCTGTTCCTCCACCCCAAGGACTTTTGCGGCACGCTGGTCGAACTGGAGGAGGCGTAGCCACCACCCCATGTCCTGGACCACCGCTGCCGCCATCTATTTCATCATCTGGTGGGTGACGTTGTTCGCCGTCCTGCCCTGGGGAGTACGCAGCCAGGCCGAGAGCGGCGAGGTGGTGCCGGGCAGCGACCCTGGCGCCCCGGCCCTCCCGCACCTCAGGGGCAAGCTGATCTGGACCACCATCGTGTCCAGCCTGATCTTCGCCCTCGCGGCCGTGGTCTACGCCTACCGCCTGGTCACCCTCGATGACCTTACGACCCTGTTCGGGTTGTTGCCGTAGGTTTCTGGAAAACACCAGTAGCCCGGATGAAGCCAAGCGAAATCCGGGGCCGGCCTCGGGCTACAAGGAGGACTGCCAAAGAAAAGGCCCCGGCCACAGGGGGAGGCCGGGGCAAAATCTGCTGGACGGAAGGGGAAACTGGGGGATGCAGTCCGTCCAGCGTCAGAGCATCAACGCGCGCCCGTGCGTTTGGTTCCGGGTCGGCCGCCGTTGATTGATGTGGCGCTGTTACCACAGGCCGCCACAATCCCTTGGGAATTGCGATTACGGCTTTGCGCAACACCTCCGACTCAGATAGCAAGACCATGCCCCTATTGGGGTATTTCCTCCCATTAGACTTGGCCCCGTTTCGGCGGGGCTTTTTCTTGGGCACAGCTCGGCGGCGCCGGAGGTCGGGCACAAAAAAAGAGCAGGGCCGTGCCCTGCTCCACATGCCACAAACCCTTGGCTCCGGCGTCTTGCTTCGTGCTTGCCGGCCGGCGCATCGAGGCGCCTAGGGCTCTCCCTCCCACGACTTGGACCGCGCGGCGAAGCCGACTGGCTTATTCCAGTCTGTCTCCGCCCTACGTTGCGATAACCCTAAACTATCCCGAACCGCTTGTCATCACTCAACGCATACGTGACACGAGAAAGTTGAGCGGCGACGCGGGACGCGGCGGAGATAGTGCAACCATGCCGCGATTCTACGACGGTTGCGTGACCTGGACTCGAGATTTTCGCTGGTAAAGCAAAGGTCCTATCCCCGGCTGGCGGACACCCTGCGGTGCGCGTGCCGCCCGGCGGGGCCGGCAGCAGGCGCGGACGCAAAGCCCGTCAGGGCCGGGCCCGATCTCGGAATCCGGATCAGGGCGGGGGGCGCTCGGCCGGGGACCGCCATGCGAGACGTTGCCGTCTGCCCCGCGGGCCCTTGTGTTCCGCCGGGCGATCCGCTTTCACTCCTGCCGGTCGAACCGTGGGCAAAAACCATGCGTCTGTCGCGCTACTTCCTGCCGATCCTGCGCGAGAACCCGAAGGAGGCGGAAATTGTCTCGCATCGGCTGATGCTGCGCGCCGGCATGCTGCGCCAGGAGGCGGCCGGCATGTATGCCTTCCTCCCCCTGGGCTTCCGGGTGCTCAAGCGGATCGAGCAGATCGTGCGCGAGGAGCAGGACCGCGCCGGCGCCATCGAGCTGCTGATGCCGACCCTGCAGCTCGCCGACCTGTGGCGCGAGAGCGGCCGCTACGACGCGTACGGTCCGGAAATGCTGCGCATCAACGACCGCCACGAGCGCGAGCTCCTGTACGGCCCGACCAACGAGGAGATGATCACCGAGATCTTCCGCGCCTATGTCCGCTCGTACCGCGAGCTGCCGAAAATCCTCTACCACATCCAGTGGAAGTTCCGTGACGAGCAGCGCCCCCGCTTCGGCCTCATGCGCGGCCGCGAGTTCCTGATGAAGGACGCCTATTCGTTCGACCTCGACGAGCCGGCGGCCCGGCTCTCCTACAACCGCATGTTCGTCGCCTATCTGCGCACCTTCGCCCGTATGGGGCTGAAGGCCATTCCGATGCGGGCCGAGACCGGCCCGATCGGCGGCGACCTGTCGCACGAGTTCATCATCCTGGCGCAGACCGGCGAGTCCGCCGTCTACTGCGACAAGGACATTCTGGACCTGCCGATCCCCGGCGCCGACGTCGACTACGACGGCGACCTCGCGCCTATCATCCGGCAGTGGACCAGCCTCTATGCGGCGACCGCGGACGTGCACGATGCGGCGCGCTTCGAGCGCGAGGTCCCGGCCGATCGCCGGCTCAATACGCGCGGCATCGAGGTCGGGCAGATCTTCTATTTCGGCACCAAATATTCGGTCCCCATGAAGACCGTGGTGTCGGGCCCCGACGGCAGCGAGCGGCCGATCCACGGCGGCTCCTACGGGGTCGGCGTGTCGCGCCTGGTGGCGGCCATTATCGAGGCGTCCCACGACGAGGCCGGCATCATCTGGCCGGATGCGGTGGCGCCTTTCGGCGCTGTCATCCTCAACCTCAAGCAGGGGGCGGCCGACACCGACGCGGCCTGCGAACAGCTCTATCGCGACCTGACGGCTCGCGGCGTCGACGTGCTCTACCACGACCTCGACGAGCGGCCCGGCTCGAAATTCGCCACCGCCGACCTGATCGGCATCCCGTGGCAGGTCCTGGTCGGCCCCAAGGGGCTGGCCGAAGGCAAGGTCGAGGTCAAGCGGCGCGCCGGCGGCACGCGCGACCTGATGAGCCCCACCGACGCCGTCGTGCGCATCGTGCCGCACGGCGCCGCGCCATAAATCTGTTCATGCCGCACGGAATTCGCCGCAAACATTGGCTTTCATTCGCCAGAATCGGATGAAACTAACAGACCGGGGACGGGACCTGATGACCGAGGCGAGCCGCACGCGACCCTTTGCCCCGTTCGAGTGGATGCTGTCGCTCCGCTACCTGCGGGCGCGCCGCAAGGAAGGATTCATTTCCGTCATCGCCGGGTTCTCGTTCCTCGGCATCATGCTCGGCGTTGCCACCCTGATCATCGTGATGGCCGTGATGAACGGGTTCCGCAAGGAGCTGTTGAACAAGATCCTCGGGCTCAACGGCCATCTGCTGGTGCAGCCGCTGGAAACCCCGCTCACCGACTGGGAGGCAGTGGCCGACCGCATCGCGCAGGTGCCCGGCGTCACGCTCGCCGCCCCCCTGGTCGAAGGCCAGGCGCTTGCCTCGTCGCCCTTCAGCGCCGCCGGCGTGCTGGTGCGCGGCGTGCGCGCGCGCGACCTGATGAAGCTCCCCTCCATCGCCAACAACATCAAGCAGGGCTCGCTCGAGGGTTTTGACGAAGGGCAGGGGGTGGCCATCGGCCGCCGCCTCGCCGACCAGCTCTCGATCCGCGCCGGCGACAACATCACACTGGTGGCGCCGCGCGGCGCCGTGACCCCCATGGGCACCACGCCGCGCATCAAGGTGTACAAGGTGGCGGCGGTGTTCGAGATCGGCATGTCGGAATACGATGCCGCCTTCGTGTTCATGCCGCTCGCCGAGGCGCAGCTCTATTTCAACCGCACCGGCGACGTCACCGCGATCGAGATCTACACCCAGAATCCCGACCGCATCGACAATTATCGCCGCCTTGTCATGGACGCCGCCAAACGACCGATCTTCATGGTCGACTGGCGCCAGCGCAACGCCACCTTCTTCGGTGCGCTGCAGGTCGAGCGCAACGTGATGTTCCTGATTCTCACGCTGATCGTGCTGGTGGCGGCGCTCAACATCATCTCCGGCCTGATCATGCTGGTGAAGGACAAGGGCCACGACATCGCCATCCTGCGCACCATCGGCGCCACCCAGGGCGCCGTGATGCGCATTTTCCTCATCACCGGCGCCTCGATCGGCGTGATCGGCACGCTGATGGGCTTTGTCGTCGGCCTGCTGGTGTGCCTCAATGTGGAATCGATCCGCCAGTTCGTGTCGTGGCTGACCAACACCGAGTTGTTCTCGCCCGAGCTCTATTTCCTGTCGCGCCTGCCGGCCGAGATGGATCCCGGCGAGACCGCCGCCGTCGTGGTCATGGCGCTGACCCTGTCGTTGCTCGCCACCCTCTATCCGTCGTGGCGGGCGGCGCGGCTCGATCCCGTCGAAGCGCTCCGCTATGAGTGATGCCGCCGAAATGATCGAGGTCCCGGTGCAGGACCACGAAAGGCCCGCGCTCTTCCTGCATGCGATCGAGCGCAGCTACCACCAGGGCGATGCCACGCTGGAGATCCTGCGCGGCGCCGAGCTGGCGCTGTGGTCCGGGCAGTCCGTGGCGCTGATCGCGCCATCGGGCGCGGGAAAGTCCACCTTGCTGCACATTGCGGGCCTGCTCGAGCATCCCGACGGCGGCGAGGTCTATGTCGGCGGCCTGCCCACGTCGAACCTGCCCGATGCCGAGCGCACCAGCATCCGCCGCAGCGACATGGGCTTCGTCTACCAGTTCCACCACCTGCTGCCCGAGTTCTCGGCGGTGGAGAACGTGATGCTGCCGCAGATGATCCGCGGCCTGGCCAAGGGCGAGGCGCGGGTGCGCGCCCTCGAGCTTCTCTCCTATCTCGGCCTCAAGGACCGGGCGACGCACCGGCCGGCCGAGCTGTCGGGCGGCGAGCAGCAGCGGGTCGCCATCGCCCGCGCGGTCGCCAATGCGCCGCGCGTGCTGCTCGCCGACGAGCCCACCGGCAACCTCGACCCGCGCACCGCCGCGCACGTGTTCAACGCGCTCACCCAGCTTGTGCGCGCCTCCGGCCTCGCCGCCCTCGTCGCCACCCACAACATGGACCTGGCGCAGCAGATGGACCGCCGCGTCACCCTGCAGGAAGGGCTGGTGGTGGAGGTGGATTAGGCGTCGCTGCTCTATTGCTCCGCGATGAGTCGATGTTGCGTCGGCATCATTCCGGCCAGAGCATGATGGGGTGCGTCCCGCCGCCTGGCGGCGTCCGGCCATGGCCGGTCCCGCGGCCGCCAGCGGGACCCAATGGCATGAGTCCGGCGGCGACCGGCCGTGCGGCCGCACGGCTGTCGGTCACGGCCGTCCCAACGACGCGCATGGCATTCGTCGGCCGGAGGCTTCTTGCCGCCTGCAGGCCGGCGGCCGCCAGCGCGGCCAGGACGAGCAGTATGGACGCGATCCTGATCATGGGCGGCCCCCGGCAGCGCGAGTCATGCCCGAGCATGCCGGGAGGTCGGCGACCGCGCTGTTCCCGCCGGAACAGACAGCCCGGCGCGGCTGTGCCGCGTCGCTATCGTCGCGTCAGGGGCGCGTGATCGCGGCCGCGGCGATCACCCACGCAGGTCTAGTAGTAATAGCGCCGCGCCCTGCGGCGGACCCGGCTCTCGCCGCCGCGATACATGTAGTTGCGCACGCAGAAGCCGCCGACGCCGCTGACCGTGGCCATGCACTGTTGCCAGCTCACGAAGCCGCAGTTTCGCGCGCCGCCGCGCGTCGTGTACTGCGCGCACCACGGATAGTTCTGCGCCTGGGCGAGGTCGGTCGCGACCAGGAATAACGGCAGCGCCGCCACGGCAGCAGCAAACAGGGTTCGCATGATCAGCCTCCGCTTATCGCCGCGACCGTCGCGACACAGGCGGTTCAACCATCGCCGGGCGGTACATCGGATTCTCGTCGCAGTAACCGCCATTGCCGCTGATCGCGGCCCGGCATTGTGCCAGCGTGGCAAAGCCGCAGTTCCGCCCGCCGTTGCCGCTCTCGCCGTATTGGGCGCACCACGGGTAGGTGATCTCGGCCGTGGCGACGCCGGGACTGATGGTCAGTCCGGCCGCCAGCAGCGCGAGGGCCGTCAGCATCGTTCGCATGGATGTCTCCCGTCCTTCCTGCTTCCATAAACACCTGGAGAGAACTGCCTGTTCCGCTAGCCGCCGGCCGTCCAGGCGATCGCGGCGACGCCCGACACCATCAGCAGCGCACCGGCGACGCGCGCCACCGAGAGAGTCTCGCGGTGCAGCAGCACGCCCAGCACGATGGCGAACAGCATGCTGGTTTCCCGCAGCGCCGACACTACCCCCACCGGGCCACGGCTCAGTGCCCACAGGAACACGCAGAACGATGCCAGCCCTAGGGAGCCCGAGGCCAGTACCCTCCATCGTGTCGCCGCGAGCTGCCGCCACAGCATGGGCCCGCGCTGCAGCCGCGTCAGCGTCAGGAACACCATGTTGTCGATGACGATCAGCCACGCGGTGAATCCCAGCCACGTTCCGAACAGGCGAATCCCATAGGCGTCGAGCACTGAATAGCCGGCGACCGCCAGCCCAGCGCCGGCGGCCGCGGACCAGAGAAGCCAGTTGGGTTGGCGCTGGCGCTGGCGCTCCAGCATGACCATGAGGAGGCCGGTCGACACCAGGCCGATGCCGAGCGATTGGCCGAGGCTCGGCACCTGCCCGAGCGTCGCCACGGCGAGCGTGGTGGCGAAAAGCGGGACCATGCCGCGCGCCAGCGGAAACGCCTCGCCCAGGTCGCCGTTGGCATAGGCGCGCGCCAGGCACAGCTTGTAGCCCACATGCAGCGCCACCGAGGCGGCGAGCACCGGCCACAGCATAGTCGGCGGCAGCGGCACGAACGGCAGCGCGGCCAGCGCTGCCACCGAGGCGACCAGGCCCATGCCGGCGAGCGTCACGGTCTGATCGGCCCCGGCCTTGACCAGACTGTGCCAGCCGGCGTGCAGCAGCGCGGCGAGCAGCATGAGACCGATGGTGAGGAGATCCATGTGCCTTCGACGGATGGGGCGGAGCGGGGAGCGGTGCAGCGTGAAAACTGAAGAACCGCTTCAGTTCCCATTCATGTTTGGTCTGGTCAATGGCCGCCCGACAGGGAGGTCCGATGCCGGTCTATGTTTTTCGCGTCGTAAACCACAAGAACAGCAATCTGAGTTGGCCCAAGGAATGTCGGGACGCCGGCCAGGCGCAGGCCCATGCCACGCATGTGGCGGCCGAGCTGGCGCGCGACGAGACCTACCACGGCTGCCAGCTCGAAGTGATCGACGAGCACGGCGACGCCGTCGGCCGGGTTCCGGTCGTCAGGACCTAACCCGAGATCGCCTTCAGAGCGCAATCGCGCAGCATGACCGGGTCGCGCTCGCCGGTTTGCGCGCACTCGATGATTTTTCGCGCCACGAAGTCTCTGAGCGCATCGGTGCGCTGGGCCAGGCCGAGGATGCGGCACGCATCCTCGAAGGCGGTCGACATCGCCGTGACCGTCTGGGAATCGAATGCGTGGTCTTGCAGCAGCCGGTACAGCGGCATCGCCCATGCTCCCAACAACGCAAAAAGGGTGGGAGCCGAGCGGCCTTCCCGGTCACCGCCTTCCCCTTGCTTGCGGCCGATGACGCACGGTTACCTAGACGAGGTTTTGCAAAAATTCAATTCGCCCACCTCGCCGAACATCCGATCCTCCATTGATCCCCGGACCGCGTCTGTCGCGTCAGGCGCGGCAGGGCAGCAGGCCGAGAGAAGCGCAGGCCAGCTAGTTCCATGGCGCGTTGCAATTGCCGGCGCGATCTCCAGGCAAGTCGGCCAACGGCCCGTTGACGGTCGATCGCCAGGAATTGCACTTGACGCCGGTGCTTGCGCCGCCTCGGCCGAGTAGGTGGCGCCTTGCGCATTGATCTTGGAAAAGTCCACGGCATTGAGGAAATAGCTGAAGCGGACCGGTGCGGTCAGCCGCCAGGCGCAGCCGATGTTGAGCTTGGACATGTCGGCGGCGCTGGCGTGAACATTGCCGCCACCGGAAATGGTGTTCGGCCCAACGCAACTGGCCGTCGAGTGCTCGACTATCGAGATGTGGTGGCCGTTCGGCATGCCGCCGAAGTCGATGAAGGCGAAATCGACGATTGCGTTCTGTCGCCCGGCCAGGCCGATGGCCCGCTCGGCCGTGGACTCCAGGGACAGGCAGGTGATGATGCCGATCGCATGATCGTGGACCCAGATCAGCGTGGCGTCGTCTTTGGTGGCGCGCAGCACGACGGCGCCGGGATTGGCGCAATTCCCGCTGACCTTCACGAGGCGGTAGTAGTAGATGTTGATTTCGGGATCGAAGTAGACGCCGTCGGCGAGCTGGATGTGGCACTCCCGGATGAACGGTTTCCGGCAGGCGCGAAAGGCGCCTTGCGGCGTGCATGGCCGCCGGGCCGTGCACTGGGGATTGTCAACGCCGTTCGGCGCGGCATGAAACTCGACGGCCTTTGGTCCGGCGGCAGGCGACGCACGCACGCACGCCAGCGTCACGACGAGGGCGCTTACCAACGCTGCTTTGATCATCACGTGACCCGTTGGTCGGGAAGCGCAGCGTGGCCGCAGGTTGCCCAATACCTAGGATCGACGTCGATCAGCGTTGTGATGGGGGTTCAGCCAGGGGCAGCCAAAAACCAGCATTGTGCTTGACGCGAGAACAAAAATAGAACATAGTTCCTGTTATGTTCTGTCGTCAAGGGAGGGGACCCCAATGATCCGCGCCGTTATTGAAGAAGTGACCGTCCTGGCCTCGCTCGCCCTGTTCATGGGCATGATCGCCGTCTGGGCCCATGTGATCGCCGTGCTGTGATGCAGGGAGTCCGGCCGCCCGGGCTTTGTTGCCGGGCGGCTTTCACCGCCCGGCGGGTGCCTCCGGCCGCCGGGCGGTGCGCCATCCGGCATTAGGCCCTCGCGGCTTCGCCGGGCTGCACATTGTGCGGCGCTTCATCTTGTGGGCGGCAGCGCGTCGGCGGTCGTTGAGGGTGGACTCAGGTGACCTCGCTCCCCACCATCCGGGCCAACGGAATCACCGCGAGAGATTCAAGTGGGCGCTGACGTCGGCTTCGTGCACCTGCACGTACATTCCTCCTATTCGCTGCTCGAAGGCGCGCTGACCATCAGCCGCCTGGCCGAGCTTGCCAAGGCCGACCGGCAGCCGGCGCTGGCCCTGACCGACACCGACAACATGTTCGGGGCGCTGGAGTTTTCCGACAAGCTCGCGGGCTACGGCATCCAGCCGATCATCGGGGCGGCGCTCGCCCTCGACTTCGCCGACGGCGCCGCGGGCGCCAGCACGCCGGCCGCCGGCGTTCCCGGCGCCCGCGTCGCCGCGCGTCCGGCGCCGCTGCCGCGCATCGTGCTGCTGGCGGCGCAGCCGGAAGGCTACCGCAACCTGATGCGGCTCTCGTCGCGTGCCTTCCTCGACGCGCCGGCCGGGGAGCCGCCGCACCTCAAGCTCGGCTGGCTGGCCGATGCGGCCGAGGGCCTCATTGCGCTCACCGGCGGACCCAACGGCCCGCTCGACGCCATGGCGGCGGCCGGGCAGGGCGAGCACGCCGCCATGCGCTGCGACACCCTGCTGCGCCTGTTCGGCGCTCGGCTCTATATCGAGCTGCAGCGCCACAACCTGCCCGAGGAGCGGGCGCGCGAGCCGATGCTGCTCGATCTCGCCTATGCCAAGGGCATTCCGCTGGTGGCTGCCAACGAGCCGTTTTTCGCCACCGCCGACGACTACGAGGCGCACGACGCGCTGATCTGCATCGCCGAGGGCCGCCTCGTGGCGGAGGGCGACCGCCGCCAGCTCACGCCCGAGCATCGCTTCAAGACCCGCGGCGAGATGGCCGTGCTGTTCGCCGACCTGCCCGAGGCGCTGGCCTCGACCGTCGAGATCGCCACCCGCTGCGCCTTCCGTCCGCGCACCCGCAAGCCGATCCTGCCGCGCTTCTCGCTCGACACCGGCACGCCGGAGCGTGGCAGTGTGCCCGCGCACGTTAGTGCGCCGGTCGATGAGGCCGCCGAGCTGCGACGCCAGGCCGAGCAGGGCCTGGCGGCGCGCATCGCCACGCAAGGGTTGGCGCCGGGCCAGACCGAGGCCGACTACCGCGAGCGGCTCGCCTTCGAGCTCGGCGTCATCGAGAAGATGAAATATCCCGGCTACTTCCTCATCGTCGCGGACTTCATCAAGTGGGCCAAGGCGCACGGCATCCCGGTCGGGCCGGGCCGCGGCTCCGGCGCCGGGTCGCTCACGGCTTACGCCCTCACCATCACGGACCTCGATCCGATCCGTTTCGGCCTCATCTTCGAGCGCTTCCTCAATCCCGACCGCGTGTCGATGCCGGACTTCGACATCGACTTCTGCCAGGAGCGGCGCGACGAAGTCATCCGCTACGTCCAGGAACGCTACGGCCGCGATCAGGTGGCGCAGATCATCACGTTCGGCTCGCTGCAGGCGCGCGGCGTGCTGCGCGATGTCGGCCGCGTGCTGGAAATGCCGTACGGGCAGGTCGACAAGCTGTGCAAGATGGTGCCGCAGAACCCGGCCAACCCGGTGTCGCTCAAGCGCGCCATCGAGGAGGAGCCGCAGCTCCAGGCCGCGCGCGACTCCGATCCGATCGTGCGCCGCGCCTTCGCCATCGCGCAGAAGCTCGAAGGCCTCTACCGCCATGCCTCGACGCACGCAGCCGGCATCGTCATCGGCGACCGGCCGCTCAATGAGCTGGTGCCGCTCTATCGCGATCCCAAGTCGGACATGCCCGTCACCCAGTTCAACATGAAATGGGTGGAGCAGGGCGGCCTGGTGAAGTTCGACTTCCTCGGGCTGAAGACGCTCACCGTCCTCGACGTCGCGCGCAAGCTGGTGGCGCGGCGCGGCATCGATCTCGATCTCCTGCGCATCCCGCTCGACGACGAGAAAACCTACGCCATGCTGGCGCGCGGCGAGACCTGCGGCATCTTCCAGGTGGAAAGCCAGGGCATGCGCCGCGCCCTCATCGACATGGTGCCGGACCGGTTCGAGGACCTGATCGTGCTGGTCGCGCTCTACCGGCCCGGCCCGATGGCCAATATTCCCACCTATTGCGCGCGCAAGCTCGGGCGCGAGAAGATCGAATACCTGCACCCGAAGCTTGAGCCGATCCTGGCGCCGACCTACGGCATCATCACGTACCAGGAGCAGGTGCAGCAGATCGCCCGCGATCTTGCCGGCTACTCGCTCGCCGAGGCCGACTTGTTGCGCCGCGCCATGGGCAAGAAGATCAGGGCCGAGATGGCGGCGCAGCGCGGCCGCTTCCTCGCCGGCGCGCAGGAGCGCGGCATCGATCCGGTGACCGCCGAGACGATCTTCGATGCCTGCGCCAAATTCGCCGAGTACGGGTTCAACAAGTCGCACTCGGCGCCGTACGCCTTCATCACCTACCAGACCGCCTACATGAAGGCGAATTTTCCCGCGGAATTCTTGGCCGCCTCGATGACGCTCGACATGGGCAATACCGACAAGCTGGCCGAGTTCCGCGCCGAGGCGGAGCGGCTCGGCATCGCGGTCGAGCCGCCGTCGGTGAACCGCTCGGACGTGGCCTTCGAGGTCGCGGGCGACGTCATCCACTACGCGCTGGCTGCGCTCAAGGGTGTTGGCCGCGAGGCCGTGAAGTCGATCGTGGCGGTACGCGGCGACAAGCCGTTCCGCGATCTTGCCGAGTTCGCCGGCCGCATCAATCCGCGCGCCGTGAACAAGCGCGTGCTGGAAAGCCTGGCCGCCGCCGGCGCCTTCGATGCGCTCGAGCCCGACCGCGCCCGCGCCTTCGCGGCGGTCGACGCGATGCTCAGCGAAGCGCAGCGGCATCACGACATGGCGACCAGCGGCGCGCTGGAATTCTCCTTCGGCGATGCGGCCGGTGCCCCGCTCGTGCTTCCCGCCAGCCAGCCATGGACGCCGGCCGAGCGGCTGCAGAAGGAGTTCGAAGCCATCGGGTTCTTTCTCTCCGGCCATCCGCTCGACGATTACGCGGCGCCGCTGCGGCGCCTGCGCACGCAATCATGGGCCGACTTCGCGCGCGCCGTGCGCGCCGGCGCCACCGCCGGAAAGGTCGCCGGCTACGTGGTGGCGCGCACCGAGCGGCGCACCCGCACCGGCGGCCGCATGGGCATCGTCGGCCTGTCGGATCCGTCCGGCCACTACGAGGCGGTGATCTTTGCCGAGGGCTTGCAACAATATCGCGAGCTGCTCGAGCCGGGCCGCGCGGTGCTCCTGTTCTTCAGCGCCGAACAGCAGGGCGACGAGGTGCGCGCGCGCATCCAGTCGGTCGAGCCGCTCGAGCAGGCGGCCGAAAAGCTCACGCAGGGCCTGCGCGTGTTCATGCGCAGCGAGGCGCCGCTCGATGGCGTGGCGCGGCGGCTCGAGGCCAAGGGCGACGGCGAGGTGTCGGTGGTGGTGATGCTCGCCGGCGGCACCGAAGTGGAGGTGCGGCTGCCCGGCCGCTTCAAGGTCTCGCCGCAGATCGCCGGCGCCATCAAGGCGGTTCCCGGCGTGGTGGCGGTGGAGGCGGCTTAGCTTGACTCCCGTAGGGTGGGCAAAGGCGCGCACACGCCGCGCCGTCAACGGGCCGGTGCGCTTCGATCGTGCCGTGCCCACGCGTTCTGAATCGATGAACGGCATGACGCGTGGGCACGGCGCGCATCGGGCTCATCATCGGATCGCGATGCCGTGTTTCGCGCGCCTTTGCCCACCTTACGGCGCGCTGCTCGCGTTGCTCATGCTGAGCTCGGCCGCCGAGGCCGCCTGCACGTGCCGGTGTGTGGACGGCAAGATGCAACCGCTGTGCGGCAGTGCCATCGACATGCCGCCGATGTGTCCGCCGGCCATTTGCCCGATCACGTTGCCGTCGCTGGCGCCGATCGATCCGCCAACGATCCCTCCGATCGGCACGTCCGAGTGCTGGCAAGCGCAGGTCTGCGGTCGTTCCGGGAATTGCCGCTGGCAACAGGTCTGTCGCTGACGCGGCGTTTCCGCAGCCCGCACGGAACGCAGCGGAATGCGGGAGCTTCTTGGCTGACTGAGCATCCGTGAGGCGTCCCGCCTGCGGGGCGAAGCGTCCGAGGAGTTGGATGTCCCTTCCGCGCGAAGGCCGGGATTTCGACTAGGCTGCCAAGGCAGCGCACTGCGTCGCTCGACGGGTTCTCGATTGCGCGGCGTTCGCCGAAGCGCGGTCGCGTCGGGCGGCACTGTATCGTCCTGATCATGATACCGGCGAGCGACAAACAAATTTTTGGCGCACCGCGGCAAGACGTTGCCGATGCCGATCTGTAAAACGTCCATGCTCTTCACCCGCGCATCTGTAAAACTGCGGATATCGACGCATGCCTAAACCCATTTAGCGGATTCAGATATTCTGCCTTTGGCGGAATCCGTTAATTGATGGCGAAGAGATGGCGGACATCTGTCCGCGCAAGGGCGTCGCAGAACGGCTTTCCATCACTTCAAACCAATTGTTGCGGTGCCTGCGAGAGCGCCGGGACGGTGAAAATGATTGTTGTGGGAAGTCGGCTCGCTATCGCGGGCAGGGCAATGAAACGCAGGATGCTGTGGGCCGATGGAATGCTTGATGCCTTCGAGCGCGTGGGCTGGGGGGCCCTCTTGATTGGCGCCGATGGCAGCGTGATCGAGCTCAACGACGAGGCGCACCGGCACGTCGGCCGCGACATCGCGCTCAGCAAAGGTCAGATTGCCACAACGCATCGGCCTGCGAACGCCGAATTGCAGCGTCTCACCGCCGCCGCTCTGGCGGGAGAAAACGAGCCGGCGCGCATGTCGCGCGGAGCCATATTGCTGCCGCGCGCCGACGGACGTCCGGTGATGGCCTATGTCATCCCGATTGCCGGGCCCTTTGACGATTCCGCGCAGAGTGCCAGAGCCATCGTCGTGCTCGTCGATCCGGACAAGCAGCGCGAACCCACCGAATCCATCCTGCGCGAGGCGTTCGGCCTCACGCCGGCGGAAACGCGAATCGCAATCGGCTTCGCCCGCGGGCGCGATCTCCAGGAAATTGCCGATGAACAGAAGGTCAGCATCGGAACCGTCCGCAAGCATTTCAAGGCGGTCCTGGCGAAGACGAATACGAATCGTCAGGCCGAGCTCGCGATCCTCCTCGCGCGCGTGGCGCAGCAGCCGCACGTGCACCCCGCTGTCCCGGCGGCACTGGACTAGCCTACGCATGGCCGGCGGGCACTTTTGCGTCTCATCGATCACATGGCTCCGCGCTTGCGGGGCCTTGGTCGAAGCTCGGTCGCGCCCGTCGTTCTTGAATCATTCCTCCAAGGCGCGCCGAACAAATTTTTGGCGCGGAGCGGCAACCGTCGCTTCGCCCCGCGCATCTGTAAAACTGCGGATATCGACAGGTGCCTAAACCCAATTAGCGGATTCAGGTCTTCTGCCTTTCAGGAGAACCGCTAATTCGTAGTTCCGATATGGCGGACATGTGTCAGCCCAAGTGCGTCGCAGAACGACTGTCCATTACGTTCGAAACCTGGTTGCTCTCGTGCCTGCGACATCGCCGGCATGGTGACAATGGATTGATGCGGGAAGTCGGCTCGCGGTCGCGTGCAGTGGAGTGAGTACATGATCTGGACCGATGGAATGCTTGATGCCTTCGAGCGCGTGGGGTGGGGGGCTCTCTTGATTGGCGCCGATGGCAGCGTGATCGGTCTCAACCGCGAGGCGCGCAGGCATGTTGGTCGCGACATCGCGCTCAGCAAAGGTCAGATTGCGACGATGCACCGGCCTGCGAACGCCGATCTGCGGCGGCTCACCGCCAGCGTCCTGGCGGCACAAGACGAGCCGACGCGCACGCCACGAGGCCCCATATTGCTGCCGCGCGCGGACGCACGTCCGCTGATAGCGTATGTCATCCCGATTGCCGGTCCTGCAGACGATTCTGCGCAGCGCGCCAGGGCCATGGTCGTGCTCGTCGATTTGGACAAGCAGCGCGAACCCGCTGAATCCATCCTGCGGGAGGCATTCCGCCTCACGCCTGCGGAAACGCGAATCGCTATCGGCTTTGCCCGCGGGCGCGATCTCCAACAGATTGCGCGCGACCAGAAGATCAGCATCGGAACCGCTCGGAAGCATTTCAAGGAGATCTTGGCGAAGACCAATACGAATCGTCAGGCCGAGCTCGCGATTCTCCTCTCGCGCGTGGCCCAGCAGCCGCACGTGCACCCTGCCATCCCGGCGGCTCTGGACCACGCGTTCGATGTTACGCGCGGAACAACACCAGGCACCAACTCGGCGATCGCCAGGCATGACCGGCGAAGCTCGCCTGTGCAGTGCGTTCATTTCGCAAAAGTGCGAATGCACGAGTCATCTGATCTAAAGTCTAATGCTCGCACACAAGAAATCTTTC
>Ga0209466_1000019_pt1 | contig 36234 bp, 33 predicted proteins | sample PanSoiPlo30MoBio_FD_188323 | JGI IMG/M metagenome (GOLD analysis project Ga0209466, IMG submission 188323) | Tropical forest soil microbial communities from Panama analyzed to predict greenhouse gas emissions - Panama Soil Plot 30 MoBio (SPAdes)... | ecosystem: Environmental > Terrestrial > Soil...
GACATGGGGCTCCATCTCGGTGCGGGTTGTTAAGCTGTCCTTGGCGTCGAGGTCCGATAGGCTGACCGCCATCCCGCAGGAGTGGACATGGCGGCCGTCATCCTTGATCGAAGCCCGGCGATCGGCGCTGATCGCAGCCGCGATCGGTGCAGCGGCCGGCTGGATCGCGCATGGCGCGTCAGCATCATCGCAGCCGGGATTCGAGCAGCTCAGTGCCGAGGCGCTTGCCGCCCACAAGCTCTATGTCACCGAGGTGCGCCATCCGATCGAGGTCGGTGCCGGCGAGTCCCACTTGCTGCCATGGCTGTCGCGGCGGGTGGGCTCCACCCTGCGGGCGCCCGATCTCGCCACGTTCGGGCTCAAGCTGATGGGAGGCCGTCTGCTGCCCGGGCATTCGGGCAAGGCGGCTGCGATGTTCATGTACGAGAGCGCGTCCGGCGATCGCTACACGCTGTATTGCGCCCGCTCGGCTGCGCCCGAGACGGCCCTGCACTACAATGTCGCCGGGCAGGTGGCTGCCGTGTACTGGGGTGACGGAGACGTCGGGTTCGTGGTGAGCGGCCCGGCCGACCGCGACCGGCTGATCAAGATCGCGCAGGCGGCCTACGAGCAGCTCGACCGGCGGACGCGGGGCAGCTCCTAGAGAACGGACGAAGAAGGACGGATCATGCGGTCCGTCCTTCTCGTGCCGTCAGTCGCAGCCCTCGACGATGCGGCCATAACCGAGGTCCTGCACGCAGCCGGTGGCGCCCCGATAGGTCTGGTAGGTGTTGGAGGCGCGCTCCTGGTCGGTCGGCTGCGTCGCCGCCCACGACGGAGCGGCAATAAGCGCCGTAAGGGCAGCCGCAATGGCGATCGCGGCGGTGCGATTTTTCGACGCGTTCATGGCTGTTCTCCCCTGTGAACTCTGGAAGCCCGGCCCGCGAACCGGGCTTTGAGGCCGGTCTCGTTTTATCCGAGCCCGCGCGACGCGGCGTATGAACTGCGTCACAGCGGCGGCGCGGCCGGGCGGCCAGGCGCCCTGACGCGCCAAACCTCATCCGAACGGACGAGGCCGCATCATCCGTCTGGATGAGGAAAGCCCTCGAAAGAACAGCAGGTTGCGGCCGCCGATCAATTGTCCCGCAGTCCTGTGAGATAGCTCATACCTTGCGGGGCGGACCCGGGTGTAGGGGGGAGGGCATAACAGCGGTCTTTTCACCTCGCGCAAATCCAGAGGAGGACGGCTATGGGAACAGTGAGCAGGCATGCACTCGCGCTGGCGATTCTGGCGGCATCCGCCTTCGGTTCGGCCGGGTGGGCCGCATCGGACGCCCGTACGAAGTTCGCTGCACCAAGCGCGCAGGAGGAAACGATCTATCGGCCGGAATGTCCGAGCGATGAGACATCGAGCGTGTGGCAGCCATGCCGCGTCGCCGGCGCCAGTGGCGGGTAGAGCCTGCCGACACAACAACGCGAGCGCACCGGCGTCAGGTTGCCGGGGGATGGTTAACATGACGGATCATGGACTGATCAAAATGGAGGAGATGAGCGCTCACGACGACGCGGCCAGCCTCCTGTTCCAGTTTGGGATGAGGTACGCGAATGGAGACGCCGTGGACCTGGTCGCCGCCCACAAGTGGTTCAACCTTGCGGCGATGCGCGGCAACCAGGAAGCGGTACGGCTGCGCCGTGAGATCGCAGCCGAGATGTCGCCGGAGGAGATCTCGGCGGCGCAACGGGCCGCCCGCGATTGGCTGACCACCCACTGAGCGCTCATCGCGATGTGCGGCAGATGGACGCTCGTTTTTTTGGCCCATGAGCCAAGCCAGGCGCGATTCTCAGGTCGCCGGGATGGCCCTGCGGATTAACCGCCTGGCAATCTTGCGCTGATCGCGGGGATCGTATGATCGGCCTGCCTTTGCTCCGACGCGAATAGGGGTTTATGGTGTCTGACAGGCATTCACCGGTGTTCGATCGGGGAGCAGATTCCGTGGGGGTTGTGACCCGAATTCCAACAGACGACGCTCGCCGCCTGCTCGGCGAGTGCTATCTGTTCCACGAGCTCGACGCCGACGAGCGCAGCGTTCTGTTCGGGCGCGTCCGCGTTCGCAATTACGCGGCCGGCGAAACCATTTTCCTCATGGGCTCGCCGGGCGACAGCATGATGGCGGTACTCAGCGGCAGCGTCCGCATCAGCGTGCCTTCGCCCGACGGCAAGGAGATCGTGCTCGCCATCCTTCAGCCGAAGGAGATCTTTGGCGAGATCGCGCTGCTCGACGGCAAGGACCGTACTGCCGACGCGCGGGCCATGACGGCATGCAGCTTGGCGATTCTGGAGCGTCGCGAGGTCCTCTCCTTCCTCGATCGCTACCCGCATGTGTGGCCCAAGCTGGTGGAAGTGCTGTGCAACCGGTTGCGCAATACCGACCAGCACATCGCCGAACTCGCCCTGCTGGAGCTGCCGGCGCGCCTGGCCAAGGCCCTGCTGCGGCTGGCAAATACCGAGGAAGCGCCGGCCGGGCGGGCGACCTTGCAGGTGCAGCTGTCACAACGCGAGCTCGGCAACATCTGCGGCGCCACGCGGGAAAGCATCAACAAATGCCTGCGCGCCTGGCAGCGCCGGGGCATCGTGCAGATCGAGGAAAGCCTGGTGACCGTCGCCAACCGTACCGCGCTTGAAGAGCTCGCCGAACTGGCGGAGCGCTGAACCCTGGCGGTGCCCGGGTCCCGCCGCAGCCTTCCAACGACCACGCCCGGCGCTGCAGACTCGCCGACGATCACGGATTCTTGCATTGCCGGGGCGGCGCCGATTGCGTTGATCCGGACGCCCGAGTGGTGGGGGACAACCCGCCCGTGTAACATCGTGGCTCGAAGCCGGTTTCGCCCGCCGCGCCAGGATCGAGGTCCTTGATGGAAGGGGATCTTCCCGGAATCCTCATCGTCGATGACAACGACGACGATCGGTATACTCTGCAACTTCTGTTAGAGAGCGATGGCTATACCCGGATAGCCATCGCAACCGGCGGGCACGAGGCGCTGGCGCTCCTGGCGCGGGAGAATTTCGGCCTCATCCTGCTCGACATGATGATGCCGGGAATGGCCGGCGACGAAGTTCTCAAGATCATCAAGGATAATCCGCAGACGCGCGACACGCCGGTGGTCGTGCTGAGCGCGGACTCGGACAGCGAGAAGATCTCGAAGTGCATCGGCATCGGCGCCGATGACTATCTGCCGAAGCCGTTCAATTCGACCATCTTGCGCGCCAGGGTGGCGTCCGCGTTGCAGAAGCATGCGCTGCGTGCATTGGAAAGCGAATACCTGGGCAAGCTCGAGCAGGAAAAACGCCACTCCGAGGACCTTCTGCGAAACATGCTGCCGCCGGAGATCGTGGTGCGTCTGCGCAACGGCGAAAGCAATATCGCGGATCATTTCGACGACGCCACCGTCATCGTCACGGACGTGGTCGGCTTTTCCCGCATCACCGAGCGGATGCGGGTCTACGAGATCGTCGGCTGCATGAATCGGCTGTTCAGCGAATTCGACAGGCTCGCCGAGGACGTCAGGGTCGAAAAAATTCGCACGTTCGGCGACAGCTACATGGCGGTCGCCGGCCTGCCGACGCCGCGTCCCGGCCATGCCGCGATTGCCACCAAGCTCGCCCTGGACATGGTGGCGGCCGCCGAGCGATTGCAGTCGAGCCTGCCCACGCCGTTCCGCATCCGGGTCGGCGTTCACTCGGGACCGGTGATGGCCGGGGTGATCGGCACGCGCAAGTTCGTCTACGACGTGTGGGGAGATACGGTCAACGTGGCGTCGCGGCTGGAGGCCGCCAGCCGCCCCAACCGGGTCCTGGTCTCGGCAGCGACGGCGAATAAGCTCAATGGCGCCTTCGAGCTTGACGGGCCGCACACGATCGAGACCAAGGAGCAGCGAGTCCTGGAGGCATTCTTCGTCGCCCCGGCCGGCCGGTGAGCGGCGTCGTTCCGCCGGCAGCCGCTCACCTGCGGCCGTCGAGCACGCGCCTGATGTTCGCCACCAGCCGATCGAAGTCGACGGGCTTCGTGTCAAATTCGTTGCACCCGGCGGCCAGCGCCTTCTCGCGCGAGCCGGCGAGCGCGTGCGCCGAAAGGGCGATGACCGGAATGTCGCGCGTGGTGGGATTGTTCTTCAGCCGCCGCGTCGCCTCCCAGCCGTCGACGACCGGGAGCTCGAGATCCATCACGATCACGTCGGGTTTCTCGGCCGCCGCCTTGGCACAGCCGATCTCGCCGTTCTCGGCCACCAGCACCTCGAACTCGTCGAGCAGCTCGAGCCGCATCTTGAGCATGTAGACGTTGTCGTCGTTGTCTTCGACGTAGAGAACCCTTATCACGGCATGCGCTCCAGGACGGGGGCTGGGCCAGCGTCGGAGATGAGGCGGCGTATGCGCTCGACCAGCTCGGCGGGAAGGAACGTCTCTTTCAGCAGCACCGTCTGGACGCCGGAGTTCAGCCGCTCGCGGTCGGCGGCGGTCAGGTCGCGCGCCGTGACGACGATGACCGGGATGTCCTGCAGAACGGGATCTTCCTGCATTCTTGCCACCAGCTGAAATCCGTCCATGTCCGGCATCATCAGGTCGAGCAGGATCAGGTCGGGTGCCTCCTGCTTGAGCCGTTCGAGCGCGACCTGGCCGTTCTCTGCTTCGCTGATGATCCATTGCTGCGGCTCCAGCCAGGAGCGGATGCGTTCGCGCTGGATGTCGTCGTCCTCGACCACCAGGATGCGCGTGCGCCGCACCGGCTGGCGAAAACGCTGGAGCAGCCGGATCAGCCGTTCGCGATTGATCGGCTTGGTGAGATAGCCGGCGGCGCCCAGCGTGGTCCCGCGGCGCTGTTCGTCCAGGATCGTCGTGATGATCACCGGAATGTCCGCGAGCTCCGCGTCCTGGCGCAAGGCCGCGAGCACCGCCCAGCCGTCGAGGTCGGGCATCATGAGGTCGAGCGTGATCGCGATCGGCCGCGCCTCCTTGGCCCGCTTCAGACCCTCCAGGCCGCCGGCGGCGGTGATCACGTCGTATCCGGCGCTCTTCAGGTGGTTGGAGATGATGTCGCGGGCGTTAGCATCGTCGTCGATGACCAGAATGGCATTGGATTGCGGCAACGCGACGTCGCGTCGGTCGGCGGAGCGGTCGAAATCGACGTCGATGAGATCGCTTGCCGCCGGCAGCCGAACCGTGAAAGTCGATCCCTTGCCGAGGCGGCTCGTGGCCATGACGTCGCCGCCCATCATGCGGCAGAGCTTGCGCGTGATGGCGAGACCGAGCCCGGTGCCGCCATAGCGGCGGGCGGTCGAGGAATCGGCCTGCGAGAACTCCTCGAACAGCTTGTTCAATTGGTCGGAGGTCATGCCGATGCCGGTATCGGAAACTGCGAATTCGACCCAGCCCCGCCCGTCGAGCACGCGCCGCCCGACCCGCATGGAAACCTCGCCCTCGGTGGTGAACTTGCAGGCATTGCTGAGCAGATTGAGCAGGATCTGCCGCAGTCGCATCGGATCGGCGACCAGGCGGCCGACATCCCGGGAGTAGTCGACGAACAGGCGGTTCTTGTTCTGCTCCGCCAGTGGACGCGTCGTATCGATGACCTCGTCGATCAGCGGAACGATCGCGACCGCTTCGGAATGCAGTTCGAGCTTGCCGGCTTCGATCTTGGACAGGTCGAGCACCTGGTTGATCAGGCCGAGCAGGTGCGTCCCGGCGCGATAGACGCGGCGGAGCGGTTCCGCCGCCTTCTCGGTGCCGAAGCGGGCCGCATTGGTCACCATCATCTCGGTCAGTCCGATGATGGCATTGAGCGGCGTGCGCAGCTCGTGACTCATGTTGGCGAGGAACTGCGACTTGTGCTGGCTGGCAATCGACAGCTGGCGGCCCTTCTCCTCGATTTCGCTGAACAGGCGCGCGTTCTGGATGGCGAGCACGGATTGCGCCGCGAAGGTACGCAACAGGTCGACGGTGCTGTCGGTGAACAGGCCGGGCTCCTTGCGCTGGACCACGAGCGCCCCGACCGCGTGGTCGGGGCGCAGCAGCGGCACGATGAGAACGCCGCGATACCCCGCCGCCAGGGTGAAGTCGCGCGCCGCCGAAGGCGGCTCGACGCGCAGATCCGGAAACTGCAGCGGCTTGCGTCGCTCCGCGGCCCAGCCGATCGCCGTCTTGGAGAGGTCGATCTGCGGATTGGACATTTCGGCGATCAACGCGTCGTCCAGGCCGTAGGTGTAGCCGAGCTGGAAACGCCGCGTCGCCGCGTTGAACACGAAGATCGCGCCAGCCTCGGTACCGGAGAGCTGCACGGCCTTGGCGACGATGGTGTTGAGCACGGTCTCGATGTCGAGCGTCGAATTGACCGCTTGGCTGACCTCGCCCAGCGCCTGCAGCTCTCCCACGGATTGTCCCAGCTCGCGAGTGCGCTGCTGCAGTTCGGAGAACAGCCGGACGTTCTCGATGGCGATCACCGCCTGGTCGGCAAATGTCGTGACCAGCTCGATCTGTTTCTCGCTGAATGGCCGCACGGTTCGCCGCGACAGCGTGATGACGCCGATCGGCACGCCCTCGCGGAGCAGCGGCACGCCCAGCATGGTGCGGAACCCGGCCAGGCGCTGCAGCTCCGTCAGGGCATAGTCCGCATCGGCCTTGACGTCGGTGATGTGAACGGTCTTGCCTCCGAGCAGAGTTCGGCCGACCAGCGATGCCTTGCCTTGTGCGAAATCGAGGGTCTTCAGATACTGTTCGCACTCGGGTGGATAGCCGTGATACGCGACCGGTCGATAGACCGTGCCGACCGGCCGATTGATCGCGGCCACGTCGGCGTCGCACAGGCGCATTGCCGCCTTGACCAGGGCATCGAGAACGGCATCGAGATCGAAAGTCGAGCGGCCGATCAGTTTGAGGAAGTCGGCGATGGTGGTCTGCTGGTCCAGCGCCTCGCGCAATTCGCCGGTGCGCGCCTCCACCTTCCGCTCCAGGTCGGAATACGAATCCTGAAGCCGGCCGGCCATGTCGTTGAACTGGTCGGCCAGGGCCTCGAGCTCGTCGCCGGTCTTGATCGAGATGTGCTGGGACAGGTCGCCGCGCCCGATGCGCGCCGCCCCGGCCCGCAACGCGTGGATCGGAACCACCAGCCGGTGGGCGAGCAACAATCCGGCCAGAAAGGTGATGCCGAGGGCCGCCAGGAACAGCGCCCCCGAACGCTTGATGGCGGCGTAGAGCGGCGCGTAGGCCTCGTCGACCGGCAGTTCGACGAACACGAGCCAGCCGAGTGGTGCGACCCGAGCGTAGGCACTCAGCACCTGTTTCCCGGCCACGTCGGCAGTGGTCTGAACCTCCTCGGACGTGGCGTCGGCACCATCGCTCCGCGCTGCCTGCACCTGCGTGAGCTGGGAGAGGTCTGTATTGCGCAACACCAGATTGATATCGGGGTGGGCGATGAGGTGGCCCGACGCATCGGTGACATAGGCCTGTCCGTGCTTGCCCACCTTGATTTGCGATACGATGTCCCAGATGAATTTGAGATTGACCTCGGCGGCGCTCACTCCGGCGTCGGTCCCACCCGCCAATGCCAGCGTGATGTAGGGCTCGGAACCTTTCCGGAAGTAGATGTCGCCGTAATATGTCTTGTGCGCTACGGCCTCGACGAATTGCGGCGATCGCGACAGGTCGGTGCCGCTTCCGAGCACGTCGGGAGTCACGCGCGAAATACGCACCTGCTCGTGGCCCGAGGGATCGATCTGCGTTACTTCGCCGATGGCGGGTACCTGACGGAACAGACGCCAAACGTCGATCCGCCGTTGCTGCAGCGTGGCCATGGTCCACGGCAGCTGCACCGTCCAGCCGAGCTGGGCTTCGATTTCGCGGAAGAACTGGCCGATCTTGATCGCGGCCGATTCCGCCTGCTCGCGCTGGATGCGGATCAGCGACGCCTTGTGTTCGCGATAGAAGAACCACGTCTCGAATGCGCCGTGGGCCAGCAGGGCCACGCACACCACGAGCATGAACAAGGCCACGTATTTGCGAAACAGCGGGCCGCGAATAGCGGCCGGCGCCATCTTGTCCGTGCTCTCGACGTGATCCTGCGTGCGCTCGTTCACGTCATCACCTCGTCGGCGCGCGTGAGCAGCGCCGGCGGCACCTCGAGCCCGAGCCTCCGGGCGGTCTTGAGGTTGATGACCAGCTCGAATCTGATCGGCAATTGAACCGGCAGGTCGCCCGGCTTGGCGCCCTTGAGGATGCGATCGACATACGATGCGCTGCGCCCGAACACCTCGATCGGATCGATGCCGTAGGATACCAGCCCGCCGAGGGCCGAGAAGTAGCGAAACGGGTAGATGGCCGGGACGCGGTGGCGCGCCGCCAGCTCGATGATCGGGACGCGGTGTATCGCCGTGAAGGCGTCGGGCAGGATGATCAGGCCGCCGTTCGGGTCGGCCGCGAATGCCGCCACGTTGCGCTCAAGCTCGGCCAGGTCGCGCGCCGCCAACGCGAACGGCTTGACGCCGAACGACGCGGCGACGCCTTCGCCCGCCCGCATGTACTGCGCGGCGAACGGCGCGGATTCCGGGCTGAACACCAAGGCGGCGCGGGAGACGCGCGGCGCAAGCTCCTTCAGGATTTCCACCCACTTCGCGCCCATCGAGAAGTCAAAAGTGGTGAATCCCGTGATGTTGCCGCCCGGCTGGGCGAGGCTGGCGACAAAGCCGCCACCGACCGGATCGGATACCAACGTGAACACGATCGGTATGGTGCTGGTCTCGCGCCGCAGCGCCTCCAATGCCGGCGTGCTGTGGCAGAGGATCACGTCGGGGGCGAGGCTGACCAGTTCCTTGGCGGAGGCCTTGGCAAGCTTGGAGTCGCCGCCGCTCCAGCGATATTCTATCTGGATGTTTCGCCCCTCGATCCACCCCAAGGCCCGGAGCGCTGCTCGGAATGCTGTGATGCGCAGCTGCGATTCCGGATCCGTTTCGGCGATGCCAATCAGCACGCCGATTCGCCTGATCCGCTCGGGCTGCTGCGCGCGCGCAGCCAATGTCCAGGCAATCGCGGCGCTGGCGAACGACGTGATGAATTCGCGCCGTCTCACTCGATTACCTCGTCGGCACGGGCACGCAGCCAGGGCGAGACCGAGATGCCGAGGGCCTGTGCTGTTTTCATATTGATGATCAGCTCGAACTTCGTCGGCACCTGAACCGGCAGGTCGGCCGGCTTGGCGCCGGCGAGAACGCGACCGGCATAGCCACCAATCTTCTGATAGGCATCGGTGATGCTGGGACCGTAGCTCATCAATCCGCCGGCCATGGGGTATTCGCGCCAGGGGTAGACCGCCGGAAGCGCGTGGCTCGCCGCCAATTGAACGATCTGCGCACGCTTGCTGGTAAAGAATGGATCGGCACTGACGAGAAGCCCTTCCGCTCCGTGCTCCTTTGCCGAAGCGAATGCCGCCGCGAAATCGCTCTCGCTGCTGACGGCAAAGACATGCGTTTGCAGCCCGACCGGCTGCGCCGCGTCCATCAGTTCCTTCTTCTCGATCTCGGAGACGACACCGGTCGGGTTCACCAGCATGGCGATCTTCGTCGCCTTGGGAGTCAGTTCGCAGATGAATTCCAGGCGTTTCGCCACCAGCTCGGTCGTATGCAGACTGAGGCCGGTGGCGTTTCCACCCGGCCGGCTGAGGCTGGCGACGAGCCCGAACTGGACCGGGTCAAAGCCGCTTACGAACAGAATCGGAGTGCCTGGAGCGGCGCTCGCCGCCACTTTCGCTGCCGCGGTGCCTCCGGATGCGACGATCAGCGCCACGCGGCGTCCGGCCAGTTCCAATGCCTGCTGGCGCAAGCGGTCGAAGTCGCCCTCGGCCCAGCGGTATTCGACTGAGACATTGCCGCCTTCGACATACCCGGCCGCGTTCATGCCACGGTGGAACGCCGCCAGGAAGGGCGCGAAGGCGTGCTGGGACCCGATGCTGAGAAAGCCGACCACGGGAACTTCCGAGGGCTGTGCGTGCGCGACGAGTGGCCAGGCAAAGAGCCCGCCTGCAACAAGACCGACGAACTGGCGACGTCTCATGCGTGTATTGCCATACGCGTGCAGACTATAATCTACCCAATTGAGCCGGGTGTAATCTACGTCACAGGGGGTATGTCGATCCGTGTAATACCTTGTTCTCGCGCCGCCGTTTGCGCAGCGCACCGGCCGCTTTACTGAGTGTGAAAAAGCAGATAATCTCTGTACTTAAAAGGTAAAAAATTGCTTGCGGGGGGCATAGTTGGACCGAGTTTGTCCGCTGCCGCAGTCGGCCATCGCCATGGCCGTTCGTCACGGGCCGGACGAATGGTAAGACCCGCCGCCCCAACGCTCCCGCGAGACCCAGCTGACCGGTTCGGAGATCCCGGCGTCGGGCGGCAATCCGGCACGTGCGACGGTAGGAGCCGGCAGGGCTTTGCCCGCCGCGCTGCGTTCCATTTCAGTGCCGATTCAGGCTTGTCGGCGGCCGGACAGGAACAATTCAAGGCACACTTTGCTGCCGAGGCAGCCGTGCTCGAGGCTTGGTCGGTCGAGGAGGACTGGCCCCCGATCGTTCCTTGCACGCATCTGTGGATGTTCGTGTCGGGAAAATACAGGATATCGAAATCCCTCGTGCCTGCCTGGTCAGGCGACGTTGGGCGAATGGAATTTCCCGCCTGGAGGGTGACGGCTGGCCAGGCCGCCATCCTGCACGAGCTCGTTCATGTCTATTTCCCCAATGCCAACCGCCTGCTCGCCGAAGGATTGGCGATCTACCTGCAGGCGAAAATCGGCGGAAATCCCGCATTTCCCAATTTCGGCGGATCGCTCCATGCCATCGCCCGCCAAGTGGCCGGCAGGCTGGTGCCGGCCTTCGCGCGCGGCGATGCGAAAAGGCTCGACGATATCCGCCTGAGCGATCTCGACGCGATCGCCACCCCGAGTCCCCTCGAGCTGCGGGTGGGGCGCAAGCTCTACGGGGAGGATCCTCATGGGCAGGCGCGCATCTATCCGATCGCCGGCTCGTTCGTTCAGTTCCTGGTGGAGACGTACGGAATGGACCGGTTTCGTGCGCTCTATCTGCAAAGCCCGCTCGTAGCCGGACGCTGCAATGCGGGGTCGCCTGAACGCTGGACCGTCGCCTATGGATTGTCGCTGAGACGCCTGGAGGCGGCATGGAAGGCGTTCATTGCACAAGACTCCTGGGGGAGCGCGCCGACCGATCCACCGGTCGCCGTCGGTCGCGACGATGTCCGAGCAAGGAAGCGGGGCGAAGTTAACGAGGAGAGAGGCAATGACTGAGATATTTCCCAAGCTGACGGCGGCAAAACTGGCCCGGGGCGCGCGCAAGACCTCGGAAGGCAAGGGGCTGGCGCCGCTGCCGGGCGTCAGGACCGACGCCAAGCAGGCCGCAACGGCCGACCCCGCGAATCCCAGCTCGCCCTATTACGGATCGACCCACCACGATCCCCAAGGCTATGCGAAGAATCGTGAGCTCGCCGACCGCATCAGCAAGGCGGTGCACGAACTCAAGGAAAGCGATGAGCACGGATCGCGTTTCGTCCTGGCATGGCGGCTGTATCCGAACAACGATCACCCGTCGTGGCACCGCCAGGACGTCCATCAATGCGGCTGCGGGTGCGGCTGTGCCTCGGCGCCGCCTGAGAAGGCAAAGTCCTCGCCCAAGCCGGCCCGGCGCCGCGGCAAGAAATAGCGTCTGGCAGCCGCCTTGCGCCTACCGGCCGCAACGCGGTCATGTGAATCACCACGGATTTGCGGAGCATCCCATGGCAGTCCAGAAACGAAAGAAGTCGGTCCCGGTGATCGCGTTCCTCAGCAGCCAGGCGAGCAAGCCATTCAAGGATGCTGCCGCTGCGTTCCACGAGGGTCTCGCGCACGGCGGCTGCACCGAGGGCGAGCATTTCAACGTCGAGCACCAATGTGCAGATGGCTCGCCCGATCGGCTGAAGAAAATGGCGGCCGACGTCGTCCGCCAGCAGGTCGCCCTCATTGCGGCGTTTGGCGGCGCAGGCACCGCGCTGCGCGCCAAGGAGCAAACGGACAAGATCCCGATCCTGTTCGTCAGCGGCTTCAATCCGGTCAAGGTCAAGCTCCTCGACAAGCTTGATAAAGGCCGGCGACCGAGCAACATCACCGGCGTGCACGTGCGGACGACGGAACTCTGCTCGGATCGCTTGAAGCTGTTGCGGGAACTGCTGCCCAAGGCCAAGACCCTGGCCGTGCTCGTTAATCCGACTGGCGTGGTTCACGAGGACGAGACCGCGGTCTTAGGCAAGGCAGCGCGCGCAGCCCGCCTCAAGCTTGTCGTGCTGCAGGCGAAAGACAAGTCGGAGTTGGATGCCGAGTTCAAGCGATGCAAGAAGGAGGGCGCCGAGGGACTCGTCGTCAGCGCCGATCCTTTCTTCACCAGCAGTCGCGATCAAATCGTCGCGTTGGCGGCGCGCCACAAGATTCCGGTCGTGTATCCGTGGAGCGAATATGTCTACGCCGGCGGCCTGCTGAGCTACGGCCCCAACCTGACCAATGCCTACCGCCGGGTCGGAGTATACGCCGCGATGATCCTCAAGGGCGCTAAGCCGGCCGACTTGCCCGTCCTGGAGCCAAGCTCGTACAAGCTAGTCATCAACCTGAAGACGGCCAGGAAGCTCGATTTCGAGGTGCCGCACATGTTGGTGGCGCGCGCCAACGAGGTCGTCAATTGAACGAGTGCACGGCCCGCTGTCGCCGTCCTCGGCAACGGCGGGCTGGTGCGAAGCAGCAACCGGCCTCTTCCGCCCGGCGCGTCATCCGCCGGCCCGATACGCGCAAATGACCACGAACGGCTCAGTTCCTGCGGTCGGTCTCGGCTACCGATCGGCGATCGACGACTGGACGCGGGCCAATCTCGATCGCTTCGACGTGCTCGAGATCACGGTCGATCATTGCATCCACGCCGGTGCGGCGCAGCGCGCGGCGATCTTCGACCTGGTCGGCCGGGTTCCGCTTACGGCCCATGGCGTCGGCCTCTCGATCGGCACCGACGCGCCGCTCGACGTCGCCTACCTGGACCGGGTCGCGGCCGTCGTCGAGCGCCTGGAAGCCCCGGCTTACAGCGAGCACCTCGCATTCACCCGCGTGCCCGGCCGCGATCTCGCCAATCTGCTGCCCCTGCCCAAGACCGAAGCGGTCGCCGAGCAGATCGTCGCCAAGGTGCGCGCGGTGCAGTCGCGCGTCCCGGTCCCGTTCCTGCTCGAGAACATCACCTATGTGTTCGAGTGGCCGGACTCGAAACTGTCGGATGCCGAGTTTCTCAACCTGATCTGCCGGGAGAGCGGTGCCGGGCTTCTGCTCGACGTTGAGAACGTTTTCCTCAATGCGTCCAATCACGGGTTCAACCCTTACGCGTTCCTCGACGACCTGTCGGCCGGGCTGGTGCGGGAAGTGCACATGGCGGGCGGCGTGACGGTGCGCGAGGAACCGTCGGGGCGGCCGTTCCTCGCCGACTCGCATTCCCATCCGGTGCCCGACGCGGCGCTCGACCTGCTCGCCTATGCGCTCGGGCGGCACCGGCCGTCGGTCGTCATTCTCGAACGCGACGACCGGCTCGACGCGGTCGACGAGGTCCTCGACGATCTGGCGCGTATCCGCGCGTGCGTTGCGTCTGCTCAGTTGGGAAAGCGTCATGGCGAACCGGTTGCTGGATCGGCAAGCTAGATTGCTCGCGTATCTGACGAGCGGCGCCGCCATCTTTGGCGAGGAGGGGGTGGCCGCCGATCCTCTGCTTGGCATCGATCCGGCATTGCTCCATCTTGAAGCACGCTTCTCGCATGAGAAGCGCATGGAGAAGATCAGCGCGGCATTTCCCAAGACGCTGCAGATGCTGGGGGCGAATCGAGCCGCGGTGATCCGCGGCTTCGTGGAAGCCTGTCCCCCGAGCGACATCAGCCGGCTTGCCAACGCGCGTCAGTTTCACGAATTCCTGCTGGCGCGTTGGCAAGACGAAGCGCCTGAGCCGGCACATCTGCCCGATGTCGCCGCCTGCGAGGTCGCATGTGCGACGGTCCGCGCCGGTGCCGACGAGGCGCCGCAGGAGGAGGGTGGAACCCGTGCGCCGCCATTTGGCATCCGGCGCCATCCCGGCGTCGTCCTTCTGCGCTGCCGCCATGACGTCCGGCCGATCTTCGAGCAGGACTCGCAGGCTGTTCCGGTCAGGCGCGACACGCCGCTTGCCGTCGTTATGCCGCCCGGCGCGCACGGCGTGCAGGTGATGGAACTGCTCCCGGTGGTCTTCGATCTGCTCTCCGCTCTCGGCGACTGGACCGATCCGGCCACTTTCGGCAGTGCGCCGGAAGCGAGCGTGCTCATCCGCGATCTGATCGAGCACGGGCTGGTCGAGGGCGTCAGGTGAGGATCGGCATCATCGGCAAATTTCCGCCCGTCCAGGGCGGCGTCAGCATGCGGACCTACTGGACCGCGCATGGCCTCGCGGCGCGCGGCCACGAGGTCCATGTCGTGACCAACGCCAAGGAGGTGCAGCCGCCGTTCCGCATGCACATGCGCGCGGAGGACTGGCGGCGCTGCGAGCATGCCTATGGCAGCGGCTCGGTGAGCGTGCATTGGACCGATCCCGTCGATGCCTCGCAGTCGCATATTCCTATGGCGAGTCCCTTCGTCTCCAAGCTCGCAGCCATCGCGGCGCGCGTGCATGCGGAGCAGCCGTTCGACGTCGTCCTCTCGCACTACCTTGAGCCGTATGGCGTCGCCGGTCATCTCGCGGCGCAAATCGCCGGCGTGCCGCACGTGGTCCGCATGGCCGGAAGCGATGCCGGCCGGCTGTGGCACCACCGGCAGTTCGAGGCCCTCTATGACCACGTGCTGCGCTCGGCCGAGATCGTGATCGCGACCGGCAGCGTGGCGGAACGCGCGATTCAACGCGGTGTCGCCTCGGAACGGATCGCCTTCGGCGGCGGGTTCGTCGTGCCCGAACACCTGTTCGCGCCGGCCGGACCGGTGCTCGACATCGCGGCGTTGCGGCACGAGATCGAAGCCGAGGGCGATCTTCGCGCGTTCCTGTGGGGCGACTTTGCGGCCGACCGTCCCTACTTCGGCGTCTGCGGGAAGCTCGGCGAGCGCAAGGGATCGTTTGCGTTGCTCGCCGCCTTGTCACGGCTCAAGCAGGCCGGTCTCGATGTCGGCCTGGTCGCGCTGGCGCACGGACCGCCCGACGTGGACAGGCGCTTTCGTACCCAGGCGCGGCGCCTCGGCGTGACGGACCGCGTCCTGCAAATTCCCTTTCTTCCCCATTGGCGCGTGCCCGAATTCCTGCGCTCGTGTCTCGCCGTGTGCTGCCTCGAGCAGGATTTTCCCATCGGGTTCCACAGCCCGATCATTCCGCGCGAGGTGCTGCTGTGCGGAGCCTGCCTGGTCGCCTCGACGGAGGTGATCCGCAAGCTTCCGGCCCATGACCGGCTGTCGCATGGATACGGGTGCGTCGCCATCGATGACGTGAACGACGTCGACGCGCTGGCCGAGCGCCTGGCCGCGATCGTCAGGGATCCGGCGCCTGCGCCGGAGGTTGGCCGGCGCGGATGCCTGTTCGCGCGCGAGCTGCAGCGTGAGATCCCGTTCCCGCATCTGCTGGAGCAAATTCTCCAGGCAGCGGCGGCACGGGAAAAAATCCCGCAGGAGGCCGCCGGTGATGCGCCGGCGGCGCGCGCAACGCGCTTCGCCTTCGCGGAGCGCGCGGCGGCGCGCAACGTCGTGGATCGGGCGAAGGCAGCGCCGGGATGCTTCGGCTTGGCACAGGCGCGTGCCATCCTCGATGACGTGCAACGAGACATCGCTGCGGGCCGCGCGGACCTGAAGCCGCTGGCGCTGGCGATCGAGACCGAGCTTGCCGTCGCGATGGCCGAGGAGGATGCCGGCGATGTCGACGCGCTCGACTTCGATCCTTTGTTTCGGCTGCACATCGCGCGCTGGGCGCTGCAGGACGCCGACCTCGCAGCATTGACACCGGTGCGCGATCCGCGCGTTCGGGTGCTGGCCTTCGACTATGACGTGGCGGAATTCATGGCGCCCCGCGGCGGCGCCGACCTTCCGGTGCAGCCAGCGCCGCGGCGAAGCCACATCGTCGCGTTTGCGCGCGCTGCCGGCCGCTACCGCAGCCCGCTTGTTGTCGATGCCCGGACGGCACGGATTCTCACGCTGAGCGACGGCACGCGGACGGCCGCCGAGATCGTGCGCGACGCAGACCGGACTGCCGAGGCGGCCGGACGACACAGCCTCGAATGGCTCGAGCAGCTCTTCGTTCACGGTCTGATATCGCTGCGCGACAGGCCGGCCGGTTTTGGCGCACAGGGCTGGAACCGGCGGGCGAAGGCGTGAGTTGTCCTCCCGAAACCCGTGATCCGGATGACGTCATGGCCGCGCGCGCGCACGCCAAAACCGCCCGCCGGCGCACCACGCGCCGAGCGAAGGCAACCCGCAAGGCCAACGTGGGCCGTCGCTGGTCGCAACGTGTCACCGAGCGCAGCGATGCTCTCGATCTGGAGCGGGGCGTGTTCACCCAAAAGGATCCCAAGCGCATCGCCGCCTCGCTCAAGCGTTCGGCCGAGCGCAGCCGGCGCCGCAAGTCCGATTCCTACCGTTCAGCCATGTCGATGCTGACCTTCTATCTCAACCGCGCCGGCAAGGCGCTGCCGGCCGAACGGAAGAAAACCTTGCAGCGCGCCAAGGACGAGCTGCGCAAGCAGTTCGGGCGGGCCTAGACCATGATCCCGAAAAAGCTGGCCCGAACTTGATACGGGTTGGATAGCGGTGTTCGGAAAGGCATGGCCTCCGGCTCCACCGGAGGGATCATGCTCCGAGCATGAGCGAGGCCTGCGTCACTCCATAGCCTTGCGCGGATCGTACGGCCTCTGCTCGCGCCATTCGCGCATCAGCTCCTCGAGCTTGGCGTCCGTGCCCCCCGGCAGCACGATGCGCACACCGGCGTAGAGGTCGCCCCGCCCGTTCTTGCCCGGCAGTCCCTTGCCCTTGAGCCGGAAGGTGCGGCCGGCGCTCGTGCCGGGCGGGATTGCCAGCTCGACCGCGCCGTCGAGTGTCGGCACCCGCACCTTGGCGCCGAGCACCGCCTCATAGAGGGTGATCGGGATCTCGACCCTGAGGTTGGAGCCGTCGGGCTTGAGGTAGGGGTGGGGCGCGATATTGACCGTGATCAGCGCATCGCCGGCAGGCCCGCCGCCGAGCCCGGGAGCGCCCTGTCCCTTGAGCCGGATTTGCTGCCCGTCGGTGAGACCCGCCGGGATCTTGATCTCGACCTCCTTGCCGTTGGGCAGGTGAACGCGACGCGCGCCGCCTTTGGCGGCTTCCGCCAGCGTGATGGTGATCTGCGCGGCCACGTCCTGGCCGCGCCCGCGCGGGCCAAAATCCTCGAACTGGAAATCTGGGCGCCGGCCGCGCGCCTGTTGGCCGAACATGCCCTTGAGGATATCGTCGATGCCGCCAAAACCGCCGCCGCCGCCGCTCGACCGCCGCACCCCTTCGGGACCCCAGGTGAAGGTTTCGAACCCTTCGAAGCCGCCGCCCGGCTGCGCCCCCTCGAAGCCGTGGAAGCGCGGCTTGCCCTCGGCATCGATCTCGCCGCGATCGAAGGCCTTGCGCTTCGGCTCGTCGCTGAGAATTTCGTAAGCCGCGTTCAGCTCGGCAAACTTCACCGCCGCCTTGGCGTCGTTCTTGTTGGCGTCGGGATGCAGCTTCTTGGCGAGCTTGCGGTAGGCTTTCTTGACTTCGTCCTGGCTCGCCGTCCGAGGCACCCCCAGAACCTCGTAAGGGTCTCGCATCCTGTTCAAGCTCCGAAATGCCGGGCCGATTCGCGTCCGGCTCCCGGAAGTCAATGTGGTGCTGGTGTTGCCATACTGCAACGAGGACCGGTGGGCCGGGATCGGGGGAGCCGCGAGCCCGGGGTGGGGATCGCGGCGGCGTCCGGGCGGGCCGCGCCGCTGGAGTCACGTCCGCTTAAGCCGGCGCAGGGCCTTTACTTCCCATTTACCATGATGAATGCGGCAGGCCTCGCCCTGTAGCCACGACTCGGCGCCTTCGCGCACGTAGCTGGCCAGGAAGTCGCGGCACTCCAAGCCGTCCTGGGTGTACGCGCTGGCGATGGCCGTGACGGTGCCGCGCGCGCCGGTGCGGGGATTCTCCCACGGGACACTGGTGTTCTGGTCCTCCCGGCTCAGCACGTCGTGCACGGCGGCCCTCGTGAACGCCAGGTCCTGGTCGGGCGGAAGCGCGGCGGAGGCCGCGGGTTCCGTCGCTTTGGCCGGCTTCACGCTGCCGGTTTGTTCGGCCTTGTCGTCGAAGAATCCGCCCAGGCGGTAGGAGCAGCCGCCACCCGGCAGCGCCAACAGGACCGCGGCCGCAGCCGCCGCAAGGCACCGCACCCGGCCAGATAGGCGGCCTGCCGCCATTCCACTATAAAGTGGCTGCTGGTCCGCTGGTGCCGCGCCGGCCAAAGGCTTCTCCGATCAATGTCGCAATTCGAATCAATGGAAAACTCAACTTCGTTAAAGTCCGGTATTCTCAGCGACGCGGAGGAACCCGTAGGGCTGTTTTCCGCCTGGTTCCAGGAGGCGGCGCGCGCCGAGCCGTCGGATCCGACCGCGATGGCGCTGGCCACCGTCGATGCCGACGGCCTCCCCAACGTGCGGATGGTGCTGCTGAAAGGCGTCGATACGCGCGGCTTCGTGTTCTACACCAACAGCGAAAGCCCGAAGGGCCGCGAACTGGCAGCCGCGCCGAAGGCGGCGGCAGTGTTCCATTGGAAGTCGCTCAAGCGACAGGTGCGGCTGCGCGGGACCGTCGAATGCGTCACCGATGCGGAAGCCGATTCCTACTTCGCCACCCGCCCGAAGGGATCGCAGATCGGCGCATGGGCGAGCAAGCAGTCGCGCCCCATGGAGGATCGCTTCGCGCTCGAGAAGGCCGTCGCGCTCTACACGGCGAAGTATGCCCTGGGCGCTGTGCCGCGCCCGCCCTATTGGATCGGATACCGGATCGTGCCGCTGGCCATGGAATTCTGGCAGGACCGGCCGTTCCGCCTGCACGAGCGGATCGAATTCCGCCGCCAGCATGTCGATGCCGCCTGGGTCAAGACGCGGCTCTACCCGTGAGGCGTTTCCGCCGCAAAAGGCTGCCCCCGGCGCGTGACCCGCCCCGGTCAGGACGTGGCAGAGCGGGCATGGCGAAAACTTAGAACGCGCCTACATGACAAACCTGCTTCGACTTTTGCGGAAAGCGCCTTAGCATTGCACCATGGTCACCCCACATTCCAATGAGCCGCGCCGCACCCTGCTGCTGACGGGTGCCAGCCGCGGCATCGGACACGCCACCGTCAAGCGTTTCTCCAGCGCCGGCTGGCGCGTGATCACCTGTTCGCGCCACGCATTTCCGGAGCAGTGCCCGTGGGAAGCGGGACCCGAGGATCACATCCAGGTGGACCTCGCCGATCCGGACGACACGCTCCAAGCGATCGCCGAGATCAAGCGCCGGCTTGCCGACAGGCAACTCCATGCCCTGGTCAACAATGCCGCGATCTCGCCCAAGGCCGACGGTGGCCGGCGTCTGAGCTCGATCGAGACCACGCTCGACGTGTGGGAGCATGTGTTCCGGGTGAATTTTCTTGCGCCGATCATGCTCGCGCGCGGGCTTCTGGACGAACTGGGGGCGACCAAGGGATCGGTGGTCAACGTCACGTCGATCGCCGGCTCGCGCGTTCATCCGTTCGCCGGCGCCGCCTATGCCACGTCCAAGGCCGCCCTGGCGGCGCTTACCCGCGAGATGGCGTCCGATTTCGGCCGCCTCGGCGTGCGCGTCAATGCCATTGCGCCGGGCGAGATCGACACCGCCATCCTGTCGCCCGGCACGGAAAAGATCGTCGAGCAGATTCCGATGCACCGGCTGGGAACGCCGGAGGAGGTCGCCAAGATCATCTACGTGCTGTGTACTGAGACGTCGTCCTACGTGAACGGGGCTGAGATCCACATCAACGGCGGCCAGCACGTCTGAGGTTGAGCAGGGAATGGTGAGTAGTGAGTAGGAGGAGCGCGCCAATGCTCACTACGTACTACTCACTACTCACCACTCACCACTCACATTATCCCGCGAGGGCGGTTGCCCGCGGCAGCGGGTCCGCGCGTCCGATTAAGGCGGCGTAGTTCTCGATCGGCCCCGGACGGCCGATCAGATAGCCCTGCACCTCGTCGCAGGATTCGCGCGAGAGAAACGCGAGCTGATCCTCGCTCTCGACGCCCTCCGCCACGACCGGCAGGTTCAAGCCGCGCGCCAGACCGATGACGGCGCGGATGATTGCCGCCGCCTGCATGTTGCGGTCCAGGTTGGAAATGAAGGCGCGGTCGATCTTGATCTTGTCGAACGGAAAGGCGTGCAGGTACGACAGCGAAGAATATCCGGTGCCGAAGTCGTCCATGGCGATGCGCACGCCGAGGCTCTTGAGGCGCCGCAGGATCGCGATCGCGCGCGAATAGTCGCCGATCAGCACACCCTCGGTGATTTCCAGCTCCAATCGGTGCGGTGGCAGCCCGGTTTCCAGCAGGACCGAATGCACGAGCCCAGGCAGGTCGCCGTGCCGGAACTGGACGGGCGACAGGTTGATCGCGACCTGCAGCGGCTTCGGCCACGACGCAGCCTCGCGACAGGCCTCGCGCAGCGTCCATTTGCCGATCTCGACGATGGCTCCGCTTTCCTCGGCGAGCGGAATGAAGATGCCGGGCGGCACCAGGCCGCGCGTGGGGTGATGCCACCGGATCAGCGCCTCGAAGCCAGTGACCTCGCCGGAGATCGACGCCTGCGGCTGGTAGTGCAGAACGAGTTCGCCGCTATCCAGCGCCGACCGCAATTCGTGCTGCAGGGCGCGTTGTTCGCGCAGCCGCTGGTCCATGGCCGCATGGAAGAAGCGGATGGTGCCGCGTCCGTCGGCCTTGGCGCGGTAGAGCGCCGCGTCGGCGTTGCCGAGGAGCGTCGTGTCGTCGGTTCCGTCGCTCGGATAGATTGCGACGCCGATGCTCGTCCCGATGCGCAGCCGGTGGCCGTCGATGTCGAAATCGTCGGCCATGCTGGCCAGCAGGCGCTCGGCGGTGGTCGCCACCGTCGACGGCTCGCCTTCGGCGATCAGCGTGTATTCGTCGCCGCCCAGGCGGGCCAGAAACGCCCCGTCGGCGGCCTGCCGCAGCCGCCGCGCCACCTCGCGCAGCAGCGCGTCGCCCGCCGGATGTCCGAAGACGTCGTTGACCTCCTTGAACCGGTCGAGGTCGATGCACACGATGGCAAAGGAATCGTTGCCCTTGCCGGCGCGCTCGATCGTCTTCTGCAGGTGCTGCGTGAACGCCGCGCGGTTGGGCAGATCGGTCAGCGCATCGTGGTGCGCCATGTGCGCGATGCGCTCTTCCGCCTCCTTGCGTTCCGTCACGTCCTCGACGACGGCCAGCAGGTATTGCGGCCTGCCACTCTCGCCGACGATGGGAAGGCGCCTGGTGGTGACGATGCGGGTGCCGTTGCCCGGCGTCTCGATCGGATGCTGCTCGGAAAAATCCTCGCCGCCGACCTCGAGCAGCTGCCGGTCGCTCTCCATGATGAATCGGGCGGTCGCCGGCGGGAAGATTTCGTCGGCCGTCTTGCCGACCATCTGCTCGCGCGGCACGCCGTAGTAGCGCTCGCCGGCGCGATTGACCAGGACGTAGCGCAGGTCCTGCGCGTCCTTCACGACGATGGTCGACGGCACGTTTTCGATGACGGTATCGAGGAAGGATTTGGTGCGCTCGAGTTCGCGCTCGGCGCGCCGGCGCTCGGTCACGTCTTCATGCGTGCCGATCCAATAGCCGCCGGCAAACGGCCGATTGATGACCGAGATGGAGCGCCCGTCCTTGCCGTCGACGACCCAGCCCACGGTCTTTCCCTGCGCCACGGCGGACAGCAGCTCGTCGCGATATTCCTCCGGGTCGCGGTTGAGATGACCGGACGCGATGCGATGGCGAATGACGTCGCGAAGGGTGCAGCCGGGCTGCAGGAGATCGGCCGGAAGGTCATACATCTCCAGATAGCGCTGGTTGCACAGCACGAGCCGCTCTTTGTCGTCGAACATCACGATGCCATGCGGCATGTTGTTCACGGCGGTCTCCAGCTGCCGATCGCGCTCGCTGAGGCGCCGGTCCGCCACGGCGCCGATCAGCGCCATGCCGAGCACCGCCACGGCGACGCCCGCGACGCCGACGGCCAGCGCCAGCGGAGACATCGAGAACGCAGCAATCGCGCGGGTGGCGTCGGGAACGATTTCCACCGCCCCCATGGCGGTGAAATGGTGCGAGACGATTGCGAGCGTCAGGAGGAGTCCGGCCAGGACAGTCCCGGGCATGTCATCACGGCGCAACGCGACCGCCAGGGCGGCCATGCCGAACAGAATGCCGAGCACGATCGACATGGCGACGAGGTCGGGTGACCAGGTCACGTGTCCCGGCAACTGCAGCGCCCACATGCCGGTGTAGTGCATGCAGGCGACGCCGGCGCCCACGATGCCGCCGCCCAGCGGGGCGCGCCCCGGGCGGCTCACCGCCAGCGCCAGGCCGCCCGCCGTCACCGCAATCGCCGCGACGAGCGAGAGGGTGGTCAGCCCGACGTCGTAGGAAATTGCGACGCCGGGGTCGTAGGCGAGCATCGCGATGAAGTGGGTCGCCCAGATGCCGCACCCGGTCGCCGCACCTGCCAAGCCGATCCAGAACGCGCGGGCGCGCCCGGCGGTCGCCCATCCGCGATGCAGCAGATGGATCGCCGTGACGCTGGCGAGGAAGCAGATGAGCCCGGCCAGGACGACCAGGCGCAGGTCATGCTCGCCACCGAGGCAGGACAGTATTCGGTACATGCTGTCTTTGGTCTCTGCGCGATGGATCAAACGCCTGTTGCAGGCCTGCCATGATCTATGCGCAGGGGGAGCGAAAAATGAGCAAAAAAATGTGGTTAAGGGACTGTCGCCGCGACCGGCAAATTACAGCCAGCCGCGCCACTTGAAGAACAGATAAGGAAGAATGGCCGCGACCAGCATGAAGGCAAGCGCCCCCGGGTAGCCCAACGACCAATCGAGCTCCGGCATGTGGTGGAAATTCATACCGTAGATCGAGGCGACGAGGGTCGGCGGCATGAACACGACGGCGGCGACCGAGAAGATCTTGATGATGTTGTTTTGCTCCAGGCTCACCATACCGAGCACGGCATCGAGCAGGAACGTGATCTTGTTCGAAAGGTAGGTCGCATGGTCCGACAGCGACTGAACATCACGCTGCATGCCCTTGAGCTGGGCGCGCGTTTCCTTCGGCCAGCGCAACGTGTCGGCCTCGTTGGCGAGAAACAGCAGAAGACGGCCGATCGAGACGAGGCTCTCGCGTACCTTCGACGTCAGGTCGCCCTTGCGCCCGATTGTCGTGAGCAGGTCCTTGGACGAGCGCGATCGGTCGGTGGGGGTCTTCTCCGGCTCGAAGATGTCGTGGGAAACCTGGTCGACCTCTGCGCCGATCCGCTCGAGGATGTCGGCGGCGCGGTCGACGACGGCGTCCAGGAGATCGATCAGCACCGACTGGCCCGACACGTTGGGCGGGCAGATGCGTGCCAGCTTGGTGCCGACGATGGTGAAGGGACGCGGCTCGTCATAGCGCACCGTCACCAGGCGGTTGTCGGCGAGAATGAACGTGACGGCGGTCGTCTTCGGATTGGCGGTGTCGGACTGGCACATCAGCGTCGCCGTCATGTAGCGCGCGCCGTTCTCCACATAGAGACGGCTGGTGATCTCGATCTCCTGCATTTCCTCGCGCGTCGGCACCGCAACGCCGAGGATGCGCTCGACCAGCTTGTCCTCGTGCTGCGTCGGCGCGAAGAGATCGAACCAGATGGCATTTTCGGGGATTTCCGTCAGGTCCTCGACTGGCTTGCGCTCGAGCGAGGTCCCGTGCGGAACATAGACCGCGAGCATGTGAGGTCCTGCGTCGGCGCCAAGGTCGCGCCATGGGTAGCGCGGCCGGCCGCCCGCGTCCATCGCGGGCGCGCGCGACAGCAACGCCTCTGCCGGGTGCAGCCGCGCGCACTGGCCCGCCGGCTGTGATCGCCTGGCGGATATCAGTTGTGGGTACGGCGCAGGATCGTGCGCACGCGCCGCCGCGGCCGTCAGGCTTGGCGGCGGCTCCGGACCGCAGGCGACCGCAAGCCGGCCGCTACGCCGGCTTCAGACGCGAGCCCCGAATCTACATACAGAAGTTGTCAGGCGGCGACGTCTTCTCGCTCGCCCTGGGGCTCCCACGCGACGGGCGCGTAGGCCGGATTCTTGGCCTCACTGCAATAGTGTAACGCCGCTGCCACCGCCGAAATGCCGATCTCGCCGTAGCGGCGATCGAGGTCAGGGCGTTCCCGCGAAGGTTTGTTCTTGTTGGGGCTGGCAGGCATCAATTCCTCTCCCATTCCTTGGACGTTGGGTACTCAAATAATCAGCAAGTGCGGCAGATATGGGCAGCAAATCGCTCACTATTGTGACGATTGAGTCCACAGCGGCGCGAACTGTCAGACTGCCAAGAGGTAATCAAACGCTTTAATGGTAAACCAACATTTAACGATCACTCAGTAATGCTGAAAATTGGAAGTCCAATTCATCGAAATGCTTTGCGGCCTGATGATTTCGCCTGCTCGAACCTGTCACGGCGCACTCGGCCGGTGCGGCATTCTTGCAACAGTTTAGTAGAAGGATGTTTTCGCAGCGATCATGCGGCTGGGCCACGACGCGATTTCGGTTTAAGACAAGACTCGGGCGTGAAGGGGCGTACTCTTGGAAAAATGATGGGCGAACCATGGCGGCGAGAGGGGTGGGCGTTGTCCTTGTGGGCCTGATGCTGGGCGGCTGTATGCAGTCGACGCTGGAGCCTACGGTGGAAGCCAATTTCAAGCCTAGGGATAAGCAGCTCCTGGCGAGCGCGCCTTATGCCAAGGCGACCATACCGGAGCCCTACCGCCGGCACATCGTCGGCTATCACCGCAAGGAAAGCCCCGGCACCATCGTCATCGATACCGATGCGCGCTACCTCTATTACGTCCTGCCGGAAGGCAAGGCGATCCGCTACGGCGTGACGGTCGGCGAGGAGGCCCTCGCCTGGTCAGGCGTGGCCCGCATCGGTCGCATGGAGGAATGGCCCTCGTGGGTTCCCACCGCCGACATCAAGAAGCGGATGGGTGACGTTCCGGATTTCGTCACCGGCGGCCCGCACAACCCCATGGGGGCGCGCGCCCTCTACCTGTACCAGGGCAACAAGGACACGCTGTTCCGCGTCCACGGCACCAACCAGCCGGAATATATCGGGCAGGCGATCTCGTCGGGCTGCATCCGGTTGACCAACGAGGACGTGATCGATCTGTACAACCGGGTGAGGGTAGGCGCTCCAGTGGTCGTGCTGCGGCCGAAGGAGGGTGACTCCCCGGTGAACCCGCGCATGGCCTTCTCGGCCGGCCCCGGCTTGTAAGGCACGAACGGCTCACGATCTTGCGGCGGCGCCGGACAGGGTCCGGCGCCGTTTCGTTTCCGAGGAGCGCATCGCGCGTGCGGCCCACTGATGCCGGCGGGCGCAACATGCTCTAGACTCCTGCAACGCCACGAGCGCAGCCCAGGAGGGTCACATCGAACTCCATCGCGCCGACGCCTGCACGATCGTCGACCTGCTGCGGCGCGAGGAGGTCACGCCGCATGACCTCCTCGATGCGCTGGAGCGCCGTATTGCGGCGGTCGACGGCGCCGTCAACGCGCTGCCGACACTGTGCTTCGAACGCGCGCGCGCGCATGCCGACCGCATCGCGCGCCTGCCGCCCGCCGAACGCGGCCTGCTCGCCGGCCTGCCGATCGCCATCAAGGACCTCACCGACGTCGCCGGCGTACGCACCACCTACGGCTCGCCGATCTTTGCCGACCATGTGGCGCAGCGTTCCGACATCATGGTCGAGATGCTGGAGGCGCGCGGCGCCATCGTCTATGCCAAGTCCAACACGCCGGAATTTGGTGCCGGCGCCAACACGTTCAACGAGGTGTTCGGCGCCACGCGTAATCCCTGGCGGCTGTCGAGCTCGGCGGCCGGGTCGTCCGGCGGCGCCGCGGTGGCGCTGGCCACCGGCATGGCTTGGCTCGCCCAGGGCAGCGATTTCGGCGGCTCGCTGCGCAATCCGGCCAGTTTTTGCGGCATCGTCGGCCTGCGGCCGAGCATCGGACGGGTGGCGCGCACGCCGGTTGCCAAGATCGACCGCACCCTGTCGGCCAACGGCCCGATGGCGCGCACGGTCGACGACCTCGCGCTTCTGCTCGATGCCATGGCGGGGGAGCATCCGGCCGACCCGCTGTCGCTGCCGGCGCTGCCGACCTCGTTCCTCGCCGCGGCGCGCTCGGGCTGGCGGCCGCCACGCGTGGCCTATTCGGCGACGCTGGGCATCACGCCGGTCGATCCGGAGGTCGCCGCCATCACGGCCAAGGCGGCGCAGGGCCTGGCCGAGGTCGGCGCCATCGTGGAGGAGGCGCATCCCGACTTGCGCGAGGTGCACGAGTGCTTTCACGTCCTGCGCGCCTATGACTACGCGGTGAGCAAGGCCGACCTGCTGCGCCGCCATCGCGACCTGCTCAAGCCGGAAGTGGTGTGGAACATCGAGAAGGGCCTGGCACTGACGATGGAACAGCTCGAGCGCGCCGAGGCGCAGCGCGTCGAGCTCACGGCGCGCACACTGGAGTTCTTCGCGACCTACGACCTCCTGCTGACGCCGGCCACCATCGTGCCGCCGTTTCCGGTCGAGCAGCGCTACGTGACCGAATGCGCCGGCACGACGTTCTCCAACTATCTCGACTGGCTGGCGATCGCCTATGCGATCACCATGGTGTGCTGTCCGGGGCTGTCGCTGCCGTGCGGCTTCACAGCCGATGGCCTTCCGGTCGGGCTGCAGATCGCCGGCCCCGCGCGCAGCGAGGCGCGCATCCTCGCCGCCGCCAAGCTGCTCGAGGACATGCTCGGCCTGCGCGGCACCACCCCGATCGATCCGCGCCCGTGAGCGAATCTAGATCAGGCCCTGGACCTTGATCGCCGTCCAGCCGGTCGCGACGAAGTTGACGACCATGTGCAGCAGGATGGGAAGCGTGGTGGTGCCGCTGCGCCAGCGCAGCCAGCCGAACAGGGCGCCCATGCAGAACGTCTGGAACATGCCGAACCGGTCGTACTGAATGTGCGCCGCCGCGAAGATCAACGAGGTTGCCGCAACGGTGCCGACGGGGCCGAGCCACGACGCCGCCCAGCCGCGAAACACGAAGCCGCGAAAGACCGCCTCTTCGCCGATGGGCGCCGCGATGACGAACGCCAGCCACAGCAGCGGCAGCATGCCGGCCGCGCGCGCTGTACGATACGACTCCGTTTGGAACGGAGTGACGCTCGCGCGGCCGACCACATGGGTCAGGATTTCCAGCGCGGCGATCACCACGACCAGGGCGGCAAAGCCGTGCAGTACATCGCGACCGCGCGGGCGATCGAGGCCGAGGTAGCGGCCGGCCGGCCAGCCCGCCCACCGCGCCGCTGCGGCGATCACGGCAATCTGGATGAGCGTGATGAGGATGAACTGCAGCGGGAACCAGGGATCGTCATGGACATCGGGCACGTTGGCCTGGTGCCGGTTGAGCCAGAGGACGGCGCCGCCGACGATCGCCGCCGACAGCGCGAACGCCAGCACGGCCCAGCCCAACGTGGCGAGGAAGCCCCACGGGCGCGGGAGCTGATCGTCCGCCGGGAGCGGCGTCCCGGCGGCGTCCTGTTGTGGAAGGATCGCGGAGCTCTCGTTCATCGCTTGGCGGAGCGCGCCGGGGCTGACGGCGGGCGTTCCGGCGGCAACGGCACGCTGGCGACCACGGTCGGATCGCGCACGTCCCATTGGCAGATGCGATAGCCGTTGCGCCGTTCGGCAAGATCGAGATGGATGTGATTTTCGTGATAGCTGTCCGAGCCCGGCCCGAGCACGGTAGTGAAACGGCCGCACGCGGCTTTCCGCAGGCGCTCGCGCGCGTCTCTGGCGACGCCAGTGTCGGTGAGGACGATCGTGTGCCCGTTGGTCAGGGTGAAGCCGCGCAGGTCGATGGCATTGGCATGCCCGTGCTCGCTCAGCTTGGCGCCGGCGACGTGGTTGCGGCTGCGGCACTCGAACGACGTGTCGACGGCGACCGCCTTGAGCGCCCCGCCGAGATCGGCAGCGACCGGCACCACCTCGTCGCGGATCCAGTGGATTACCGACTCGGCCATCGGGCAGCGCAGAGTCGCCGGCGGCGCGATAGCGACGCGCCGGCCGTCCTTGCCCATGACGGCGTCGAGCCGCACCACGTCCTCCACGGTGCATTGACCCGAGCTGATGGGCGCCAGGATGTGAACCGACGCGAGGTCGGGCGTGAGCCGCAGTTGGCAGGCCGAGGGGGGAGGCGGTCCGGGTGGCGGGGACTCTCGGCTGGCTTCGGTCGCGGCGGGAGCCTCCTTGTTGGCCGGCGGAACGGCGGCCGTGCGCGCGGGTGGGAGTTCCGGCGGCCGTGGCCGCGGTGCCGGCGGATCGTCCACGATCCTCGCCGCTTGCGTCGGCCGCGGCGGCGCCTCAGCCGGCCGCGGGGGCGGTTGCGGTACCGCTTGCTCACGCGCTCCGGACAGCTTCGCGCTCTGCTTTCGACTCATCCTGCCGCGCCGCTCCGATCGTTCTTCCCGCGCGGTCACCTTGACGGCGCGTGCGCGCGTCGTCTCGGCCGCCGGCTTGGCCCGCGCGCGCCTGGCCCGGCGCGGCGGGGAAAACAGGCCGTGAATCGAGACGCGCAGCTGCGCGAAGGGGAAATCGCTTGCCGCCTCGACGCTAGTCTGGGTCGCCAACAGCGTGAATGCTGCAGTCGCACACGCCGTGACGGTAAAAACGACGAATCGAGAGTTCACAAAATCTTATGCCAGTTTGTTGCGACCGATGGGACACGAATGCGGCATTTCTGGGCTGTGGGCGCCGGTCAAGCCCGGTTTCCCCGGCCGGCGGCGCCGAACCCCAGCGATAATTCCAACGCAGCCCCGGGAGTTCCGTCCCGCCAGTTGCGTCGGGGCGAGACGAAGCTAACCTTGGTGCAGGCCCAGGAGAAGGCCAGGAAGACCGTTTCGACCAGGGAGGACTACGATGCTCGGGCTGATGCAGGACTGGCCGTTGCTGTGTCATCGGATCATCGATCACGCGGCCCTGTACCACGCCGAGCGTCCGATCGTGTCGCGCTCGATCGAGGGGCCGATCCACACCACGACCTATCCCGAGCTGCGCCGCCGGGCCCTGCGAGTGGCTCAGCGCCTCGACCGCGACGGGATCAAGCCCGGCGACCGGGTGGCGACGCTCGCCTGGAATACCTGGCGTCATCTCGAGGCATGGTACGGCATTATCGGCATCGGGGCGGTTTATCACACGGTCAATCCCCGGCTGTTTCCCGAGCAGATCGCGTGGATCATCAATGACGCCCAAGATCGCGTGATGATGACCGACCTGACGTTCGTGCCGCTGCTTGAGAAGCTCGCCGACAAGCTGCCCTCGATCGAACGCTATGTCGTGCTGACCGACGCGGCGCACATGCCGCAGACCTCGCTGAAGAACGCCGTGCCTTACGAGGAATGGATCGGCGCGGTCGACGGCGACTTCGCCTGGAGGAGCTTCGACGAGAACACCGCTGCCGGCATGTGCTACACGTCCGGCACCACCGGGAACCCGAAAGGCGTCCTGTATTCGCACCGTTCCAATGTCCTGCACGCCTTCATGGCCTCGCTGCCCGATGCCAAAGGTCTGTCGGCCCGCGACGTCGTCCTGCCGGTGGTGCCGATGTTTCACGCCAACGGCTGGTCGCTCGCATTCTCCTGCCCGCTGGTTGGCGCTTCGCTGGTTCTGCCCGGCGCCAGGATGGATGGCGCCTCGATCTATGAACTGCTCGACACGTATCGGGTGACGTTCACGGCCGCTGTGCCGACGGTCTGGCTGATGCTCCTGCAGGACCTCGAAAAAACCGGCGCCAGGCTGCCGCATCTCAAACGCGTGGTCATCGGCGGCTCGGCGTGCCCGCGCGCGATCGCCCAGACGTTCCAGGATGTCTACGGTGTCGAGGTGATCCACGCCTGGGGCATGACGGAGATGAGCCCGCTCGGATCGCTCTGCACCATGAAGCCCGAATATGTCGGTCTTTGCGGCGACGCGCGCCTCGATATCCAGCAGAAGCAGGGGCATCCACCATTCGGCGTCGAGATGAAGATCACCGACGATGCCGGCCGGCGCCTGCCGTGGGACGGCAAGACATTTGGCCGCCTCAAGGTGCGCGGCCCGGCGGTGGCGCGGGCCTATTTCAAAGCGGAGGGCGAGCGGATCCTCGACGACGAAGGATTCTTCGACACCGGCGACGTGGCGACCATCGATCCCTGCGGCTACATGCAGATCACCGATCGCGCCAAGGACGTCATCAAGTCGGGCGGCGAATGGATCTCGTCCATCGACCTGGAGAACATCGCGGTCGGCCATCCCAAGGTGGCGGAAGCCGCCGTGATCGGCGTGAAGCATCCGAAATGGGACGAGCGGCCGCTGCTCGTCATCGTGCTCAAGCAGGGCCAGTCCGCGACAAAGGACGACATTCTCGCCTATATGCAGGACAAGATTGCCAAGTGGTGGCTTCCCGACGACGTCGTGTTCGTCGACGAAATCCCCCATACGGCTACCGGGAAAATCCAGAAGACCACGCTGCGCGAGCGCTTCAAGGGCTACAGCCTGCCCACCGGCGTCGCCGCGGAGTGATCTTAACCTTAAGCCAGGAGAGAGCGGTTCGAGCCTGCCGCCGAGCCGTCCCGCTCCTTGCGCATGGCGATCCCCCTCTCGCATCATGCAACCGGCGATCGGGGTAGGTTCGGCGTCCCCCGGGGAGTCGGATATTGCCGAAAAGCCATCAATCCTGCACAGAGTTTGGCTACTTCCGGCCCTTCCGGCCGCGTCGGCCGGGTCCAGGGCCGGCCGCGCCCGACGGCACCGCCGCTTCGACACGCTCGCCACAGGAGATCGCTGACTGTGCTTGATGCAGTCGGGCCCAGCCCCGGCGCGCCAGCCGTGGCAAGCATCGCAGCGGCGCCGGCGCCGCCGACACCGCCGGTGCCGCCGGCGGTCGGAGCCGCGACTTTCCGTTTTTTCGGCAACGAGGAGCCCTATTGGCGGCTCATGATTCGCGGCGCCGTCCTGCTGATTGTGACCCTCGGCATCTACCGTTTCTGGCTGGCCACGGACCAGCGTCGCTTCCTGTGGGCGAACACCGAAATCGCCGGCGATGCGCTCGAATATGCCGGCACCGCCCGCGAGCTGCTGATCGGGTTCCTGGTTGCCGTGGCGGTGCTGGTTCCGCTCTATGCCGTTCTTTCGCTGGCGGCTCTCGGCTCCGACGTCGTTGGCCAGATCTCCGGCCTGCTGGCCTTGGTCCTGCTCGCGCTGTTCGGCCCGTTCGCCATCTTCCGCGCCCGCCGCTACCGGCTGACCCGCACGATCTTCCGCGGGGTGCGGTTGCATCAGACCGGATCGGCGTGGCTCTATTCGGTCTATTCGATTCTGGGCTGGGCGGTGACGCTCGCCACGTTCGGCCTCGCCTATCCGTGGGCGCAGGCCGCTCTCGAACGCTACAAGATGCGCCACACGTTCTATGGCGATGTCGGCGGGCGCTTCGTCGGTTCCGGCACGCGCCTGTTCCTGCGCGGAATCGGGCTCTGGCTGCTGATCCTCGGCCCGCTTCTGGCCAGCATCCTCTATGCCATGGCCAGCATCGACGGGACGGTGGTCGCCGAAGCCGTCGAGCGCGGCGGCAACAATATGCTCGGCAGCATCGAAAGCGCGATGCCCAATTTCAGCCTCGCGTTGATGGCTCTGGTCATCGCGTTCTTCTGGTCAGTGATTGCCGCCGGACTGCTTTATCCGGCGTTCCAGGCGATGATGCTGCGGTGGTGGACATCGGGGCTCAGGTTCGGCGACATGGCGGCGACCTCGCGCGTGCGGACCGGCCAGATGTACGGCCTCTATCTACGCTTCGTCGGCTATTCGCTGTTGTTCGGCCTCGCCGCCGCCATCATCGGGGTGATTGTCGGCACGTTGGTTCCGCTATCCGCCCTGGATGAGGAAAAATTCGCCGAGATCGACACCTGGACGCAAATTGTCGGTGTCGTCGCCGGTTTGATCGGCTATGTGGTGATCATGCTGGGCTATTCGACGATCTACCAGGTCACCGTGAAGCTGAGACTGTGGCGGCTGAGCTTCGAGACGGCGGAGCTTACCGGCCTCGAGGCGCTCAACCGGGTGAACGCGGCCGGCGTTCCGGGCTCCGCCTTCGGCGAGGGGCTGGCCGATGCGCTGGATATCGGCGGGCTTTAGGTCCATACCGGCATTGGCGCCATGACGAGATCCGGCCCGGGCATCTTCTACGATGGCAAGACCAGCGCGCGCCACACCGTGCAGGTGGAGCTCGATGGCGCCGGCGTGCTCGTGCGCGCCGCCCGCGGCGATCTGCTCGCGCGCTGGCCCTATGGCGATCTCGAGCACCTGTCGGCGCATGACGGCATGCTGCGGCTCGGCCGCGTCGACAATCCGGTGCTGGAGCGCCTGGAAATCCACGACCCGGAGCTGGCAGCCGCGATCGATGACCTGGCGGCGACAGTCGATCGCACCGGCGCCTCCGAGCGGCGCGGCCGCACCAGGGTCGTGGCCTGGACCGTTGCGGCCGTGGCCTCGTTCGTCCTCGTCGGCATCTTCGGCGTGCCGGCGATTGCCGATCGCCTGACCCCCTACGTGCCGACCGCGGTTGAGCGCAAGTTCGGCGAAGCCGCGGACGCGCAGGTGCGGGCCATGCTTGATACCGACCGGAAGGGCGAGGCGTTCGAGTGCGGCCGCGGCGAAGCCGGGAAGGAGGGGCGCGCCGCCTTGACCCGGCTGGCCGGCCGGCTCGAAGCGGCCGCCTTCCTGTCGGTGCCGATCACGCTCACGGTGTTGCGCAAGCCGGAGGCCAATGCCTTCGCGCTTCCCGGCGGCCACGTCTACGTGTTCGAGGGCCTCATCGACCGGGCGCAGACGGGGGACGAGGTGGCGGGCGTCATTGCCCACGAGATCGGCCACGTGGCCAATCGCGACAGCACACGCTCGGTCATCCAGGCGGCCGGATTGTCGTTCCTGTTCGGCACCGTGCTGGGCGATTTCGTCGGCGGCGGCGCAGTAGTTATCGCCTCCAAGGCGCTGCTGCAAAACTCTTATTCGCGCGAGGTGGAGCGGCGCGCTGATGCCTACGCGGTCGAGCTGATGACCAGGCTCGGCGGCGATACGCGCGCGCTCGGCGCCATCCTGCTGCGCATCGACGGCACCAATCATCCCGGAATGAAGCTCTTGCTCGATCATCCCGATACCAAGGATCGTGTTGCTGCTATCAACATGGCCCCGCCGACGAAGACTGCCGACCTGCTCAATCCCCTCGAGTGGGCGGCTCTGAAGCGCATCTGCGCAGGACCCTGACCCCGCATGCCGCGCCGCCGCATTGCCGAAGAGCCGATCTCGCGGCTTGCCATCTGGGCGCGCCGGCTGGCGTTGTTCGCGCTCGCCGTGGCGTTCCTCGCCATCATCGTCGTGCGTCTCGACTTCATTGAGATCGTGCCCGGTCTCGCCACGTTCGCTGGCGCCATCGGCATTTCCGTCATCGGCATGCTGTTCGCGGTCGCCGCCTTCGTCGTCATCTGGCGCGAGGGCCTCAAGGGTCTGGGACATGCCCTGTTGGCCTTCGTCATCGGCATCGCGCTCATCAGCTATCCGGCCTATCTCGGAACCAAGGCCTACCGGCTGCCGCCGCTCAACGACGTCACCACCGATCTGGCCGATCCGCCGCGCTTCGAGGCGATCGCGCGCATTCGGCCGCGCGAGGCCAACCCGATCGCCTATCCCGGCCAGGCGGCCGCCGAGGTGCAGCGCACGGTCTATCCCAGCATTGCGCCGGTGCAGACCTCGTCGTCGCCGGCCGAGCTGTACGAAGCCGCGCGGGCCGTCGTCGCCAAGCGCAAATGGGCCATCATTGATGACCGGGCGCCGCAGACCGGCCGCCGCGAGGGCCGCATCGAGGCCGTCGCCCGCACCGCCCTCATGGGCTTCCGCGACGACGTGGTGATCCGCATTCGCCCCATCGCCGGCGGCGCACGTCTCGATATCCGGTCCGCATCGCGCTACGGCAAGCACGATTTCGGCGCCAACGCGCAGCGCGTGACTAGCCTCATCGAGGACATCGAGGACGCGGTCGCGCCTCAGCCCGAGGCGAGGCGATAGGTCCCGGAGATGGCCGGAAGGCCGTCGGTCGTGACTCGGCCGCGCGCCACCAGGTCCTCCAGATGCGCCAGCACCGAGAGTCCGGCGGCGCCGGTGAGGCGCGGATCGAGACCGATATAGATCGCCCGCACGAGCGTTGGAATGTCGGCTGCGCCTTTCTCCAGGCGGCGCAGGATCGAAGCCTCGCGGCCCTGGCGATGGCGGATGTAGTGCTCGACCATGCGCGGCCCGTCGCGCACGATGTCGCCGTGCCCGGGCAGATAGATGCGCTCTCGGCGCTGCGTCAGCTTGTGCAGCGAGGCCATGTAGTCGCTCATGGCGCCGTCCGGCGGCGCGACCACCGGCGTCGACCAGCCCATCACGTGATCGCCGCAGAACAGGAAGTCCGTGCCGCGCAGCGCGAAGGCCATGTGATTCATGGTATGGCCGGGCGTGGCGACGCCGACGAAGCTCCAGCCCGCGCCATCGACCGCTTCGCCATCCTTCAACATTAGGTCGGGCCGGAACTCCATGTCGGCGCTGGCATCGAGCCGCTTGGCCTCGCCGATGTTGAGCGCACGCGCGGCGCGATGCGGACCTTCCGCCACCGTGACGGCGCCCGTCGCCGCCTTGATGCGGGCGGCCGCGGGCGAATGGTCGCGGTGCGTGTGGGTGACGAAGAGGTGGGTGACGGTCGCGCCGCGCACCGCATCGAGCAGCGCCGCGATATGGTTCTCGTCATCGGGGCCGGGGTCGATGATCGCCACCCGGTCGCGTCCGACGATGTAGCTCACGGTGCCCTTGAAGGTGAATGGGCTCGGATTGTTGGCGAGCACGCGGCGCACGCCGGGCGCGACCTCGTCGGCGCGGCCGGGCACGAGGTCCAGTTTCCGGTCGAACGGGATGTCGTCGGACATGCGCTTGATCTGCCGTGCGACGCAAGGGACGCCTCCCATATAGCGACTTCGGTCGCACGGCAAACGCCGCCCATGCCACGGCAACGCTCTCGCCGAAAGAGCGCTGCCTCAGATGACCGCGGATGCAGCAGGCGAACCTATTGCTGCTGGGCCGGGAACGACGAGGATCCGTTGCCGGATATGTTCATGTTCACGTTGTTGTTTCCGTACGTGCCCAGTCCGGCGCCGTTGGCTGAGTCCCAGCCGGTATCGTTCCCGGCCATCGTGGAGCAGCACACGATGACGGTCGCGTTGGCACCGGTGGAATGGACGCCGAGACTTCCATTGTTCGACATGACCGAGCTGTCGATCAACACCTGCACCGGACCGACGCTCCCGTCGGCCCCGATGCCGTAGTTGTTGTTGGCGGACAGCGAGCTGCTCTTGATCGTGGCGCGGACCGCGCCGCCGTTGCCCGCGCCGGCGAAGACACCGGCGGAATTGGCGTCCAGTTGCGTGCGATCGAGCACGACTTTCGCGTTCCCGGAACCCGTTGGAGCGATATTGAGGCCTGGGCCGGCGTTCTCGCTGATCGAGCTGTTGGTCACGACCAGCCTCGAGGTGACACCGGACGGCGGGGCGAAGTTAAGGCCCGCGCTGAAACGGGAGATGCTGCTGTCCTGGAGGTGCAGGACGCTGCCGTTGAGGAAGTTCACGCCAGTCCCTCCGCTTCCGGCGCCCTCGATGCGCAATCCTCGCAGAATGACTGTGATATTGGCCGTCGCGATGGTGACGCCGTTGGCTCCCAATGTCGCGAGGATCCCGCCACCCGTGCCGGCACAGTCGATGGTAATCGATTTGGTGATCGTGATGGTGCCGAAGCCGTCGGCATCGACACAATTGATGAGGCCGCCCGCAATAGTC
>Ga0209466_1000020_pt1 | contig 35808 bp, 29 predicted proteins | sample PanSoiPlo30MoBio_FD_188323 | JGI IMG/M metagenome (GOLD analysis project Ga0209466, IMG submission 188323) | Tropical forest soil microbial communities from Panama analyzed to predict greenhouse gas emissions - Panama Soil Plot 30 MoBio (SPAdes)... | ecosystem: Environmental > Terrestrial > Soil...
GCACCGGACGGAAGATGTTGATGTCGAAGTGCTCGTCGGCGAGAGCTGCGGAAGCAGTGCCGAAGACGAGCGCCGCGGCAAGGATGATCTTGGACTTGGCAGACATGCTGATATCTCCTCTGGCCAAAGTTGTTGTGCTCCGAGACTCGTGCGACGTCTCGGTCTCTACTTTTTCCTGGGGATGAGTTCGCCCCCTCGGAATGCGCAGCGGTGTAGGAGAATTCTGTTTCACTTACCAATCACAACGATGCGCCCGTTCTCACGGATTCTGTGAACGACTCGTGACTGCCGCGCGTGAACCCGCGGCCGTTTTCGTCCGTATCTGGTCGCTTGGGGTCGCGTCGCTGCGCATGGCGCGCCACCCTGACATCGATGGCCTTGCAGGAATCGGCGCGGGGCGGCTAATGCCTCACCCCCGCTCGAGATCGACACACACCATCCCTTCATGCGCGGTACCGTCAGCGAGCGTTACGCAGCCCTCGTGGCGGCAGGCGAGATCGAGCGCGACGCCGCGCAGGAAGCGATCGCCGGCCGGCTGACCGAGCTCAACGCCCGGCTCGGCGAGCACCAGCTGGCGCGCAAGTCGTCGGCGCTCGGGTGGATGTTCGGCCGGCGCGAGAACGGCGCCGGGCAGCTCAAGGGCCTCTACATCTTCGGCGAGGTCGGCCGCGGCAAGACCATGCTGATGGATCTGTTCTTCGCCGCCAGCCCGGTGCAGCGCAAGCGGCGCACGCACTTCCACGAATTCATGCTCGAGGTGCACGAGCGCGTGCATGCCTGGCGCCAACAGGTCAAGCGCGGCGAGGTCAAGGGCGACGATCCGATCCCGCCGGTCGCCGCGGCGCTGGCCGAGACCGCATGGCTGCTCTGCTTCGATGAATTTCACGTCACCGACATCGCCGATGCGATGATTCTCGGGCGCCTGTTCACGCGATTGTTCGAGCACGGCATGGTTGTGGTCGCGACCTCGAACGTCCCGCCCGACGAGCTCTACCGCGACGGACTCAACCGCGACCTGTTCCTGCCCTTCATCGCCCTGCTCGAAAGCCGCATGGACGTGGTGCGGCTGGCGGCGCGCGCCGATTTTCGCCTCGAGAAGCTCGCCGGTGCGCCGGTGTGGTACGTGCCGCCGGACGAAGCCGCCGACGTCGCGCTCGACATGGCGTGGGAGCGCCTGACCGGCGCCTTCGAGGGCGCGCCGCGCGACCTCGCCGTCAAGGGCCGCACCATCAGGGTGCCGCAAGCCGCGCGCGGCGTGGCGCGATTCACCTTCGCGCAGTTGTGCGGCCTGCCGCTCGCCGCCAGCGACTACCTGCGCATCGCCCATGAATTCCACACCATATTGCTGGACCACATTCCGGTGATGGATCACGCGCGGCGCAACGAAGCCAAGCGCTTCATCATCCTGGTCGACACGCTCTACGACCATGCCGTGAAGCTGGTGGCTTCGGCGGAAGCCGAGCCGGATGCGCTCTATCGCGCGACCGAGGGGTTCGAGGCGCAGGAGTTCCGCCGCACCGCGTCGCGCCTGATCGAGATGGGGTCGCAAGCCTACCTGGCGCTGCCGCACGGCCGGCGCACGCCCGCCGCCAGGCAGGGGATTGTCGAGACCTGACGGGCGAAAAGAATCGCCCCTTCCGCTAAGCGCCGTTATCGCTTCGCCGCAACAGCCGCTTGAACGCCCGCAGCGGTGCAGTGACACGCCAGCTCGTCGATCGCTCCAGGTCGCTGATGCGCCGCTGCAGGCGTGTCAGCTCGAAGATCTGATCCGGCGCGCGGCATTGCGGGTCGGCCAGCAGCGCGATCGCGTGATCGACGTCCAGCCGGTGCCCGAGCTTCTCGGCGAAGCGCTCGGCCACGTCGAGGGCGACGTCGCTGAGCCCGTACAGCTCGCACACGATCATCGTCTTGATCGTCTGATCGACATTCACGGGCGGCGGCGGCGTGGCGTAGTTGTCCTTGTGGTCGGCCTCGTCGACGAGATCGCGGCAGAACAGGACGTTGAAGGTGGTCGGCCGGCCCAGCATGTTGGACCCGGTGTCCAGCTTGACATTCCGGCGCGCCAGAGCGCGCTGAAAGCTGGCGCGGGGGATGCGGTTGAAGCCGAGGTCGAAGAACAGGAGATGATGATCCAGCGCGATCTCGGCGATGGTGGCAAAATGGCTCTTGGGATATTCGGGGCTGATGCTGAAGTTCGTTTCGGTTTCGACCGCCAGAACGCCAGCCTGCAGCAGCTCGCGGGCGCCGCGGTAGACGTCCTTCTCGAACCCTTCGACATCCACCTTGAGGAAATCGCAGCGCGGGATCACGCCGGCGGCAAGCAGGCTGTCCAGCCGGCGCACCGGCACCATGCGCGCCTGCTCGGTGGCGGGGTCAGGTCGGTTGCCGCCCTGGCGGAACATCGAGCTGGCCGTGGGGTTGGCGGGATTGACGTAGAATTCTCGCTCGCCGTCGGCGGCGCCGATCGCGAAGGCATGGAAGTGGCGATTGGTCCGCCCGGCGTTCTGCTGCTTGAGCTCGTCGATCACTTCGGCGATCGCATCGAAGCCGTGAAACACCAGGTGGTCGTCCAGCAGATCCCAGCGGACGCTGGCGCCGCCCTGCACGCCGACGTCGACGACGCTGAACGCCTCCCGCAGCAGTCCCTTGGTGGTGACCCAGCGGGTGAATGGGGCCCTGCTGTTGAAGGAGAGGTCTTCCACGTCGATCTCCGGATCAAGGAGGATGCAGCGGGCGGGACGATGAAAGGTTTGCCGCGCGCGTGCAACTTGATTTCGCGCGTGCCTCCGGCGCCTGTCCTCACGTGCTCGACGAGATTTTTTGCCACGCCCGTTTCAATGCGCGCAGCGGCTTGGTGATCCGCCAGCTCGTCGATTGCTCGAGCTCGCGCACGCGCCGGCCGAGCGCCGTGTCGAGGCTTTCGTTGCGGCAAGCCGGATCGGCGAGAAGCTCGATCGCGCGCACCACGTCCACCCGGGGCGTGAGCGACGTGGTGAAACGATCGACGGTATCGACGGCAATGTCGTTGAGCCCGTGCAGCTCGTAGATGATGATGAGCTTGATCAGCTGGTCGGGGCTGAGCGGGCGCGGCGGTGTCGGATAGGAATCGGCTTCGTCGGTCTCCTGGATCGCGTCACGGCAGAACAGGACGTTGAGCGTCGACGGCTTGCCGATGCCTTCGTGGATGCTCGCCTCCGGCAGCCCCTTGGCCACGAGCGCGCGCTGAAAGCTCGCGCGCGGAACGCGGTTGAAGGCGAGATCGAACACCAGCAGGCCGTGATCGACCAGGGTGTCGGAGATGGCCGAGAAATGTCCGGTGCGGAGGCTCGCGCTGATGCCGAAATTGCTTTCCGTCTCGACGGCGAGCACGCCGGCGCCGATCAGCTCCTGGGCGCCGAGAAGGACGTCCATCTCGAAGCCTTCGACGTCGATCTTGAGAAAGTCGGCGCGCGGGATGAGCCCCTCGGCGAACAGCGTATCGAGGCGGCGGACCTGAACCTTGCGGGTCTGCTCGCGCCTCTGGACGTCGAACCGGCTCGGGCCCTGGCGGTACATGGAGCTCGCCGTCGGGTTCGCGGCATTGAAATAGAACGTACGCTCTTCGTCGGCCTTGCCGGCGGCGAACGCATGGTAGTGCCGGTTTGCGCGCCAGTTCTGGCGGCGGAGCTGCATGATGGCCTCTTCCAGCGCGTCGAACCCGTGGACCACAAGGTGGTCGCCGAGCAGGTTCCAGTGCTGGTGCTCGCCCCCCTGAACGCCGACATCGACCAGGACGAACGGTTCCTGGAGCACGCCGGCGGCCGTCACCCATCTGGTGAACTTGGCCGCCTCGTTGAAATACAGATCCATTACGCAGCTCGACCATGGCCGGATATTGGACCGGGACGCCCCGTTTCCGGCAGCGGGTCGCCTCGCGCAAGATCACCGAATGTACACGACGCGCGGGCCGTGTTGAGCGCGACTTTTGGCCGTTCCGGCGGCTTGAACGGCCCGCGCGAAAGGGCTAATCACGCCGCGCGCGGCCGCCTGGGCCGCCCCGCATTTTTGTTTAAGGACAATCTCCCACATGACGCGCACCAAGATTGCATTGATCGGTGCTGGCCAGATCGGCGGCACGCTCGCTCACCTCATCGGGCTCAAGCAGCTGGGTGACGTGGTCATGTTCGACATCGCCGAGGGTATTCCCCAGGGTAAGGCGCTCGACATCGCCCAGTCGTCGCCAGTGGATCGTTTCGATGCCCGCTTTTCCGGCACCAATTCCTACGAGGCGATCGAGGGGGCGTCGGTCTGCATCATCACGGCCGGGGTCCCGCGCAAGCCCGGCATGAGCCGCGATGACCTGCTCGGCATCAACCTCAAGGTCATGGAGCAGGTGGGGGCCGGCATCCGCAAATACGCGCCCAACGCCTTCGTGATCTGCATCACCAACCCGCTCGACGCCATGGTGTGGGCGCTGCAGAAGTGCTGCGGCCTGCCCAAGAACATGGTGGTCGGCATGGCGGGCGTGCTCGACTCGGCGCGCTTCCGCTATTTCCTCGCCGACGAGTTCAACGTGTCGATCGAGGACGTCACCGCCTTCGTGCTCGGCGGCCACGGCGACACCATGGTGCCGCTGACCCGCTATTCCACCGTCGCGGGCATTCCCCTGCCCGATCTCGTGCGCATGGGCTGGACCACCCAGGCGCGGCTCGACGCGATCGTGCAGCGCACGCGCGACGGCGGCGCCGAGATCGTCAATCTGCTCAAGACCGGCTCGGCCTATTATGCGCCGGCCGCCTCCGCCATCGCCATGGCGGAGAGCTTTCTCAAGGACAAGAAGCGGGTGCTGCCCTGCGCGGCCTGGCTGAGCGGCGAATACGGCGTGCGCGACATCTATGTCGGCGTGCCGGTGGTGCTCGGCGCCAAGGGCGTGGAGCGCATCGTCGAGATTCAGCTCAACGGCGCCGAGCGCGACATGTTCGAGAAGTCGGTCACGTCAGTGCAGACACTGGTCGACGCGTGCCGGAAAATCGCGCCGGATCTCGGCAAGTGACATCGCGGGCCGCGCTCGCGCCGGCGGCGCGCCACAGGTGAAGGGGGCAGCATGAACATCCACGAGTATCAGGCGAAGGCGCTGTTGTCGGGCTTTTCCGTGCCGGTGCCGCGCGGCGCCGCCGCGTTCACGGTCGACGAGGCGGTGAAGGCCGCGCGCGACCTCGGCGGCCCGGTCTATGTCGTCAAGGCACAGATTCACGCCGGCGGCCGTGGCAAGGCCGGCGGCGTCAAGGTGGTGAAGTCGCTGGAAGAGGTGGCGCAGGCGGCCGGGCGCATGCTTGGCGCGAAGCTGGTCACGCACCAGACCGGCCCGCAGGGCAAGGAAGTCCATCGCCTGTACATCGAGGAAGGCGCCGCGATCGAGCGCGAGTTCTATCTCTCGGCCCTGGTCGACCGCGCGACCTCGCGTGTGGCCTTCGTGGTCTCGACCGAAGGCGGCATGGACATCGAAGAGGTGGCGCGTAACACCCCGGAGAAGATCGTCACCTTCAGCATCGATCCCGCCACTGGCGTGATGTCGCACCACGGGCGGGTGGTGGCGCAGGCGCTCGGCCTCAACGGCGACGCCAGCAAGCAGGCCGAGAGCCTGGTCACGAAGCTCTACCAGGCCTTCATTGCCAAGGACATGAGCCTGCTCGAGATCAATCCGCTGATCCTCACCAAGACCGGCCAGCTCGTGTGCCTCGACGCCAAGGTGGCGTTCGACGACAACGCGCTCTACCGCCATCCCGACGTGGCGGGCCTGCGCGATCTCACCGAGGAGGACGACAAGGAGATCGAGGCCTCGAAATACGACCTCAACTACATCGCGCTCGACGGCACCATCGGCTGCATGGTCAACGGGGCCGGGCTGGCCATGGCGACGATGGATATCATCAAGCTCTACGGCGAAGCGCCGGCCAACTTCCTGGATGTTGGCGGCGGCGCCACCAAGGAGAAGGTGACGGCTGCATTCAAGATCATCACGGCCGATCCGCAGGTGAAAGGCATTCTGGTCAACATTTTTGGCGGCATCATGCGCTGCGACGTCATCGCCGAGGGCGTGGTTGCGGCCGTCAAGGAAGTGGGCCTGCGCGTGCCGCTGGTGGTGCGGTTGGAAGGCACCAAGGTGAAGGAGGGCGAGGAGATCATCGCCAAGTCCAACCTCAATGTGGTCTCGGCCAACGATCTCGACGACGCCGCGCAGAAAATCGTCAAGGCGGTCAGGGGAGCGGAGTGACGTGATGCGCGCGGCGGCATTTCTTGCTGCGGTGCTGCTGTGCACCGTCGCGGCGCGCGCCGACGAGCGCAGCAGCGCGCTGGTCGAGGCGTTCCGCGCGGCGTGCGCGGCGGAGCTGCCCAACTTCGCGCGCATCGAAGCCAGGGCGGTGGCGGCGAACTGGCCGGTCAACATGGACGCCGGCACGCCGCGTCAGCCGGAGGGCCCGTTCAATCACATCAAATCGTGGATGGTCGCGCTCCCCAGCGGCTCGCACGAGCTGAGCGCCGTCGAAGCGCGCGGCCCCGCCGGTGAGGTCGCGTCGTGCGCCATCACGGCGGCCGATGGCGCGGCCGAGCCGGTCAAGCAGGATCTGATGCAGACCCTCGCGCTCGGGCCGCCGGAGCGCGAGGCGGTTTCTCCGGACGGTACGCGGCGCTCGGCCTGGCGCGTGAAGCTGCAAGGCGAGGGCGTCATCCTGCTCATGATCGACGGCACGCCCAACAACACGCCGGGCATCTATCTCAATCTCACCCATCGGTTGGTCGCGGGATCGTAAATGTCCATCCTCATTGACAAGAACACGAAGGTCATCTGCCAGGGTTTTACCGGCAAGAACGGGACGTTCCATTCGGAAGCCGCGATCGCCTACGGCACCCAGATGGTCGGCGGCACCTCGCCCGGAAAGGGCGGCACGATCCACCTCGGGCTGCCGGTGTTCGACACGGTGGCGCAGGCGCGCGCCGAGACCGGCTGCGACGCCAGCGTCATCTACGTGCCGCCCGCCGGCGCCGCGGATGCCATCTGCGAGGCGATCGACGCCGAAATCCCGCTCATCGTGTGCATCACGGAAGGCATCCCCGTGCTCGACATGGTCAGGGTGAAGCGCGCGCTCTCCGGCTCCGTGTCGCGCCTGATCGGCCCCAATTGCCCAGGCGTGATGACGGCGGGCGCGTGTAAGATCGGCATCATGCCGGGCAACATCTTTTCACCCGGCCGCGTCGGCATCGTGTCGCGCTCCGGCACGCTGACCTACGAAGCCGTGTACCAGACCACGCGCGAGAATCTTGGCCAGACCACCGCGGTGGGCATCGGCGGCGACCCGGTAAAGGGCACCGACTTCATCGAGGTGCTGGAGATGTTTCTGGCCGACGACAAGACCGAGGCAATCGTCATCATCGGCGAGATCGGCGGGGCGTCGGAGGAGGACGCGGCCCAGTTCATCAAGGACGAGGCCAGGCGCGGGCGCAAGAAGCCCATGGTGGGCTTCATTGCCGGGCGCACCGCCCCGCCGGGACGGCGCATGGGGCATGCCGGCGCGATCATCGCGGGCGGCAAGGGCGGCGCCGACTCCAAGATCGCCGCCATGGAGGCGGCCGGCATCAACGTGTCACCGTCGCCTGCCAGGCTGGGCAAGACGCTCGCCGAAATATTGAAGCGCTGATTCAGTTCTTCTGCCGCGAGTCGGGTAGCCGAGCGCGGTCGGGTAGCCTACATAGGTGATAGCGGGCGATTCTGGGGCCATTTACGCTCGAAAACCGGTGGCCTCCACCCATCAGGATGCGGCTCATGTCACGTCAAGATGCCAACGCTGCTTTTGCCCTCACGTCGTTCCTCTACGGCGGCAACGGCGCCTATATCGAGGACCTTTACGCCCGCTACCAGACCGACCCCAATGCGGTCGACGCGGAATGGCGGGCGTTCTTCCAGAGCCTGAAGGACGACGCCGCGTCGGTCGCCAAGGGAGCGCACGGGCCGTCGTGGCGGCGACCGGACTGGCCGCCGCCGGCGCGCGGCGAACTCATCGCGGCGCTCGACGGGGACTGGGAAGAGGTCGGCAAGGCGGTCGGCGACAAGGTCAGGGCCGGGGCGCAACAGAAGGGCGTCGAGCTCTCGGCGCAGGACGTGCAGCGGGCGACGCGCGATTCGGTGCGCGCCCTGATGCTGATCCGCGCCTACCGCATCCGCGGCCACCTGCATGCCAATCTGGATCCGCTCGGGCTCGAGCCGCGCCACGACCACGAAGAGCTCGATCCGCGCTCCTATGGCTTCACCGAGGCCGACTACGACCGTCCGATCTTCCTCGACCACGTGCTCGGGCTCGAATTCGGCACGTTGCGCCAGATCGTCGCCATCCTGCAGCGCACGTACTGCCAGACGCTCGGCGTGGAGTTCATGCACATTTCGGATCCCGCCCAGAAGGGCTGGATCCAGGAGCGCATCGAAGGGCCCGACAAGGAGATCACGTTCACCCGCGAGGGCAAGCGGGCGATCCTCAACAAGCTGGTCGAGGCGGAAGGTTTTGAGAAATTCTGCGACCTGAAGTTCACCGGCACCAAGCGCTTCGGCCTCGATGGTGCCGAGTCGATGATCCCGGCGCTCGAGCAGATCATCAAGCGCGGCGGCGCGCTGGGCGTGAAGGAGATCGCATTCGGCATGGCGCACCGCGGGCGGCTCAACGTGCTGGCGCAGGTCATGGCCAAGCCGCACCGCGCCATCTTCCACGAGTTCAAGGGCGGCTCGTCGGCGCCGGACGAGGTGGAGGGCTCGGGCGACGTGAAGTACCACCTCGGCGCCTCGTCCGACCGCGAGTTCGACGGCAACCAGGTGCATCTCTCGCTCACCGCCAATCCGTCGCATCTGGAGATCGTCAATCCGGTCGTGTTGGGCAAGGTGCGCGCCAAGCAGGATCAGCGCGGCGCCACGCCGGAAGACCGCACCATGGTGATGCCGCTGCTGATCTCCGGCGACGCCGCCTTCGCCGGGCAGGGCGTGATCGCCGAATGCTTCGGCCTGTCGGGCCTGCGCGGACACCGTACCGGCGGCTCGGTGCACTTCATCGTCAACAACCAGATCGGCTTCACCACCTATCCGCGCTTCAGCCGCTCGTCGCCCTATCCGTCCGACGTCGCCAAGATGATCGAGGCGCCGATCTTCCATGCCAACGGCGACGACCCCGAGGCGGTGGTGTTCGCCGCCAAGGTGGCGACCGAGTTCCGGCAAAGGTTCCAGAAGCCGGTGGTCATCGACATGTTCTGCTACCGCCGCTTCGGCCACAACGAAGGCGACGAGCCGTCGTTCACCCAGCCGCTGATGTACAAGACGATCCGCTCGCATCCGACGACGCTGGAACTGTACGGCCGGAAGCTCGTGGGCGAAGGCGTCGTGACCGAGGGCGAGATCGAGAGGATGCGTGCCGGCTGGCGCGCCCACCTCGATGCCGAGCTGGAGGCCGCGCAAGGCTACCGGCCGAACAGCGCCGACTGGCTCGATGGGCGCTGGGCCGGATTCAAGGTCGCGCGCGATCCCGACGATCCGCGCCGTGGCCATACCGGCGTCGCCGTCGATACGCTCAAGGACATCGGCCGCAAAATCACTGCGGTGCCCAAGGATTTCCATGTCCACCGCACGATCCAGCGCTTCCTCGACAACCGCGCCCAGGCCATCGAGAAGGGCGAGGGCATCGACTGGGCGACGGCCGAGGCGCTGGCCTACTGCTCGCTGCTGCTCGAGGGCTTCCCGGTGCGCCTGTCCGGCCAGGACAGCGAGCGCGGCACCTTCTCGCAGCGCCATTCGGTCCTGGTCGATCAGGAGAACGAGAACCGCTACATCCCGTTCAATCATCTCGCCGAGCGCCAGGGGCGTTTCGAGGTGATCAACTCGATGCTGTCGGAAGAAGCCGTGCTCGGCTTCGAGTACGGCTACTCGCTGGCCGAGCCCAATGCGCTGACGATGTGGGAGGCGCAGTTCGGCGACTTCGCCAACGGCGCGCAGGTCGTGTTCGACCAGTTCGTCTCGTCCGGCGAGCGCAAGTGGCTGCGCATGTCCGGCCTCGTGTGCCTGCTGCCGCACGGCTACGAGGGCCAGGGCCCGGAGCATTCTTCGGCGCGGCTCGAGCGCTTCCTGCAGATGAGCGCCGAGGACAACATGCAGGTGGCGAACTGCACTACCCCGGCCAACTATTTTCACATCCTGCGCCGCCAGCTGAAGCGCGAGATTCGCAAGCCGCTGATCCTGATGACGCCCAAGAGCCTGCTGCGCCACAAGCGGGCGGTGTCGCGGCTCGACGAGTTCGGCGCCGACGCCACGTTCCACCGCGTGTTGTGGGACGACGCGCAGACGCTGCCGGGCGAGAAGATCAAGCTCGTGGCCGACGACAAGATCCGCCGCGTGGTGATGTGCTCGGGCAAAGTCTATTTCGACCTCTACGAGGAGCGCGAGAAGCGCGGCATCGACGACATCTACCTGCTGCGCGTCGAACAGCTCTATCCGTTCCCCACCAAGGCGCTGGTGCAGGAGCTGTCGCGGTTCAAGCAGGCCGAGATGGTGTGGTGCCAGGAAGAACCGCGCAACATGGGCGCATGGTTCTTCGTCGATACGTTCCTCGAGTGGGTGCTCAATCAGATCGGCGCCAAGCAGAAGCGGCCGCGCTATGCCGGCCGGCCGGCGTCGGCGGCAACGGCGGTCGGGGTGATGTCCAAGCACCTGGCACAGCTCAAGACGCTGCTCGACGACGCGTTGCGCTGAAGACGCGGAAGTTTAAGGGGCCGCAAATCGATCCCGCCGTCCATTGGCTGAAGGAAGAGCGCCATGGTTGAGATTCGTGTTCCCACCCTCGGCGAATCGGTGACCGAGGCCACCATCGGCCGGTGGTTCAAGCAGCCGGGCGAAAAGGTCGCCGTCGACGAGCCGGTGGTGGAACTCGAGACCGACAAGGTGACCATCGAGGTGCCGGCGCCGGCGGCGGGCGTCCTGTCGGACATTGCCGCCAAGGACGGCTCGACCGTCGCGGTCGGCGCCCTGCTGGGCCGCATCGAGGAAGGCGCCGGTGCCGCCGCCAGCCCGACGGCAAAACCGAGCGAGAAGACCGCCACCGCCAAGCCGGTCGGCGCCGGGCCGGAGCAGCCCCGGCCGCGGGCGCCGGAGGCGCCGCCACCTCCACAGGCGGCCCCGGTGCAGCCGGCGAGAGTGGCGCCGGCCGAGGTGCCGCTGGCGCCGTCGGTGCGCAAGCTCGCGGCCGAGAGCGGCATCGACGCCGCCGCCGTGCCGGGCAGCGGCCGCGACGGGCGCGTCACCAAGGGCGACATGCTGGCGGCGATCGAGCGTGCCGCCGCGCAGCCGACGCCGGTGCCGCAGCCGGCGGCGGCTGTTCAGGTGCGGGCGCCGTCGCCCGCCGACGACGCGGCGCGTGAAGAGCGCGTGAAGATGACGCGGCTGCGCGCCACCATCGCACGGCGGCTCAAGGATGCGCAGAACACCGCCGCCATGCTCACGACCTTCAACGAGGTCGACATGAGCGAGGTGATGAAGCTCCGCGCGCAGTACCGCGACCTGTTCGAGAAGAAGCACGGCGTGAAGCTCGGCTTCATGGGATTCTTCGTGCGCGCCTGCGTGCAGGCCCTGAAGGAGATACCCGCCGTCAACGCCGAGATCGACGGCACCGACATCATCTACAAGAATTATTACCACATCGGCATCGCGGTCGGCACCGAGAAGGGTCTCGTGGTTCCGGTGGTGCGCGACTGCGACCAGAAATCGCTCGCCCAGATCGAGAAGGAGATCGCCGATTTCGGCCGGCGCGCGCGCGACGGCGCGCTCAAGATCGAGGAGATGCAGGGCGGCACCTTCACCATCACCAACGGCGGCATCTACGGCTCGCTGATGTCGACGCCGATCCTCAACGCGCCGCAGTCCGGCATCCTCGGCATGCACAAGATCCAGGAGCGTCCGCTGGTGGTCGGCGGCAAGATCGAGGCGCGGCCGATGATGTACCTGGCGCTGTCCTACGACCACCGCATCGTCGACGGCCGCGAGGCCGTCACCTTCCTGGTGCGGGTCAAGGAATCCCTGGAGGATCCGGCGCGGCTGGTGCTGGATCTATAGGAGATCTTGCCCGCTTTATTTTGGGCAAATTCGTTCGGGATCATCGCGGCAGGTGATTTCGGGATCGTGCCATGGCGACGCCCGCAGCGCATTGCAGGATCGGCTTCCGTCATCTGGCGGCGACCTGTCTTCTGATCGGCTCGCTCGCGGTCGCCACCGCTGCCCTGGCGGCGGAGCCGCGCACCGCCCTGGTCGTTGGCAACGGCGCCTATTCTTATGCCCGGCTCCGCAACCCGGTGAATGACGCCGGCGACGTGGCGGCAGCGCTGCGCGGCGCCGGCTTCGACGTGATCCTCAAGACCGACGCCGATCAGCGCACCATGAAGGAGGCCATCCGCTCGTTCGGCGATACGTTGAAGAGCCGCATCGGCGGCGTCGGGTTGTTCTATTTTGCCGGTCACGGGGTTCAGGTGAGTGGAGAGAACTACATCATACCGATCGGCGAACGCTTCGCCGACAATGCCGAGCTCACCGCCCAGTCGGTGGCGGCAGCCGAGGTCGTGGACGCGATGACGGGCGCGCGCAACGAACTCAACATCGTCGTGCTCGATGCCTGCCGCGACAATCCGCTGGCGAGCGCGACCGGCGTTCGCGGCCTGTCGCGGATCGACAGCGGCCCCCGGCTGTTCGTCTCGTTCTCGACATCGCCCGGCGGGGTGGCGCGCGACGGCTGGGGCCGCAACAGCCCCTATACGAAGCATCTCGCACAGGCGATCAATACGCCGAATCTGTCCTTGGAGGAGACATTCAAGCGGACGCTGAAGGGCGTGTACCGAGAGACACGCGGCCAGCAGACCCCATGGCTGTCCTCGTCATTCTTCGGCGACTTCGTATTCCGCTCCGGAGCGGAGCAAAGCGGCGGGGCGCCACCCAAGGCCATTGCGGCGCCACCGGCGCTGCCCGGCCTTTATCGCCTGACCGGCACCAATCCGAACCACAGCTTCTATTACGGCATGGCGGCAATTGCGGCGCAGGACGACAAGCTCCGCTTTACGTGGTGGATGGGCAGGGAGGTCTTTACCGGCGTTGGACAATTTGCCGGGCGCATGGTGGTGGTGAATTTTGGTGCGCGGCACCCCGTCGTCTACACAATCGAGCCCGACGGCATCCTCGGCGGCGAATGGGCTGACGGCAGCGCGACCGATCAGCTCGAACTGTTCGCCAAAGTGGTGCCGGGGACCCTGCCGGCGCCGGAAGGCCGCTACAAGACGAGCGGGCGAAATCCCAACGGCACGGGCTATACCGGAACGGTATCCATCGCGCGGCGTTCCGACCGCTTCGAGTTCGAATGGCAGGTCGGCGCCAGAACCTATCGCGGCACCGGCACGCTCGACGGCAATCTTCTCACAGTGGATTGGGGCAGCGAGCAGCCGGTCGTCTATGCGCTGAGCCAGGATGGCGGCTTGCGCGGCCTGTGGGCGGACGGCCGGGGCGAGGACGTTCTGACTCCGGATCGGTGACGACGCGAGGGCCGCCGTCTCCGATGCTTTGTCGTGGATGTCTTTGCGCTCTCTCATGACGATGCGGCATCCTCGGCCAAATGGCGACTACCGATTGAGCGCGATCTCGCCGGCCGAGGGCGCAAGCTTCGTCGCACCCTGCGACAGCAAGTCGTCACGCCAGCGTGCACGGCGTTGTGCGCGTGATCCACAGGAAGCGGCAGTATGAATCGCACGACATCGTTGCGTTGTCGTGCGGCTGCAGCTCAAAAAAAAGACAGACGTGTCGTGGAGAATTGGCCCTCCGCATCACGTGCACGTGATCATCTTGATTCAACCAAAATATGGTGGTGCCTTACCACCAGCGAGAGATTGCGATCCGCCTACCCGGTTCCACGGCGACGAACGAAGTTTTGCCACCACCTCTGTGACGCTGTTGGCGCCGGACGAGCAAGCGATACCGGGAGTACGTCAGGAACCAGGAGGGGAAGGTGCCTGAACCTACTGGGTCTGTGGCGCTGAATCTCTAGCGCTGAGACGCCGCGTTTCATGTGGCGCGACGTCAGTAACGAACCCTGCCGCAACGAACCCTGCCGCTGACATTACGACACGCCCCGGGCGCAATTGACCGGCGCGTCGTCATATTCGCGCGACCACGACCTATGGACGGACGGCACCCAGCGCCGCCACGAGAGTGGCCGCCACGCGAGTGAACGCAAGGCCATTGAGGAGGGGGACATGTATCTACCGAGGAAGGCATCGCGCGCTCGCGTGAGAGAGGCGCAGCACGCTCGCGACAATCGCGCCGAGATCGTCAAGGCGCTGTCCCATGGCGAGATCACCCGACGCGATCTGTACAAATGGGGGATCTTCACGGCGAGCGGTCTGTTGGCCTGCAAGAACGGCCTGAGCCCGTTTGCAACGAGTGCCTTCGCGCAGGTGCCGACCGGCGCACCGCCCAGCCCCTTGTTCGGAGCGGGGAAGTTCACTCAGCGCATGCCACGGCTGATGCTGCAGACGCCGGTCCGGCTCACGCGTGATCCCGCAACCGGCAACGCGCTCTTTCCGGCCGGCCTCGGCGAGCAGCCGGCCAGGCGATTGTCCTACCACACCGACTTCACCGCCAATCCGACCAATCGGGCGCTCCGGAACCCCCTCACCGGACGCGGGCCGATCGAGGGCCGTCCGCCCGGCGAGGTGTTCGCTCATCAGCGCTGGGACGAGTTCTTTCCCAGAATCGGCTACATCATGTCGATCGCGCAGGTCGCGCCGAACAACCGCTTCCATCCCGACTTCCCGGCGCAGAATCCGAATTCGGTGTGGAGTTACGGAAGCGGCCGGTTCAGCCGCGGAACCTTGCCGCCGCCCTTGTTCAAGGGCCGCTACGGCGAGCCCATCCTCACCCGCATCTACCAGAACCTGCCGGTCAACCGCGCGGACAACGGCGGCTTCGGCCGCAACGAGACCCAGCTTCACTTCCACAATGCTCACAACGGCGCCGAAAGCGACGGCGCCTGCAACGTGCATCACTTCCCCGGCACGTTCTACGACTACCGCTGGAGCACGACGCTCGCCCGGCGCGACAAGATCAACGTCGACGCGACCGACCGGCGCGCATCGGGGCCCGATGGCAATGGCGGTCTCGTCAACGTGGCGGGCGACTTCCGTGAGCTGCAGGGCACGTTGTGGTGTCACGACCACCGCTTCTTCTTCACCGCCGAGAATGTCTACAAGGGGAATGTCGGCATGGTGAACTATTACAGCGGCCCGGATCGCGGCAACGAAGTGCTCACCGACGGGGTCAATCTGCGGCTGCCCAGCGGCACTCTGCTGGATTGGGGCAATCTCGATTTCGACGTCAACCTCATCGTGTCCGATGCCGCGTTCGATCGGGCCGGGCAATTGTTCTTCGACATCTTCACCACCGACGGATTCCTCGGCGACGTCCCGCTGGTCAACTCGACCTACGCGCCGTTCATGGAGGTCCTGCCGCGGAAGTATCGTTTCCGCATTCTCAATGCTGCCATGTCGCGGTTCTGGAAACTTGGCCTCGCCGGGCCGACCGGGACGGCGGTGCCGTTCTGGTTCGTCGCCAATGACGGCAATCTGGTGGTGAACCCGCTGCCGGTGACCACATTGGATCACCAGGGCACGGCCGAGCGCTACGACATCGTCATCGACTTCTCGCAATTCCGCGTCGGCGACCGGCTCCACCTGGTGAACCAGCTGCAGATGCGCCGTGACGCCCGCGGGCCAAGGCAGGACGTCACGCTGGCACAGGCCTTGGCCGGCGATCCTGCCGATCCATGCGTCGGCGCGATCATGGAGTTCCGGGTCGTCGGCTCGGTGCCGAGCGTGGACGTACCCGGCGTCACGCTTCAGGCCGCCAGCCCGGATCGCAGCGTGGTGCCGGCGACGTTGACCGAGCAAATCCCCATCGTCGCTCCGGTCCGCACGCGATTCGTCGAGTTCGGGCGCGCAGGCGGAGGCGACTCGCGCAATCCCGTCACCGGGCAATGCACGCCCGACTGCCCGGAAACGGCATCGTTCCCGTGGGCCATCCGGGTCAACGGTCAGGCGGCGCATTCGATGAACGCCAACCGCATCTCGCTGTTGGTTCCGAAACCCGGCGAGGTCGAACACTGGACCTATGTCAACGGCGGCGGAGGTTGGGATCATCCGATCCATCTCCACTTCGAGGAGGGGGTCACCATGAACAGGGGCAACGACACGATCCCGGCGACCGAGCGGTTGGTCAGAAAGGACGTCTGGCGGTTGCGTGCTTCGGGCCAGGTCACGTTCCAGATCCAGTTCGGCGAATATGGCGGATCCTACGTCAACCATTGCCACAACACGGTGCACGAAGATTTCGCCCTGTTGATGCGCATCCAGCTCCTGACCGGCGTGGCGGGATCACCGCAGGCTGCGGTGACGCCGACGCCGAATCCGACGCCCGATGGCGTCTTCTTCACGACGCCGGAAATCCTGCCCGAAGGCGACCCCAGGAGCCCGCCAGGTGCCGCGGCGTCGTCGCCGGTCCAGCCGGCAGGCGCGGACGTGGCAGAGGCCGGCGGCGGCCGCGGCAAATCCGGACGGCATTAGCGGCGGATGCCGGCAGGCCCCCGCGTGTCCTTCCCTTTGAGGGATACCGGAGTCGCACGTGGCCTCTTGCACATTGCCAACCCTGTTGTGGAGACAGCCATGTGGCGCCTTGCTCTGGCCGGCGTCGCGTTGACGGCAGCCGTGACCGTCGCGGATACCGCGCAGGCACAAGATCGGCGCTGGGGAGAAGGCTATTTCCCCAACCTGCCGGTCGTCACCCAGGACGGGAAGACGCTGCGATTCTACGACGACGTGATCAAGGGCAAGATCGTGGTGATTGATTTCATCTACACGAGCTGCCCCGACATCTGCGGGCTGACGACGGCACGGCTGTCGCAGGCGGAGGAGAAACTGGGCGATATGGTCGGGCGCGACCTGTTCTTCGTTTCGCTCACCGTCGATCCCGAGCACGATACGCCGGACAAGCTCAAGGCGTTTGCCGAAGCGTTTCACCTGGGTGCTGGCTGGTTGTTTCTCACCGGCAAGCCCGAGGACATCCGGGCGATCAATGCCAAGCTGGGCGAGCGGAGCCGGAGTCTGGATCAGCACCGCCAGGAGGTCGTGCTCGGCAATGATGCGACCGGCGAATGGGCGAGGAATTCGGCGCTCGGCGACCTCGAGCGCTTCATCATGGATGTGCGCTCCATGGATCCGAAATGGCGCGAGCAGGTGCGCAGCCCCGCACCGAGCGGCGCGGGCGAAACCGGCTATCAGCTCAGCCGGGAACCGGGCCAGGTCTTGTTCAAGAAAATATGCGCTCCCTGCCACACGATCGGGGTCGGCGACCGCGCCGGGCCGGACCTGCGGGACGTCACGGCTCGCCGCGAACGCGGCTGGCTCGTCGATTTCATCATGGACGCCGAAAAGATGCGGCGAGACAAGGACCCGATCGCGCTCGCCCTCGCCGAGACATACCCGGGCGTGCTCATGCCCAGACTGGGGGTGACCAAGAACGATGCTGCGGATCTGATCGCCTACCTGGAAGCGCAATCATCCCGCTTGAGCACGCATCGAGTCACCTCGCCGACGCCGCATGCGAAGATCGGAGGACCGTTCGAGCTGGTCGACCATCGTGGCAAACCGGTGACCGAACGCGACTATCTGGGAAAGCCAATGCTGGTGTTCTTCGGGTTCACCTTCTGCCCGGACATCTGTCCAACCACCCTGTTGGAGCTTTCCAACAGGCTGGCGGAGCTCAAATCCGAGGCGGAGCAACTGAACGTCCTGTTCATTACGGTCGACCCCGAGCGCGACACACCGGCGCAACTTGCCCTCTATCTCGCCTCGTTCGATCCGCACATCACCGGATTGGGGGGGACGAGCGAGGACGTTGCCGCCGCCATCGATGCCTATCAGGTGTACGCCCGCAAGGTGCCGCTCAAGAGCGGCGGATACACCATGGACCATACGGCGACGATCTACCTGATGGACCGCAAGGGGCAATATGTCGGGACCATCAGCCATCGCGACAGCGAAGCTCTGATGCGCGCGAAGATACGCCGCCTCCTCGATTCCCCTCCTTCATGATCATGAACCGGTGTGTTGCGCTACGCCGACGTTCCCGTCACGGACATCTGGGCAGCATCCTGAGCATCGCGTTGCCGTTCAGTGTCACCGGCACGTGGGTCAATCCGCCGTGCTGGTTGATCCAGGACTGGATGGGCTGCGGATAGGCGCGGAACAGGTCCTGCGTCTCGCGCAGACGCGGCAGGCCGGTTTGCGTGTCGGCGAGCGCGTGGAAGGTGAATGCGGCGCGGCCGGTCACGCAGAACTGCTGGCGCGGCAAGGTGAGATGGAGCGTGCACGCCGAATTGCACGGGCCGTCGATGACCACCCGTTCGCCGGACCGGCGCAGCGCGTCGACGCGGCGCGTATACTCGTCGGTGTTGCCGCCGAGGTCCCGCGTGATCCGGACCTCGGCAGATGCCGAAGTGGCGAGCACGACAAGAGCCGCGATCGTCGCTGCGCACGCCACGACGCGTGCTGGGCAGGGCGGGGTTGGCTGGCCCCGCCTCGTTGCTGCAGCAAGTTTCACGAATCGGTCCCCCGGTATGCGGCCGGCACAATGGTGGCCCGGCGCGTCCATGTCCAGGGATTGACTCGCGCCGGTGCTGGCCCGCAGGCTCGTCCTGCACCGGCCGGCGATCGGCCGAACCTGGGGAGATGTGTCATGTTGCGTGCAGCGGCAGCGCTGGTTGCCCTGGTTCTTGGGGCGGGTATCAGTGTCGACAACGCCGGGGCCCAGGGTCCGGGCGGCCGGCTCAACTCGGTTGCCGCGACCAAGATCGTCAAGATTGCGCATCGGACCGACGCCACGCCGTTCTCTTTCGTTACCGGCGATAGAAACGAGCCCAGGGGCTACACGATCGACATCTGCAAACAGGTCGTCGCGTCGCTTGGACGGCAGCTTGGTATCCAGGACCTGAAAGTCGAATGGGTGCCGGTCACCACGCAGACGCGGTTCGAGGTCCTGGCAAGCGGTCAGGCCGATCTCGAATGCGGATCGAGCACGGTGACGCTTGGCCGAATGAAGCTGGTGGATTTTTCGAACTACGTGTTCGTCGAGACCACGGGCCTGGTGGTGCGAAACGCCGCTGGAATAAGCAGCTTGAAGGATGTCGCTGGCAAGAAGATTGCGGTCATCGCCGGTACCAGCAACGAAACCGCGGTCGTACTGCAGAATCGCCAGCAGCAGCTCAACGCCATCGTGCTTCCGGTGAAGGATCGCGACGAGGCCATTGCGGCGCTGGACAGTGGCCAGGCAGACGCCTTTGCGAGCGACAAACTGTTGCTGGTCGGAACCCGGTTTAAGGATCAGCAGGCTGTGCGCCTGCTGCCCGACGACATTTCGATCGAGCCTTATGCCATCGCGCTGCCGCGCGGCGACTGGGAGCTGCGGCTTGCCGTCAATACGGCGCTGGCGGAGATTTATCGCGGCGGCGAGGTGAAGAAGATCTTTGACCGCTGGTTCGGCCAGCTTGGCTTCCAGCCGGGAGTCTTGCTCAGCGCCGCCTACCTCCTCGGCGCGCTGTCGGAGTGACGGCGTCGGCTATTTGATTGACGACGCGCGCATGCAGACGAAATCGATCGAGACGCGTGAGTCGTGGGTGGTCGCGACCGTGTCGCTGATCCTGCTCGGCCTGTCGTTCGGCGGCCCGTGGGTCGTCGTGGTGGGACTGAAGGCCATCGCGGCGGACATGGGTGGCCAGCGCTCGGTGCCGGCGCTCGGCGGTTCGCTCGCCTGGCTCGGCACCGCGGCCGGCGGCATCGTCATGGGCCGCGTCGCCGAGCGCTATGGCGTGCGCTGGACCGTGATGTTCGGCGCCGTCATGATCTGCATCGGGCTGATTATCTCGACCTTTGGCCAGGCCTGGTGGCTGTGGCTCGGTCACGGCCTGTTCGTCGGCGTTCTTGGCAATGGCGGGCTCAATGCACCGCTCTATGTCTATGTCAGCCGCTGGTTCGACCTGCGGCGCGGATCGGCGTTGGCGCTGATCTCCAGCGGCAGCTACCTGGCAGGTTTCGTCTGGCCGACCATTTTCGAGCGGTCGATCGCCAACTTCGGCTGGCGCTGGACCATGGTGGCCTATGGTCTGTTCCAGGTCGCCGCCATCCTGCCGCTGGCGCTGATCTATCTGCGGCCGCCGCCTGACCTGCCGGTCGCCGCCAAGATGGATACCGGCGCCGGCGCCACGCCGGCCGTGCTCGGATGGAACGCCAATGTCGTGTTCGGTCTCCTCTCGCTGGCGGCATTTCTGTGCTGCGTGACGATGTCGATGCCGCAGGCGCACCTGGTGGCGCTGTGCAGCGATCTCGGCATGTCCGCCACGGTTGGCGCCGCCATGCTGTCGGTCCTGCTCGGCGTCGGATTGCTCAGCCGCCAGATCTGGGGCTGGATCTCCGACCGCATCGGCGGCTTGTCGACCGCGCTCCTGAGCTCGGCCATGCAGGGCGGCGGTATGGCGGGATTTCTCTTCGCCCAGGACGAAGCCGGGCTGTTCGCCGTATCGACCGTGTTTGGCATCGGCTTCGCGGCCTTGATCCCAGCTTACGTACTGGCCATCCGCGAGCTTTATCCGGTGAGCGAAGCTTACTGGCGCGTGCCGACGCTCTTGTTCCTCAGCGGCAGCGGCATGGCGACCGGCCCATGGCTGGCGGGCTACTTGTACGACCTCTATGGCTACTACACGCCTGCCTTCGCCACCGGCGTTGCCTCCAATCTGGCGAATTTTGTGCTGCTGGCCATGCTCGTGCTGCGACAACAATGGGCGCGACCTACGCCGGCCAGCGCGACGTGACGAGTTTTCATCCCTGCTTCAGAACCACGTTCGGCCACTTCCGAATGCCGATGATTTTCGCGGCGCCATTGACCGTGGCGATCTCGTCCGCCGTCAATTCGCGCACTTGTTTCTCCATCGGTTCGTTGCCTGAGTGCTTGCTCATAACGTGCTCCTCAAAGGGCATGATGGCGGCCTTGTGCGAGTCCGCTCGGCGCCGTGATGTGGGTCGCGGTGAACGCGTCCCAGGTTCAATTCTGGATTTTTAGGGCTTGGTACGCGTCAAGAAGTTTTTCGACCAGTTTTGCGCGCGGAAAACCTTCCTCGACCCGCGGCTCGGCATGGACGAACCAGGCGGTGCCGTCGGCCAGGCGCGCCGTGTGGTTGACGAAGCTCGTGCGTACGGTCCCGCGCTCGCCCTTGTCGGGCCAGTAGTCCCATGAGCCCCAGTGCCACACGTCGACGCTGGTGCCCGTCTCGGCCTTGCGCACGAGCGTTCCCAGCCCATACCAGGCGGTGAGGTCGAACGGCACCGTCTTGCCGGCAGGATCGAGCATCCAGGCTTTCGCCACCGTGCCGAGCCGCTCGTCGTCGGCGGCGAACAGGTCGAGGAATTTCAGATAATTTTCTGCCCGCATGCGCCATCCGCCCATGGCCGACGAGACGCGCCAGGCGGGTTCGAGATCGCCGCTCACGTCCAGCGGCTTGAGCACCGCGTCGCGGCAGTAGGAGGTGTAAGGCCGGCCACTGGCTTCCTCGATGATGCCGCCGAGCACGAAATAGGCGGCGTTGCCATAGGCATAGGCGGCGCCCGGGTCACGCACGAGACTTGCCCGCAGCGTGGCGGCCAGCAGCGAGGGCTTTGGCGGCGCTCGCGACGTATGGTTGAGCAGATAGCGGTCGAGGTTGCGGCCGCTCGCCGGATCGTCGTCGTCGCCATTGGCGAAGCCGGCCCGATGCGTCAGCAGCTGGGCCACCGTCACTTGGCCGAGGCGCGGGTCGCGCAAGGGTTCGTGCGCGGCGATGAATTTTGCCAGCGCGGCCGCGACCGGCGTGTCGAAGGCAAGCTTGTGGTCGCGAATCAGCGTGGCGATGCAGGCCGCCGTGACCGCCTTGGACAGGCTCGCCAGGTGCACCGGCGCGTCGGGATCGGCACCGCCGAGCGCCGCCCTGTAGGCGATTTTTCCGCCGCGCCGCACCACTACGAAGGCGCGCGTGCTTCGCTGCTCCTTTGCCCAGGATTTCAGGGCCTGCCCGAAGGCATCCAGGCCGGACGTCTGGGCCGTGGCGGCGTCCGGCGCCGCCGCGGCTGCCGCAGCAAGGGCCAGCGCTGCAAGCGCCGGCATCGCGGCCATGACGGCCTGCCGAAATGACCGGCCAATCCCCATATCCCGGTTCGGCAGCTTGTTTCGGCCAAAGGCATCGGGCAGTGTCCGCGCCGACCGGGCCAGTTTTGGGAAAAACATCATGGCAGACTCTGCCTACGATCTCATCGTCATCGGCACCGGCCCCGGCGGCTACGTGTGCGCCATCCGCGCCGCCCAGCTCGGCCTGAAGACCGCCGTGGTGGAGAAGCGCGCCACGTACGGCGGCACCTGCCTCAATATCGGCTGCATTCCGTCCAAGGCGCTGCTCCATGCCTCCGAGCTGTTCGAGGAGGCTGGACACAGCTTCGGCACCATGGGGATCAAGGTCACGCCTCCGCAGCTCGACCTGAAAGCCATGATGAAGTTCAAGGATTCCGGCGTCGAGGGCAACGTCAAAGGCGTCGAGTTCCTGCTCAAGAAGAACAAGGTCGACGCCGTGCGCGGAACCGGCCGCATCGTGGCGCCGGGCAAGATCGACGTGAAGGGCAACGGCGTCGACAAGACGCTCACGACCAGGAATATCGTGATCGCCACCGGGTCCGACATTGCGCGGCTGAAGGGCATCGACATCGACGAACAGCGCATCGTCTCGTCTGATGCCGCCATCGCCCTCGACAAGGTGCCGCAGCGGCTGCTTGTCGTGGGCGCCGGTGTGATCGGGCTGGAGCTCGGCTCGGTGTGGCGCCGGCTCGGCTCCCAGGTGACGGTGGTCGAATTTTTGGACCGCATCCTGCCGGGCATCGATCTCGACGTGGCCAAGAGCTTCCAGCGCATCCTGCAGAAGCAGGGCATGACCTTTAAGCTCGCCTCCAAGGTGACGGCGGTCGACAATTCGGGTCGGACGCTCAAGGCAAAAGTTGAACCGGCTTCTGGCGGTGGCGGCGCCGCCGAGACGATCGAAGCCGACGTGGTGCTCGTGGCGGTCGGCCGCGTGCCCTATACCGAAGGCCTCGGCCTCGGCGACGTGGGCGTGAAGACCGACAACCGCGGCCGTGTCATTGTCGATGCGCATTACCAGAGCAACGTGCCCGGCATCTATGCCATCGGCGACGTGATCGCCGGGCCGATGCTGGCGCACAAGGCCGAGGACGAAGGGATTGCGGTGGCGGAGATCCTCGCCGGGCAGGCCGGCCACGTGAACTACGACGTCATTCCCAACGTGGTCTACACGTTCCCGGAGATCGCCTCGGTCGGCAAGAGCGAGGAGGAACTCAAGGAAGCGGCCGTCACCTACAAGGTCGGAAAGTTTCCATTCACGGCCAACGGCCGCGCCAAGGTGAACCTGACCACCGATGGCTTCGTCAAAATCCTCGCCGACGCCAAGACCGATCGCGTGCTCGGGGTGCACATTCTTGGCCCCGACGCCGGCAACATGATCGCCGAAGCCGCCGTCGCCATGGAGTTGGGCGCCTCATCCGAGGACATCGCGCGCACCTGCCACGCCCATCCGACGCTGACCGAAGCCGTCAAGGAAGCGGCGATGGCGGTGGAGAAGCGCTCGATCCATATGTGAAAATGATGCGCCGGCTGCTTCGCCCCTTATGGATCCTGCTCGCCCTCGTCTTCCTGTTCGAGGCGTGGCTGTGGGAGCATTTGCGGCCGATCGTCGCCTGGATCGTCGACCGCATCCGCTGGGACACGCTGAAGACGCAGGTGGCGCAGTGGATCGACCGCCTGCCGCCCGCCGCGACCTTCCTCGTGTTTCTGGTTCCCGTGCTGCTGCTCCTGCCGCTGAAGATCGTCGGCCTGTGGATGCTGGCGCATGGTTCGTGGCTCGGCGCCATGGCGACGCTGGCCCTCGCCAAGGTGGTCAGCATGGGCGTCACGGCATTCATCTTCGACCTGACGCGGCCGAAGCTTCTGCAGCTCGCCTGGTTCCGCTGGCTCTACGATCACGTCATCGTCTGGCTGGAGAAGGCCCACGCCCTGGTCGATCCGCTCAAGGCCGAGCTGCGCGCCTGGCTGAAAGCGATCCGGCGCCGGGTTCGAGTCATGATGTGGCTGCTGCGGCCGAACCGTGCCGGCCGCTTCATGCGCCGCGCCCTGTGGCTGCGCCGCCGCGCGCAGCAACGTGCACAGGCGGCGTGACGGCTCTTTTCCGTCATTGCCGGGCTTGACCCGGCAGTTCATCGCATTGAGCCGACTCGACCTTCCTGATGAATGCGCAGGTCAAGCCCGCGCATGACGAGTCATTTGCAGCCAAAAACGCGCTAGAACAGATGCACCGCGTGCGGCGCGAACAGCGCGATCGCCATGAAGCCGAGACCGACAACGGCCAGCGCTCCGGCGAGCCAGGTCAGGACGATCATGCCTGTGATCACCGCCGCCGAAGCCAGCACGATGCCGATCTGGAACGTGGCCGACGCCACCTCGAAGTGGTGGTACTTGGCCATGGCGGTATCGCGATTGTGCTCGGCCTCCTTGGCGCGCTCCGCCAGCTCGACGGTGCCCTCGCGCGTCTCTGGCTCGGAGCGATAGCGGGCCCCGGTCTTCTGCCAAGCCTCGATTTGCTTGGTGGCCACGTCCTTGATCGGCTGATTCGCCGGCGCTGCCGCGACGACGGTGAGCTCCTGGGCGGCCGTTTCCACCAGCGTGCGCCGGATCGTCTTGGCCTGGAAGAAGGCCCACAGATTCGACGCTTCCACGTTGTAGCTGATGCCCGCCGTCTGCGCGCTCTTGCCCAGCGTCTCGGAGAAGGCGAGGAACAGCGCAATGACGGCGATCAGCAGGGCGATCTTCTTGTTGCGGCTTTCGAGGAGCGGCTTTTCCTCGTGGTGCCCGTGCCCGTGCTCGTGTTCCATCTGGTGCTCGGCCTCGTGTTGCACTGCGTGCACGCCATGGCTCATGTGGCTCTCCTCAGGTTCATGTTGCGGGAGGATGTAGTGACTCGCGTGCCTTCGCAAGGCTTGCTGGCGCGGCGCCCCGCCGCGCAACGCGGCCGCGGGTCGCGCGGCGCGGCCTATTCACGGGCGCTATTTGAGACGCGCTCGACGCACGCGCGGGAGCTGTCGGCCGGTACCGAGCCGCTGCCGCCGCGATGCCGGCGCCGCCCTTCAGAGCTTGTAGCCGCGCTGGCTCAGGATCTTGGTGAAGGCGTCGTTCGTCCGCGATATGACGTCCTGCAAGCGTGGAATGATCAGTCCCATGATTTCGCCGGAGAGATACGGCATCACCTGCTGGGTCTTGGTGCCGAGCGGCGTGCGGTAGAAGGCGACGAGATCGCGCAGTTCCTGCGCGGTGAAATGGCGGGCGTATATGGCGGGGGCATCCTTCATGAGATCGAGCAGGAATTCGATCTGAATACGCTCGAATTCCTTGCGCAGGTCGGCAATGCTCGCCGCATCGATACCGGGATTCTTGGCGCGCAGCTCCTGCTCGACCGTCGGCCACGCGCGCGACGTTATCTGTGCCACGGCTGGAACGAACGTGTCTTTGGACATGACTTCGGCCAGTTCCTTGCCGGCTTCGAGCCGTGCCGCCAAGTCGCGATCGTTTTGGGGCGCTCCGGGCGCCGTGGTGCTTTGCGCATCGGCCCGGAGGGCGCCAAGCAAAGCGGCACCGCTGAGCGCGACCGCGCATGCGACGAGTGCGAAGGGTTTCATGAACGTGCTGGCAAGCATTGGGCTTGCAGCAGCGTAGCGCGTCTCCGCTGGGCAATCTACGCCTGCGGCGGCCAGCCTAAGCTCGCGGATGGGCGTTGCGGTAGACCTCGAGCAGGCGCTCGGCGTCGACCGCGGTATAGATCTGGGTGGTCGACAGCGAGGCGTGGCCCAGAAGCTCCTGGATGGCGCGGAGATCGCCGCCGCGCGCCAGCAGGTGGGTGGCAAACGAATGGCGCAGCGCATGCGGCGTGGCGGTCTCGGCGAGTCCGAGCGCGCCGCGCAACCGCGCCATGGTCAGCTGCACGATGCGCGGGCTCAGCGGCCCGCCCCTGGCGCCGACGAACAGGGGGCCGGGCCCGGGCAGATCGTAGGGACAGATCGCGACGTAGTCGGCGACCAGCCGCAGCACCGGCTGCAGCACCGGCACCATGCGATGCTTGTTGCCCTTGCCGATGACCGTGATGGCGTCGCCGGCGCCCGGCAGCGGAACGTCCCGGCGCCTCAGCGAGAGGGCTTCCGAGATGCGCAGGCCCGAGCCATAGAGCAGCGCCAGCACGGCGGCATCGCGCGCGAGAATCCACGGCGGGCGTTCCTCGCCGGCGCGCGGATCGGTGTCCACCACGCGCTTGGCCTCGGCAACGGCCAGCGGCTTCGGCAGCGTCTTGGGAAGTTTCGGCGCGCGCACGGCGGCAAGCGCCGCCACCTTGCCCTTGCCATTGCGTTCGAGGAACCGCGCGAAAGAGCGTACGCCGGCCAGCGCCCGCATCAGCGAGCGCCCGCCGATGCCGTTCGCGCGCCGCGCCGCCATGAAGGCGCGCACGTCGGCAGGCCGCAGTTGCGCCAGCGCCGGCAGGGACGGCCGGCCGCCCAGATGCTCGGCCATGAAGGCAAGGAACTGGAACACGTCGCGGCGATAGGCCTCGACCGTCTTGGGCGACATCCGCCGCTCGGCACCGAGATAGGTCAGCCAGCGCACCACCTCGGCCGCGGTGTCGGAGGCGGCGCAGGCCGGCGGCTCGTGCTCCTGGGTCTCGGGCATCGTCCCGTTATGGCACCGCTTCGTTACCGCTCCGTAACCTACTCCGGAAAGCGCCGCAGCGGCTCCGCCACGTTCTCCGGCAGCCCCGTGCGGGTCGCATTCATCACGATCGCCAGGAACGTGTAGTAGCCCGTTACGCCGAGGAGATCGATCACCCCCTGCTCGCCGAATTTGGCGACGGCGCGCTGATACGTCGGATCGCTCACACGCTTCAGGCGCAGGATCTCCGTCGCCATGTCGTAGGCGGCTTCCTCGTCGTCGGCCATGCCGGTCGGCCGTCGGCCGTCAGCGATGGCGTCGGTGATCTCGCGCCGCAGCCCTTCCTTGAGTGCGATGGTGTGATGCGCCTGCCACTCGTATTGCTGGCTCCACTCGCGCGCCGTGATCAGGATCACCATCTCGTTGAGGCGCGGCCCGAGCACGCTCTTGAAGCGCAGGTAGTCGCCCATGGCCTTGGCGCGCAGCATCACTTCCGGGCTGCGGATGAGCGGCACGAACGGCCCGCGGATCGCATAGCCGCGGCCTTCGGCAAAGGCTTCGGCCGCCCGCTTCTGCGCGTCCGTGAGCTTGTCGGCCGGGATGGGCGGCATGCGGTCCTGCGCCGGCGCCGGTGCGGCGAAAAAAAGGAGCGAAATGACGATTGCGGCGCGCGTGAATGGGCGGTCCATAAGGTTCCTCCGGGCTGCGCCGGCCGGCCCTGGCCGGTGACCGGCGCTTGATCCTAGGCTATTGCGGGATTCGCTTCGAGCGGGACACGACGTGCGAGCAAAAACATCATCCGCGGAAAAGCCGGTCGCCGCCGGCGTGGTCGACGTGCTTGTGCCGGTGGCGTTGGATCAGGCCTATTCGTACCGCGTGCCGGCCGACCTTGCGCTCGCCGCCGGCGATTTCGTCACCGTCCCGCTCGGGCCGCGCGAATGCACCGGCGTGGTCTGGGGCGAGGGCACGGCGCAGCCGAAGCTCGATAACCGCCTCAAGAACATCAGCAACAAGCTCGACATCGTGCCGCTCAAGGGCGAGCTGCGCCGCTTCGTCGACTGGGTCTCCGACTATACGCTGAGCCCGCGCGGCATGGTGCTGCGCATGTGCCTGCGCATGGGCGAGCATCTCGGGGCTGAGCGCCTGCGCGTCGGCGTGCGGCTCGCCGGCCCGCCGCCGGCGCGCATGACGGCGGCGCGCCAGCGCGTGCTGGCCGTGCTCGCCGACGGCCTGGCGCGCCACAAGGCCGATGTTGCGGAGGAAGCCGGCGTCTCGCCCGGCGTGGTCGACGGCCTGATCGACGAAGGGACGCTGGAGACCCTGGTGCGGCCGCCGGAGCCGGTGGCGCGGGCGCCCGATCCGGATTTTTTTCAGCCCGAATTCACGCCGGCGCAGCGGGCGGCCGCCGAGGCGTTGCGCGACAGCGTGGTGCAAGGCGGCTACTCTGTCACGCTGATCGACGGCGTCACCGGCTCGGGCAAGACCGAGGTCTATTTCGAGGCGGTGGCGCAGGCGATCCGTGCCGGCCGGCAGACCCTCATTCTGATGCCCGAGATCGCGCTGACGGCGCAGTTCCTCGACCGCTTCGCCCAGCGATTCGGCGTGCGTCCCGCCGAGTGGCATTCGCAGGTGAGCCCGCGCCGGCGCGCGCGCACTTGGGCTGCCGTGGCGCAAGGCGAGGTGTCGGTCGTGGCCGGCGCGCGCTCGGCGCTGTTCCTGCCCTATGCCGAACTCGGCCTCATCGTCGTCGATGAGGAGCACGACCCGGTCTACAAGCAGGAGGACGGCGTGCACTACCATGCGCGCGACATGGCGGTGGTGCGCGCGCGCGAGGCGCAGATCCCGGTCGTGCTCGCCTCCGCCACGCCGTCAGTCGAGACCGAGGTCAACGCGCAGCGCGGCCGCTATCGCCACCTGCATCTGCCCGAACGTTTCGGCGGGCAGCACCTGCCGGCGATCGAGGCCATCGATCTGCGCCGCGAGGGACCGGCGCGCGGGCGCTTCATCGCGCCCAAACTGGCCGAGGCGGTCCGTCTGGCGCTGGAGCACGGGGAACAGGCGCTGCTGTTCCTCAACCGTCGCGGCTACGCGCCGCTCACCCTGTGCCGCGCCTGCGGCTTTCGCCTGTCGTGTCCGAACTGCGCCGCCTGGCTGGTCGAGCACCGCTTCCGCCGCCGTCTCGTGTGCCACCATTGCGGCTTTGCCATCCCGCCGCCGCTGGCCTGCCCGAAATGCCAGAAGCCGGACTCGTTCGTCGCCTGCGGTCCCGGGGTCGAGCGCCTCGAGGAGGAGGTGGCGGCGCTGTTTCCGGGCAGCCGCGTCCTGGTTCTGTCGAGCGACGTGGTGGAATCGGTGGAACGGCTGCGCCAGGAGCTGGACGACGTCACCCAGGGCCGCGTCGATATCGTCATCGGCACGCAGCTCGTCGCCAAGGGGCATCATTTCCCCAAGCTCAATCTGGTGGGCGTGGTCGATGCCGACCTGGGCTTGAGCAATGGTGATCCGCGCGCCGCCGAACGCACGTTCCAGCTCCTGCACCAGGTGGCCGGGCGGGCCGGACGCGAGGCCGGGCGCGGCCGCGGGCTCATGCAGACGCACCAGCCCGAGCACCCGGTCATGCGCGCGCTGATCGCGGCCGACCGCGAGGCGTTCTATGCCGCCGAGATCGAGGCGCGCGAGCGCTTCGGCTATCCGCCGTTCGGGCGGCTGGCGAGCCTGATCGTGTCGGCGCCGGACAGGGCGGCGGCGGAAGGGTTTGCGCGCAAGCTCGCGGCGGCGGCACCGCCCAACCGCGACGTGCGCCTGCTCGGGCCGGCCGAGGCACCGCTCGCCATGGTGCGCGGCCGCCACCGCTTCCGGCTGCTGGCGAAGTCGCCGCGCGGCTTCGACCTCTCCGCCTACCTCCGTGACTGGCTCAAGGCAGCGCCCCGGCGGGAGGCCAGCGTGCGGCTCGACGTCGACGTCGATCCGCAGAGCTTCCTTTGAAGCGCAAAGCTCTCTCTCCCACCGCAGGCATCTTGAAAGCTATGGTCGGGCGGGCGCACACTCGGTCCCGCGACGAATGTGATCCATCGGATCATGGGGAGGAAACAATGAAATCGATCGCGATCACGCTTGCGGTTTCGGCGCTGCTCGCCGGGACGATTGTGGCCAAGGCGCAGGCGCCCTCATGGGTGCCGCCGGCCGAGAACGAGCGCTGCCCGTCGAAATGGGGCGCCGGCGACGAGCGCGGCGCCGGCAACCACATGAAGCCGCAGACCGTGCTCAACGCCGTCAAGCTGATCAAGACCGGTGAGGTGATCGAGCTGGCGCATGTGCTCGGCCCCGGCATGCCGTTCTTCGGGACGCGGCGCTTCGACATGCACCTGAAGCGCACGTTCATGAACACCGGGGCGAATGAGCGCGGCAGCAACGAGGAAATGGTGCTCTCCGAGATCGGCCAGGTGGGCACGCAGTTCGACGGCTTCGCCCACCAGAGCCACCGCAACAGCCACTACAACTGCTTCAAGACGGAGGAGATTACCGGGCGCGGCGGCTTCACCAAGCTCGGCATCCAGAATACCGGCGCGTTCATCACGCGCGGCGTCCTGATCGACGTCGCCGGCTTCAAGGGCGTCGAGATGCTGGGCGACAATTACGAGATCACGGTCGAGGACATCGAGGGCGCGCTCAAGAAGCAGAACACCAGCCTGCAGCAGGGCGACGCCATCATGATCAACACCGGATGGGGCCGGCTCTACGGCAAGGACAACGCGCGCTTCGTGAAGTCATGTCCGGGCATCGGCGTGAAGGCCGCGACCTGGCTGGTGGCCAAGGATCCGATCCTGCTCGGCGCCGACAACTGGCCGGTCGAGGTGGCGCCCAATCCCGACACTCAGATCTCGCTTCCGGTGCACCAGATCGCGCTCGTGGTGAACGGCGTGCATCTCCTGGAGAATCTCAAGCTCGATGAGCTCGCGGCCAAGCAGGCCTACGAGTTCGCCTTCATCATGCAGCCGCTGAAGATCCAGGGCGGCACCGGCTCCACCGTCTCGCCGATCGCGGTGCGGTGATTTCGCCGCAGAGCAACGCGCGTGATTGCCGGGGGCGTCCCGCATGGGCGCCCTGTCAAGATTTTGTGGCCGATGGCAGCAGCACGGTGGTGGCGGCGGCGAAGATCAGGGTGAAGCCGATCACGTCGGCGACGCCTGGCCGCTCGCCTAACAGTATGACCGAGCTGAGAATCCCGACCACCGGCACGCACAGCGAGCCGAGCGACGCGGTTGCCGCCGGCATTCGGCCGATGATGCTGAACCAGAGAAAATAGGCGATGCCGGTCCCGACCGGCCCATGGAAGGCGAGCGCCAGAAGGACCGGCCAGCTCAGCGGCCACAGGTGCGGCACGCCTTCGAACGCCACCACGCCGATCGCCGTCACCGCGAAGCTGACGGCGAGTTGCCAGGCCGTCATGACGACCCGGTCGCCCGGCACGCGCGCCCATTTCACATAAATTGTGCCGGCGGCCCAGCTCAGCGCGGCCCCCAGCGCCAGCAGCAGGCCGATCGGATCGCCGGTAAAGGCCACCGGATAGACCAGCACCGTCAGCCCCGACACGCACAGCAGCAAGCCGACCACCGACGCCGTGTTGAGACGCTCGCCCAGGAGCAGCCAGGCCATGAGGCTCGCCCATACCGGCATGGAATAGGACACGATCACGACGCGGGCCGTCATGACATGCAGCTGCGCGAAGGTGGTCAGGAGCCCGAAACCCAGGATGTTGAGCACGGCCGAGATGATCACGTGTCCATAGACGCCGGGCGGCAGGCTGGCTTTGCGGCCTTGCAGTTGCACGATGGCGAACATGAACAAGGTGCCGGTGGCATAGCCCACGACGCGCACCGTCCACGGCGCGACCTCGTCGAGGGCGATGCGGATGGCAGGCCAGCTCAAACCCCAGGCGAGGCTCAGCAGAACCAGCAGCAGAATGGCGGTGTTGTCGCGCGCGGGCCGTGAAGCTTGCGGCACAGCACCTCCTGCATCGTGCCCAATGGGTTGAGTCGAAAACGCCGGAAGTCAGCGGCCTTTTCGCGCGGTGCGCCGTGTTGCACCGCCGGGGATCGTGTGTTAGCACACCGGCGATTTTCGCGGGACACCGGCGGCGCTCCGTCCCGCGAGAAAAGTCCCTTCGTTCAAGGGCTTGGCGCGCCGTCAGGGGACGGTGCCGAGCCTGCGGATTTGCTCAACAGACGGCGGTCAGGCCAAGGCTTCATGGCAGGCGAAGATCCGATCACGTCCGGCATGGCCGGCCGCTACGCGACGGCCCTGTTCGAGCTGGCGCTCGAGCAGAAAGCCGTCGATGCGGTGCGCAACGATCTCGATCGCTTCGATGCAATGCTGGCCGAAAGCGAGGACCTCAGGCGCCTGGTGCGCAGCCCTGTGTTCACCGCCGAGGAGCAGAGCAAGGCGCTTGGGGCGGTGCTGGCGAAGGCCGACATCGCCGGCCTGGCGGCCAACTTCCTGCAACTGGTGGCGCGCAACCGCCGCCTGTTCGCCGTGCGCGACATGGTGAAGGCCTACCGCGCGCTGGTGGCGCGCCATAAGGGCGAGGTGACGGCGCAAGTCAAGGTCGCCGAAAAGCTGTCGGACGCCCACCTCGCCGCGCTCAGCGACGCGCTCAAATCGGTCACCAAGCAGAACGTCCGCATCGACCTGGAGGTCGATCCGGCGATCATCGGCGGGCTCGTCGTCAAGCTCGGCAGCCGCATGGTCGACTCCTCGCTGCGCACCAAACTCAACTCGATCAAGCTTGCAATGAAAGAGGCACGCTGATGGACATCCGCGCCGCCGAGATCTCGGCAATCCTCAAGGAGCAGATCAAGAACTTCGGCCGGGAAGCCGAAGTCACCGAGGTCGGGCAGGTGCTGTCCGTCGGCGACGGCATCGCCCGCGTCTACGGTCTCGACAACGTCGAAGCCGGCGAGATGATCGAGTTCGAGAGCGGCGTGCGCGGTATGGTGCTCAACCTCGAAGTCGACAACGTCGGCATCGTCATTTTCGGCAACGACCGCGACATCAAGGAAGGCCAGACCGTCAAGCGCACGCGCGCCATCGTCGACGTGCCGGTGGGCAAGGAACTGCTCGGCCGCGTCGTCGACGCGCTAGGCAACCCGATCGACGGCAAGGACCCGATCAAGACCAAGGAGCGCCGCCGCGTTGACGTCAAGGCGCCCGGCATCATTCCACGCAAGTCGGTGCACGAGCCGATGGCGACCGGGCTGAAGGCCATCGATGCGCTCATTCCGATCGGCCGCGGCCAGCGCGAGCTGGTCATCGGCGACCGCCAGACCGGCAAGACCGCGATCATCCTCGACACCATCCTCAACCAGAAGCCGCTCAACCAGTCGAACAACGAGAAGATCAAGCTGTACTGCGTCTATGTGGCGGTCGGCCAGAAGCTCTCGAGCGTCGCGCAGTTCGTAAAGGTGCTGGAGGAGAACGGCGCGTTGGACTACTCGATCGTGGTCGCCGCCACCGCGTCTGACCCGGCGCCGCTGCAGTATCTCGCGCCGTTCGCCGGTTGCACCATGGGAGAGTATTTCCGCGACAACGGCATGCACGCGGTGATCTTCTACGACGACCTGTCGAAGCAGGCGGTGGCCTACCGCCAGATGTCGCTGCTGCTGCGCCGCCCGCCCGGCCGCGAAGCCTATCCGGGCGACGTGTTCTACCTGCATTCGCGGCTGCTCGAGCGCGCCGCCAAGATGAACGACGACAACGGTGCCGGATCGCTGACCGCGCTGCCGGTGATCGAGACCCAGGCCAACGACGTGTCGGCCTATATCCCGACCAACGTCATCTCGATCACGGACGGCCAGATCTTTTTGGAGACCGACCTGTTCTACCAGGGCATCCGGCCGGCCGTGAACGTCGGCCTGTCGGTATCGCGCGTCGGCTCGGCGGCGCAGACCAAGGCGATGAAGAAGGTGGCCGGCCGCATCAAGGGTGAGCTCGCCCAGTACCGCGAGATGGCGGCGTTCGCACAGTTCGGCTCCGACCTCGACGCCACCACCCAGCGCCTGCTCAATCGCGGCGCGCGTCTGACCGAGCTCCTGAAGCAGGCGCAGTTCTCGCCGCTCAAGATGGAGGAGCAGGTCGTCGTCATCTATGCCGGCGTCAACGGCTATCTCGATCCGCTCCCGGTCGACCGGGTGCGCGCGTTCGAGCAGGGCCTGCTGGCCGCCGTACGCTCCAATCACCCGGATATTCTGGAGTCGATCCGCACCTCGCGCGATCTCGACGACGCCACCGGCGCCAAGCTCAAGAGCGCGGTCGAGGCCTACGCCAGGACGTTCGCCTGACATGGCCAGCCTCAAGGACCTGCGCAACCGCATCGCCGCCACCAAGGCGACGCAGAAGATCACCAAGGCCATGCAGATGGTGGCGGCTTCGAAGCTGCGCCGGGCGCAGGCCGCGGCGCTGGCGGCGCGGCCCTATGCCGAGCAGATGGACAAGGTCCTGGGCAACATCGCCGCCGCCATCAGCGATCCCGCCTCGGCACCAAGGCTCCTGGCCGGCACTGGCAGCGATCAGGTAGTCCTGCTCGTCGTGTGCACGGCCGAGCGCGGCCTGTGCGGGCCGTTCAACTCCGCGATCGTGCGGCTCGCGCGCGACCGCGCCGTCGCGTTCGCCAACCAGGGCAAGCAGGTCAAGTTCCTGTGCGTCGGCCGCAAGGGTTTCGAGCAGCTCAAGCGCCTGTTCGAAAAGCAGATCGTCGACGTCCTCGATCTGCGCGGCGTGCGCCGGCTGCGTTTCGAGGACGCGCAGAAGATCGCCGACAGGATCATGGACCTCTATGACAAGGGCGGGTTCGACGTCTGCATGCTGTTCTTCTCGCGGTTCAAGTCGGTGATGGCGCAGATCCCGACGGCGCAGCAGATCATTCCGCCGTCCCTGCCCGAAGAGCAGGCGGACGGCGCGCAGTTGAGTTACGAATACGAGCCGGACGAGCTCGACATCCTGACCGAGCTCCTGCCGCGCAACATCGCCGTGCAGGTGTTCCGGGCGCTGCTGGAAAATGCCGCCTCCGAGCAGGGCGCCCGCATGACCGCGATGGACAATGCCACCCGCAACGCCGGCGAAATGATCCGCGCCCAGACGCTGACCTACAACCGCACCCGCCAGGCAATGATCACCAAGGAGCTGATCGAGATCATTTCCGGCGCCGAGGCCCTGTGATCGGGATCGGCGCGATTCACCATGTGTTGAGAGACTGACGAGGACTTGTTCATGGCCACGCCCACCAACGTAGTCGGACGCATCACCCAGGTCATCGGCGCCGTCGTCGACGTGCAGTTCGACGGCCACCTGCCGGCGATCCTCAACGCGCTGGAGACCAAGAACCAGGGCCAGCGCCTGGTGCTGGAAGTCGCGCAGCATCTCGGCGAGTCGACGGTCCGCACGGTCGCCATGGATGTCAGCGAAGGCCTGGTGCGCGGCCAGGAAGTCACCGACACCGGCCGGCCGATCGCCGTGCCGGTGGGTGAGGGCACGCTCGGGCGCATCATCAACGTGGTGGGCGAGCCGGTCGACGATGCCGGCCCGGTGCCGCACAAGGAAACCCGGGCGATCCACCAGGAGGCACCCACCTATACCGAGCAGTCGACCGAAGCCGAGATTCTCGTCACCGGCATCAAGGTGGTCGATCTGCTCGCGCCCTATGCCAAGGGCGGCAAGGTCGGCCTGTTCGGCGGCGCCGGGGTTGGCAAGACCGTCGTCATCATGGAGCTGATCAACAACATCGCCAAGGCGCACGGCGGCTACTCGGTGTTCGCCGGTGTCGGCGAGCGCACGCGCGAGGGCAACGACCTCTACCATGAGATGATCGAATCCAAGGTGAACAAGGACCCGAA
>Ga0209466_1000021_pt1 | contig 34781 bp, 34 predicted proteins | sample PanSoiPlo30MoBio_FD_188323 | JGI IMG/M metagenome (GOLD analysis project Ga0209466, IMG submission 188323) | Tropical forest soil microbial communities from Panama analyzed to predict greenhouse gas emissions - Panama Soil Plot 30 MoBio (SPAdes)... | ecosystem: Environmental > Terrestrial > Soil...
CGGAGAGCAGCGCGAAGGCGTCGTTGAACGGCTTCAGCGCCGTGATCTGGCTGCCGATATGCATGTCCACGCCCGACACTTTCAGCCCGGGAAGCTTGGCCGCATGCCCATAGACCTCGCGCGCGCGGCTGATCGGGATGCCGAACTTGTTCTCCGCCTTGCCGGTGGCGATCTTGGCGTGCGTTCTTGGATCGACGTCGGGATTGACGCGCAGCGACACGCAGATGCCGCGTCCCTTGGCGGCCGCGATGGAGGACAGCAGCTCCAGCTCGGGCTCGGATTCCACGTTGACGCACAGAATGTCTTCGTCCACCGCCAGCGCCAGCTCGGGCGCCGTCTTGCCGATGCCGGAGAACATGATTTTTTCTGCCGGCACGCCGGCGGCGCGCGCGCGCCGGAGCTCGCCGCCCGACACCACGTCGGCACCGGCGCCGAGGCTTGCCAGGGTCTTGATCACGGCCTGGTTGGAGTTCGCCTTCATGGCATAGCAGACGAGCGCCGCCACGTCGGCGAACGCATCGGCGAACACGCGGTAGTGCCGCTCCAGCGTGGCGGTGGCATAGCAATAGAACGGCGTGCCCACGGCTTCCGCGAGGGGTTCGAGATTGACCGCTTCGGCGTGCAGCACGCCGTCGCGATAGGCAAAGTGGTGCATCGCAGACGTTTCCGGGCCGGCCTCGAGTCGCCGGCGACGCCAGCTATTAAAGCCCTTGCGGGGAGGCGCCAAGCTTTTCGGCAACCCAGTCGGCAATATAGTCGACGATGAGGCCGTTGTTGTCGGCCCCGCAATGCTCGGCGCCGCCGTCGGCCAGCCGGAAAATCTTGAGCTCGCGCCCGGGGCTGTTGACCGCGTGCTCGAAAGTTTTTTCCGCATGCCAGAGTGGAATCTGCCGGTCGTTCTCGCCGTGCACGATGAGGAACGGGCAGGTGATCTTGTCGGCGCATTTTTCCAGCGTCATCTGCGCCACCACGGCTCTGGTCTCGTCGAGCGATTTCGTGCCGAACACCCACTGGGCGTGCTCGACGTAGCCCGGCACGGACGGCTCGTTGGTGCCGCCCACGCGCGCCTCGAAGGCGGTGGCGAAATCGAAGATCGCCCCCCACGCGACGCAGCATTTGAACCGCTTCTCGAAAGCGGCGGCGCGCGGCGCGTAATAGCCGCCGAGGCTGAGCGCGACGATGCCGATGCGGTCGGAATCGACGTCCGGGCGGGTCTGCAGGTAGTCGACCGAGGCCTTGGCGGGGCGCTCGGTGTGCGGGCTGGAATGCAGGCCCTGCAGCCGCAGCGCCGCGCCGACGCCGGGGTGATCGACGATGAGCAGCGAGATGCCGCGGCGGCGGAACTCGTCGCCGACGGCGCCATAGATGATCTCCTTGGTCACGTCGAAGCCGTCGAAATGCACCATGCAGGGCGCCCGGCCGGCGACCGGCGCCTTGATGAAATAGGCCGGCAACCGGTGCTCGCCGTACGGCACCTCGACGAACTCCACCGGCTCGCGCCGCAGCTGCACGCCCCTGGCGTAGACCTCGATGCCGCGGCGATAGGCGACGAGGCGGCGCGGATCCTTGTGGCTCGGCATGCGCTCGGCCAGCAGGTAGTACAGGCCCGCGCGGAGATACTTGCGGCCGGCGGAGAGCGGGTGGTTGGCCTGAGCGTCGATGTCGCCCAGGCGCTCGACGCGCTCGGCGAGCTTCATCCAGCTCTGTAGCCAGGCGTCCTGCGCCGCCGGATCGTTGCGGCGCGCCGAAATCTCCTTGAGCGGACGGCAGGCCTCGTCCACTTCGGAAATCTGCCCGCCGCGATTGAGGGCGGACATGACCGCCAGGCTCCAGGGATAGTTGCTGGGAAAATACTCGAACACTTGTCTTGCCTTCCTGCCGCTCGTTTCGGGTCGCGCCGCGATCTATTCGGGTTGCAGCCCGATCCGCTTCACCATCCCCTTCTGCCATTCGAAATCGCGCGCGACGAAGCGGGCAAACTCTTCCGGGGTCGAGCCGATCGCCTTCAGGCCGCTGTCGGCGATGATCTTCTGCAGTGTCGGCGCCTGCAGCGCCTTGGCGGCCTCGCGCTGGATCAGGCGCACGCGTTCGGGCGGCGTGCCGGTTGGGAACCACAGGCCGAAATAGCCGGTGACGTCCATCTCCTTGAAGCCAAGCTCCTGGAAGGTCGGAGTATCGGGCAGGCTCGGCGCTCGCTCGCTCCCCGTGGTGGCAAGCGCCCGCAGGAGGCCGGATTTCACATTGGGCGTGGCAATGACCGCCGACAGGAAACCCATGGTGACCTGCCCCGACATGATGTCCGGCGCGAACGAGGAGCTTCCCTTGTAGGGCACCTTGATCAGTTCGATGCCGGCCAGTTTCTGGAACAGCTCGGCCGTGACGTAGTTCGCATTGCCGACGCCGGAATGGGCGTAGCTCAAGGTGCCGGGCGCGCGCTTCGCCATGTCGACGAGATCGACCAGCGACTTCGCTGGGAAATCCGGACGCACCATGAGGGCGATACCGAACGACTGCGCCAGCAGCGTCACCGGAATGAAATCGGCGAGCGCGTCATAGGAGGTCTTGGCGTTGACGGCCGGATTGGCCGTGAAGGAACCGGTCGTCATCAGCAGCGTGTAGCCGTCCGGCGCCGACTTCGCGACGACGGCCGTGCCGAGAATGCCATTCGCTCCCGGCCGATTGTCGATCACGACGGGCTGGCCGAGCGCCTGCGCCATGTGGTCCGCCAGCGGCCGCGCAATCACGTCGTTCGGTCCGCCGGCTGCGAACGGAATGATGAGGCGGATCGGACGCTCCGGATAGGTCTCGGCGGCGAGCGGCGGCGCCGCCAACGCAAGGCTGATGCTCAGCAGCGCGCCGGCGATCCGCCGCGATTGCGATCGTTCTCCGCGGCGGCGCCACATGGTGCGGTGCTTCAGTCGAGCAGCCAGTCGAGGAAAATGCGCTTGCGCGGCGACTGTGGCGGTGTCTCGCCTTCGGCCGGCGGCGTGGCGCCCGTCGGCCGCCCTTCCAGCTGCGCCTGCGTCGGCGTTGCAGCCGGCGGCGGATCGAGCGACCCTTTCAGCCCGCACGCGGTCAGCGCCAGCGCCGTGGCGCCGAGCATGGCGAACGTCAGGAACGGACGGGCGAAACGGGTCACGACAGGACTCCTGAGCGGGACTCATTTTAGCAGATCGGACCGCCGGACCAATCGCCAATTGCCGCGCCCAGGCCGATTCCGAGGTTCGCCGGAATTTGGCGCACAGGCTGATGCAAATCCACCACACTGGCGTTATGGCTGCATCATGGCGAGCCCTGGCGGGCCTCCTTGTCGAGCAGTTTCAGCCATTTTTTGGCCTGGGCGCGGACCTGCCGCGGCGCGGTGCCGCCAAAGCTGGTACGGCTGGCAACCGAACGCTCGACCGACAACACGGAAAAGACCTCGTCGGTGATGCGCGGCTCGACCGCCTGCATGGTGGCGAGCGGCAGGCGATGCAGCGGCAGGTTTTGGTGCGCCGCCTCGGCCACGATGCGGCCGGTGACGTGGTGGGCGTCGCGGAACGGCAGGCCGAGCGTGCGCACCAGCCAGTCGGCGAGATCGGTCGCGGTGGCATGGCCCTGGCCGGCCGCCTTCTTCATGCGCGCGACGTCGGGTTGCATGTCGCGCACCATCCCGGTCATGGCCGCGATGGACAGCGCCAGCGCGCCGAGCGCATCCATGGCGCCTTCCTTGTCCTCCTGCATGTCCTTCTGGTAGGCGAGCGGCAGTCCCTTCATCACCACCAGCAGCGCATTGAGCGCGCCGATGATGCGGCCGGTCTTGGCGCGCACCAGCTCGGCGGCATCCGGGTTGCGCTTCTGCGGCATCATCGAGGAGCCGGTGGTGAACTTGTCGGAGAGCGTGATCAGGCCGCCGAGCGGCGAGGTCCACAGCACGATCTCTTCGGCAAAGCGCGACAGGTGCACGGCCGCGAGCGCGGCGGCACTCAGGGTTTCCACGACGAAGTCGCGGTCGGACACGGCGTCGAGCGAGTTCGCCATCGGTTGCGAGAAGCCCAGATCTTTCGCCGTCGCGTCGCGGTCGAGGGGAAACGAGGTGCCGGCAAGCGCGCCAGCGCCGAGCGGGCATTCGTTGAGCCGCGTCCGCGCATCGGCAAAGCGCCCGCGGTCGCGCGCCGTCATCTCCACATAGGCGAGCAGGTGATGACCGAACGTCACCGGCTGCGCCGTCTGCAGGTGGGTGAAGCCGGGCATGATGGTGGCGGCGTGGTCGAGCGCCTTCTCGGCGAGCGCGCGCTGATGCGCCCGCAACAGGCCGTCGATCTCGTCGATTGCATCGCGCAGGTAGAGACGGAAATCGGTCGCCACCTGGTCGTTGCGCGAGCGCGCCGTGTGCAGGCGGCCGGCCGCCGGACCGATCAGCTCGGCCAGGCGGGCCTCGACGTTCATATGGATGTCTTCCAGCTCGCGCTTGAAGACAAAGCGGCCCTGCTCGATCTCTAACAGAATCGTGTCTAGACCGTGAGCGATCTTCGCGGCATCTTCCGCCGAGATGATGCCTTGCCGTGCAAGCATCGCGGCGTGCGCCTTTGACGCCACGATGTCCTGGCGGTAAAGCCGCTGGTCGACGTCGATCGAGGCATTGATCTCAGCCATGATCGCGTCGGGTTGCGACGCAAAGCGGCCGCCCCACATCTTGTTGCTCATGGCACCCAGGTTGCTCCGACCATGACGGCTTCACGCGACGACGCCACGACGAGCCGATCCCGGCACCGGCTCGGGCTCTACACCGCGCTGGCGCTCGTCGGCGTCCTGGCCGGCCTCGCCGGGGTATACGGGATCGGCGGCCTCAAGGGCAATGCAGCCGACGCCGCGTGCGGGCCCGCCGCGGCGACGGCACAGCGCATGGCGCCGCTGGCGCGCGGCGAGGTCGCCGCCGTCGCGGTTGCGGCCGAGCCGCGCCGCGTCCCCGATTTGTCCTTCCGCGACGCCGAGGGACGCGAGCGCAGCCTGGTGGACTGGCGCGGACGCACCGTGCTGTTCAACCTGTGGGCCACGTGGTGCGTGCCGTGCCGCCGGGAAATGCCGGCGCTCGATGCGCTGCAGGCGCGGCTGGGCGGACCGGACTTCGAGGTGGTGGCCGTCAACATCGACACGCGCGACCCGGACAAGCCCAAAAACTGGCTCAAGGAGGTCGGGATCTCGCGGCTCGCCTATTATGCCGATCCGAGCGCCAAGACGTTCCAGGACCTCAAGGCGGTGGGAAAGGCGCTCGGCATGCCGACGACGCTGCTGATCGATTCTGGCGGCTGCGAACTCGGCGTCCTGGCTGGTCCGGCCGAATGGGCGAGTGATGATGCCGTGAAGCTGATCGAGGCGGCGCTGGGGCGGTGAGCGCTCCGTCAGACGCGAATGTCGACCTGGGCGCCCATGCCGGGCGCGCGGGTTATCGGCGCGAGGTTCTGCTGGGCGGCGTCGAGCATGGCCACCACCGACTGCGCGGCTTCGGCATTCATCTTCATCATCTTGGCGGCGAGAATCTGCTGCGTCTGACCCGCGCGGGCGGTGGCCAGGCTGGCGGCGAGCGATGCAGGGTCCATAAGGCGTCCTAGGCGAGCTGGTTGACCAGACTTGACAGCGACGCGAACTGGGCGGACTTGGCCTTGGCCTGCGCTTGCAGGCGGCTCATCACGATCTGCGTCGTCAGCTGGGCTTGTCCGTCAATCTGGTTGGCCATGGCGGTCCCGAAGGCGGACGCAAACGCGTCGGTCTTGCTCTGGAAGTCCTGAATCATGGCTTGGCGCTTCTCGCGCCACGCCTGCGACTGCTGCCATGCGGACGGCTGCGGCAGCCAGTTGAACTTCTTTGCATAGATTCCGGTCATCCATGCACGTTAGGGCGCGGGAGGTTAACGAATGGTGGCCGTCCAGGCTCGACGATCATGCCGGCGGCGTGGAATAATAGGGCCGGTCATGTGGCGTTACCACTTGCCAATCAAGAGGTTGGCCCGTCCCTCCGCGATCCCCCTGCTGGCCTTCGCGCTGGCCGGTTTCAGTCCGGTCCCGCCGGCGCAGGCCGCCGATGCTGCGGCCTGCCGCGAGCTGGAGCGCCGCCACGAGCTGGCCAAGGCCGATATCGCGTCGCTGCAATTGAATTCCCTGCTGTTCGCGGCGGTCGAGAAGGGCTGTGCGCCGCTGGCGCGCGCGCTTCTGGCGGCCGGCGCCTCCCCCGATGCACGCGATCGCCTGGGCAACAGGCCGCTCGCGCTGGCGGCCCGATCGGGCCAGCTCGAGCTCGTCGATCTCCTGCTCGAGCAGGGGGCGCCGATCGATGCCCGCAACCTCGCCGGCTCGAGCGCGCTCTACCTGGCGGCCGAGAACGATCGGCTCGGCATTGTTCGGCGGCTCCTCGACCGCGGCGCCGATGCCAACCTGGCGGGACGCACCGGCGTGACGCCGCTGTCGGCGGCGGCGTTCAAGGGCAACGACCGGATCGTCGAGCAGCTTCTGGCGCGGGGAGCCGCTCCGGACGCCATGGACGCCACCGGCAAGGCGCCGATCGTGTATGCGGCTGCCCTTGGCTTCACGCCGATCGTGCGGCGACTGCTCGATGCCGGCGTCGTCGCGACGGCGCGCTATGGCAACGACCTCACGTCGCTGATGTGGGCGGCAGGCTATGCCGACAGCGCGGGCGTGGCCGACGCCAAGGAGGTGGTCGCGCTCCTCATCGATCGCGGCGTCCTGGTCGACGCCGCCGACGATCGCGGCCGCACGGCGCTGATGATCGCCGCCGAGGACGGTCATGCCGCGATCGTCGAGCTGCTGATTGCGCGCGGCGCCGACCGGACGATCAAGGACAAAAGCGGCAAGGTCGCGCTCGACCTCGCGGCCGACGAGAGCGTGCGTGAGAAGCTGAAGCCCTAACGGAAGTCATTCTGCCCGGACATCACAGGCCGGCGAGGTACTCTGCCGCCGCCGCGATATCGTCTTCCGAGATCGCCTTCATGAGATCCGACATGCCGGGATTGTTGCCGCGCTCGCCGGTGCGGAAGGCGAGCATCGTTTGCGCCATGTACTCCTTGATCTGCCCGGCGAGGCGCGGCTGCGTGCCGGCGCCCTGGTACTCGCCGAGGTGACAGCCGGTGCAGCCCAGCGCCACGTTGGCGCGCAACGCCTGCGACGCGACCGGCTCGGGCGCGCGCGGCTGGCGCAGGTCGGGCCACGGCTTCTGCGAATAATATTCGGCCAGCGCCATCATGTCGCTGCGCTCCATCTCGGCAACGACCTGCTGCATCGGCTCGTTCTTGCGGTCGCCGCGCCTGTAGTCGCGGAGCTGGAGATAGAGGTAGCCCTGCTGCTGGCCCCAGATCACCGGAATCGTCTTGTCCTGCGGCACGCCGTTCTCGCCGTGGCAGGCATTGCACAGCTGCACCTTGTCGTCGCTTGGTTGGGCGCCGGCCGCGCCCACGACGACCGCCAGCATCGCAGCGACGAGCGCAGCGCCTTTCGTCGCTTGCGCGACACAGCGTGGCATGGCGACGGTCCAGATCATGACACCCCAAAAAGAGACGGGACCGAGCGGTCCCGTCTGCCAACGTGCTCGTCGGCGCACAGTTGCCTTCGGTCCGCTCAATCGACCGTGAAGGCGATGATGCTGTTGCCGCGCTTGTAGTCGAGCTGGACGTTGCCGCCGGCGCCGACCACGATGTACTGCTTACCGTCGACCGTGTAGGAGGCGGGCGGCGCATTGACGCCGGCGCCGGCCTGGAACTTCCACAGAATGGCGCCGGTCTCGGCGTCATAGGCCTTGAAGTGCCCGTTGCCTTCGCCCGCGAACACGAGTCCGCCGGCGGTCGCCAGCGCCCCGCCGATCATCGGCTGCGGCGTCTTCACCTGCCAGCGGATTTTTCCGGTGTGGTAGTCGACCGCCGTCACATTACCCCACTGTTCCTCGGACGGGATCACCTTGAAGGCGCCGCCGAGCCACAGCTTGCCCTTGGGATAAGGCGTGCTCTCGACGTGGTAGGTCATCGGCTGGTGCAGGTTGATGGCATAGCTGAGCCCGAGGTTGGGATTGACCGCCATCGGCGACCACTCGACGCCGCCATTGGCGCCTGGCAGCATGCGCGCGCCTTCCTTGGTCGGCAGCACCCACATGTTCTCCTGCGGCACCATCGCCTCGGAGAAGCGGATCAGGCTGCAGTCGTTGCGGTTGTGCACATAGACGTGCCCGGTCTTGCCGGCATGCAGCACGCCGGGAACCATCTGTCCCTGCGCGTTACGCACGTCGACCAGGATGGCGGGACTGACCGCGTCGAGATCCCACACGTCGTGGGCGATGTACTGGAAGTGACAGACGTAGCGGCCGGTGTCGAGGTCCACCGAGACCAGCGAGTTCGTGTAGAGATTATCGCCGGGACGCAGCGAGCCGTCGAGGTCGGGCGACGGATTGCCGACCAGAAAGAAGATGCGGTTGGTGGCGAGGTCGACGGCAGGGTTCTGCCACACGCCGCCGCCCAGCGTCTTGTAGGGATCGCCGGTCTTGGCGAGCTGCGCCTTTTCGGCCGCGATGTCGCGATGCATGTCGCGGCCGGTCGCGTCCTTCTCGGCCCACACGCCGACCGAGTTCTCCGGGATCGTGTAGAACGTCCACAGCAGCTTGCCATCCTTGGCGTCGAACGCTTTCACGAAGCCGCGGATGCCGTACTCGCCGCCATTGGTGCCGATGAGGATCTTGCCCTTCACGGCGGTCGGGGCCATCGTCTCGCTGTAGCCGAGCTCGGGATCGGCGACATCGACCTGCCAGACCACGGTTCCCTTCTTGGCGTCCAGCGCCACGAGCTTGGAGTCGAGCGTGCCCATGTAGACCTTGTCGTCATACACGGCGACGCCGCGGTTGTTGGGGCCGCAGCAGTAGACCGTGATCGGGCCGAGCTTGTGCTGGTAGTGCCACAATTCCTCGCCGGTGCGCGCGTCGAGCGCATAGACGTGATTGAACGAAGTGGTCACATACATCACGCCGTTCACCACGATCGGCGTGGTCTCCAATGATTCCCTGACAGCCGTCTGGAAGATCCAGGCTGGGCGCAAGCGCGCCACGTTGGAGACGTTGATCTGGCGATTGGGATAGAAGCGCAGCTGGTTGTAATCGCCGTTCGTGTGCAGGAAGTTGTTGCCGTCGCCGCCGGCGCGGTTGAGCAGATCCTGCGTCACCGCGTTCATGTCGCCATATTTGGCGGCGGGCTTTACCTCCTGCGCCGACACCGCACCGGCCATCCAGAGGGCGAGCGTGCCGGACGCCGCGATAGCGGCAAGTCTTGCGAAGCAATACATGCAGAGTCTCCCCGTCCTGGCCGATCGTTGGGCAAATTGTGAGGAGTGCCAGGCTACCGAAGGGTGGGCGCGGGTCAGGTGGCTGTCAAGGCAGCTTGCGTGTGGCGCTCGACTTCCGGGGCGAGATCGGCGGCCGCAGGGCTCAGCGCGTCGGCACCGGCTTTTCGCCGCGGTAATCGTAGAAGCCGCGCTGGGTTTTGCGCCCGAGCCAGCCGGCCTCGACGTATTTCACCAGCAGCGGACAGGGACGGTATTTCGAATCGGCAAGGCCCTCGTGCAGCACCTGCATGACCGACAGGCAGGTGTCGAGCCCGATGAAGTCGGCCAGCTCGAGCGGTCCCATCGGGTGGTGTGCGCCGAGCCGCATGGCGGTGTCGATCGCCTCGACGTTTCCCACGCCCTCGTACAGCGTATAGATCGCCTCGTTGATCATCGGCAGGAGGATGCGGTTGACGATGAAGGCGGGAAAGTCCTCCGACACCGCGATGGTCTTGCCCAGCTTGCTGACGAAGGTCTTGGTGCTCTCGAAGGTCGCATCGGCGGTGGCGATGCCGCGGATCAGCTCGACCAGCTCCATCACCGGCACCGGGTTCATGAAATGAATGCCGATGAAGCGCTCTGGCCGATCGGTCGCCGAGGCCAGCCGGGTGATGGAGATCGACGACGTGTTGGTGCCGAGCACGGCCTCGGGCTTGAGGACGGGACAGAGGTCGGTGAAGATCTTGCGCTTGACCTCCTCCTTCTCGGTCGCCGTCTCGATGACGAGGTCGCATTCGCCCAGCGCGTCGAGCGTTTCCGCCGCCTGGATGCGGGCCAGCGCGGCCTTGCGGTCCTCTTCCTTGATCACGTTCTTGGCAACCTGGCGGGCCATGTTGCCGTTGATGGTCGCCATGCCGGCCTTGATGCGGTCGGACGCGACGTCGTTGAGCAGCACATCGAAACCGGCGAGCGAGCACACATGGGCGATGCCGCTGCCCATCTGGCCCGCGCCGATCACACCCACCTTGCGAATGTTGAGCTTCATGACGTCCGTCCGATGTACAACACCGGCAACCGTTGCGAGATTTCGATGCTCCGCCATGGGCGCTGTTCTACGCCGATCCGCGCGTTCTGACTACATACCCATTGGGTTAAGACCGGCCGAGCTTGGCGAGTTCCTGCTCGAGCTCGGGCAGGGCCTGGAACAGGTCGGCGACCAGGCCGTAGTCGGCGACCTGGAAGATCGGGGCTTCCTCGTCCTTGTTGATGGCGACGATGACTTTGGAATCCTTCATGCCGGCCAGGTGCTGGATGGCGCCGGAAATGCCGACCGCGATGTAGAGTTGCGGCGCCACCACTTTGCCGGTTTGGCCCACCTGCCAGTCGTTCGGCGCATAGCCGGCATCGACCGCCGCCCGCGAGGCCCCCACTGCGGCGCCGAGCTTGTCGGCCACCGGCTCGATATATTTGGCAAAATTCTCCCGGCTCTGCATGGCGCGGCCGCCGGAAATGATCACCTTGGCGGAGGTGAGCTCGGGCCGGTCCGACTGCGACAGTTCCTCGCCCACGAAGGATGAAAGGCCGGGGTCGGCGGCGCTGGCGGCCGGCTCGATCGGCGCCGCGCTGCCGCCCTCCGCTGCGGCCTGAAAGGCCGCAGTCCGCACCGTGATGACCTTCTTGGGGTCGCGCGAGCGCACGGTCTGCACCGCGTTGCCGGCATAGATCAGGCGCTCGAAGGTGTCGGGCGCCACCACCTTGACGATCTCGGAAATCTGCATGACGTCGAGGAGGGCGGCGACCCGCGGCAGGTAGTTCTTGCCGGCGGTGGTGGCCGGCGCCACGATGGCGTCATACGGGCCGGCCAGCGCGACGATCAGCGCGGCAACCGGCTCCGCCAGCGTGTGAGCGTATTCGGCGCCGTCCGCCAGCAGGACCTTGCTGACGCCGTCGAGCTTGGCGGCGGCTTCGGCCACTGGGCGGCAGCCGCTGCCGGCGACCAGGACGTGAATGTCGCCACCCAGGCCCTTCGCGGCGGTGAGCGCCTTGTGGGTGGAATCCTTCAGCGCCTCGTTGTCGTGCTCGGCGACCAGGAGGGTCAGCATTACAGCACCCCCGCCTCGTTCTTGAGCTTGCCGACCAGTTCGGCGACCGACCCGACCTTGACGCCTGACTTGCGGCTCGGCGGCTCGGCCGTCTTGACGATCTCCAGCCGCGGCTTCACATCGACGCCATAGGCTTCGGGGGTCTTGTCGTCGATCGGCTTCTTCTTCGCCTTCATGATGTTGGGCAGGCTGGCATAGCGCGGCTCGTTGAGTCGCAGGTCCGTGGTCACCACCGCCGGGCCCTTGAGGCGGACGGTCTGCAGCCCGCCGTCGACCTCGCGCGTGACCAGGACGTCGGAGCCCTCGATCACCAGCTTGGAGGCGAACGTGCCCTGCGGCCAGTTCAGCAGCGCCGCCAGCATCTGGCCGGTCTGGTTGCTGTCGTCGTCGATCGCCTGCTTGCCCATGATGACCAGGCCGGGCTGCTCGGCATCGATCACGGCTTTCAGGATTTTGGCGACGGCCAGCGGTTCCACCGTCACGTCGGTCTTCACCAGAATGCCGCGATCGGCCCCCATGGCCAGAGCGGTGCGGATGGTTTCGGCCGCCTGCTGCGGGCCGATCGAGACCGCGACGATCTCCGTCGCCTTGCCGGCCTCCTTCAGCCGGATCGCCTCCTCGACGGCGATTTCGTCGAAGGGATTCATCGACATCTTGACGTTGGCGAGCTCGACGCCCGAGCTGTCCGCCTTGACGCGAATTTTGATGTCCTTGTCGACCACCCGTTTGACGGGCACCAAGACCTTCATTGCCGTCTCTGCCTGGACTGAAGAGCGCGGCAACCTAATGGCCGCGGCGTTCGAGTGTCAACGTGCCGCGCGACATGGCAATCCGCGATCGAACAGCGGGACGACAGGCGCAAGGCCCGGGCAAGAAGCTTCACCGGTTCTGTCCTGGCGCCCAGAGCACGTCGCGCGCACCTTTGTCGTTGGCCCAGCGGCTCGCCACGAACAGGAAATCCGACAGCCGGTTGACGTACTGCAGCGCCTCGGGGGTCACGCCCTCGCCGGGCTTGTCGTTGAGCTCGACCATGATGCGCTCCGCGCGGCGGCACACCGTGCGGGCGAGATGCAGATGGGCGGCGGCCGCCGTCCCGCCCGGCAGGACGAAGGATTTCAGCGGACTTAAGCCCTCGTTGAGGCGGTCGATCTCGCGCTCCAGCCAGGTCACCTGCTGATCGGTCACGCTCAGGCGCGCACCGCCCGGGCCTTTGCCCTTGCCCGGCAGGCAGAGGTCCGCTTCGACGTCGAACAGGTCGTTCTGGACGCGGCCGAGCAGGGCATCGAGCTCCGCGTCGGCGTGGAGGCGCGCCAAGCCGATCACCGCGTTGACCTCGTCCAGCGTGCCATAGGCGGCGATGCGCAGGTCGTATTTCTTGCGCCGCTCGCCCGTCCCGAGCGCCGTGGTGCCGTCGTCGCCGGCACGGGTATAGATGCGGTTGAGGACAACCATGGTCGGTCCACAAAATTGCTGGCTGCCGGATTGTTCACAAAAGTTTATCCTATCGCGGTGTGAACCGGAACTAGCTAGGGAGCCCTCACGTGCGCTTCATGACTGTTATGGCATTTGCCGCTGTCGTGCTCATCCCGGCCGGCGCCCCGGCGCAGGCCGCCAGTGCCTCCGTACTTAAGGCAGAGCAGGGTGCGGCGTCCGATTTGTCGAGCTCGCACACGAGGAAGCATAAGCCGAAGAAGAAACCAGCCAAGAAGGAGGAATACCTGCGCGCCGTGCCCAGTGGCCCGCCGGCCGGCGCCATGCAGTAGGTCGCACGCGGCGGCAGGCCGGGGCCGCGCCGCGCGTCAGCGGCCCATCAGCCAGATGGCCGTCATCACCACGATGATGGCGATGAACTGCAGGAGCACGCGCAGGCGCATGAGCTTCTGCGACGTGTTGGGCGAGCCGCCGCGCATCATGTTGACGAGCCCGAGCACCAGCACCACGGCAACGGCGCCGATCGCGAAGGGCACGAGGTTGTAGAAAAAATCCGACATCAAGACCTCTTGGCGCCGGCATGCACGCCGGGCATCGCGAGTCACCACTGATCTCTCAGGCCCGATATGGGGTGGCGCCTGAGCCGTTGCGAGCGGAGTCCGTCATGACCGATCGCGTGCCGAAATGGAAGCCGCGCACCCTCGCGGCGCAGATGTTGGGAATGGAGGACCCGACCACCCGCGGCGTGGTGCCGCCGGTACATGTGGCGACCACGTTCATCCGCGATCCCGACAACCAGTACCGCACGGGCTTCGTCTACGGGCGGCCCGACAACGCCACGGTGCGTCAGGCGGAAGCGACGATCGCGGCGCTGGAGGGCGCCGAGGAGGCGCTGCTGTTCGCCTCCGGCATGGCGGCCGCAACCGCCGTCGTGCTCGCGCTCGATGCGCCGGCGTACGTCGTGGCGGCGCAGGAGATGTATTGGGCGCTGCGCGACTGGCTGGTGCGCGAAGCGCCGCGCCATGGCAGCCGGGTCGAGCTCGTCGACATGACGGATCTCGCGGCAGTGCGGCGCGCCGTCACCCCGGAGACAAAGCTGGTGTGGATCGAGACTCCGTCGAACCCGCTGTGGTCCGTGACCGACATTGCCGCGGTGGCGGACATCGCGCATGCGGCGGGAGCGCGGCTCGCTATCGACTCGACGGTGGCGACGCCGGTCTTCACCCGGCCGCTGGGGCTCGGCGCGGACCTCGTCATGCATTCGGCGACGAAATATCTCAACGGCCATTCCGACGTGGTGGCCGGCGCCCTGGCCACGGCGCGGCGCGACGAATTCTGGTCGCGTCTGCATGCCGTGCGCACCCGATATGGCGCGATCCTCGGGCCATTCGAGGCTTGGCTGCTCATGCGCGGCTTGCGCACGCTCGACGTCAGGGTGCGGGCGCAGAGTGCGACGGCGGCCGAGCTGGCGCATCGGCTGAGCCGCCACGAGCGGGTCGCACAGGTGCTCTATCCCGGCCTGCCCGAACATCTCGGCCACGCGCTGGCGGCCCGCCAGATGGCGGGTTTTGGCGCCATGCTGTCGATCCGCGTGGCCGGCGGCGAAGCCGCTGCCATCGCCGCCGCGGCGCAGGTGAGATTGTGGAAGCGCGCCACCTCGCTCGGATCGGTGGAGAGCCTGATCGAGCACCGCGCCTCAGTCGAGGGACCGGACTCGGTCTGCCCGCCCGATCTCCTGCGCCTCTCGGCCGGCCTCGAGGACGCGGACGACCTCTACGCCGATCTCGACCAGGCGCTGCGCGCGACGGGACGCCGCGCGTGAACGGCTGGCGTCAGCCGACGAGGTGCCGTTCGATCTCGTATACCGGCAAGCGCACGAAGTCCTTGTCGATCTCGGCGCGCAGGGCCTGGCGCAGGTGGGGCGAGTAGGCCTGGCGCAGCATGCCGAGCGCCCGCGGCGGTGCAACCATGATCACGGCCTTGGTTTCGCCAGACGTCACGGCGGCGTCGAGACGGCCAGCGAGATCTTCGAGGAATGCACGTTCCGACTGCTCATGCCAGTCGGTTTGCTCCATCGCGCTGCGTGCCGAATCGATGGAATTGAAGGCGCGGCCGGGCGCATCGCTTCCCTGCTCGCGGGTCTTGAGATCCTTGTGCTCATAGACCTCCTTGGTCTTGAGGTTGGGAAATTTGCCGTCGCCAATATTCTCCAGCAACAGCGCTTTCTTGCCATCACAGACGACCACCCAATCGTTCTGGTCGATCTTCAGCTTGGCCATGGGGAACCTCTTTGGCAATGCTACGCGCCGGCAACGGCGCGGGCGCCTTGATCGGGATCAACGCCCGAACCGCAATTGAGTTGCTGACGTCGCGCCGTTCCGGGCGCCCCATTGCTGGCGTCTGGCAGCTTGCGGCATCAGTTGCTGCCGTCCAACAGGCGCCGGGCGATCACTTGTGCCTGGATCTCGGCGGCGCCCTCGAAGATCGACAGGATGCGGGCGTCGCACAGCAGGCGCGACACCGGATATTCGAGCGCAAAACCGTTGCCGCCGTGGATCTGCACGGCATTGTCGGCCGCCGCCCACGCCACGCGCGCCGCCAGCAGCTTGGCCATGCCGGCTTCCAGGTCGCAGCGCCGTCCCGAATCCTTTTCGCGTGCCGCATGATAGGTGATCTGGCGCGCAATCATGATCTCGACCGCCATCATGGCGATCTTGTCGGCGACCCGCGGAAAACGGATGAGCGGACCGCCGAACTGCTGGCGCTCCTCGGCATAGCGCAGCGCGACCTCCATCGCCGACTGGGCGACGCCGACGGCGCGCGCCGCGGTCTGGATGCGCGCCGATTCGAAAGTCTGCATCAGCTGCTTGAAGCCCTGGCCTTCCTCGCCGCCGAGAAGATTCTCCGCCTTTACCTCGAAGCCGTCGAAGGCGATCTCGTACTCCTTCATGCCGCGATAGCCCAAAACCTCGATCTCGGTTCCCGACATGCCGGCGGCCGGGAACGGATCGCGGTCATCGCCGCGCGGCTTCTCTGCGAGCAGCATCGACAGGCCGCGATAGCCGGGCTCGCGCGGATCGGTGCGCACCAGCAGCGTCATGAGGTCGGCGCGCACCGGATGCGTGATCCAGGTCTTGTTGCCGAAAACCTTGTAGACATCGCCCTCGCGCACCGCGCGCGTCTTCAGCGAGGCCAGGTCGGAGCCGGTGTTGGGCTCGGTGAATACCGCCGTGGGCAGCACCTCGCCGGACGCGATCTTCGGCAGCCAGCGGCGCTTCTGCTCCTCGGTGCCGCCGCCGAGAATGAGCTCGGCCGCGATCTCCGACCGGGTGCCGAGCGAGCCGACGCCGATATAGGCGCGCGACAATTCCTCCGAGACGACGCACATGGACTCCTTGCCCAGGCCCATGCCGCCAAAGGCTTCGGGAATCGTCAGCCCGAACACCCCGAGTTCGCCCATATGGGCGATGATGTCCAGCGGGATGTAGTGGTTGGCGAGGTGCCATTCATGCGCGTGGGGCGCAACCTCGCTGTCGGCGAACTTGCGCATCTCATCGCGCATCGAATCGAGCACGTCGTCGAGGCCACAGTCGCCTACGGTGGCATCAGGCCGCGCGCGCATCAGCTCGATCAGGCGCGCGCGATTGCCGGCGGTGTTGCCGCCGGCAATCAGGTGCTCGATGGCGGGCGTCGTGCGCGCCGCCACCTGCGCGGGTGAGAGCCCCAGGTCGGCCGGGCGCACCATCTCGCCCTGGCTGATCGGAATGCCGCCGAGAATCTGGGCAAAATACTCGCCGAGGCCGATGCGGACCAGGAGGTCCTCGACCTCGCTGAACCGCTTTTCGCCCGCCATCCGATCCGCATAGGCGGCGAGCTCGCGGACCGCCTCCACGTAGGTGCCGAGCCAGGCCAGGCCATGGGCGGCCCGCTGCTCGCGGTCGATCGCGGCCGCCGACAACTCGCCGTCGCGGGTGACCCGCTCGCGAACCGCGAGCATCGCATCGGCCAGGAGCGCCTCGGCGGCCGTCGCGGCGTCGTGCGCGGCTGCCGTGAGGTCATGCGCCTGATCCGTCCGGGGCGCCACCAGTGCCATCGGCTCCTCCTCCGCGCCGTCGCCTATCGCAATGCAACATATGCGTGCGACGCACAAAAGCAAATCCGACGGCGGCGGATCGCTTCCCCAGGTTGATTGCGAGCGGTTCGGTCAGGCTGCAACCTTCGGATGGCATTCGTCCTGGTGATGGGAGGTATTTTTGCCAAGTTTTAACGTACTTAGGGTTCGATGCGTCCGGGGCTCTACTGATGGCTCGGTGCCGCCATAGGCCAAATCCGGCCGGCTGGCGCGCGCTTCGGTCGGCTCCTGGGAGGGGGACCCCATGTTGGCACGCATTTTCACCACGGTCACACGTGGTCTGCGCCGCATCATGCCGCGGCGCCTCCTGACGGCCATGTCGGTGCGCGCCCGCATCGCCGCCCTGGCCATGATTCCGGTCGTCGGCTTCATCGCCAACGGAATCAACTATTTCGTCAGCGAGCACGAGATCGGCCGCGCGTTCGACGCCGTCAGCCGCTCCAATACCCTCACCGATTCGAGCCGCGATCTGCGCGCCGCCCTCAACGGCGTCCGCTTCGCGACCAAGGAAATGGCCGTCAATCCCACCGCCTCGCTGGTCAAGGCCTTCAACGATCACCACACGGTCGCGTTGCAAAGCCTGGAGCGCATCCAGAAGAACGGCGATCCCGACGACATCCGCACCATCCCGCACATCCTGCGCACCGTCGGTGGCCTGAAGGAGAATTTTGCCGCCCTGGTGAAGTCGCAGGAGGCGGTGGGTCTCACGGCGTCGCAGGGCATCAATGCCAAGATTGCCAAGGCCGCCGCCAAGGTCGATCAGACCATCAAGGATCTGAGCTGGCTCACCGAGAGCGACGCGCACAAGCTGTCGTTCCTGATGCTGGCCATGCGGCGATCCGAGACCGAGTACAAGATCCGGCGCGAAAACAGCGCCCGCAAGGAGTTCTTCGTCGAGTTCGACAACTTCAACAAGACGTTCGATGCCGTCATCGGCGCCGACGTGATGAAAGCCGAGCTGCGCGAGGCGGTCAAAGCCTACGCCGCCGTGTTCCGCGAATACGTCTCGCAGATGAACGACGTCGATTCGCAATTGACGCTGATCGACCAGGACACCTACGAGATGATGCCGCTGGCCGACCGCATCGAAAAGGCGGCCGAGCGCGGCGAGGGCAAGGCCGCCGGCCAGCTCTCCGCCTCGCAGCGGCAGACCAAGAACTTGGTCGTCGGCATCGGCCTGGCGGTGGTCGCCGCCGGTCTCATCCTAAGCTATCTGATCGGCCGCAGCATCACGCGGCCGTTGCATGGCCTCTCCACCGCCATGAAGCAGCTTGCCGAAGGCGACACGTCGGTGGCCATTCCGGCGACCGATGCCAATGACGAAATCGGCCGCATGGCCCGCACCGTCATCGTATTCCGCGACAATGCGATCGAGCGCGAGCGGCTCGCCGCCAACGAAGCGGAGACCAACCGCGCGCGCGAGCGCCGCAGCGAGACGATTGCGGCGACGATCGGCGGGTTCGAACAGTCGGTCGAGCAGGCGCTCGAGAAGCTGCGGGGCGCCGCCGAACGGCTGGAGACCGCGTCCGTCGCGCTCAATGGTGCCGCCGATGCCGTGTCGGCGGAAGCCCGCGGCGCCGAGGAGCGCGTATCCGCCGCCTCCGCCAATGTCGGCAGCGCGGCGTCGTCGGCGGAAGAGCTGTCGGGCTCGATCGGGGCCATTGCCGGCCAGGCATCGAAATCGACCGAGGTCGCCGGCCGCGCGGTGGCCGAGGCGCAGCGCACCGTCACCACCATGACGGACCTGGCGAGCGCCGCCACGCGCATCGGCGAGGTGATCGGGCTGATCCAGGCGATCGCCGGCCAGACCAACCTGCTGGCGCTCAATGCCACCATCGAGGCGGCGCGGGCGGGCGAGGCCGGGCGCGGCTTCGCGGTGGTCGCCTCGGAAGTGAAATCGCTGGCCGGCCAGACCGGCAAGGCGACCGAGGAGATCGCGTCGCAGATCGGCGCCATCCAGACCGCCGCCGGCGACGCCGCCCAGGCGATCGAGCAGGTCAACAAGATCATCGAGAACATGTCGGGCATTGCCACCGCCGTGTCGGCCGCGGTCGAGCAGCAGAATGCCGCCGTGGCGTCGATTGCCGAAGGCGTCAACCGGGCATCCAGCGATGCGCGTTCCGGCGCCCTGGCGATGAGCCGCGTGGCCAGCCGGTCGCAGGGCGCGCGCACCACCGCCGGCGAGGTCAAATCGCTGGCCGAGACGCTCGCCTCGGAAGCCGAGAGCCTCGAGAGCGAGGTCCGGCGCTTCCTCACCCAGGTCCGCGCCGCGTAGGCACGTCGCCGCGCTGCTACCCGGCGCCCGCGTGCACGGCCTCGCCGTGCACCTCGTGGAGGCCGCGCAGCCGCTCTGCCAGGAGGTGCAGGTCGCGGTCGCGACAATCCATCGCCTCGAGCGCATGCACCGTGGCGAGCACGTAGTCGCGGTTGTTGCCGGACTTGCCGTGGCCGTGGCGCACGATGCGCAGCTGCTCCGCCAGGCCGAGCTTGCCGGCATATTGCGGATGGCTGCGGTCGACGATGTAACACACCGCCTGGATGCGGCTCTCGGCATGACCGATCAGCGCCACTGGACGCACACGTTCGATATAGACCTTGGTCACCTGCTCGCGCTCGCGCAGGTACTGCAGCGTCTCGGCGCGCCTGGCCGCCGCCACCCGGTAGGCGACGCCGCGGCACATGCCGCCGTGATCGAGACCGAGAACGAGGCCCGGCCGCTCCGGCGTGCCGCGGTGGACGAAGGAATAGACGCAGAGCGCGCGGTGGGCGCCGATCAGGCGGGCCGGAACACGTTCCAGGTGGTCGAAACCCGGCCGCCAGATGAGCGAGCCATAGGCGAACACCCAAAGATCTTCCTTGGCGTGATCGAAGCCTGGATTCATCGAGCCTTGCGGGGCGGCATTGACACGGTTCGGCCGTTTCGCTCGCCTAACAGCCTGATCGGGCCGACGCAACCGTCGGACCGTGCCGAGGAGCCATGAGGGTGGAAGCAACCGCGAGAGCGCGCCGGCGGTGGCTGTTCCTGCCATTCGCCGTGCTGGTCGTCATCGCCGCGGCGTGGAGCGTCTTTTGGGTCATGGCGGCGCGTCGGGCCGACGCGGTCATCACCGCGTGGCTGCAGGACGAGGCGCGGCGCGGCCGCATCCATGGCTGCGGCTCGCGCACGAGCGGCGGCTACCCTTTCCGCATCGAGGTGCGCTGCACCGATCCGAGCGTGCAGCTCACGACCGCGCAGCCTCCGCGCGTGCTCAAGGCGAAGGAACTGCGCGGCGTGGCCCAGGTCTACGACCCGGGCCTGATCATCGCCGAGATCAGGGGCCCGCTGGCGGTCAGCGAGCCGGGACAGCCGACGGCCTGGCAGGCCGACTGGCGCCTGGCCCAGGCCAGCCTGCGCGGCGTCGCCGGTAGGCCCGAGCGGCTCTCGGTCGTGTTCGACGGACTCAGTCTGGAGCGGGTGGACGGGGAGCGCCCGGAGACCTGGGCCGCCGCCAATCACCTGGAATTTCACCTGCGGCGCAATCCGGCCGCGCCGTCGGACAAGCCGCGCCTCGATTTTGCTGCCCAGATGACGGGCGCGACCGTGCCAGGCGCGCCGCTGCTCCGCGGCAAGCCGCTCGACGGCGAGGTCACGGCGCTGGTCAGCGGACTCAACGATCTGACGCCGAAGCCGGTGCCGATGCGCCTGAAGGAATGGCAGGCGGCCGGCGGCCGGCTCGAGGTCACACGGTTGCGCCTGCAGCAGGGCGATGCGGTGGCGGTGGCGGCGGGCGACGTCGGCCTGTCCGCCGCCGGCCGTCCGGACGGGGCCTTCACGGTCAGGATGGCGGGTTTCGACCGTTTGGTGCAGGAGCTGGCGGGCAGCCAGCAGGGCGGCGGACTGCAGCTCGGGTTGATGGCGGGTCTGGCCTTCCTCGGCCAGCCGACGGAGATCGACGGCCGGCGCGCCATTGCAATGGCGTTGCGCGTCAAGGACGGCGCCGTGTTCCTCGGACCGCTGCCGCTGGGACGCCTGGAGCCGCTCTACTGACGCCGGCCACAGGCTTGTGCGCCGGTTTCACCGGCGAACGTCAGCCGCCCGCCGCATGGCGTCCAGATTGCGCTCGATCGCCGACTTGGACCGCTGCCCCGCCGGCGCCGGTCGCGTCCGCCGCACCGCGTAGATCGCGGCGAGCAGGCTGGCCGTGTTCGTCAGCAGCAGGAACACGACGCAGGTCTGGAGCAGGGTGATCATCTGTTCGCGAAGCATCGTTGCCTCCGTGCACATCTGTCGTTTCGGGATACGTGCACGGCGCCCCGACGTTTCAGATTGCGCATTCAGTTTTGCGCGGCGGCGCATCGAACTGAGCTTCGACGATCGCCCCAATGGCGCCGCTGACGCCCGCCGCAGCAAGGACCTTTGCCCAGGCAACGCGCCTCACGCGGCCGGGTTCCATCCCTTCGCGCTCAGTCGTCGGCACGACTCATTCGCTGTCGGCGGCGTAGGGGCGGGGCAGCGGCGCCAGCGCGGGATGCGCCCGGCCGAAGTCGGGAGCGGCCGAATCCTGGCCGATCTCGACGATGCCGCGGCGGATGGCGCGGGTGCGGGTGAACAGGTTGAACAGCGTCTCGCCGTCGCCGCGCCGGATCGCGCGGGTGAGCGTCGCGACGTCCTCGTTGAAGCGCCCGAGAATCTCCAGCACGGCGTCCTTGTTGGCGAGGAACACGTCGCGCCACATGGTCGGATCGGACGCCGCGATGCGGGTGAAATCGCGAAAGCCACCGGCGGAGAATTTCAACACTTCCGAGCGCGTGACTTCCGACAGATCCTCGGCCGTGCCGACGATCGTGTAGGCGATGAGATGCGGCAGGTGGCTGGTTATCGCCAGCACCAGGTCGTGGTGCTCGGCCGGCATGGACTCGACATTGGCACCGAGCGCGCGCCAGAACGCGGCCAGGTGTTCGACCGCCGCGGCATCGGCGGCCGGCGGCGGCGTGAGAATGCACCAGCGGTTGACGAACAGCTCGGCAAAGCCGGCGTCCGGGCCGGAATGCTCGGTTCCAGCGACCGGATGCGCCGGGATCAGATGGACTCCCGCCGGCACATGCGGCGCCATTGCGTCGAGCACCGCGCCCTTCACCGAACCGACGTCGGAGAGGATCGCGCCAGGCTTGAGACGGGCTGCGATCTCCTGCGCCACCGGCCCGCTCTGGCCCACTGGAACGCAGGCGATGACCAGGTCGGCGCCGGCCGCGGCAGCCGCATTGGTGTCCGTCACCTCATCGGCGAGCTTGAGCTCGGCGACGCGCCGCCGCGTCGCGGCCGAGCGCGCCGTCGCCACGATGCTGCGCACCACGCCTTGCGTGCGCGCCGCGCGCGCGATCGAGGAGCCGATCAGGCCGACGCCGATCAGCGCCAGGCGATCGAACAGCGGCTGCTCGGTCATCGCTCAGCCCTTGAGGAACTCGGCCAGCGCCGCCACGACGAGGCGGTTGGCCTCCTCGGTGCCGACGCTCATGCGCAGGGCATTGGGCAGCTTGTACGCCCCGACCTGGCGCAGGATCAGGCCGCGCGCCGTCAGGAAGGCATCGGCGTCCTGCGCCGTGCGCCCCTTGGTGCGGGGAAAATGGATCAGCACGAAATTGGCGGCGCTCGGCGTCACCTCGAGGCCGAGCTTGCCGATCTCCTCGGTCAGCCATGCGAGCCACCGCGTGTTGTGCTCGCGCGACATCTCGATATGCGCGCTGTCCTCGATCGCCGCCACGCCGGCCGCGATCGCCGGCAGGTTGACGTTGAACGGCCCGCGGATGCGATTGATGGCATCCACGATGGGCGCCGGACCGTAAAGCCAGCCAAGCCGCAGGCCGGCGAGCCCGTGGATCTTCGAGAACGTGCGGCACATCACGACATTGTCGGACGTCGCCACCAGTTCGATACCGGATTCGTAGTCGTTGCGGCGCACGTATTCGGCATAGGCCGCGTCGAGCACCAGCACGACATGGGACGGCAGGCCGGCGTGCAGCCGCTTCACCTCGTCGAACGGAATGTAGGTGCCGGTCGGGTTGTTCGGGTTGGCGAGAAACACCAGCCTGGTCTGCGGCGTCACGGCGGCAAGAATCGCGTCGACGTCGGCGGTGTAATTCTTCTCCGCCGCCACCACCGGCTTGGCGCCGGCGCCCATCGTGGCGATCGGATAGACGAGAAAGCCGTGGGTGGTGTGAATCGCCTCGTCGCCGTCGCGCAGATAGGCGCGGGCCAGGAGATTGAGGAGATCGTCGGAGCCGGCCCCGCACACGATGCGCGCCGGATCGAGCCCGAAGGCGCGGCCGATCGCCTCGCGCAGATCCGTCGCCGATCCGTCGGGATAGTCCTGCAGCCGGTCGGCGACGCCACGATAGGCGGCGATCGCCTTGGGGCTAGGCCCGAGCGGCGACTCGTTGGACGACAGCTTGAACACGCGCGCCGCCCCCGGCGCCTCGCTCTTGCCGGGCACATAGGCGTCGATGTCGAGCACGCCGGGACGCGGCTGTGGGCGCGGCAACGCGGACATTCGGCTCAAAACCCCTTTACCGCCCGGTCGGAAGCGGACGCTGGCCTTCGGCCGAGACCGTATAACGGGTTGCATGGCTCCCGACGAGGGCCGAGGACCGGACGCTGGCGCCAGCCTTAACGAGCGCGTCCATGATGGCGGCGAGGCTGCCGTCGTGCGGCACCGAGATCAGCAGCGCGGCGCCGTCGAAGGCGCGGTCCGGCACCGCGATCACCTCCGCCAGTTCGCCGATCGCCCGCGCCGGCCCCGGGCCCCAACCGGCGACACGCACGCTCCACACCTCGACCTCGCGCACCATGGCGTCGGCGGCGGCGCGCGATACGACGAAGACGGGAAGCGCGGCCGGATGATCGGCCCGATCGACGAACGGCAGCCGCGCAATGATCTTCGGCGCCGCGTCGAACTCGAGGCTCGTCCACCAGGCGCCGGCCCCGGCCACTGCGAAGGCGGGGACCAGGCCGAGATCGCCGCGCGATTCCGCCACCGCGGCGACCACACCGGCGGCGCCCACATGCGCCACGAATGGCACCGTGAAGCCGAAGTGGAAGCGCGCGGAGTCGCGCATCACGGCTTCGCCGGCCGACAGGTCGGCATGCACCGCGAACGGCGCCTGCACATACGTGAAGGTCGCGATGATGACGCGCCAGATGCTCTCGGCGGTGTCGAGCGGCAGAATGCCATGGTGGCGCTCGACCAGGCGCCGCATCATTTCGGCCTCGCGCGCCGGGCGGAACGCGGAACCGGTCTCCTGGCTCTGCTTCACGGCGATCAGCCGGTCGATGATCTCGCCGCGCTCCATCAGCAGGCGATGCATCGCCTCGTCGATGCGATCGATCTCCCGCCGCAGATCGGCGAGGCTCGGCTGGTCGGCGCGGGTTGCCATGTTGGTAAATCGGCCTTCAGCAATCGGTAAGCAGTAAACAGTAATCAAGATCGGCGATTAAATGGAAGATCGCCGGCCATCGGATGACTGATCATTGGGCTCCGCGGCGTTCAGTGATAGGTTGGCGGCCGCGCCAATGCAAAGAAAACATTGACTCTCGCGGCCGGCCCTATACGTAAACCCGCCGCCGCCATACTCTTTTGGGCCGGCAGTATCAGGTCCGCCGGAGCGGAGCAGGATGGTCGAGGCTCAGGTCGTCAGGCGCGATTTTACCGCCCGCGTGCGTGAGGCGGAAGATCCGCACTCGCCGGTGGTGCGGTTCGGCCCGGAGCGGCCGCTGCGGCTCGATGCCGGCGTCGACCTGTGCCCGTTCCAGATCGCCTACCAGACCTACGGCAAGCTCAACGCCCGGCGCTCGAATGCGGTACTGATCTGTCATGCATTGACCGGCGATCAGCACGTGGCCAATACCCATCCGGTCACCGGAAAACCGGGCTGGTGGGAGACCATGGTTGGCCCGGGCAAGCCGATCGACACCGAGCGCTATTTTGTCATCTGTCCGAACGTGGTGGGCGCCTGCATGGGCACCACCGGCCCGTCCTCGCTCGATCCCACGACAGGGCGGCCGTGGGGCCTCGACTTTCCCGTCATCACCATCCGCGACATGGTGCGCGCGCAAGCCATGCTGCTCGACCATCTCGGCATCGACTCGCTGTTCTCCATCGCCGGCGGCTCGATGGGCGGCATGCAGGTGCTGCAGTGGGCGGCGAGCTATCCGGAGCGCGTGTTCTCGGCGCTGCCGATCGCCACGGCAACACGCCACTCGGCGCAGAACATCGCGTTCCACGAGGTCGGCCGCCAGGCCGTCATGGCCGATCCGGAATGGCGGCACGGCCGCTATCTCATCGAAGGCACCAACCCGCAGCGCGGGCTGGCGGTCGCCCGCATGGGCGCGCATATCACGTATTTGTCGGACGCCGCGCTGCACCGCAAGTTCGGGCGAAAATTCCAGGATCGCAGCAATCCGACGTTCTCGTTTGACGCCGATTTCGAGGTGGAATCCTATCTGCGCCACCAGGGCAGCACTTTCGTCGAACGGTTCGACGCCAATTGCTACCTCTATCTCACCCGCGCGATGGACTATTTCGATCTCGCCGCCGACTACGACGGCGTGCTCGCCAGCGCCTTCAAGGGCACGCCTACGCGTTTCTGCGTGATCTCGTTCACCAGCGACTGGCTGTTTCCGACGTCGGAGTCTCGCGCCATCGTACATGCCCTCAACGCCGGCAGCGCCCGCGTGTCGTTTGCCGAGATCACCACTGACAAGGGCCACGATGCGTTCCTGCTCGACGAGCCGGAACTCTTTGCTATCGTGCACGGGTTCCTCGACTCGGCCGGCAAGGCGAGGGGGCTTTGATGCTGCTCCGGCGCAACCACGACCGCACCATGGCGGAGGCGGCGCGCGGGCCGGGCGGCGCGCGTGTCGACCTCGTGCTGGTCGCCGCCATGGTGGAGCCAGGCTCGCGCGTGCTCGACGTCGGCTGCGGCGATGGCGAGCTGTTGCGGCTCCTGGCCGAGACCCGCGACGTCGATGGCCGCGGTATCGAACTCTCACGCGAAGGCGTGAACGAGTGCGTGGCCAAGGGCCTCGCCGTGATCCAGGGCGACGCCGATACCGACCTCGCCGACTACCCCGACGATGCGTTCGACTACGTGATCCTGTCGCAGACTCTTCAGGCGACGCGGCAGCCGCGCGCGGTGCTCGAGCACATGCTGCGGATCGGCCGCCACGCCATCGTGTCGTTTCCCAATTTCGGGCACTGGCGCATCCGCCTGCAGATCCTTTTCGGCGGGCAGATGCCGCAGACGGACAACCTGCCCTATGCGTGGTACGAGTCGCCGAACATCCATTTCTGCACCATCAAGGATTTCCGCCAGCTCTGCCACGTGAGCGGTGCCAAGATGGAGAAGGCGGTCGCGCTCAATCCCTGGGGTAACAAGCTGCGGCTGACCGCGCCGTGGTGGTTCTGGAATCTGTTCGGCGAGCAGGCCGTGTTCCTGCTCAGCCGGAAGGGATAGTACGCCCTACGACGCCTCTTCCGTGTGCGCCCTGATGTGCGGGAACTCCTGCTCCAGTCCGGCGCACTGCGCGGCAAAGGCTGCGTCCGATACCCCGGGATATTGGAAGGCCGTAAACAGGAACAGGGTGCCACCGTCGGGCCGCTCGATCACCCGCGCCGGCCAGCACGCCATCGCGTCCTCGCTGGGACCGCCGAACATGTCGATGACGCCGGTGGCGGCATCCGCTTCGATGCGGAACAGCATCTCGCCCTGCCGTGTTGCGATCCAGTGGCGGCCTTGCGCGTCGCGCCTGAGGCCCTGGCAGAAGAGCGTCGCCCATTTCGGCAGATTCTCGATCTGCGACAGGAAGCCGAACACGCGATCGCGTGGGGCGGCGAGGTTCAGGCAGTGAGTCTGGTTGTTCATCCTGCTCTCCACTCATCCGATATCGGACTATTTGCCTGCAAGAGTCGGTTACACGCCGGCAAAGCGCCTGAGCCAGGCGCGCGCCGTATCGATGTCGGCCGGCCCGCTGTCGCGACGGATTTTTTCCTCGATCGCCCAGATTACCCGCCCAGCCACCGGACGAAAGCGTTTTGCCGCCTCGGTGAGGTAGACGCGGGTGGCGCGCGCATCCTCCGGGTCGGGCGCGCGCCGCACCAGTTTGTCGCGCTCGAGCAGGGCCACCATGGTGGTCATGGTCTGCTTTGCCAGGCGAGCGCGCTTGGCGAGATCGCTCAGCCGCAGACCATCCTCCTCGAACAGCGGAACCAGCAGCGAGCCGTAAGACGGACGAACATGGCCGTAGCCGGCCTGGGCAAAGGCCTCCGACATCAGCTCGTTCCAACGCTGCATCGCCTTGGCGAGCAGGAATCCGAAATTGTCGCGGCGCACGGGATGCGATCGGGCCATTGCCAATTAGTACGATATCGGACTAAATTCGTCAACATTGACCGCGGCGCGCGCGCCACGGGGCGGGCGCATGGCGGGATTGCAGGATGGCCGTGGGTCAGCGCAGCGATGCCGCCGCGGTCGCACGCACGGCGTCGCCCAAAAGAATCTCGCCACCCGTCACCACCTCGGCATAGACGCCGCAGTCACTGTGCCCGAACACCTGCGCCAGCGTGCGTGGGATCGCCAGGTCGCGCAGGCCGGTCCGCGGATCGACGTTGGTGGCGGCGCAGCGCTCGATGCGCTTGACGATCTTGAGGCGGGCACTTGCGCCGACGGCGATCTCGCAGCCGAGGAGTTCGAACTCGTGCCAGGCCGGCCAGCCCGTCACGTAGAGGTTGCCGCGGAAGCGCAGCGGGTCGACCGGCGCACCCACCGCATCCTCGACCGCCGCCACCGAGGCGAGATTGATGATCGAGACCACTTTTCGCGCGACGTCGGAAAAACTGTGGCCGTCGGCCTGCAGCACTCTCGGCGGGCCGCGCAGCTCGTCGGCGCAGAAGCCTGCGAAGAATGTTTCGATCGCGCCACGGCCTTCGGCCGTGGACAGGTTGCCGCGCGCCAGCTCGCGACCGGACTCGGCGATGGTGAGCGCATGGGTTGCGTCGTCGAAGCGTGTATCGAGCCGCGCCAGCCGCTCGTTGCGCATCAGCATGAGAAAGCGGATTTTCGGCAGATAGGACGGCGCCGCCGGGTCGAAGCCGGAAGGGCCGTTCTCGATGGCGTAGCGGCGATCGGCCGGGATGGTTTTCCCGGGCGCGAGGCGGGTGCGCGGCAGTGGCTCGGCCGACAGGCCCTTGACCGGGTAGCGGTAGATGGCGTGGACGCTGGCTTGGCGGTCGCTCATGCGGCTTTGTTAACCGTGGTCGGCGCCGCTGACCAGCCTTGCGGAAAATCAAGGCCTGCCCTCTTTCCGGCTGCGACAACGCCACCCATATGCTTCGCATCCCAGTGAAGATGCCTCGGCTGTGCCTAGCAAGGGCGGTCGGACGCAGGCTTGGGGGAGTTGGATAATGAACATCGAAAAATATACCGAGCGCGCCCGCGGGTTCATCCAGTCGGCGCAGTCGCTGGCCCTGCGCGAGGGCCATCAGCAATTCGCTCCCGAGCACATTCTGAAGGTCCTGCTGGACGATCCCGAGGGCCTCGCCAGCGGCCTCATCGACCGCGCCGGCGGCCGCTCGCGCGAGGCCCTGATGGCGGTCGACACGGCGCTGTCGCAGCTGCCGAAAGTGTCGGGCGGCGGCGCCGGCCAGCTCTACCTCGCGCCGGCCACCGCGCGTGTGTTCGATGCCGCCGAGAAGGCGGCGGAAAAGGCCGGCGACAGCTTCGTCACGGTCGAGCGGCTCCTGCTGGCGCTTGCGCTCGACAAGGAGAGCGGGGCGGGAAAAATCTTGCAGCAGGCGGGCGTCTCGCCGCAGAACCTCAACGCCGCCATCAATGCGCTGCGCAAGGGCCGCACGGCGGACTCCGCGTCCGCCGAGAGCGCCTATGACGCGCTGAAGAAATACGCGCGCGACCTCACCCAGGCGGCGCGCGACGGCAAGATCGACCCGGTGATCGGCCGCGACGAGGAGATCCGCCGCACCATCCAGGTGCTGTCGCGGCGGACCAAGAACAATCCCGTGCTGATCGGCGAGCCCGGCGTCGGCAAGACCGCGATCGTTGAAGGACTTGCTCAGCGCATCGTCAACGGCGACGTGCCGGACAGTCTCGAGGACAAGAAGCTGCTGGCGCTCGACATGGGCGGCCTGATCGCGGGCGCCAAGTACCGCGGCGAGTTCGAGGAGCGGCTCAAGGCCGTGCTGCAGGAGGTGATCTCCTCGGCCGGCGGCATCATCCTGTTCATCGACGAGATGCACACCATCGTCGGCGCCGGCAAGGCGGACGGCGCCATGGATGCGTCCAACCTGCTGAAACCCGCGCTGGCGCGCGGCGAGCTGCACTGCATCGGCGCCACCACGCTCGACGAATACAAGAAGCACGTGGAGAAGGATGCGGCGCTGGCACGGCGCTTCCAGCCGGTCTACGTGTCGGAGCCCACGGTCGAGGACACGATCTCGATCCTGCGCGGCCTCAAGGACCGCTACGAGCAGCATCACGGCGTGCGCATCACGGATTCGGCCATCGTCGCCGCCGCGACGCTGTCGCATCGCTACATCACCGACCGGTTCCTGCCCGACAAGGCGATCGACCTGATCGACGAGGCGGCGGCGCGTCTCAAGATGCAAGTCGACTCCAAGCCGGAGGAGCTCGATTCGATCGACCGCGAGATCGTGCGCCTGCGCATTGAGCAGGAAGCGCTGAAGCGGGAGAACGATCCCGGCTCGCGCGAGCGGCTGAGCCGCCTGGAAAAGGAGCTCACGGCGCTGGAGAAGCAGTCGGCCGATCTCACCAGCCGCTGGAAGAGCGAGAAGGAAAAGTTGTCTGACGCGCAGAAGCTCAAGACCGAGCTCGACCAGGCGCGCACCGAGCTGGCCAATGCGCAGCGGCGCGGCGAGTACCAGCGCGCCGGCGAGCTGGCCTATGGCCGCATTCCCGAGCTGGAGAAGAAGCTTGCCGCCATCGAGGCGGCGGACGGCAAGGGCGCCATGATGGAGGAGGCGGTGACCGCCAACCACGTGGCGCAGGTCGTGTCGCGCTGGACCGGTGTTCCGGTCGACAGGATGCTGGAAGGCGAGAAGGAAAAACTTCTCCGCATGGAGGAGAGCCTCGCCCGCCGCGTCGTCGGCCAGAAGGAAGCCGTGCAGGCGGTGTCGACCGCGGTGCGCCGGGCGCGCGCCGGCCTGCAGCACCCGAACCGGCCCATCGGCTCGTTCATGTTCCTGGGGCCGACCGGCGTCGGCAAGACCGAGCTCACCAAGGCGCTCGCCGAGTTCCTGTTCGACGATGAGTCGGCGCTCATCCGCATCGACATGTCGGAATACATGGAGAAGCACTCGGTGGCGCGGCTGATCGGCGCCCCGCCCGGCTATGTCGGCTACGAGGAGGGCGGCGCGCTCACCGAGGCGGTGCGCCGGCGGCCCTACCAGGTGGTGCTGTTCGACGAGATCGAGAAGGCGCATCCGGACGTGTTCAACGTGCTGCTGCAGGTGCTCGACGACGGCCGCCTCACCGATGGCCAGGGCCACACGGTCGACTTCCGCAACACGTTGATCGTGATGACGTCGAACCTCGGCTCGGAATTCCTGGTCAACCAGCCGGAAGGCCAGGACAGCGATGCCGTCAAGGATCAAGTGATGGCCGTGGTGCGGGCAAGCTTCCGTCCCGAGTTCCTCAACCGCGTCGACGAGATCATCCTGTTCCACCGCCTGCAGAAGGCCGACATGGGCCGCATCGTCGATATCCAGATGGGTCAATTGCAGAAGCTCCTGAACGAGCGCAAGATCACCATCGTGCTCGAGCCGAGCGCGCGCGACTGGCTTGCCGACAAGGGGTGGGATCCCGCCTACGGGGCGCGCCCGCTCAAGCGCGTGATCCAGAAGGCGGTGCAGGACCCGCTTGCCGAGTTCATCCTGTCCGGCCGCATCAAGGACGGCGAGACCGTCACGGTCTCGGCCGGCGCGCACGGCCTCGTGTTCAACGGCGAGGCCGTCGCCGCGGCGGCGTGACGCGTGGCTTGTGCGCAAGCCGCACGAGATCGAAGTTGGCGGAGGGTGAGATGCCGGTCCGAGGCTTCAACGGCGTCATCGACATCTCGCATCACAATACCGTTTCATCGATCAGCAAGGTTAAATCCGACAACATTGTCGCGCTCGTTCACAAGGCGACGGAAGGGCGGAGCTACCGCGACAAGGAATATGAAAAGAGGAAGGATCTCTTCAAGTCGGCCGGTTTCAAATGGGGAGCCTACCATTTCTCTTCGAGTGCCAATCCGATCCTGCAGGTGGAGAACTTTCTGCAATATGCGGCGCCGCAGCCGGATGATCTCATCTGCCTGGACTATGAGGCGAGTTCGTCCGGCACGAACATGAGCTACGATCAGATGGTCGAGTTCGTGGAGTTGATCCACAAAGAGGTCGGGCGTTATCCGGTCGTTTATGGCGGACACCTGCTTCGCGAAGCGCTTAGAGGTGTCACCGAATCTGTTCTGAGCAATTGCCCGCTGTGGTACGCACGGTACGCGAACGCTCCTTATGGCATCCCGCGCATCTGGAGAACCTGGACTCTCTGGCAGTACACCGATGGGAATATCGGGCCTCAGCCGCAGAAAGTCCGAGGCATAGGAAACTGTGATCGGGACACGTTCAACGGAACGCGGCAGGAGCTTTTGCAGCAATGGCCGCTGACTTGAACGCCGTGCTCAGCGCTTCGTGGTGGCGGCGGTCTCGGCCACGCGCGGAGCCGGGCGATTCATCAGCCCGTCGTAGCGGTCGCGCTCGCGCTCGAAATTGGCGAGCGTCGGCCCGTCGAGCACGCGGCCGCGCGGCAGCTTGATCTTCAACGGATCGACGAAGCGGTTGTTGACGAGAATCTCGTAGTGCAGGTGCGGGCCGGTCGACAGCCCGGTCGAGCCGACATAGCCGATGATCTGGCCCTGGCGCACGCGGGTGCCCGGCTGAATGCCGCGGGCGAAGGCCGACATGTGGCCGTAGGCGGTCTCGTAGCCGTTGGTGTGGCGCAGCTTCACGTACTTGCCGTAGCCCGATTCCCAGCCCGCCGTGACCACGACGCCGTTGCCCGAGGCGTAGATCGGCGTGCCGCGCGCCGCCGCCCAGTCGACGCCGGTGTGCATCTTCGAATAGCCGAGGATGGGATGGCGCCGCCAGCCGTAGCCCGAACGCATGATGCCGGTGGCCATCGGCTTGCGCACCAGGAACTTCTTCGCGCTCTTGCCGGTCTCGTCGTAGTAGTCAACGGCGCCGTCGTCCGGCGTCTGGAAGCGGTAGTAGCGCTTGGTTTCGCCGCCCACCGTCAGCGACGCGAACATCACCTCGCTCTTGGCCTCGCTGCCGGTGTCCTCGTCGAACGCGAACAGCACCTCGAAGGAATCGCCGGGCTGCACGCGGCGCTGGAAATCCACGTCGTAGGAGTAGATGCGGATGAGCTCGTCGATCATCGGCCGCGGCACCTGCTGGCGCAGCGCCGTCTCATAGACGCTCTGGTAGAGCCGCATGCCGCCGTTGTCGTCGTCCTCCTCGGCCTCGGCGACCTGGGTGTCGGCGCTCTGCACGTCAACCGCCACGTATTTCCCGGTGTCGGAGAGCGCGACCACTGCTTCGATCGCGCTGTCGGTGGCGACGATGACGCGGATCGGCTGCAGCCGTTGCGCGGCGCCGATGGGGGAGAGCAGGATGCGCAGCTTCTGGCCCTCCTTCAGAGCGCCGTCGCGGCCGCGTCCGCCGAGCGCGCCGGCAATCGCCTTGGCCTCATCCGCGGTGGCGCCGAGGTCGCGCAGGACCGCGCCGATCGAGTCCCCCTTCTTGGCCGTGATGGTGCGCTCGTTCCAGGCATTGCCGCCGGTGGCCTGGCTGGCGGTCTTCGGCAGCAGCGTGATGTTCTCGGGCACGATGCGGGCTTCGAAGCCAAAATAGGGATCCGAATTGCCTTCGGCCGCATAGGCGAGCTTGCCGCCGCCGGGCGTGACGCCGGCGATCGGGTAGCCGGGGGAGGCACTGCCGGTCCAGTCGGCGGTCTCGCGCACGCGCGCCAGCACCTCGTCGAGCGGCAGCAGCGCGGCGATCTTCACCTTCGGCAGCAGCGGCGCGAGATCGCGCGTGACAAAGCTGATCTCGGCATCGGGCTCGGCGCCGGCCTCTTCCGCCGCATTGGCCGGCGCGCCCGGCGCCGCGCCGGCAAGCAGCTTGCGCGCGTCGAACGGCGGAATGCTGGCGCTGAGCTCCGACGTGGACAGCGCCAGGTTGGACATGACGCGCACGAACGGGCGATTGCGCACCACTTCGCGCTCGCCGACGCGGGTCGTCAGGGCGGCGCGGATGACCTGGCGGGCGCCCGGCGTCTCCGGCGCCGGCTGCAGTTTGTCGCCCTTGCGCGCCATCTGGCGCTCGGGGCCGGCGAGCGTGCCGCGCAGCGCCACCTCGACCCGCTCCGGTATGGCGGCGAAGTTGGCCTCGCGATCGAGCGCCGCATAAACCGCGCCGCCCATGAGGGCGGCGCCACACAGACCGGTGAGGATAGTGCCGACGAACCAGCGTACCGATACGCGCCGGCGATCGACCACAGCGGAGCCGCGTCCATCGGCAAATAATGGCGGCTCGTTGCCGAGGTCGACGTCGCCAATACGCAGTCGATATGGGCCGCGTGGCTTGCCGTGGTCCAAGATCGCCGTCCCCCTCGCAAACGATACGCGCGATTTGCCACAAACAAAAACGACGGCGCCGTTCGATTGTCCCGATCGAGGCGCCGGCCGAGGTCGCGCAAGGCTGCGGCTACGTCACTGGCCCGTCAACAGCGAAGCAACCGCCGCACCCCCGCCCGGGCCTGCCACGATCGCTCGAAGCAGTACGACCTCTTATCGTTAAGCACGCCGGACGAATGTGGCCGCAGTGCGGCGCGCAGCCGCATGCCAGATCCTTGTGCCCAATGAGGAAAAACACCATCTCACGGTAGCAGTGGGGCGACGTGGTCGCCGAAAACTTGGGTAGCAGCGGGCGCTGTTTGGCGGCCGGCGAATTTTCCCCGTCACGGTGTTGACAAGGTTAAGGTCCCAAGCCTATATACGGACCTTACGGCGCGCCGCCGCCTCGGCGTGAGGTCGCGCCTGCGAAGCTCCTCACTGATACCGGTGAACAGGCCTCCGATTTCGGTCGGATGTCTTGGGCTTCGCCGGCCCTTGGCCTCGCCAAGGGCGGGGATCGCCAGATCCCCGGGCTGTTTGACAGGTGAATCAGAAGAAAGAGAAACGTGGACGGCGGAGTCCTTGCGGGCCGCTTCCTCGATCGAGAGGGCGCGGCCGGACGAGACTTCGGCGGTCTTACGTTTCAGGTCAACACCCTGATGGCGCGAGCCGTCAGGCGTGACGGACCTCGTCAAACGTGATGTGACCAGCCGGTTTCAAGTTCTCATCCAACCTGAGAGTTTGATCCTGGCTCAGAGCGAACGCTGGCGGCAGGCCTAACACATGCAAGTCGAGCGCCCCGCAAGGGGAGCGGCAGACGGGTGAGTAACACGTGGGAACGTGCCCTTTGGTTCGGAATAGCCCGGGGAAACTCGGAGTAATACCGGATAAGTCCGCAAGGAGAAAGATTTATCGCCGAAGGAGCGGCCCGCGTCTGATTAGCTTGTTGGTGGGGTAACGGCCCACCAAGGCGACGATCAGTAGCTGGTCTGAGAGGATGATCAGCCACACTGGGACTGAGACACGGCCCAGACTCCTACGGGAGGCAGCAGTGGGGAATATTGGACAATGGGCGCAAGCCTGATCCAGCCATGCCGCGTGAGTGA